>Ga0307380_10001424_pt1 | contig 35065 bp, 21 predicted proteins | sample UN3MG_FD_202239 | JGI IMG/M metagenome (GOLD analysis project Ga0307380, IMG submission 202239) | Soil microbial communities from Risofladan, Vaasa, Finland - UN-3 | ecosystem: Environmental > Terrestrial > Soil > Coastal area > Acid sulfate soil | place: Finland: Risofladan, Vaasa | collected...
AGTACTGCTTGCAGGCTTCTTCACTGGAGAAGCGTTGTTCCAGTTCCAAGAGTGTGCGGGGATAATCTTCGGTCACAATCCCACACACTACAGGTTGTAGCAGGTTGAGTCAAGTCAATACCCATAAAAGGCCATCGACCATATTCTCAACGGTGCAAGTGAGTTCGTGGAGGATCTGCCGGGGCTACACGACACCAAGACTCGATGGATCGACTACCTAGAAAGCCTTCAAGCCGCCGAAGGACCGGCAGCGAAGGAAGCGGTTGCGGCGGCAATTGCTGCCGATCAGAAGGAATCCCCGCGTGACAAGCTACGCCGTCTGAAGAAGGACGAATGCTCGGGCGACGAGATACGAGCGTTTCGCATCCCTGTTCCGGCCGCTTTCGACAATATCGCCAAGGCGATTCGCACCGACATCCGAGCGAGACGAAAGGAGAAGGTCGATACAGCGGACCTTCTGGCCAAGCTGTATCAGTGGGCGGTTATCGCGGACTTCTTCACCCAGGTCGACTGGGGCAAAATCTCAGACCACGGCATTCTACGCTCCGCAACAAGACCATTCATCAAGAGAATACAGACGCCTTACAGAACGATCGGATATGCCAACTTGTACCTCCTCAAGAAGACGGACGTGAACTGGTTGGTTGAGGCGTTCGGCGAACCTGAGGCACATTCGACTGCACGGGACGCGAATCTTGGACTCTGGCAAGAGGCAGTCGAAGCATTCCGAGCCGCAGCCGTCCGAGACGAACAGAAGTTCTGGCGCTCGCAAGGCTTTGACCCGCCGTCCTCTTAACCGGCGGGTGGCACTGGCATCTTGCCAGTGCTCCCTCCAGTTGCGTCTTGACGCATCCGGGATACGCACTGGCGAAACGCCCGTGCCACCCACCGCGCTCGACGTGCCCGGACAAGCCGGCAGAGGGCTTGACGCGGTCCTCCCGGGCAGGTAGCCTGGGGCTGAGTGGTCATATGAGTATAGCAGTCGTCCCGCCGCCCGTCCCCTCGGAAAGGACCGTGCGATGAAGCCCACCTCGTCTCCCCTCCGCCTCTTCGCCCTCGCATGGATCGCCCTGTCGATGGCCGCCGCCGCGCACGCCGAGCCGCAGGACGCCAAGCCGCAGGCCAGCTTCACGATCCGCGCCGACTGGTTCGATCGGGGGAACGTGCGGGTGAGCAGGCCGAAGGAGAGCTACGCCGACAAGTACCCCTGCATCTGGAACGCCGGCAAGCTGCCCAACCAGAGCGAGTACGACGTCGAGTTCCCGGTCACGGCCGACTACACGTTCGTGGCCCTGTACACCGCCCAAAGCTCGCGGCCCGTGGATATCTATCTCGACGGCAAAAAGATCCACCAGGGCTTCGCCGGCGTGACCGGGAGCTGGAAGACCAGCGAAGCCAAATGGGAGCCGCAGTGCACGATGCGCGTGACCGAGGGCAAGCACACGATCAAGCTGCTTTGCCCCGGGCCGTGCATGCCGCACATCTGCGCGTTTCGCCTGGAGTCGCCGGTGCCGTTTCCCGAGGATTGGACGCTCTGCCGCCAGATCGTCGCCGAAAAGCTCGACGAGGCGGTGCCCGAGGAGGGCGAGGGTTTTGTTTGCGGCTATCCCCGCGAGCCGCCGCCGGTGTACGACTACCACCAACCGTTCGAGCGGGTCCCGCCCCCGACGCCCCGGGCCCACTGCGTTCTCGAATACCTGCTTCTCGGCGAGGGGAAGCATCGGGTCGAGGCGGAGGTGGTCAAGGCGGGCGAAAAGCCGGAAGGCTCGGCGGCGCGCAACGAGCTGCTCCAAGAGGGCGACGTGCACATAGAGCACACGCCCTGGGTCGCCCGGCTTTCGGTCAACGTGGACGACCAGCGAACCCTCACCGAGACGCTCAACCTCTCTCCGGAACACCTGCAAAAGATGCTCCGCCACGTGGTCGAGCTGGTGGACGATTTCCGCACGATGGACGGCACGCAAGGCGACTTCCTCGAGCCGGAGCGGACGCAGGCGTCGGCGACGCTCGACCAGCTCGACCAGCTTCTGGCCGAGCCCGACGCGCGGGCGAAGTGGGAGCGGTTCTACGGGGCGTACGTCGACGCCTACCGGCTCAAGCACCGCGTCGCCCTGCGGAATCCGCTCATCGACTTCGACAAGCTGCTTCTGGCCAAGCGGCTCACCTACGATACCTCGCACATCTACACCACGTACTACGACGGCAGCCACCGCTACAAGGCGGGGAGCGGCATCTGCGTCCTGTCGCCCGTCCGGCCCGACGGCAACCTGACGAATCTGACGGGCGAGCTGGCGACGGACGCGATCTACCGCGACCCGGACCTCTCGTTCGACGGCCGGTCGGTCCTGTTTTCGTACAAGCCGGACCTGCCCACGCCGTGCCGGGTTTACGAGGTGGGGATGGACGGCAGCGGTCTGCGCCAGCTCACCGACACCGAGTACGACGACGTCGACCCGTGTTATCTGCCCGACGGCCGGGTGATGTTCGTCTCCACGCGATGTCGCCGGGTGACCTTGTGCCACAACGCGTTCACCGTCTCGGTGCTCTACACGATGAACCGCGACGGGTCGGGGGTCCGCTGCATCTCGCCCAACACGGTGCACGACTTCAAGCCGAGCGTGATGCCCAACGGCCAGGTGACGTTCACCCGTTGGGAGTACGTCGACAAGCACCTGGGCAACCAGCAGAGCCTCTGGCTGGCCAATCCGGACGGCACGCGGACGACGCACGTGGCGGGCAATCACTTCGGCCCGCTCACCTATTGGGAGCCGTTCCGGGTGCCGAACAGCCGCTACTACGTGTGCATCCTTGCCCCGCACATGCCGCTGGCTTGCGGGCCGGTGGCGCTGGTGGACCCGATCCACACCTATGCCAGCCCGGCGATTTTCGAGAACGTCACGCCCGAGCTGCCGCCGCCGACGCACTTCAGTTGGCTCCGCAAGGACGTGGGCTATTACACCTACGCCTACCCCCTTTCGGAGAAGTACTTCCTCGTCTCCTACTGCTACGGGCCCGACGACCGCGACCCGACCGGCTACGGCATCTACCTCCTGGACCGCTGGAACAACCGCGACCTCGTCTACCGCGATCCGGAGTTTGGGGCGTTCGAGCCGGTCCCGGTCCGCGCGCGGCCGGTGCCTCCCGTGGTCGCACTCGATGAGTCCGCCGAGGGCTGCCGTGGAGGGGCGTGGCCGGGGTCGAGCGAAGCGAGCCCCCAGGCACCGAGAGTGACGGGAGAGGATGAGCCAACGGGCATCTTCTACGTGACCGACGTCTATCAGGGCCTTCCGGGCATCGAGCCGGGCGAGGTGAAGTACCTGCGCGTGATCGAGGAGATCCCCAAGCCGGTCTCGGCCGACTGCTCCGGGTTCGCGATCCAGTACCCGGTGATCTCCAACCGGGGCCATCTCGCCTTGAAGCGGCTCTGGGGCACGGTGCCGGTCGAAGCCGACGGCTCGGCCCACTTCACGGTCCCGGCCAACAGGGCCCTCTACTTCGCCGCGCTGGACGAGAACTTCATGGAGATCCAGCGGATGCGGAGCTTCACGATGGTGGCCCCGGGCCGGCGATTCGGCTGCGTCGGGTGCCACGAGCCGAAGCACACGTCGCCCGGCAACCGGTTGACCGACGCCCTGCGCCGTGCGCCCTCCGAAATCACGCCGCCGCCGGAAGCCGGCGTCCACGGCCCCGACTTCTACTACGACGTCCAAGCCGTGCTCGACAAGCACTGCGCCAAGTGCCACACCGGGCCGAAGCGCGAGGGCAAGATCGACCTATCGGGCGAATACACCAACCTGTTCAACGCCGCCTACGAGACGCTCACCTCCCGGGAGCTGGTCAACTACGTCTGCGACTACAGTTGCGCCAGCCTGCCGACGCGCCCGGCGAAGTACTACGGGTCGCACGCCAGCAAGGTCATCCAGACGCTTCTGACCAGCCACCGCGAGGAAGGCCGTGTGGACATGCCGCCGGAGGATTTCCGCCGCCTGGTCACCTGGATCGACTGCAACTGCCCGTACTACGGCACCTACACGTTCACGCGGCCGGGCACGATCGGCGGGCGCGAGCTGTTCGCCCCCCACAAAGCGGCGCTGGAGGACGTGTACAAGCGTCGCTGCCAGTCGTGCCACGAGGGCGGGCCCGACGCGATCCTCTACCGCGTCCGGCTGCCGGACGTGGCGAAGAGCCGCCCGCTGGTCGCGCCGTTGGCCGCCGCGGCCGGAGGCGAAGCGAGCTGCCAGCCGGCCGTCTTCACCGACCCCAGCGACCCCGACTTCCAGAAGCTCCTCGGCATCTTCAACCAGCTCAAGGCCGAGGCCGACGGTAACCCCCGGGTCGACATGCTCAGCCGACGCCCGCGGCTATTGGACCCCGAGTGCCGATACGTCTACCGGCCGTAGCCTCCGGCAGATTCCGGTTGGCAGGCTCGCGATTCTGAGCAACCTGGATGGGTCAGGTATATTTTGCCGGCCACGGCCCAAGCGGTGCCTCGCACAGAATGCGCCTACCCCATTCTTGCTGCCGGATTTTCCCAACCAGGCACTCGCAGGGTGAAATCCGAGGGGCTATGTGCTCCATAGATCGAAAAAGGCCGTGAGCCAGGCCCGTGCTGCATAGTCCTTGGCCGGCGAATGTCGCAATATCGCCATCCCCAACTTTTTTTGCCAGGATCGGGCATCGAGCGGCGGAGTATAGGTAGAGGAGCAGGAAAAGGCAGCCGAATACGAGTCGGGCCGGCTCGCAATTACGATCAGTCCGTCCCGGGCCGATCAAGACGTGCGCCGGATCGATCCCCAACCGGGGTCCGTTCTGAGTAGCGAGTAAGGGCTCTAGCAACTGCCGAGTGTGAAATGCCTACCGTGGTCCGAATGTCTTGTCTCGTGTGCAGCCACCGCTGGGACACGGAAGCGGTCTGGGAAGACGGCTCCGCATGTGTCCTGGACGACCTCTGCCCCCACTGTCAGGCACAAGGCGAGCCCATCGACGTCGTCGAAGGGTGCTGGTAGTCTCGCCACGGAGGGCCGATCTCATTCAGCTTCCGGCTGATTCTCCCCGCCCGTGTGCGTCCCCGTGCCCGCGTTGCCCGCCCTGCCCGGTTTGGGCGGAACACCTTCCACCGCCCCGATCCCCGCGCTGGGCGCCCTCGCAACGCTGACGGCGGGCTGGATCCGGCCGACCCATGCTCAAGCACGGCCCTAATCTTGCCCAGCCACGAACGGTCATGGAATGGCCCCCACCCCCCCTCCCGGACGCGCGAGCCGCCCCCGGCCGCATTCTGGGTATTTGTGCCAAAAATTTGGCGTCTGGGGGTTGACGGCAGGCCCGGAAATGTTAAAAATTTGGCTGTTTAAAGGGGACTCGCGCGATCGAGAGGGCATCTCAGTGGACGAGCAGAGCCAGTTGAGTCGGCGGGAGCGGCAGATCATGAACGTGATCTATGCCCGGGGAGAGGCATCGGCCGGCGAGGTCTGGGAGGCGTTGCCCGACCGGCCGTCGCGGACCGCCGTACGCACGCTGCTGCGAATCCTGGAGGAGAAAGGGCGGCTCGGGCACCGCAAGCGGGGTCGCCAGTTCATCTATCGCCCGACGAAGCCGCGGACCCGCGCCGGGCGATCGGCTTTTCAGGGCGTGCTGGAGACGTTCTTCGACGGCTCGTTGGAAAAGGCCGTGGCCGCCCATCTGGCGGACCCTGGGGTGAGGCCTTCCCCGGAGGAGCTAGAGCGCCTGGCTCGGCTGGTGCGCGACGCGCGAGAGAAAGAAGAGGAGGGCGAATGATGTTCCCAGAAAACCTCAACGGCTGGTTGTTTCCGGACGTTGCCGCGGCGTGGCTGCCGATCCTGTTCGACGCGGCGGTGAAGTCGGTCGTGGTGCTCGCGCTGGCCTGGTTGGTCGTCTTGGGGCTCCGTCGCGGCTCGGCCGCCGCCCGGCACGTCACTTGGCTTCTGGCACTGGCCTGCCTCCCGGCGCTGGCCGTCCTCTCGGCCGTGTCGCCCGGCTGGAACGTGCTCCCCAACTGGCCGGCGCTGGGCGTTGCCGCGACCAGGCAGTCGGCCGCGGCGAGCCGCCCGGAAACGGCGTTGGCGCACGAGGCGTCGCCGGTCCCCTCGCCGGTCGACGTGGGGGTGGCCATGCCCCCAGGCGACGTTGAGTCGGCCGTCGATGACAGACTCGCCCCGTCGAACGAGCCTTTCGGCGCGATCGAGGCGCACGACGCGCAGGCGGCGACGACGGGGTGGTCGGCGCCGGAAACGCCGCCGGCAGACGCGGCGGCTGGGCTCCCCGGACCGTCCCCGATGCCGACGTGGCCAGCATGGTGCCTGCTGGCATGGCTCGCCGGGACAGCGCTGGCGCTGGTGCCGATGGGCCTGGGGATGCTGAGCCTCCGACGGATCGAGCGGAAATCGCGACGGATTTCGGAGGGTCCGTTGGCGTTGCTCAGTGGGCGACTGTCGCTGGAGCTGGGGGTCGCGCGCCGCGTCGAGCTGCTGTTAAGCGACCGCCGGTGGATGCCCATGCAGTGGGGGATCCTCCGACCCAAGCTCTTGTTGCCGGCCTCGGCGACCGCGTGGCCGGCCGACCGGCTCCGCGCCGTGCTTCTCCACGAGCTGGGCCACGTTCGTCGCCGGGACTGTCTGAGCCAGCTTGCCGCCCATGTGGTCTGCGCCCTGTTCTGGGTGAATCCGCTGGCGTGGATGGCCCGGTGTCGAATGCAACGGGAGAGCGAGGCGGCCTGCGACGACCTGGCGCTGGAGTCGGGCGTCAAGCCTTCCGACTACGCCCGGCACGTGCTCCAGATCGCCTCCGGCGCCCAGGCGGATCGAATCGCGGCCTTCGGCGCCATCGCCATGGCCCGACCGTCGCGACTGGAGGGCCGGCTGCTGGCGATCCTCGATCCGAAGCGCAACCGGCGCGGCATCTCCCGGTTGCTCACGGTGGCCCTGCTGGCGGCGGCCATCGCGACCGTGGTCCCCTTGGCCATGCTCCGCGCCGCGCCCGGGCCCGAGCAGTCAACGGCCGAGGCGCCGGCCCAATCGTCCGCCGAGCCTGAGTCGGGCGAACCGTCTGCGCCCGACGATTCGGCCGCACCCGACGCGCAGAGGGATCGGGCGGAGTCTTTCATCGGGCTCTTGAAGGAGCACCGGTTTGAAGAGGCCGCGGGGCTGTTCAATCCGGCGCTCGTCGAAGTGCTGTCGGCGAAAGAGCTCAGCCGGATCTGGGAAGAGTTCGACCGGAGCAGGCGCGCCGGAGAGTTCGTCGGCCCGATTTCGTACGAGCAACAATCGTTCCCCAACGGCCGCCTGCTTGTGGTCCGGTGCCGTTGGCAGAAGGCGGTGATGGTCGTACGGCTCGCCTTCGACGAGGAGCGACGGATCGCCGGGTTCTGGCTCGCCCGCGACCCCGAGGGGCCCGCGCCCGAGCATTTTCGCCAAGGCGGCTACCTGTTCGGCCCGGCGATCGAGCGGATCGCCGGCAGGCACCTGACGCTGGAGGCCCGCATCGTCGGGCTCGACGGCCAGCCGGTCAAGAAGAGCAGCATCGCGTTCTGGAAAGCGTTGGACGACGCGTCGGAGCGGGACGAGCGCTCGTGGAACGATCCGGCCACGGGAAGGGTCTGGCGTGGGATCGGCGGCGCGGCGACCGGCGACCACCGGAAGGAAGAGCAGCTCAGCCCGGGGGTCTACCGGATCACGGCTATCGAGGGACACCACCAGTCGACGCCGGTGGGCATGAGCGAGCCCCTTCACCTCGACGGGAGCGAAGCGCACACGGTGGTGACGGTTCGCATGATGGAGGGGCCCACGCTCACGATCCGGCCGGTCGACGCCGAAACGGGAGAGCCCCTGCCGGAGGTCTCCGTCACCCTCAAGCGAGAAGACGACGTGCTGCCGCCCGGGTGGAATTTCCGCCCCTTGCGCGATAGCGACCCGATGGCGATCGAGCATCTCCCGCCGGGCGAGTATCGGCTCGAGGCTTCCCGGACCGCGCGGCGGCCTGACGATCGGCGGTACGAGCTGGTCGACGGCCCGATGGAGATCGAGGTGAGGGCCGGCGAAGACCGCGAAGTCACGGTGCCGCTTGCGGGCCGCCCGCTCACCGAGGAGGAAATCGACCGGCGCTGGCCGTGGGTTGCCCAGGGCAAGGTCACCGACGCGGAGGGCCGGCCGATGGAGGGCGTCGAGGTCTGGGCGCATTGTGGCATGGGAACGCTGCGACGGACCGGCCTGGCCACCACGGACGCCGAGGGGGAGTATACCCTCCGGTTCGCCGCCGGCATCCACACCTTCAGCGAAGACGGCAAGCCGCCGGTCAACCTCCAGGCGGCGACGATCACCGCACACAAGCCGGGCTACACCGAGAAGAACCTCAACCGCCACGGGGGCCTGCGCGCCGCCAACCGGCTGCCCGACGAAGACGAGAATTACCGCATCGGCGATCCGGGCGGGATCATCCTGCCCGGCAAGCCCCGCCGGCTCGACTTCGTGATGGTGCCCGCGGCGGGTATCCGAGGGCAGGTGATCGACGGGGAGGGGAACCCGGTGGCCGGCCGGGGGCTTTCGATCCGCGGCGGCCGGATGCCGCCGTCGTCGAGCGTCTTGAGATCGGGCAGCACCGACGAGCAGGGCCGCTTTCAGTTTGACGAGGTGCCCAAGGACTACGCTTGGCAGTTCTGCGTTGGGCGAGAAGGCCGGCGCGACGAAGTCAAGACGCCCCCCTTCCGGCTGAACCGCGCCGAGGAGTATCGGATCACCCTGCGGCTTGCGGAGCACGCGCAAACGGGCGTCACGCTCCTCGAAATCGTGGGTATCACCGATCCCCAGGGCGCGGAGCTTCGCGACCAGCTTGTGGGCGATGATCCGTTCGCCCGGCCGCCGGTCGGGCCGGAGCTCCAGGCAAGGGGGATCGAGATCCTCGAGAAGATGGCCGAGGCGAACCGATGCTGGCTGGTTGCTCCGCCCCCGGAGGTGAAGAACTATGCGTACGACTTTCACCTGGCGGGCAAGGAGCCTAAGAGCTGTCGTATCAGCGACCCCCCCAAGGAGAACACGTGGCTGCGCCAGGGGATATCGTACTACTCCGTCGTCCACTACCTGGCCGCGCGGCCCGAGCAGGCCGTCTTCCGGCTGGTCGACGTCGGCGACGACCAGATCACGCTGGTCTACGACCTGAAGGAATCGACCCGCGCGAGCGCCGGCAACGGGCTGGTGGGCACCTGGAGCGGTTTTTTCAGCACGGGCGTCGGCCAGGGCAAGCTGGTCCTCGACGCCAGAACGCTCGTGCCCCGCGAGCATCGCTGCGCCGAGCTCTCCGAGACGTTTTCCGAGTACGCGGAGATCCGCCCGGGCCAGTACGCCCCACTGAGAATCCGCGTCGACAAGGGCACGACGTTCGATTGGACGTTCTGCGTCTACGAGCCCGGCCTGTGGCTGTTCGACGCAAGCCGTACCGATCGCAAGGATCTCGAAGACGGGATCGTTGCTCGGGTCGACAACGTCAAGGTGAACGGTCAGCCCGCCGACGTGACGGCGACCGCCCCTTAGCTCTCGTCGGCGACCTCGTGCTCGGCGTAGACACGCGGCAACCTGGGCGGCTTGCGCCGAATGCGGCCCGCTGCGCCCGATCGGGTGGACTCGTCCGGCCCTTCCTCCCTGAGCCCGGCGAGCTGCGATTCTCGGCGTTGGATATCGGCCCGGCCGCTGGTGGGAAATAGCTCGGCGAGCAATTGGTCCCACGCCTCGATCTTCGGCTCGCACATCCCGAAGACGATCGCCTGCGCCCGGTCGGGATGCACCCGCTTCTCGTCCTCCAGCCATTGGCGCAGCCGGCGGAGATCCCAGAGCGTATTGTCGTTGCCGTGGCGGCGGACGTAGTCGTTGTAGAGTTGCGCGAGGATCGGTCGATGGTAGTGCTGGAACGCGCTGGGGCCCGAAAGCGCGGTCTCGGCGTCTTCGAGCTCCCCGAGCAGCTCTTGGGCGTGCGGGCCGGCGGGGCCGGCGTCGACCGCTCGGGCTTCCAGGTGCTGCTTGGCGGAGCGGACCGCGCCGACGAGATGGCCCCGGCCGGGCGCGAAGCGAGGGGCATCGACCAGCTCGTAGAAGTCCGACGGCTTCCGGCCGCTTTCGAGCCAGCGATCCACGACCCGGTAGAGCTTGTCCCGGTCGTACGCGTTGCGCTGGCCGGGGTCGATCAGGCAGTCGAGGGCTTCGGCCAGCTCATTGAGCAGTTGGGTGACGTGCTCGACGTGCTGCCCCAGCGCCCGAGTGCGGACCCGCTCGATCCGCTCCATGGCGGCATCATCGATCCGCTCCCGGTCGGTCTCGTCGTCCGGCACGCCGACCAGGTCGTAGTAGCTCGGCGGCCGGCGAGCCGCCGGGATCTTCAGCCACTGGCCGTACGGATCAAACTGCCCGTTCATCCGCTCGGTTCCTTGCCGCGATCCGCGGGCGGAGCGCACCAGACGGAACGTCCCGACGAGAAGCTTGCCCTCAGGACGCGGGTCTTGTGCGAGAGGGCGAAACCGCGAGCGCCGCGCGGATACCTTTCCCACCCATTGTAATGGAGCAGTCCGGACGTGCAATCGGGGGTACCTTGAGCCCCGACCGGCGGGGCCGGGTCCACGACCGCAGCACTCGGTGGTGGAAGTGCTCAGCGGCAGTCCGGAAAGGCCCCCCAGCTTCATCCGAACCTGTCGGGCTCACCCCGCAATTGACCATGAACCCAATAGGGGGCGTTATGCGCGTTTTCTGCCCCCGCGCGATTTGGGGCTCGGGCGACTGAGTACCGCCCGGGTGGGTCCTTTGGGCGACGGTATCGAGAGAAGCCATGAAACGAAGTTCGATTGCCCTGTCGATCGGGTTGTTCGGCTGCCTGTTGGCGTCGGTGATTCTGGCGGGGGAGGCCGATTCCCCGGCGAAAAACGTCGTCCGCGACCCGCCGCCGGACTCGGGAGGCGGCAAGAGCCTGGCCATCCTCATCGGCGTGCAGGAATACTCCAGCCTGCCGAAGCTGAAATACTGTCAGGCCGACGTCCAGCGGCTCGCCAGAGCGTTGCGGGACCACTGCCAGTTCGACACGGTCGTGGTGATGACCGAAGCGGCCGGGGAGCGTCGCTATCGCCCCACGCTGGGCAACCTCGCCCGCGAGCTGCGCCAGCGATTGCTGGTGGCCAATAGCGGCGAGTATGACCGCGTGCTCCTCTATTTCTCCGGCCACGGCTTTCGGGACGCCGAGAACCGGCTCTACTTCGCCCCGCCCGACTGCGATCGCAAGAACCTGGAGCTGACCGCGCTTCCGCAGGCATACCTCCGACAGATGCTCGACGGCTGTACGCAGGTGCCCGTCAAGCTGCTCGTGCTCGACTGCTGCCACTCGGGCGAAGCGAAGGGGAGCGGCGTGGGGGCCGACGGCGAAGCCATGGCCGCCGCCTTCCGCACGGCCAAAGGCCTGCTCACCCTCTCGAGCTGCTCGGCCGACGAGGCCAGCTTGGAATGGGACGAGAAGCGAAGCGGGCTTTTCACCTACTGGCTGTGTGAAGGGCTCCAGGGTGCGGCCGACCGGGATCGCGATGGTCAGATCGACGTGTACGAGCTGCATCGATACGTGTACGGCCAGGTGCTCAAGACGGCGACCGCGTTGGGGCGCGACCAAACCGTGGTCCTGCGTCCTTCCGAGGACTGGAAAGGGATCGCCGTGCTGGGCCGTGGCTCGCGGCAGCCGGCCGCAGATTCGCCCGGCGGGCCCGACAGCCGCGTGTCGACGGCCGAGCCCGAAAACCGCGTGTCCACCGCTGAACCCGGCGGCCGCGCATCGACGGCCGAACCGAGCCAGCCCGATCGAGTCGAGCCGGCGAGCCTTCCCGCGGAAGAACCGGCCGCAGCGACCGACGATCGGCCGGGCGCCGGCCCCCTCCTGGAAACGGCGGAGCAGGCGCTGGAGCGAGGCGACGTGGTCAACGCCGCCGCCGGATTCCAGCGGGTGCTCGAGGAGTGCCCCGGGAGCCGCGAGGTGCCCCATGCCCTCTGCGGCTTGGGCCGCGTGATGATGCTCAAGCGGGCATTCGAGCAGGCCGACGATCTGTTCACGCGGGTGATCGAAGAACATGCGGATTCCGACGCCGTGGCCCACGCGCGATTCGGCCGGGCGGACGCGCGCCGGCGACTCGGCCGGCACGAAGCCGCGCTGGAGGATCTCCACGTTCTCGAGGAGCTGCGCGGGGCCGAGGTGCTCGCGCCGGTCGCCGAGCACGTCCGGGGGCTCAGCCTGGCCGGGCTGGGCAATCACGACGAGGCCGCCGCCGTGCTGACGCAATTGCTGGATCGGAACCCGGGATACCCGGACCGAGAGTCGGTGTACGCCGACCTGGCCAAGATCCAGAGCGAGGCGGGCGTGGACGCCGACGCCGGCAAGACGCTCCGGCGATCTATCGAGGAATTCCCTGAAAACGCTGGCGCCGCCGAACGCTCGATTCAAGTCGGCGAGCACGCCGAGAAGGCGGGCGACCTTCCACAAGCGATGCAAGCTTACTACGCGGCCGCTCTGAAAGCCGGCCGAACGGAGCTGGGTGAAAACGCCACGCTGCGACTCTGCTGGTGCTACTACCACGCCGAGGACTTCGATCGGGCCATGGTCACCGCCCGGTACTACCGGAGCACCTGGCCCGATGGTGCCCTGGCCGCCGAGGCCGAGCTAGTGATCGCCGAATGCCTGTTTCGGCGGGAGAAGTTCGCCGAGGCCTTGGCGTTGTACGACGAAGTAGCCGGTGCGACCAAGGACAAGGAGCTGGCGGCCCGGGCCCTCCTTTCCATCGGGCTCATCCACCGGCACCAGGGCGATCTCGACCAGGCCATGGGAAGCTTCACCCGAATCCTCCGCCACTATCCCTCCCCCCAATGGCAAGCCCCGGCGGCGTTTCACCTCGGCGAGTGCTTCGAGGAGAGCGGCGACGTCAATCTGGCGCGGCAGCACTTCGCCGAGGTCGGCCAACTCGCGCCCGACTCCGAGCTCGCCGGCGTGGCCCGAGAGCGGATCCAACGCCTGATGCGGCGGGGTTAATCGCCCGTCTTGAGCCCCACCTTGCGGGCCCAGGCGAGCCAGGCGGCGCTCATCTTCTGAACGCGTTCGGGCTGGCGGCCGGCGAGGTCGTCGAGCTCGGTGCGGTCGGCCTCCAGGTCGAAAAGCTCCCACTCTCGGGCCGACTTCTCCCAGACGAGCTTCCACTTGCCCTGGCGGATCGCCCGGTTGCCCGACCAGTACCAGCAGATTTCCTCGTGCGGCCGGCGCTCTTTCCCGCGGAAGATCGGCACGAGGCTCTTGCCTTCGGCGGGCAGGATCTCGTTGCCGCGGAACGAACGGGGATAGGTCGCCCCGGCCAGCTCGGCGCAGGTGGGCAGAACGTCGACGACGTGGCCGACCTGGCGTGTGATCGTGTTAGGATTGATAACCCCAGGCCACCGGGCCACGAGCGGCGTGGAGATCCCCCCCTCGTGGACCCAGGACTTGTAGCGGCGGAACGGCGTGTTCTGGGCCCAGCCCCAGCCGGGACCGCACGACGTGTAGTGCTCCTTCGGGCCGGCCGGGTGGGGGAAGTCGGCGCCCTCGGGCAGCTCGGCGCAGCCGCCGTTGTCGGAGAGGAACAAGACCAGCGTGTTCCCGTCTTGCCCGGTCTCTTCCAGCGCCTTCATGATCCGGCCGATCCCCTGGTCGACGCAGTCGATCATCGCGGCGTAGACGGCCATGCGCAGCTCCCAGAGGTCGCGTTGGGCGATGCCTTCCCAGGGCCCGACGTGCGGGTCCTCGGGGGCGAGCTTCCACCGCGGGTCCAACAGGCCCATCTCCAGTTGCCGCGCGTGGCGCCGGCGCCGAAGCTCGTGCCAGCCCATGCCGTATTTGCCCTGGTAGCGGGCGACGTCCTCCGGCTTGGCGTGGAGCGGGTAGTGCGGGGCCGTGTAGCAGACGTGCACGAAGAAGGGCTTGCCGTTCCGGGCGAAGCGGCGGATCGTGTCGGCCGCGTGGTCCGAAAACGCGTCGGTCGTGTAGAAGCCTTCGGGGAACTCGGTGATCAGCCGGTCGTTGTGGCCGAACGTGCGTACGCGCCCGCCCTTGTACGGCGGGTCGGGCATCGACGGGTCGAAATAGTTCGAGCAGCCGTCCATCAGCCCGTAATACTCGTCGAAGCCGCGGTCGATGGGCCGGCGGGGCGGCGAGCTACCCAGGTGCCACTTGCCGCTGAGCGACGTCTGATACCCCGCCTCCCGGAGCACCTCGGCGATGGTGACCATGTTCTCGCGCAAGAGGCCCCCCTTACCGAAGCGAGGGTGCAGGCCCGTCACCAGCGACGCCCGCGTGGTCGTGCACTTCGCGCAGTTGTAGAACTGGGTGAAGCGCAAGCCCTCGGCGGCCAGGCGGTCGAGATGGGGCGTGCGGATCTCGCCGCCGTAGCAGCCGATGTCCGAAAACCCCATGTCGTCGCACATCACGAGCACGACGTTCACCCGCGGCGCTTCCTCCTCCTCCGCCGCCACCGCACCGCCCGGCCGGGCGAGCAGCAGTCCGAGCGCGGCCCATCCGGCAACCGCCGCGGGCAGGATTGCGGGTCGAAGCGCGGGCGGTCGTCGACGGGGTCGAATTCCCACGGAGGTCGTCTTCATGATGGATCACTCCCTTTCGGCTTGACGCGTGCGCGCAGATGCCAGATCGAAAGCCCGAGAACGAGAACCCCCACGAGCAACCCGGCGACGTTGGCCGCATCGCCCGTGACGTCGAAGCCCCACGCGGTGGCCAGGGTCTGGTACGTGTTGTTGGCGGCGTGGCAGATCATCGCCGGCACGATGCTGCCGGTCCATTCCGTCAGGTAGCCGAGATAGACCCCCAGGGCGAAGGCGAACACGCCGTGGATGAAGTCGAAGTGCATCACCCCGAACAACAGGGCCGTCCAGAGCACTCCCCAGCCCGGGCCCCACCGCCGGCTGAACCGCGTCTGAATGTAGCCGCGGAACAACAGCTCCTCCGCAATCCCCGGCGCGATCCCAATCACCAGGACCACCGCCCACAGCGCCCCTCCCGACAAGCCGGTGATCAGGTCGGTCAGCTCGGCGAGGCTGGGCGATTGGGGCAAGATTCCCAGCTCGAGCAAGGCCCCGAACACCAGCCCGATCGCCAGAACGCCGCAGACGTGTATCCCCACCCCGAAGGCGGAGATCCGCGCCGGCCGGAACCTCAGGCGTTCCCTCCAATCAACCGGCGACAGGGCCGCGGCGGCGACGGCGGTGACGAAGAAGACGACCATCGTCCACGACACGGTGATCAAGAGCCCCACGAGGCTCGTGCTCACTTCCCGCAGCGCGTCGCCAAATCGCCGGGACGCGAGGGTCTCCGGGCCGTATTCCCAGACGACCAGCCCGATCAGCACGGCGACGACGCCCCCCAGGTTGACGAACGCCGACAGCACGAAAACGAGCCACACGGTCCAAACCCGCGGCCGCCGCCGTGAGACGCCCTGCTCCCACGAGGGGCCGATTGGCTCGCACGGTGAGCCGTCTGGCTCCCAAGGCGGGGCGACCGGCTCCCGAGGCGAGGCATAAGGATTCTCCGGCAGCAAGGTGGGCTCGAGGGACTCTTCGGCGGGAATGTCGGCTTGGTCGTCGCTCACTACGTACTCCTCGGATGGCCTGCCCCGATCGAACTCTCTCCCGGCGTGCTCCTCCATGGTAACGCCGCCCGGCAGCACGGGAAATGGCCTTCCGGCGCGCGGAATCGGCGGCACCGGCGTGGCGGCCGTGCTACAATCGGGACCGGTTGAACCGGCACAACGCCGAGACTCGCAGCGAGGAGAGGGGAAGATGTTTGAACGCAGGTGGCACGCCGCGGTTACCCTGCTGGTGCTCTCGGCCGTTTCGACGTCCGTATGCACCGCGGCCGACGAACAGGCAAAGCTCCCGCCCAAGGACAAGCTCCACGTATACCTGTTGATGGGCCAATCGAACATGGCCGGGCGGGGCCGAATGACCGAGGCGGATCGGCAGCCGGTGGCGCGCGTGTGGATGCTCGACAAGGAGAACCGGTGGGTGCCGGCCTCGCATCCGCTCCACTTCGATAAGCCGCAGATCGCCGGCGTCGGCGTGGGGATCGACTTCGCCAAGCGGATGTGCCGCGAGGACCCCACGGTCGAGATCGGCCTGGTCCCCTGTGCCTTCGGCGGCACGCCCCTGAGCCGGTGGAGCAAGGGCGGCGACCTGTACGAAAACGCCGTGGCCAGGGCCAAGATCGCGATTGCCGACGGCGCCCTCCGAGGCGTCTTGTGGCACCAGGGCGAGTCGGACTCGGGCGAGCCGGAGACGGCCAACTCCTACGGCGACCGCCTGGCCAAGATGATCGCCGACCTCCGCGCCGATCTGAAGTCGCCGGGTCTCTTCTTCGTGGCCGGGCGCCTGGGCGAGTTCTACGTACGCTCCGGGCAGTCCGCCCATGCCGAGACGGTCGACGCCGCGCTGCGGGATCTCCCCCAGCGGGTCGAAAAGACCGGCTGCGCCAGCGCCGAGGGCCTGGAACACAAGGGCGACGTCGTCCACTTCAGCGCAGACGCAATCCGCGAGCTCGGCAGGCGATACGCGGCGGAGATGATTCGCTTGAGCAAGCCATAGCGCGGCGCCCAGTTAGCGCCCGCGCAGAAGTAACTTCTCAGACTGAAAGTAAACGAGTTGTGTGCCACTGCTTGCCTGCTGGGAACGCTGTGACTGCCTGCGTTGTTGCACTGCTTGCCGATTTCCCGGACCACTACGGTGTCCGGCAAGCAGTGCCGTCGTGCAAGTCGAGCGTTTGCAGGCACTTCCGCAAGCAGTGGCACACGCAGTGTGTTCATCTGCTTTCAGTTTGAGTTTGAGTAACTTGTACTGATTCTCGCTAGGGTGACACACGTCCCTCAAGCGCAGCGAAGGGGGTGTTATGCGAGGTCAACACGCCCTTCGTTCCTCAGGGGCGTGCCACCCCATTGATCAACTTGTTTCTGCGCAGGCCCTGAGCCGAGGAGTCCGCCCATGTCTCGAAAGCGCAGCTTCGCCGTGATCCTGCTGACCTGCTGGCCCTTCGCGGCGCCGGCAGACGAGATCGTCACCCTGCCCGGAACCGAGCCGCTCACTTGGGACGACGATCTCTCGGTGCGGATGATGGACGGGCTCGACCGCTACGCCGAGCGGAAGATCGCCGAGTCGGTGGCCAAGCGTCCGGAGCACTGGAACCGCGACGGCTCGTCGCCCGAGGCGTACGAGCGGTCGATCGGGCCGAACCGCGAGCGGCTGAAGAAGATCCTGGGGATCGTCGATCCGCGCGTGCCGGTGCGGATGGAGCGGTTCGGCGACGACCAGAGCCCCGCCCTCGTCGCCCGGACCGAGCGCTACTCGGTCTACCAGGTCCGCTGGCCCGTGCTGGAGGGCGTGTTCGGCGAGGGGCTGCTCTTGGAGCCGGAAGGGGAGCCGGTCGGCGGGGTGGTTGCGATCCCCGACGCGGATCAAACGCCGGAGCAGATCGTGGGCCTCGCCCCCGGCGTGACGCCCGAGTCGCAGTTCGCCCGGCGGCTCGCGGAAAACGGGTTTCGGGTGGTGGTTCCCACGCTGGTCGACCGGTCGGACGAATACTCGGGCAACCCGGCCGTGGCCATGACCAACCAGCCGCACCGCGAGTGGATCTACCGCCAGGCGTTTCAGATGGGCCGGCACGTGATCGGCTACGAGGTGCAGAAGGTGCAGGCCGCGGTCGATTGGCTCGTCGGTCGGGCCGGCGACGAGGCGAAGATCGGCGTCGTCGGGTACGCCGAGGGCGGGCTTCTGGCGCTCTACGCCGCGGCGGTCGACCCGCGGATCGACATCTGCCTCGCAAGCGGCTACTTCGACTCCCGGCAGGCCGTCTGGACCGAGCCGATCTACCGCAACGTCTGGGGGCTATTGCGGGAATTCGGCGACGCGGAGATCGCCACGCTCGTGGCCCCGCGGGGGCTCGTGGTCGAGCACAGCGAGGTGCCGCGCGTGACCGGCCCGCCGCCGAAGCGCAATGGGCGGCGCGGGGGCGGCGCCGCCGGGGAGCTGAAGACCCCGGCGTTCCCCTCGGTCCTCGGGGAGTTCCGGCGGATCGACGGCCTCGTGCCGCCAGCGTTCCAGCCGCGGCATCTCGTGAGCGGCCCGGACGGAACCCCGACCGGCCCCGGCTCGCCGGCAGCGCTCAAGAAGCTCGCCGAGCTGCTCGGGATCGAGTCGCCCATGGTGCTATCGCAGGAGATGCCCGTCGACCAGCGCAAGGCGTTCGACCCCGCCGAGCGTCAGCGGCGGCAGGTCAAGGAGTTGGAGAACCACGTGCAGTGGCTCCTGCGCGACGCCGATCACACCCGCGATCGGTTCTTCCTGGCGAAGGCCGCCCCCGAGTACGAGACGCAGCGCCGCCGCTGGATCACGGGCCAGCCGGTGGCCCCGTGGCCGGTGGACCAGTTCGTCCAGCGGACCCGGGAGCACCGAAAATACTTCTGGGAGGAAGTGCTGGGCAAGCTCGACGACCCGCCGCTTGAGCCGAGCCCGCGCTCCCGCAAGATTTACGACACGCCCAAGTGGACCGGCTACGAGGTCGTGCTCGACGTGTTCCCCGACGTGTTCGCCTGGGGCGTGCTCCTGGTGCCCAAGGACCTCGAGCCGGGCGAGAAGCGGCCGGTCGTCGTCTGCCAGCACGGGCGCAACGGCGTGCCCAAGGACGTGATCGAGGGCGATAGCCCTGCGTACCACGACTTCGCCGCCAGGCTGGCCGAGCGGGGCTTCATCACGTTCGCCCCCCACAACCCGTACCGCGGCGAAGACCGCTACCGCTTTCTCGACCGCAAGGCGAACAACGTCAAGGCGTCGCTCTTCTCGTTCATCCTCGCCCAGCACGAGCAGATCCTCAAGTGGCTCGCCACGCTGCCCGCCGTCGACCCGGAGCGGATCGCCTTCTACGGCCTGAGCTACGGGGGCGAGACGGCCGTACGCGTGCCGCCGCTGTTGGACGGCTATTGTCTTTCCATCTGCTCGGGCGATTTCAACGACTGGGCCCGCAAGATCGCGTCGACCCACGCCCACTACAGCTTCATGTTCACCATCGAATGGGAGATGCCCTACTTCGACCTGGGGAGCACGTTCAACTACGCGGAGATGGCCTACCTGATGATCCCCCGGCCGTTCATGGTCGAGCGGGGCCACTGGGACGGCGTCGCGCCGGACGAATGGGTCGCCTACGAGTACGCCAAGGTCCGCCGCCTCTACGACCAGCTCGGCCTGGGCGACCGCACCGAGATCGAGTTCTTCACCGGCGGCCACACCATCCACGGCCAGGGCACGTTCCGGTTCCTGGAAAAGCACCTGGATTGGCCACCTGAATGAGGGGCCCTCGTTTGCTTTCCGACGGAGGTGGGCGATGCCTGAGACTCCTGTGAGCCTGTTGGATCGGCTTCGGGCCGCGTCGGATCCCGGGCTTTGGCATCAACTCGTCTCGATCTACAGCCCTCTGCTCCGGCACTGGCTGCGACAACTCCACGTCCCGGCGCAAGATGCCGACGACCTTTGCCAAGAGATCTTCGTGGTGGTCATGCGAGAGTTGCCCCACTTTCATAGGGGACAACAGCGAGGCGCCTTTCGGTGCTGGCTTCGTACGATTGCCGTGCACCGGGTGCTCGCCTTCCGGCGTTCCGAGGCCTCTCGCCCCATGGCCGTGAGCGAGGAGCACTTGATGGAGATGGTCGGACAACTGCAAGATCCCGGCACCGAGTTGAGCCGCCTGTGGGACGAGCAGCACGACCGGCACGTGCTTCGCGGCCTGCTCGACGTGGTGCGGGGCGATTTCGAAGACCGGACCTGGCAAGCCTTCGAGCGGCTGGTGTTCCGAGGCGAGAAGGCCGCCGCCGTTGCCGCCGACCTGGCCATGTCCGTGGCCGCGGTTCACGGCGCTAAGTCCCGAGTGCTAAAGCGTTTGCGTGAAGAAGCCCAGGGACTGATCGACTGAATCTTCCCGAGGGGTGTCGTTTTCGCGTCAGAATCTCACGCGCTGCGCACTTTCTTATTGGGCACTAACGAGGTGCAGAGGAGGCGATACCCGTTTCCGTTGGCGGTTTGGGTATGCAGTACGCAGAGGACAAATGAGCCAGGCCAGCCACGACCATCCGCCCCGCAAGCAACTCGAGGCCTTCGCCTCCGGCACGTTGCAGGACGACCAGATCGCCGAAGTGGAGAAGCACCTCGGGGCCTGCGAGACCTGCCTCCGCGCCCTGGAGACCTTGCCGGAACATCGGATGGTGCTCCTGCTCCGCAAGGCAGCGGGCGAGCTACCGGGCGAAGCGGCCCAGACAGCCATCCCCGAGGCACTCCGAGACCACCCTCGCTATCGGGTTGTCCGTCGCCTGGGAAGCGGCGGCATGGGCGTGGTCTTCCTCGCCGAACAGGTGCACCTCAAGCGCCGGGTCGCCCTCAAGGTGATTCGCCCGGATCTGCTGGGCGATCCGAAGGCGGTGGAGCGCTTCCGCTCGGAGGTCCGGGCCGCTGGTCGGCTTTCTCACCCCAACATCGTCACCACGTACGACGCCGATCGGGCAGGCGAGAGCTGGTTCCTCGTCAGCGAATGGGTGGACGGGACGCCGCTGAACGAGGTCGTGGCCGAGCGCGGCCCTCTACCCGTGCCGCTGGCCTGCCAGTACGCGCAGCAAGCGGCCTTGGGGCTTGAGCACGCCTTCGAGCGTGGGCTGATCCACCGTGACGTCAAGCCGCACAATCTGCTGCTCACGCCCGAGGGCACGATCAAAGTTTTGGACTTCGGCCTGGCACGGTTCGTCGCGGAATGGGACCCCGCAGGGTCGTTGACCGACTTCGGCACGGGGCTGGGCACGCCCGACTACGTCGCGCCCGAGCAAGCCCGCAACGCCCGAGCGGCCGACGTCCGCGCCGACGTCTACAGCCTGGGCTGCACACTGTACTTCCTTCTGGCGGGGCAGGTGCCGTTTCCGCAGGGGAGTGCGTCGGAGAAGATCGCCGGCCATCTGGAACGCGTGCCGGAATCCTTGAGCGAACTGCGATCCGACCTCCCGCCCGAGCTCGGCCGCATCGTCGAGCGGATGATGGCCAAGGACCCGGACGAGCGATTCCAAACACCCGCGGAAGTGGCTCGCGCTCTGGAGCCCTTTTTCGCGGCGGGCCAGTCGCCCGGGGAGGGCCAGGCCACCGCGGTTTCGCCGGGGAAACATCCGGGGCGGGCCTGGCTCTTCTTGGCCGGCTTGGCGGTCGCCGTCGCGGTGGTCGGATTGCTCCTCGCCGTCGCCTTTTGGGCGATGCCGCCCCGCCAAGGGCCCTTGACGGGTAGGGCAAACCGCTCAGCTCGGGCAGGAGACGATGGCTCCTCGCAAGCCGGGACCCGCCAAATCGCCGTGCTCGAAGCGCATAGCGACCGGGTCCGGTCCGTCGCCATGTCGCCCGGCGGGCGCTACCTGGCATCGGGCGGCAGGGACGGCAAGGTGCAGTTGTGGCAATTGCCCGGTTATCGGGAAGCGGGCGTGTTCGTCCACCACAGTCCGGTGAATTTCGTGGGCTTCTCGCCCGGCGGCGACCGGTTACTGTTCGGCGGCGGATATAGCGTCGTGGTGGCCGATCCAAAGGCCGGCCGGGTGGTTCGCGACCTCTACGTTGCGCGGCAAGAGTTCACCGCAGCCGTCTTCCTGCCCGGCCGCCCGCACCTGCGCTCGGCGGATCTGGAGGGCGTTGTGCGGGAGTGGGACGTCGAGGCCGTCCAGCCCGTAGGCGAATTCCGCACGACGCCGCTCACGTTTGTGGCCTTCTCGCCGGACGGCCGCTATCTGCTGTTCAGTAGCGGCGGCTTGAAAGTCCAGTTCTGCGACGTTCGAGCCGAAAAGACTCTGGTCGCCCTGGAGGGACACGCGGGCCCGGTGCGATGCGTTGCCCTCTCGTCAAAGGCCGATCGCGCGCTGACCGGCAGCGACGATCACTCGGTCCGCCTCTGGGATCTTGCCACGGGTCGGCAGTTGCACCGGCTCACCGGCCACGAGGGCCCGGTCCGCTCGGTGGCCTTCTCTCCCGACGACGCCCGCGCCCTCTCCGGCGGCGACGACGGCACCCTCCGCCTGTGGGACCTAACCCGAGGGAGCCAGCTCGCACGGATCGACGGCCACGAAGGGGGCGTATGGAGCGTAGCCTTTTCGCCCGACGGCAAGGTCGCCGCCTCCGGCGGGGCGGACGGAACCGTGAGGGTGTGGGAGTTGCGTCAAGAGGGGTAGTGTTCCGTTTCACCAACTTGCACCGGGGGTCATCATGAGAACGCATTTGCATCGGACTCGGTTCGCTCGGCGGAATCGTTTTCTTACCTCGTCGCGCAGGTCGGTCGCCCGCGGCTTCAGGTCCCGGCGATTGGCACTTGAGCGGCTCGAAGACCGCGCGCTTCTGGCCAGCTTTGTGGTCGACAGCACGGCCGACACGGTGGACACAAGCCCGGGCGATGGGTTGGCCCTGGACGGCTTTGGCAACACAACCCTGCGGGCAGCGATCATGGAGGCAAACGCCCTGGCCGGCGACGATTCGATCACGCTGCCGGTAGGCACCTACAGGCTGACCAGCCCCGGCACCGGCGAAGACGCAGCGCGTACAGGCGATCTGGATATCACGGGGAACCTCACGATCACCGGCGCCACCGCTGCTACTACCATTATTGACGCGGCCGTGATCGACCGTGTGTTGGATGTCTTCGGCGGTGTGACCCTCGGCCTTTCCCACGTCACCATCGCGGGTGGAAATTGCCGCCCCTACGGCGGCGGCATCAACAACCGCGGGACGGTCACGATCGACCACAGCACGCTCTCGAGCAACTACGCCTGGGTCGGCGGCGCCCTGTACAATTCCGAGGGCACCGTGGTGATTACCCACAGCACGCTGTCGACCAACTCCGCTTCAGTTGTCGGTGATGGCGGCGCCATTTACAATTCCGCGGGCACCGTGGCCATAACCGATAGTACCATCAGCAACAACTCGGTCACGGAAACCTACGGCTCGCACGGCGGCGGCATTTGCAACCACGACGGCACGCTGACTATCACCAATAGTGCGTTCTCCCGGAACTCCGCTAGTAGCGGCACCTACGGCCGCTACGATGCGTACGGCGGCGCCATCTACAACGACGGCGGGACAGCGACGATTACTAGCAGCACGCTCTCCGACAACTACGCTAAGACATCTGGGGCTGGCATCGCCAATAGCGCGGGCACCGTGAGCATGAGCAATACCAGGCTGTACAGCAACCTTGCTTCCTCCGGTGCGGGCATCTACAACGACGACAGTGGCACCGTGACGCTGACCGGCACCACAGTGTACGGCAACACCGCTAAAGCGCTACTCGCGTATGGTGGTGGCATCTGCAACCTCGGTATGGCAACGATCACTGGCAGCAGGCTCGAGGCGAACCGCGCTACTTCCACCTACGCCAACTACGTGTCTATCGGCGGGGGCATTTACAACTACGGCACGCTGACCATCGCAGACACCACGCTCTCCTGGAACTCTGCTACTTCGACCCAGTACACTTCCAGCGGCGGCGGCGTTTACAACTCCGGGACGGCGACGATCAGTCGCAGCCGGCTCTCTAGCAACTATGCCAACGGGAAGGACGCGTACGGCGGCGGCATCTTTCACTCCCGGTACGGCACCCTGGCGATAACCAACAGCACACTCTCTGGCAACTCCGCTAGTCACAACCTAGGCTACGACGGCAGCGGTGGTGGCCTTTACGACGAATTGGGTACGGCAACGATCACCAATGGCACGTTGTCCGCGAACTCGGCTACGCGAGCGGGGGGCGGTATCTACAGCGGCGGCTCGCTCCTTGATCTGAGGAACACGATCATCTCGGGAAACATGAGCCCGATTGGGCCGAACGTCTCTGAGGGTGTTCGTTCCCAGGGCCACAATCTGATTGGCGACACCAGCGGCAGCAGCGGTTGGGTCGCAAGCGACCTGTTGAACGTCGACCCGATGCTTGGGCCGCTTGCGGACAACGGCGGACCGACATGGACACATGCGCTCCTGCCCGGCAGCCCGGCCATTGATGCGGGCGATAACACCGGTACACCGGCGACCGATCAGCGCGGCTTTCCCCGGATCGTCGACGGCGACCGCAACGGCGTCGCCACGATCGACATCGGCGCCTTCGAGTACCAGCCACCTCTGCCCGAGTTCGAGCTAGTAGACTTCGACGTGCAGCACGGAGCCACGGAGCGCTCGTATGTCCGCTACCTGGACCTGATCTTCGAGAGCGAGTCGGGACTGGCCGATCTGATCACGGAGGGTCGCGTAACGCTGACCCGTCATGGGCTGGACGGCTCGGGCGGAACCGCGGTCACTTTGGGCGGCGTACTGAGCGCAGTCGACAACCGAATCCAGTTCGACTTCGGCCCGCAGGGGATCGGCGGGAACCGAAACTCGAATGTAGGGGACGGGTACTACCAGGTCGCTCTGGACCTGGACGACAATGGCACCTTCGAGAGCACCCGCCACTTCTACCGCCTGCTTGGCGACGTCAACGGCGATCGCACCGTGAACTCGGTGGATGTCTACGCAATCTTATATGCCTACGGTCAATCTGGCAGCAATCTGGAGGAAGACGCAAACGGCGACGGGTGCGTCAACGCCCTGGATCGGGTGCTGGCGATGCGGGCCGTGGGAAGGAGTCTTGGCGCCGGCCTTCTGATCGACGACTAATGGCCGCAGGAGGCGATCGTGTAGAACGGTGGCAATTCAACCCAGGTTTCTAGCAACAAAGGACCAACACCATGAGACGATGGTACTTCGCTCTTCTCATCGGCGCGTGCCTCCTGGCAGGCACCCCGAACGCCGACGCGGCGCTTCAAATCACCGTCGGCGATCTTGAGCTGCTGCCCGGTCAAACCGGGTTCGTCGACGTGATGATTCGCAGCGATACCGGCGCGGACTTGCTCGACATTTTCGGAGTCGAGTTCCGCATCACGACTGGCGGTGCCACGCGGCTGGAGTTCGTGGATCCGCCTCCAGACCCGCAGCTTACAGACCCCACTTAGGGGCGGCCGAAGAATAACTTCCCGACTTCAGTAGCAGGCACACGCCGTGTGCCGTCCGCTGGTTACGGCACACGGCGTGTGCCTACTACTCCGCAAATACGGAAGTTATTCTTCGGCCGATCCTTACATCTTCTTCGGCAACAGTCTGGCGGAGTTGTCCCCTCCGGCGGGCAACATTTCGAGCACCATCACCACGAACGATACTCACATCGGTGGAGACGGGACAGTGCCTGTGTGGATGGGGGGCGTGGGTCCTGTGTTCGTGCCCACGACCGACACGCTCCTGGCCCGCTTGCAGGTCACATCGGCCACCGGAAGCCCGCCCGCAGTGGGCGACACCTTCACCATGGCGCTTGAGCCCGGGCCGAGCACTTTCTTTATGGACCCGAGTTTCCAGGAGTTGAGCTACACGAGCGATCCAGGGCAGGTCCACATGGTTCCGGAGCCCAGCGGTCTGGTGACGATGCTCGGGCTGGGCGCGTGCTTTGTGTGCGGCGGCGTCCTCCTCCGCGTCCGGCGGGGGGCGGCGCGTTGACATGGCGGTGAGACTTCCCTCGTTCCCAGGCTCCGCCTGGAAACGCACTACCCGGCAGGCTCTGCCTGCCCTCCGTCGGGTTCGGGGCCGCGATCGGCAGGTCCCGGGCGAGGCAGAGCCTGGGAGCGAGCGTGAAACCGCCGCCTTTGCGTCCCGCCCTCACCTGCGTTATCCTTCCGGGTGGAACGTCCGCAGGGAGCGGCTCCTGCGTGGGGGCTCGCCACCGAACCACCGGGAAGGAGGAATCGATCATGCAACGCCCGTCCCGCGTTGTCGCGCTTCTGGCGGCCGTGCTGCTGCCGACGTTGTGCCTGGCCCAGGACGATCTTCCGTCGCTCCGTCCCCAGGCCGTGCTCGATAAGCTGGACCTGAACGGGCCGGGACTGGAAGCGGTGCGCGTCAAGGCCGAGGCGGGCGACCGGGTCGCGGCGCTCGGCGCGCTTTTGGACTACTACCGCGACAAGTATCCGCTCCCGAAAGCCGACCCGAAGGCCGCGGAAGGCGACTTCTCGGTCGCGGACCGGATCACCGAGCACGTCTTCCAGTGGGGCCCTTACGAGCCGGCCGACTATGGGCCCGAGATCGACTGGGAGTGGGACCCGCGGGGCGACATCGAATGGGTGGCCGCCGTCTATCGGTTCTACTGGACGCCCCCGCTGGCCGACGCCTACCGGAAAACGCGGGACGAAAAGTACGCCAAGGCGTTCGTCGAGCTCACCTCCGACTGGATCGCTAAGCACCCGCTGGAAGAACGCCGGAAGGCCCATCCGGTCTACACCCGGTGGCGCGGCTTCGCGTGGCTCGACATCCAGACCGGCATCCGGGCCGATAACCTCGCCAACGTGTTCCCCGCGCTCGTGCACGGCGAGGCGTTCACCCCGGAGTTCCTGGGCGTGCTCCTGGCCAGCCTGTACGACCACCAGGTGAAGACCGAGAAGATCCCCATGGGCGTGGTCCACAACAAGGCGGTTTTCGAGCAGCGGGGCTTTGTGAACGTGGTCTCGACGTTTCCCGAGTTCCGTGAGGCCCGACGCTGGATGGAGCTGGCGGTGGAGCGGACGCGGGAGAACTTCCTGGCTCAAACCACGCCCGACGGCGTCCAGCGGGAATGGTCGTTCGGCTACAACCTGGCCGTGTTGCGCGACGCGGTCGACATCATGCGGCGGGCGGAGTCGATGGGGGTCGCGGTGAGCGACGATTACCGCGATCGCGTCCGCGCGATGTACGATTACCTCTTCGCCATCGCCACGCCGGACCTCGCCGGGCCGATGTTCGGCGATGCCTCGCGCTCGGTCGACGCGTCACGAGACCGCAGCGGCTGGCCGCTCTACGGGACGCTGATGGGCGGTACGGGGCTTCTCGGCGATCCCAAGTACGCCGCCCGGGCGAAGCTGGACCGGAGTGCCTTGCCCGACGAGACCAGCTACGCGTTCACCGACGCGGGCACGTACGTGCTGCGAGACGCTTGGGGCCCGGAGCAGATCTACCTGGCGCTGCACTGCCCGCCCCGGGGCATCAGCGGGCACGACCAGCCCGACAACGGCACGTTGGAGCTCTCGGCCTTCGGGCGCTGGCTGATGCCCGACTCGGGCTTTTACACCTACGGCCACGACCCGGAAGGCCGGGCGTGGCACCGGCGGACCCGCGTCCACCAGACGCTCACGCTGGACGGCAAGGACACCCAGATCGCCGGCCGGCAGCTCCTTTGGCACACGTCGCCGGAGCTGGACGCGGTGGTCGTCGAGAACGCGTCGTACGAGGGCCTCGCGCACCGGCGCACGATCTGGTTCGTCGACAAGAAGTTCTTCGTCCTCCTCGACGAAGCGATCGGCGACGCACCCGGCACGCTCGAGCTCCACTTCCAGCTCGCCCCGGGCGACGCCCAAATCAACGCCGAGGAGCACTGGGCCACGACCGCCTTCGACGACGCCAACGTGCTCATCGCGGCCGATCCGAAAGCGCCGGTCACCCTGGCCGAGGAGGAAGGCTGGTGGGGCCGCCAATACGGCCACCGCGAGCCCCGCAAGGCGTTCTGCTATCGTCACACCCAATCCGCCCCGGCGGCGTTTCTCACGTTGGTCGTCCCCTATCGAGGGACCGAACGGCCGCAGGTTTCGGGCGCGCTTCCGGAAGGGTTCGAGGTCGGAGCGGACCGCGTGGAGCTGACCGTGGCGGCGTTTGGCAAAGCGTGGCGAGTCGGCCGGGCTTTGGGCGAGCAGAGAGCGTGGTGCAGCGCGAGCCGCTAATTGCGTCGAAAAAGCGCGAATCGCGAACGGCCGCTGCACAGCTCGCGCTAGTGTCCCTCGTTCCCAGGCTCCGCCTGGGAACGCGCTAGCCCGCACGCTCTGCCTGTCTCCGTTCGGTTGCGCGTCCCGCTCGTCAAGCCCCGGGCGAGGCGGAGCCTCGCGTCATTGTGTTCCCAGGCGGAGCCTGGGAACAAGGGCGATCTCAAGGGCGATCTATCGCGCTACTCGGAAAACATCACCCGAAGCTCACGCCGATCTTCTTTCCCAGCTCGAACAGGTGCTCCCGCGACTTGTCGTACTCCTCGGCGCCCTTCATGTGCTCGATCATCAGGGGCACGTCGCCGGGGAGGGCGGCGAGGCGCTTGAGGTAGGTGGGGTAGTCGAGCTTGCCTTCGCCGAGGGTGACTTCGCGGAAGTGGACGTTCATCTCCACCTCCCAGGCGACGTCCTTGGCGTGGCAGCTCGCGATCCAGGGGCCGAGCTTGTCGAAGCACTCGTCGAGCAGCTCCGTGTTGCGGTAGAACCGCTCGGGCGAGTTGACCAGGTTGCAGGGGTCGAGGTGGACGCCGAACGCGTCGCGCTCGACTGCCCGGATCAGTCGGAGGTACGAGTCGGGGCTGTCGGGCAGGGCCCAGCCCATCATCTCCAGGCAGAACTTCGCCCGGGTGGGCTTGACGGCGTCGATGATCTTGCGGGCGTTTTCCACGGTGGCGTCGAAGAACTCCTGGGAGAGGTTTTTGGGGTGCGGGCCGTACCAGAGGTCGGGGTTGAACGAACCGGCGATGTCGACGCAGCACCGGGCGCCGATCGCATCGGCCAGGGCCAGCCCTTCGGTCACCCGCTTCAGGTTCTCCGCCCGCTTGGCCGAGTCGGCGTCCAACAGATTGCACCAGCGGCCGACCTCGGCGATCACCACGTCGTGCTTCTCGAAGGCCTCGCGGACGGCGCGGATGCGGTCGGTGTCGGCGAGGCTGACGCCGGGGCAGTAGGCGGCCCGGTAGCCGAGCTTCTTGTGGGCCAGGGCGAGCCCCTCGGGGTCTTTCGGGGCGCCGAACACGGGGCCGCCGAGCCGGATGGGATGCGGCTTGTCGGAGGGCGGTGCAGCCCGGGCGGCGGTCCTCGATCCCAGCCAGCCCGCGGCGGCGGCAGCGGCGGCGTGTTGGAGGAAGTCGCGTCGATGGGATGATGGTGCGTTCATGTCGAGTTCCCGGTGCAGAGGATCTGAGGGTGGCGTGCGGTGCTAGTGGTCTGTGCAAGTTGAGCTTACGGGTGCCACGGTTGGCTTGTCCAACCGTGCTTCCGGCACTGCTGGACAAGCCAGCAGTGGCACCCAACATGCGAAGTCGAGACGGACACACCACTAGGCTTGACGCCATTGTACGCTCAAGGGCGCGGAAGTGCATCCTGTCCGGCGTGCGGAGGCCCGATTGAGACGATCGAGGAACTCGCGAAGAGGGGACTCAGTCGTCGACCGGTTCGAGAACGACCTTCACCTGCGGCGGAGCCCCTTGGAGGTCGGCCACGGTCACGTTGTCCGGCAGGAACCGGTAGCTTCGCATCCGCTTCGTCTGGGGGTCTCGCAGGCGGAGGTTGTCGCCCTTTTGCAGCACGGGGCGATCGTCGGTCACCTCGCCGAAGGGCCCGGGCCGGGTGGCGTCGCACGCGAACCAGTGGCCCGTGCCTTGGTCGTCCTCCAGGTAGAATTCCGCGTAGCAGTGGCCGGGCACGCGGACCGTGCGGGCCGGGACGCCGCCGGCGCGACAGATCGCGATCACGAGCGACGTCAGCTCGTCGCAATCGCCGGTGCCGTCGCGCAGAGTCTCCAGCGTGGTCTTCACCCCGCGGCCCTTGTTGTCCTCCAGCTCGACGTTTTGGCAAACCCAATCGTAGATTGCCTCGACGCGATCCCAGGCCGTCGCCTCGTCGACGCCGATCTTCTCCGCCAGGGCCTTGATCTGGGGATGGGTGCTTTCGATGTAGGGGCTGGGGTTCAGATAGCCGCGGAGCTTGCGGTCGAGTCGCTTGGGGTTGGGGACGACGTAGAGGTCCGTCTCATCCGGCGCCCGTTGCCCGCTCCGCTTCACTTCGAACGTCGCGACGCCTCGGGCCTGTTGCCCGGGGGCCAGCGAGGTAATTCGTACGGTCATCTGCCTGGCCGCCGGCTGTTTGGCCGCGTCGTCGACCGTCGCGTAGGAAACGCGAACGCCGGGCGAGGCCTCCTCAACGACCACGCGGACCTGCTGCTCCGGCCAGTCGGTGGGAACGGAGGTCGTGGCGACGACGCCCCGGCACGGGCCGCCCGCGGTCACGACGACCCCGATCCGCCAGGTCCGGAGGGCCGTGTCGCCGAGCCGCGGGCCCTTGGGGTCCGCATCGCGAAACTGGCCGAACGCGGCGACCGAGAAGCCGAGCGACAAGGCCAGTGCGGAAGCGATCGCTTGAGCTTGCACGGGAAGCGTCCTCGACGAAGCTCGTGAAGATTGCCGGGCTATCGCGACACCAGTTCGCGGACGAACCTCACGCTGGGCCGGCCGCCTTTGCCGTCGAGCGTTTCGGGCAGGTAGCGCTTGCGTTCGCGGCGGTTGCTGGGCGAGCGGAAGTTATCGCCTTTCTGGAGGATCGGCCGGTGGTCCGGCATCTCGCCGAACGCCCGGGTCCCCGCCGCCTGGCAGGGAAACCAATGGCCCTCGCCCTCGTCGTCCTCCAAATAGAACTCGGGATAGCAGTGTTGATGGACCCAGACGGTTCGGGCGGGCACGCCGCTGGCGCGACAGACGGCGATGAACAGCGACGTCAGGTCCTCATGGTCGCCGCTGCCCTTTTCGAGGGCGGCCAGGGCGCCTCCCTGATGGCCCTGCTTGTGTTCGACGTTCTCGCGGACCCAATCGTAGATCGCCTCGACGTTCTCCCACGCCTTGCCTTCGTCCACGTCGAACTGCTTGGCCACGCTTTTGATCCGGGAGCTGGTGCTCTCGATCTCGGGGCTCGGCCCGAGAAAGGGGCGAACGTCGCGGGGGATCTCTCGCTTGTCGGGCAAGACGAAGACGTCGGTATTCTCCGGCCGAAGCTGCGCGTGCCGCGTCACTTCCACCGTGACCACCGCCCGGCACTCCGCCCCCGCCGCGAGGGAAGGAAGAAATACGACCATCTGCTTGACCGTCCCCTCCACCGTCCGGTAGCTCACTTTCGCCTGGGGGCAGAAGTCCTCTTCGACGATCTTGGTCTCTTGCTCGGGCCAGTCGACCGGGATGGGGGCGGTCGCCACCATCCCCTGGCACGGGCCGCTCCGCGCGGTGATGATCACGCCGGCCTGCCAGTATTGCGTCTGGGCTTCACCCAGCTTGGCCCCTTTCGCGTCGGACCCCTTAAACTGGCCCCACGCCGACGCGCTGAGACCGATCGTCACGAGAACACAGCCGAGAAACACTGGAAATCGCACAACATATCCCTCGAAAAGGAGACCGGGACGCCGAACACCTGCCCTTCTCTATTGTAGACCAGCCGAGCGCCGATTGCACTGAACACCCTGCCGACCGCGAGCCGGCGGCCTGCGTTGTCCCTCGCCCCGGCACGGGGGCTCGCGGATGCACCACTCTCTAGGGGAGGGCGATGGGTTCTGTTGCCGGATAGGCCGGTGCAGCAGACGGGGGGGCCCATTGAACGACTGCCGCCCGTGGTGTGAAATAGGCTACCGGTACAACCCGTATCCTGCTCCCATTTCGCACAGGTGGACCCCATGTCGGAGAAACGGCCGGATCGCGAGAAGATCATGGAGATGAGCGGCGGCTTCATGTCGGCCTGCGTGGTGGGCGCGGCGGTGGAGCTCGACCTCTTCACCATCCTCGGCGACGGGGCCTTGTCGGCCGAGTCGATGGCCGAGCGGCTCAAGGCCGACCGCCGGGCGACCGGCGTCCTGCTCGACGCCGTGGCCTCGCTGGGCTTGCTCGAAAAACGCGGCGGCCTCTACTCGGTCCCGCCCGACCTGCGACCCCTTCTCACCGAGGGCTCCCCGGAAACGCTCCTGCCGGGAATCCGACACCGCATGAACATCCTCCGCGCCTGGTCGCAGTTGGCCTGGGTGACCAAGGCGGGCATCCCCCCGCCCCGCCCGGCAAGCATCCGTGGCCCGGCGGCCGATCGGGCGGCCTTCGTCGCCGCCATGCACTCGTACTCCGGCCCGCTGGCCGACGATCTCGTGGCCCGGCTCGGTCCGCCCAAGTTCGACCACCTGTTGGACGTGGGCGGGGCCTCGGGCACCTGGACGCTGGCGTTTCTCCGGGCGGTCCCCGGGGCCAAGGCGACCGTGTTCGACCTGCCCGACGCCATCGCACAGGCCCGAGAGCGGATCGCCGGCACCGAGTTCGCCGACCGGATCGAGCTGGTCGGCGGCGACTTCTACCGCGATGATCTCCCCGGCGGGGCGGACTTCGCCTGGCTCAGCGCGATCGTCCACCAGCACAGCCGGGCGCAGAACCGCCGGCTGTTCGCCAAGGTGCACGCGGCCTTGGAGCCGGGCGGGCGGATCGCCGTGCGCGACGTCGTGATGGAGCCGTGTCGCACGCGCCCTACGATGGGAGCCCTGTTCGCGATCAACATGCTGGTCAACACCGAAAGCGGCGGCACGTTCACGTTCGACGAATTGGCCGAAGACCTCCGGACGGCCGGCTTTGAGAACCCGGTGCTGGCCGTACCATCTAGCGACATGAATTCGATTGTTACGGCCATCAAATGCCCCGCAACTGCACAGGGTGTGGTATAACGAACTTGGGCCCATTCCGGCCAAGCATCTGAGCAGGGTGATGGACGAGAACCCCTACAGGAGCCCCGACACTGCTGAGGCGGAGCCGAAGAAGGCTCGGCTCACGTGGAAAGACCGGGTGTGGGCGGCCTACTCTGGCTTCATCGCCTTCTCGTGTTGCTTCTTTCTGTGCATGCTTCCTTTTGCGATTGCGTCAGAGATGAACCCATCGGGTCTTGCACCTATACGACGACTGGCCGAACGCCCGATTATCGGCCCGTTCGTGGTATTCGGCGTGTTGCTTACGCCATGCTTCGTGGCCGGAGTGATAACCTTCTATTGGTTTCTTCATGCAGACGAGCGACATCAGAAGACAGGAGCCGCCTGCCTGATAGGATCGGGTGCCGGTATCATCACTCTATATCTCATTCTCGCGTGGCTATTCAAATAGGCAGCCGGCCGGCCAAGTAGCAGGCACACGCCGTGTGCCGTCCGCGGATGTCATGTTCAGGTCAGACCAACGACGCATCCAAGCGACTCTGCGGCGTACTGGTCGCCGCGCTGACGGCACACGGCGTGTGCCTGCTACTTTCGTCGAATGCCGTCAGCGGTTGTGCAGCCCGTTGATCCTGGGGGCATTAAGCCCAGGCCCTCAGATCTCCTTCGTGATCCCCGGCTGCGGGGCCGGGTAGATGCCGTCGGGGCCTTCATGGATGGGGGCGGGGGTGTCGAAGGTCAGGTGGTCGATGTCTTCGATGAACTGGAAGTCGGACTTCATCACCTGGTCCCAGGTGACCTCCTTGCCCGTGTGGGTCGCTATCCGGCCCATCAGCGCGGCCACTTCGGCTTCGCCGGCGCGCCGGGCTTCGTTGTGCGGCTTGTCCTGGCGGATGGCGTCCAAGAGCAACTGCCATTCGACGACGTAGGGATTCGGGTCGGGCCGGCCGAACTCCCAGACGAGGTTCTCCTCGACCATGTTGTGGCCCTTGTAGATCCGCGGCTTGGGTTCGGCCAGTGTGGCCATGATCACGGCCGAGCCCTTGGAGCCGTGGGCGTAGTCGGCGTAGGTGCTCCAGCAGTTGGCGATGTGTCGCGAGAAGGCAAACAGCTTCGTGCCGTCGGGGAAGGTGTACTCCACGGTGTAGTGGTCGAAGTAGTTCCCCGCCTGTTCGTAGGAGCGGCCGCCCATCCCCTGGGCCACGACGGGCCAGGCCCCCTTGGCCCAGCAGGCCACGTCGACGTTGTGGCAGTGCCAGTCGATGAAGAACCCGGAGCAAAGCCAGTTGAAGTTGGCGGCGTGCCGAAGCTGGAAGAGGAGCTCGCTCTGGTCCTTGGGCCGGGGCGGGCAGTGGACCGGCCCGTGCACGCGGTAGATCCGCAGCGTGTGCACGTCGCCGATGGCCCCGTCGTGGATCCGCCCGATCACTTCTTCCCGCGCCTGGGAATGGCGCCACATGAAGCCGACGCCCACCTTGAGGTTCTTCTGCTCGGAGACCTCGGCCGCCTTCAGCCAGCGGCGGACCGCCGGCGCGTCGGTGGCGAACGACTTCTCGGCGAACACGTTGACGCCCTTGTCGACCGCGTACTCGAACATCATCGGGCGGAAGGCGGCGTGGGTGGTCAACAGCACCACGTCGCCCGGACCGAGCGAGTCGATCGCCTTCTTGTACGCGTCGAACCCGACGAACCGTCGCTCCGGCGGCACGTCGACCTTGTCGGCGAAGCCCTCGGTCAGGCGCTTCAGGCTGCCCTGGAGGCGGTCGTCGAACAGGTCGGCCATGGCGTGAAGCTTCACCGGGCCGCCGGTCGTCGCGAAGGCGTTGCCCACGGCGCCGGTGCCGCGGCTGCCGCAGCCGATCAGGGCCAGCTTGATCGCCGAGCTTTCGGCGGCGTGGCAATGGGGAACGGCGACGCCCGCCAACGCCGAGGCCGCCGCCACTTTGCCGGACAACTGAAGGAACTCACGTCGCGACTTGCGGTCGGGGGCCGTCTTTCGATCGGGTGCGCTCATGGGGGACTCCTTCGGGCAGTTGAGGTTGGACGCGTACGGGCGAGGCGCCTATTATCGCACGGCCCCACGGCGTTACAAGCGCCCGAGACGAAGAGGACGTGGGCGAATGCCCGCCGAGCAGGAAGGCCGCCCCCTCGCGCCCACGCGGAGCCCCCTCGTTCCCAGGCTCCGCCTGGGAACGCACTAACGCGAGGCTCCGCCTCGCCCCGAGCGAAGCGACCAATGACACGCAATCGGTCGTGCTACGCGGGGAGAGCAGGCAGAGCCTGCCCAGCCTTGCGTTCCCAGGCAGAGCCCTCACTATTACCCACATTTCTTGCGTGCGAAATCCAGAATCCCCGAAAAACAGGCGTTTCCGGCCACGCGAGTGCGGGGAGGGAACGCAGCAGACTGCAAAACATCTGGTATTTCCCGGGAAATCCACACATGATTGAGGATGGAAATGTGG
>Ga0307380_10001425_pt1 | contig 35062 bp, 33 predicted proteins | sample UN3MG_FD_202239 | JGI IMG/M metagenome (GOLD analysis project Ga0307380, IMG submission 202239) | Soil microbial communities from Risofladan, Vaasa, Finland - UN-3 | ecosystem: Environmental > Terrestrial > Soil > Coastal area > Acid sulfate soil | place: Finland: Risofladan, Vaasa | collected...
TCTTCAGCGGCTCGGTGAGCTTCCGGTAAAGATCATAGTCGTCGGTATAGCCCAATTCCGTCTGATCGCCGGTCACCAGGACGAAGTCGGGACTCGCGGCATCGATCTCTCCCACAATCGCGGTCAGATTCTTCGCGAACGCCCCGCCGCCTTTGATGTGCATATCCGACATGACGGCGAAGGTGAAATCCGCCGCGCATGGCACGGCAAGCAGGATCAGGGCTATTATGAGCAGTCTGAGCTTCATTCCGTTACCTCGTGAGATAGCTTATCAGGTTTCTGGTGAAGCGCTTCGCGATCGGGTCATCGGCGAGGAGGAGGCTGCTCACGATGAGGCGGCCTTTGCCCGCGCTGACCTCGAAGACGGGCCAGGAGGTGAACTGCTGGATAGTCTTGCCGCCGTTGAGGTAGCCATGGACCTGGATGTGCTGGGCCAGCTTCGTGACCCCGGGCGTGTCCGCGAACTGATAGGACGTTCGGCAGACCCTAGGGTAATCGCCTTCACCCGCATTCCACCAATGCATGTCCATGGGGTTCGTGCCGTCCAGCAGGCGAGGCTCGAGGATGTCAACGAAGTCGCCCGAGGCGTCAACCTTCTTGACCTCGACGCCGGGAATGAAATCGGGTTGGAGCATGAGAACCTTTGCGCCGGCATCCAGGTAGTATTTCACCATTTCGGGCCGTGGAGCGCCGGGACCAACTACCAGCACCGAACCCGCTGAGATGAGCTGGTCGTAGACGTTCGTCACGTTCTGACATTGGAAACCGAGCGACTTGAGGTATTCGAGGGTCTTGCCATCGGCGTCGAGAACGTCCACCGTCCCCTTGCCGGAATACCAAGACTTCTCGGCGCAGATGATCGGATAGTCATTTTGCGAAATCAACTCATCGCCCTGGTACAACTCAAGCGTCAGAGTCATGTCCGAACGATCCTGGGGCAGGTCGGATGGAATAGTGAACTCCGCGTTGGCCGAGGATCGCTTGTCATACTGACAGTCTGGAATCGCAAGTGAGCCCGATGTGCCCATACCGGATGACTCGCCGCAGATGCGCCAGGTCGCTCTGAGGCCGGTGAGCTTCGGGCGGTCTGGATCATCGTTGCAGACGACGACTTCGCTCTGGAACTTCTCGCCTGCCTCGAAGTGGCGGTCCGGCAGTGCAAGCGACACCAGCACCGGCTGCCAGGCCTTCTGCGCTTCCCAATACACTGGGTAAGGAGTGATTCGGTCGGCGTCATAGACGTCCTTGAACCAGCAGCAGTTGGCAAAGATCATCCAGCCTGAGAGGAAGCTCCGCTCACGCCGAATGACCTCCACATAGTCCTTGGTGATCTGGGCATTGATATCCAGGAAGGGGCCGGGATGAGTGGCATAAGTGCCATACTTGCCGACCCACGCCTGTGGGACAAAGTGATCGCGCATATAGCTCTCGGTCGGGTGGCCGGTGTCGTTGTCAGGATAGCCGGTCGAGGCTTCCTGACTGATGAGCGGGCGATTGCTCTTCGACCGCCGCTCGATGTCATTGGCCACGTCAATACGGAACGGGTGCTTGTCATACCAGCCGTAATAGGCATGGGTGTCGTCAATGTCGCCATCGTCCAGGCCGACCGGCTTCATGGCTTGATCGAAATAGGCCGAATCCCGAACGTAGCCCGAGTGGAGAACGATGGGTATATCGGGCGAAAGTTCCCTGACCGCCTTGATGACATCCGAGAAAATGCGGTACTTCTCCAGCCTGCGAGGGAGATCGGGATCACTCTGGAAGTAGCTCTCATTGCTGATGGTCCACATCAGCATGCTGGGATGATTGCGGTTCGCCCGAACGACCTCCTGCCACTCCCACTTCCAGGCGTCCATGATCTTGGGATCGGGGATGGGGTTGTTGCCCATGAGCACCCACGGCCAGGTCTCGCCGACGCTCGATCCCACGCCATACTTATCCGCGGCATCGAGCCAGACCTTGGCGGGCGGGCCCATGTGGAAGCGGGTGGTCATCTCATTGCCGTCGTGCATGAGCTTCATGAACTTGTCGGCGAGGGCTTTGTCATTGGGCTCGAGGCCGTGTGGGGGCATGTCCGCGCCGCGGAGGAAGTAGAGCTTGCCGTTGAGATAGAGCCTGTTCCCACGAGCCTCGAAGGTCCGGAAGCCGACGGTATCAAGCCTCTCGTCCACGACTTTGCCGTTCGAAATGAGCTGGGTTCTCAGGCGATAGAGATTCGGATGCTCCGGTGACCAGAGCTTCGGCTTGAGGCCGCGGATTTGCTCCTCGGTCCCTTGATAGAGGACGCCGCCGGTCGCGGCATCAATGATCGTGTGCTTAATCTGGATGGGATCGTTTGACGTGCGATCAACGGCAGTTCCGACGGTCGCTCCATCCAACCGGGGCTGCCAGTAGAGATCCCTGATCCTGTCTTTGCCCATGACCTCAAGGCTGACCGGCTGCCAGATGCCCGGCAGCCCGACCTTATACCAGCCGTGCGGGAGGGAATTGAGCATGTCCTTGGTGATATTGACGGTCACCGCCACCCCGACGCTCTCTTTTTGGAAACTGGGATCCGTCTTGCTCGAGCCGACCATCACCGCCAGGAGGTTCTTTTCGCCGAATCGGACTTGGGGCGTCACCTCGCACTCGAACGGGCCGAACATGCCGACGTGCGACCCGACCGGCTTGCCGTTCCAGAAGACCTCGGCGATGCTCGCGACGGCGTCGAACTTCAGCACAAAGCGCTTGCCCTTCATGGAGGCGGGCACTTCGATCCACTGGCGATACCAGCCCGAGGTCGTGTTCGCATAGTCGAAGGTGGACTGCTCGCAGCGCTCGACCTCCTTACGGATCCAGTTGTGGGAAGTGCCGTTGACCGCCGTGTAGATCCACCACTCGCTCGGCTGCCAGAATTGGGGTACCCCGAGGACGTGCCAGGAGGAGTCGTCACTTGCCGGATTTGCGGGGTCTTTGGAGTCCTGCGAGGGCATGAAGAGCCACTTGCCCGTGAGATCTATGGTTTGCCGAGGGGTGGAAAGGTTCTTCAGGCGCAAGGGTGTGTAGGTCGCTCGCTGCTTCTCGCGCTTCGCGGCCCTTGCGATCATTGACTCACGAGCGGCTTTGCGCTGGGCAATGGAGGCATCGGACAGTCTCTGCCACAGCTCCCGATCCGCCGAGGCGGGCGTGATCTTGATGCTGTTGATCACCGAGTTCGGATACCCTTGTTGGCCGCCGACGAAGGTGATCTGCGCCTTGCCCCGCCGACTGGTGATGGGGATGACCTGGGTCGCCGAAGCTCCTCTGCTGATCCTAGCAGGCGGCGATGCGATCTCCCCGTCAATCATCACCGCCAAGCCGCTGGTGTACTCGGAGTCGCCGGCCTTGACCTCGAAGAGATAGTCGCCGTCGGGGAGGTCAATTGTGAACGTCGCCTGGGTCACCGACCGGTCAATCAGGGCGACTCCGGCAGTGCCGTCAGCCCGCTTCCGGGCCTGGGAACGGATATCCTGATCCCACCCGAAGCCCGAATCGGCAGAGTAGACCGAGCCATCGCTTGTGAGGGCATCGGTGGGATTGGGTCCGAAGGTCATGGTGACGGGGGCGTTGATCCCCCAGGCGGCGGATGTGAGCAGGATAAGGAATACCAGGGGCAATCTGCGCATAAGATCAACCTTTCTCATTGAGCATCGTCTTCAGGTTTTGCAGGCTTTCGAGCGCCTTTTCGCACGGGCGGACCTCGATACAGAAGTCCATGACCCCCGCCTCGCCGAGCCTGGGCAGGAAGCACATGAAATCAATTTCCCCGGTGCCGATCACTCGGTGTGACCGCCCGTCCCGGACGTCGTGGAGATGCACCTGGCGGATGTGTGCCAGATTCTTCCACAGGAACGCCTCGAACTCCGGGCCGGCGGTCTTCGCCAGATCCCAGCACAGGGAGAGCCGCCCATCGTCCAGGAACGATTGGAGCATCTCCAGCGCATTGAGCTTGAAGTTCTCCAGGCAGAGGGTGAACCGCCCGTCCGCCATTTCGATCAGACGATCGAGATTCGATTCCAGCGCCTCGTGATACATCGGGATATCCGCTGCAGGCTGAGCCTGGCACGGCTCGGTGTCCGTCTTCCAGGTCGCCAGGTTGCCCAGGTGGAAGGTCACCATCTGCGAGCCGGCCTTCTCAGCGAATGCGAACAGCGCCTCGTAGTAGCTCATGATCCCCTCGCGGAGATAGCGGCTGGTCTCGTAGAGCGAGACGTTGTCATCCGGCGTGTGGACGATCAGCCGCATGGAGTTCCGGGCGACGAACTCGCGAATCTCCCGGCAATCGGCGTCTGTGAGCCTCTCGAACGACAAATGCGGCGACTGAGCATCCACCTGCACGCCCGTGAAGCCGTTGTCCAGCGCATACCTCAGCGCGTCGAGAATGGAATTATCGTAGACTGCGTGATAGCTGATCCGATCGAGTATCATTTGAACGAGGCCAGTATGTCGTCGGCCGCCGGGCCTTTGGTCTTCTTCGTGAACTTCGAGTTGGCGATCCGCTCTTTCAGGGCGGCCTCGTAGGCGTCGGCATCAAGGGGCAGCTCGACTGTGCTGTCGGTCCACGCCGAATAGAGAATACAGTTGGCGATCTCGACCGAGTTGATCCCCTCCTCGGCGGGCGCAATGAGGTCAACGCCGTCGAGGATGGCATCCACGAAGTTCTGGGTTATGGCCTTGTGGCCGGGATTCTGGCCGCCATAAGGGATCTCCACGTTCCAGACCGGCGGCACGGCGAACGATGCCTTGCTGGTCTGGAGGAACTCGGAGGCAGACTCCTCATTGCGGATGAAGGCGATCTTGCCGCCCTCCATGACCAGCTTGCCCCGATCGCCCGCAACCTCGAAGCGATTGCTCCCCGGGGCCTCGCCGGTCGTGGTGATGAAGACGCCGGTCGCGCCGTTGGGGTATTCCAGATAGGCCGTGACCTGGTCCTCGACCTCTATGTCGTGCTTCGCGCCGAACTTGCAGAACCCGCGGATCTTCGAGGGCATGCCGAAGAGCCATTGGAGGAGGTCGAGATTGTGCGGGCACTGGTTCAGGAGGACTCCGCCGCCCTCGCCGCTCCACGTAGCCCTCCATCCGCCGCTTGCATAATACGACTCGGTTCGGAACCAGTCGGTGATGACCCAGGTGACGCGCGTGATCTCCCCAAGCTCGCCGCTGGCGATGAAGTGCTTGATCTTCTTCCACAGGGGCTCGGTCCGCATCTGGAACATGGCCGAGAAGACCTTTTTCGAGCGCTTGTGAGCATCTATCATGCGCCGGCAGTCGGCCTTGTGGACGGAGATCGGCTTCTCGGTGAGTACGTGGAGACCCTGGTCGAACGCGTCTACGCCGACGGTTGTATGGCCGTAGTGTGGGGTGGCGATGACGACGGCGTCCACGAGGCCCGAGCGGATGAGCTTGCCGCTCTCGGTGAACTTCTCGACGTTCTCCCACTTGGCGAGCTTGCTCGCGTCAATATCGCAGACGGCCGTCAGGTCGGCTCTTTTGATCTCGCCGGCCTGGAGATACCTCGCATGATGGCTCCCCATCCCTCCCACGCCGACGATCCCGATTCGTACCTTGTCCATGTGTGTCTACCTCGGAAGCTTTGGTAGGTTATCGTTAGTCCCGAGGCGGCGTAAGTCCTTCACAGGTTGAAACACGGAGTCACGGAGGACACGGAGAGGGAGGGGAACGAGGCCCTTTCCTCCAAGTCTATGTCCGAAACAACAGCTCAAGGATTATGGGCAGGATTTCTGTGTACCCGAACCATAGCAGATAGGCGAGTTGCATACCCAGTAGGACCATCGCCACCAGGGTCACATACTTATTGCCGACTCTCTGTCGCAAAAAGACGTACATCGCCAGTAACAAGGCAAGGCACGGGCTAAGAGCAGCGCCGTATAGGGAAAAAGTGCTGTCCGGCGGATTCCTCACGGGAATGATTAAGGAGAGGGGCATGGTTAGAGATGTCATTCCCAGCATGAGTACGTAGCTAAATAACGCCGCCAACCGCAAAAAAGTGAATGGCCGTTTGCGTGCCTTTGGCTTTTCTACTGAATCGGCCCTCGCTTTTCGGAGATGCCAAAGGAACCCGAGCAACGCTCCGATGATTACCCATGAAGGCCAGATGAAATGTGACTCGGGGTCCATCCCAATACCGTTCACACCCTCATAGAGTCCTGTCAAGCCTGACCACACATAGGAGATCCAATGCAAGTCCGGATGCTCATTGACAAACGCCCCGCCTCCCCGCCACACATACGCTAACAAGGCCGCAGGCAAAACGACTGTCACGGCAAATCCGGCCAGCGCCCCCACTGCGACTGGCAGCCAGACGTGTCTCGTCTTTATCGCCGTCTCCGGACATTCGTCTTGATGCTGTCCGGTCATCCCATTCCCCACCAGAGATAGATAGTGGCTTTCTTGGCATCATCCATGTTGATCTGCATCATTAGCGTAAAGAGCTTGGAGGAATCCTTCACTTCCCCGCTTGTCAGGAATGTCAGGAGCTTCTTGCCTGTGTCGGGATGCCACCAGGGGAGTTTCTTGGGGTGACTGGCATACTTGGCAAAACTGAGCCCAGTTGCCCTCCAGTCCTTGGGAAACGGCGCAATGAACTTGTCCACATCCACCTTGTCTATCTCTATCTTTGCCCAGATATCCTCACTTACCCCGTGTACAGACAGTCTACTCTCAACCAACCGGGCGCTTGGTGGGAACCTGACGGAGGTAAGCGTCGTTATCGTGGCAAGGTCGGGCTCGCTCTGCGGGAAGAGCCTGTGCTCCAGAATTGGGCCTGCCACAAAGCGAAGGACGACCCATAACATGCCGATCACCAAGAGCGCGATGCCGATGCCCCATAAGGTATCTCTTTTTGACTTTTCCATTAGATTCTTACTCCCACCCTTTCTTGTGCCAGGCCGTTACCTCGCCCTTTTCGTGGATGATGAAGAATAGCGGCTCGTATGGTTTTTCAGGTCGAGGGTCATAGAAACATCATAGCGCTTACCACCCGGATAGGTAAGGCTGATGTGAACATGCCGCACGCCAAGATAGGCGCCTCTGAGAGGAGGGCTGTCAAGGCTGAATACCGAATAGGCCTCCGAGTCATCATTGCAACTGTTGAATTCATCGAATGCGATCTTGACGTTGACCATGGACGGCGTATCGTTGGCCACCCAATACGTAGAAGGGCCCTTTCTCTCTCCATCGTCCGAATCCAGTATCCTCACCGTGGTCTCGTCACTGACCCAAATCTCCACTCCACTCGGTTTACTCAACTGGACGACCACGTTTTCTGTTTCCGTTTGGCCATCCGCGTACTTAACCTAGGGTTATTGAACTCGAGCGCGGCAACTCGACCGCTCGAAAGGACGAGTTGCGGGAATTCATGAAGCTACGGATACTTCCGAAATCGAAGATGCCCAGGGAATGGCCCGCTGAGTTAACCTCCGCGGTTACGGAGGTCATGTCCTTGTCGCTGCCATTGCGGATTGTCAGACCGAACGGTGGTCCTATTTCTCTGACTTGGCCACAGCCCAGGATCAAGGCGCATAGCATCGGACATAGGATTTCCAGTATTCGCCTGAAACTTAGCTTCATGGATTCCCAGGTTCCTTATCATAGTCTCTTTTTGTGTATTGTGCTTTCTTTCGGTATCGGGGCTCGTTTTCCTGCAAGGGCATCGGACCTATGGGACATATGGGACCCTCCTTTGCCAAGGCGGCGGCGGGCAAGCGGATGGGACGGATGAAATGCGAGTCCTTGTCAGTATGGCTGGGGTGCGGTATGATAGAGGCCGGGAGGCGGTATGACTACTGACAATGTGCTTGATCTTATCGGCAATACGCCGCTTATTCGGCTGAAGGGCGAGAATGTCTACGCCAAAGCCGAGTTCCTGAATCCGGGCGGGAGCATTAAGGACCGGGTGGCCCTCGCGATGATAGAGGGCGCGGAGAGGGACGGCCGCCTGAAGCCGGATTCCATCATCACCGAGCCGACATCCGGCAACACGGGGATCGGGATTGCGCTCGTGGGGCGGATGAAGGGCTATCAGGTGCGCATCGTCATGCCAGAGGGGATGAGCGAGGAGCGAAAGAAGATCATCCGGGCGCTGGGGGCGGACCTCATCCTCACGCCGGACAAGGATAGCATCGGCGGAGCGGTCGAGCGAGTGAGGCAGATGCAGGCCGAAGACCCCAGAGTGATCGTCCTCCAGCAATTCGAGAACCCTGACAATCCGAGGGTTCACTATGAGCAGACGGCGGTCGAGCTTTGGCGGCAGATGGGCGGCGAGGTCGCCTGCTTCGTGGCCGGGGTCGGGAGCGGCGGCACTCTCCAGGGGGTCGGGAAGTTCCTCAAAGAGCACTCGGCGGGCGCGAGGATAGTCGCCGTCGAGCCGAAGAACGTCTCGGCGCTGCTGGGTCATGAGCCGGGTTTGCACCAGATTCAGGGGATCGGCGACGGATTCGTCCCGGCGATACTCGACGTGAGCATGGTTGACGAAGTGGTGGAAGTGACGGACGAGGACGCGATCGGCACGGCTCGCGAGCTTGGGAGGGATTTCGGGCTGCTGGTAGGGACGTCGGCAGGGGCGAATATCTGGGCGGCGAGGCAGCTCGCCAAGCGAATACAGGGCAATATTACGACGGTGCTGCCGGATCGGGCGGAGAGATACTTCTCCACAGCTTTGCTGTGAAATTCGTCCCGCCTACGGACGGGATCTCGCCAGCGGCGGGAAAACTCGAAGCACGAAATCCGAAACAAAATGCAAAGAAGGGAAAAGGGCAAATTCGAAACAAATGCGTTTATTCCATTGTTCTACTTCTGATTGCCATGTGCGCTAATGGGCAGAGTCGGGATACGCGGGCGGATACGTGGGTGGCGACGGATGCGCTCGGCAGGAGGGTCTCCACTCACCAGGATGTTGGCAGGCCGAGGAAGGACAAGTTCGTCGGGATCTTCTACTTCCTGTGGATGGGGCAGCATGGGACCGACGGGCCTTATGACGTGACCAAGATCCTGGCGGCGGACCCCGATGCCATGAAGAAGCCGGACAGCCCGCTTTGGGGGCCGCCGGGGGCGTTCCATCACTGGGGCGAGCCGCTGTTCGGATACTACCTCTCGGACGATGCCTGGGTGATCCGCAAGCACGCGCAAATGCTCTCGGACGCCGGTGTAGATGTGATCATCTTCGACGTGACCAACCAGATCACTTACCAGAAAGTCTACATGCAGTTGTGCGAGACCTTTGCGCAGGTGAGGCGTGACGGCGGCAAGACTCCTCAGATTGCGTTCCTGACCCCGTTCTGGGATCCGCCGAAGGTGGTCAAGGAACTGTACGAGAACTTGTACAAACCTGGACTGTACTCGGATTTGTGGTTCCAATGGGATAATAAGCCGCTGATACTGGCAGACAAGAGCAAGGTGCCCTACCGGTTTAGGAACTTCTTCACCTACCGCAAGCCCGAGCCCAGCTACTTCGTGGGGCCGAGCGGGCCGAATCAATGGGGCTGGCTGGAGGTTTACCCGCAGCATATCTTTTATGACGAGGCCGGCCCCGAGGGATCGAGGGCAGGCAAGCCTGAGCAGATGACGGTCGGAATAGGCCAGAACGGCAAGGATCCCCAGCGATGCGCGGCGTTCAGCGAGAGCGATACGCACGGCCGAAGCTGGCATAATGGCAAAAAGGACGAGCGTCCGGGAACAGTCAATCTCGGCCTCAATGTGAGCGAGCAGTGGGAGCGGGCGCTCGAGGTGGATCCGGAGTTCATCTTCATAACCGGCTGGAATGAGTGGATCGCCATAAGGCTGAGTGAGTTCAATGGCGTCAAAGAGCCCGTGATGCTCGTGGACCAGTACACTCAGGAATACAGCCGTGACATCGAGCCTATGCGGGGCGGTCACTGGGATGCCTATTACTATCAGATGGTGGACTATATTCGGAAGTTCAAGGGTGCGAGGAAGCCGCCGGTCGTGGGGCCGCTGACGACCATTCGGGACTTCGATGACTGGAAACGAGTCAGGACGGAGTACCTCGACGATGCGGGCGATACCATGCACCGCGACCATCCGGGCTATGACGATGTCGGGCGCTATGTGAATACATCGGGCAGGAACGACTTCGTGCTCACGAAGGTAGCCCACGATGCGGCGAACGTCTACTTCTACGCTCAGACCCGCGAGGCGATCACGCCTCACACCGACCCAGATTGGATGATGCTTTTCATTGATAGTGATGGTAATCCGAGCACTGGGTGGGAAGGCTACAACTTTGTCGTGAACCGGAAGGTCGGTCTCCTTGAAGAGAGCACCCTTGGCTGGGACTGGCATCCCAGGGCGACTGTGGATTACCAGGTTCGGGGCAATGAGCTCTGGCTGGCGATCCCTCGTAATGTGCTGGGCCTCAACGGACGAGTCCGATTCGACTTCAAATGGGCGGACAATATGCAGTCGAATGATATCATGGAGTTTACTCTGGACGGCGACTCGGCGCCGAACGGGCGGTTCAACTATCGGTACTCCGAGTAGTCACGAACACGGATCGCGCATCATGATTGACATCCATATGCACATCGGCAGGCTGTATTCGTTCGAGAAGAAGGCCCTGACTCCCTCGCATCTGCTTCGCTTCATGGACGAGCATGGGATTGAGAAGGCTGCCCTGCTTCCCATCGAGAGCCCCGAGGAAACCCACTATTACATCACCACTGAGTACGTATTGGGGGTATGCAAGCGGCATCCTAACCGGTTCATCCCATTCTGCAACGTTGACCCCAGAAGAGGGAATGCCGACCTCTCGACCGACTTCCATGCGATCTTGAGTGAGTATAAGGATCGCGGATGCAAGGGGTTCGGCGAGGCAATGTCCGGCTTATATGTTGATGACCCACGGCTGCAGAAGATATACGAGGCATGTGGCGAACTCGGACTGCCGATAGTCTTCCACCTGGACGCCCTGCGCAACGTGGACGAAGCCGGCCTGCCCCGATTCGAGGCCATGGTGCGGAAGTCTCCGCAGACAGTATTCATCGGGCATGGGCAGCATTTCTGGGCCGAGATCTCCTCAGAAGTAAGCGCTCGGGAGTTCAGCAGATATCCTACGGGACCGGTGAAGCCCGGCGGGGCGGTCGTGCGTCTGCTCACGCAGTATCCGAACGTCTACGGTGACCTGTCGGCGGGCAGCGGGTTCAATGCACTCACTAGGGATCCCGAGTTTGGGAAGCGGTTCCTGGACGATTTCCAGGACAAGCTGCTATTCGGCACTGACCTCTGCCGCCACAGCCAGGAGGTTCCGATTGTGGCCTTCTTGCGGGACTCCGGTCTCTCAACTGAGGCGTACCATAAGATCGCCCGGGGCAACGCCGAGAAACTACTTCATTTGTAAGCCGTCGTTTTCTTCAATTCTCCTCACGTTTTACCTCTAGTGCCACAGTTCCCTTGCCTATAATCAAATAGAGCAATTTCCCGCCGTTAGCGGGATCCCGTCCGCAGGCGGGACACGCATTGCCCCTAATTGAAGGTTCGTCGGCGGCCATGGGAATAATGACGCCGCTAACACTATGCCATGGTCGCCGGCGACAAATCCTAACCCGTAGGGAGTAATGCGTAACCAGACTGCTCTTACGGATTACTAATTTCTCATTAGGCTAAGGAGTCTACAGTGTCTAAACTGAAGGTTTTGATTGTCTCAGCAGAGGTATCTCCGTTCGCGAAGGTGGGAGGCCTCGCCGATGTCGCGGGCGCGCTCCCTAAGGCCTTGAAGGCGATGGGCCATGACGTGCGAGTTGCCATGCCGGGCTATAAGATGGTCATGGACAACTATCCTACCAAGTCGAAGATCAAGAGCCTCACCGTGCCTCTCGGATGGCGGCAGGTGGAGTGTTCGGTGAAGCATACCTCCATCGGGAAGGATATCCCGGTCTACCTGATCTCCGCTATGTATTTCGACAAGTCTGTGGACTCGAAGACGATTTATGTCTCCGGGAGCGAGCCGTATGCATTCTTTTCGAAGGCCGTCCTGGAGGTGCTCCGGGCGATGGACTGGCGGCCTGATGTGATCCACTGTAATGACTGGCATACCGGTCTGCTGCCGGTCTACAAGAGCGTGATCTATCCGAACGACCCAGTCGTCGGCGATGCATCCTGCGTCTTCACGATCCATAACCTGGCCTATCAGGGCGAGTTCGATGCCTCGGTGCTCCCGGATTACGGCTTGCCGGGATGGCTTTACTCCATGGATAAGCTGGAATGCTATGGGAACGTGAACTTCCTGAAGGCTGGGATCGTATACTCCGACCTCGTCAGTACCGTCAGCCCGACCTACGCCAATGAAATCAGGACTAAGGAATACGGCTGCCGGCTGGAGGGTCTCCTCAGCTACATGAGCAAGCTGGGTAAGCTGCGGGGAATCCTGAACGGCATTGACTATGAGGAGTTCGACCCCGCGACCGACAAGCGCATCCCGCATCATTTCAGCCTCGAAGCTCCGGGCGGGAAGGCGAAGGACAAGAAAGAGCTTCAGCGGGCGATGGGCCTGCCGACGGACCCGAAGGTCCCGCTGATGGGGCTGGTCTCGCGGCTTGCGGATCAGAAGGGCCTCGACCTGATCAAGTCGGCCTCGAAAAAGATGATGAGCATGGGGATTCAGTTCGTCGTCCTGGGCAGCGGCGATGCGCAATATGAGAGGTTCTTCACCAGGCTGGAGAAAGATCATCCGACTCAGGTGAAGGTGAACATCGGCTTCGACGCGAAGCTGGCGCAGTTGATCTATGCGGGGAGCGACATGTTCCTCATGCCGTCGAGGTTCGAGCCTTGTGGGCTGGGGCAGTTGATCGCCCTGCGGTATGGGACGATTCCGATTGTTCGAGCGACCGGCGGCCTGGCGGATACGATAGTTGACTACGGCAAGCCCGATTCGAACGGCTTCGTGTTCACCCAGTACACACACAAGGCCCTATCCGAAGCCATCAAGCGGGCGGTGGAGGTCTACGGGAAGAAGTCGGAGTGGAAGGCGCTCGTTCAGACGGCGCTCGCCAGCGACTTCTCATGGGATTCGGCCGCCGGGCAGTACGCCGATCTCTATCGGGATGCGGTCTCGGCGAGAGATCCGATCGCGTATGCGAATGCCGCTTAGGCGGAAAACTCGAAGCACGAATATCGAAATCCGAAGCAAATCCCAAAACGGGAAACTCGAATGCCCTAAACGACAGACCAGCCGTTTGGGGCATTTGTGCTATTGGTCATTAGTGCTTTGTTTCGTGCTTCGGATTTCGAATTTCGAATTTCCCCATTATTCACATCCCCGCAATTATATGGAATTATACCTTGGTAACCGCCCTGCTGCCGGGCCAGCTATTGACATTCAAGCCTCTGCAGTATACAATCTTGCCTGGTAACTGTAAGCGGCGGTAAAGTTTTTGGAGCAGTGGAACTATCGAGCCGAACATATGCGTAGTAAAGATGACAGGGCAGCTTTGATGTTGGAGACGCAAGAGCTTTGGCGAAAGTTCAAGCTCCGCGGCGATATCCTGGCGCGCGAGACCTTGATAAAGCAGTATTCCCACCTGGTGAAGATTACGGTGGGGAGAGTGGTGACTAGTCTGCCGCCGAACATCGAGCGAGATGACCTGATAAGCGCCGGAGTCGTGGGCCTTATCAAGGCGGTGGACCAGTATGACACCGGCCGACAGGTGAAGTTCGAGACGTACGCCATCGCTCTCATCCGGGGCGCGATCCTCGAAATGCTGAGAGAAGAGGATTGGGTACCCAGATCCATTCGCGAGCGGGTGAAGAACTTGGAGCGGACTTACCTGCAGCTCGAATCCAGCCTGGGAAGGCCTGCGTCCGAAGAGGAAGTTGCGAATGCCCTGGGAGTGGAGATAGACGAGCTTCACACGCTATTGGCGGACTCGGGCCGGGCGACTCTGCTCTCGCTTGATGATGCGATCGTCGGTGTAGACGGGAACGAGCGGATACACCTGGCGGACGTCATAAACGATGACCTGGCGGGCCCCCTGGCCGAGACCGAGATCAGGGAGATGCATCGCACGCTCGGAATAGCCATTGACAGGCTTCCAGACAGAGAGAGACTGGTGATCTCTCTCTACTATTTCGAAGGGCTGACGTTCAAGGAGATAGGCAAAGTCCTGTCGGTATCCGAGTCGCGAGTTTATCAATTACATACTCAAGCAGTCCTGCGATTAAGGGGATATCTGTCGCGGGACATGGCCCTATTTCATTAGTGGATGCCCGCAGGGGAGTGAGTTGATTGCTAAATAATCCGTTCACAAAGGAGAACTACAAGAGAATGAGCAGCGCAAACAGGAGGGCAATTCTGGCACTGATCGCATTGGTGGTGCTTGCGACGTTCGTGGTAGGATGCGGTCGCGGCACGGTGGCCAAAGTGAATGGCCGAAAGATCACTCGCCAGGAGTACTACGACAGGCTGGAAAGAATGCCTTACACCGACCCTGCGACGAACCAGCAGAATGAGGCAGGGGCGTCGGTTCTGGACCGTCTCATCACCGAGGAACTGATCCTGAGACTTGCCGAGAAGGATAAGGTCGGTCCCACCGAGCAGCAGGTGAAGGAGCGGATGGAACAGACGATGAAGACCCCCGGTTTCGCCGCTCAGATGAAGGCAAGCGGATTCTCCAAGGAGCAGTTCAAGGAGCGCATGCAGGTTGAGCAGGCGGCGTTCAATATCCAGACCAAGGGCGTGGTTGTCACGAAGAAAGAATCTCGGGATTTCTATGAGAAAAACAAGGATCTCCCGCCGTTCACTACGCAGGAACAGGCAACCGTCGGCGCGCTATTCCTGGCCAACAAGGCTGACACGGAGAAGGCTCAGACCTTGCTGAAGAAGGGCGTGGATTTCGGCACGGTCGCAAGCATGCTTTCTACGGACCCGGTTTCTTCGAAGCAGGGCGGGCGAGTTGGCAGGCCCATCATTCGGGGCGACAAGTATATACCTGTGGAGATTCAGGACATCATCTTCAAGACGAAGACGAACTCCTACACAGATCCGATCCCGGCGGGTACCGGCGCTGTGATCTTCAAGGTATTCCTCCATCGCCCTAAGAAGACTCAGCCGTTCTCGGAGTTCGAGTACCTGATCAGGCAGAGATTGTCGATTGAGAAGGGTGTGGCCAAGCAGATAGATATCAACAAGCAGCTCGAGGCCTTCCGAAAGACCGCCAAGATCGACGTTGCGATAGAGCGGTATAAGCGGTTCATCATGCAGCAGGCTACGGGTTCCGCAGCGCCGGCGGCAGGTGGAACGGCCACCGTGCCCGCCAAGCCAAAGAAATAGTGTGATCACCATACTGGGTCTCGGACCCTTGGGAATTGATCAGATGTCGATGGGTGCATACCGGGCTCTCCGGTCTGCGCCCATTGTTTTTATGCGGACGATCCGGCACCCGGCTGTGGATGAGCTCGCGGCTGAGGGGATAACGATGGAGTCGTTTGATTCCATCTACGAGTCTGCGGATTCATTCGAACACGTGTATGAGCGGATCACCCGGCGGGTACTGGAGGAAGCAGAGCGCAGGGAGGTGGTCTATGCCGTTCCAGGCCATCCGCTGGTGGGAGAGGCATCGGTGAGGCTGCTGATAGAAGAGGCCCGGAAGAACGGCATCGAGTATCGGGTGATCGGATCTGAAAGCTTCATCGAGGCTTCACTGGAGGCGTTGGGGATCGGGATTGATGAGGGAATCAAGATCATTGACGCGCTCTCTCTGGATTCGGTCTCGCCGGATACGGATATCGGCAATCTGATCTACCAGGTCTATGACCGGCATGTGGCCTCGGAGACGAAGCTGAAGTTGATGGAGGACTATCCGGACGACTTCGAGATCATGGTGGTTTCCGGAGCAGGTGGACCGGAGCAGAGGGTCGAAACCATCCCCTTGTATCAGCTCGATCGCTGTGAATGCAACCATCTGACGACTGTCTATCTTCCCAGGAGTTCACTGTGAGCGAAACCGGACAAGCATTTGAGAAACTGATCGAGATCATGGCAGGGCTTCGTGGCCCGGACGGATGCCCTTGGGACCGCCAGCAGACCCATGAGTCGCTCAAGAAGTATCTCCTGGAGGAGACCTACGAGACCATCGAGGCCATAGATTCGGGTGACATGGGCGAGCTTTGCGAGGAGCTTGGCGACCTCATGCTCCAGATCGCGTTCCATGCCCAGCTTGCCCGCGAGCGGGGGGATTTCGAGATCAAGGATTCTCTGGACAGCATCAACGAGAAGCTCCTCAGGCGACATCCCCACGTCTTCGGCGAGACTGAAGTGGCAAGCGCGGAGGAGGTCATTCATCAGTGGGACCGCATCAAGATGGATGAGAAAGGCATGGAAACCCGCGCATCCATCCTCGACGGCGTCCCGAAGACCCTTCCTGCCCTCGCTCGGGCGATGGAGATATCGAAAAGAGCGGCCCGGGCGGGATTCGAGTGGCCGAGCCTCGACGCCGTGTTTGCCAAACTCGAAGAAGAAGTCGGTGAACTCAAAGATGAACTGCATCAGCGCGACACAAGGCGCATCGCCGAGGAGATCGGCGACCTCCTTTTCACCATAGTAAACGTCGCCCGATGGACGAAGGTTGACCCCGAGGACGCACTCCGAACCATGATCGAGCGGTTCAACGCCAGATTCGTCCAGATCGAGGAAGCTGCTCGGGCCGGTGGGCGGTCGCTGGAGGATCTGTCCATGGAAGAGATGGATGCGGTTTGGGACCGGGCAAAGCAGGAAGGTGAGGCAGCCAGTGCAGAGTAACGAATGGCAGACATTCTTTGATGGACATGCCCCGGTATACATGGAAAACGTGTTTACCAGAAACACCCAGGAGGAGATCGAGTTCTTGTTGGCCGAGCTTGATCTCCCGGCGGGTGGCAGGATTCTGGACGTCGGCTGCGGCACCGGTCGGCACGCGGTCGAGCTGGCACGTCGAGGGTATGTTGTGACCGGCATTGACATCTCCGCGGGCATGCTCAGGGAAGCGTCTCAGGCGGCCGAGGAAGCGGGGGTGCCCCTGGAGTTGATCCAGGCGGATGCCAGCCGGTTCTCGACCGATAAGACCTTTGACGCGGCGATTTGTCTCTGCGAAGGAGCATTCGGCCTGTTGGGCTCAGGAGATGATCCTCTGGAACATGACCAGGCGATCTTGGAGAACGTGTTCGGGGCTCTGAAGCCTGGGGGACGATTCATACTGACTGTTCTGAGCGCCCTCAGCATGATGAGGCGGTGTACCCCTGAGCAAATCGCGAAGGGCTGTTTCGATGCCCAGACCCTCACAATGACTCAGACAATTGCTGTCGAGACGGCGGAAGGCGTTCGGGAGGTAGAAGTGCGGGAGCGAGGCTATACCATCCCTGAGTTGAGGCTAAGTCTGCGCCTTGCCGGCTTTGAAGTGGATTACATTGGCGGGGGGACGGCGGGCAACTGGGGTAGACGCCCCTTGGAGACAGACGAATACGAGATAATGGCAATTGCTCGCAAGCCAATATAGAGCCGATAGAGAAACGACAGTCGGTTTGGGACCGGGCAAAGCAGGAAAAGTAGCAGGTGGTTCGAAATTCATCGTTCACGGTTTACTGGTTCGGAGAACGCTGAACCAAGAACGAGGAACGAACCTGTTGCAAGGCGATGAAATACGTGCTAAACTATTCGCTGGTTCCCTACCATGGATTAACCTTTGCTAGTAGGGACAGATCAGCAAGTAGCGGTCGAAGCATCCCGAGTCATGGGATGCTTCGACCATGAAGGAGGCAACGTAAGAATGACCAACAACAAGCGCGTGTACCTCTTCCGAGAGGGCAACGCGAAAATGAGGGACCTGCTTGGCGGCAAGGGGGCAAACCTGTGTGAGATGACCAATATCGGCCTGCCCGTCCCTCCGGGGTTCATCATCACAACTGAAACCTGCAACGAGTACCTGAAGCTCGGCAGGCTCCCGGACGGCCTTTGGGAGGATGTGCTGGCGGCGCTTACCGATGTCGAGAAGGACATGGGCAAGAAGCTGGGTGACATCGCCAATCCGCTCCTTGTCTCGGTCCGCTCAGGCGCGAAGTTCTCAATGCCCGGCATGATGGACACAGTCCTCAATCTCGGCCTGAACGAGGACACTCTTCAGGGGATCGTGCAACAGACCGGCAACGAGCGATTCGCCTACGATGCATACCGCCGGTTTGTGATGATGTTCTCCGATATCGTCATGTCTGACGAGTATCCCAAGCTCAAGAAGGACAATTTCGAAAAGATCTTCAGCCAGCTAAAGAGCCAGTTGGGCGTGACCCTGGATACCGAGGTTGACGCCGCCGGGCTCAGGGACGTGGTTCAGCAGTTCAAGGCATACTTCAAGAGCGTAACGGGCAATGACTTCCCCACCGATCCAATCGAGCAAATGAGGCTGGCAACCATCGCCGTCTTTAGGAGCTGGAATAACCCGCGAGCAATCATCTATAGAAATCGCGAGAAGATCGCCCACGACCTGGGGACTGCAGTCAGTATCCAGACAATGGTCTTCGGCAACATGGGCGAAGACTCCGGAACCGGCGTGGCGTTCACCCGAAACCCGGCGACCGGCGAGAACAAGCTTTTCGGCGAGTTCCTGAAGAACGCCCAGGGCGAGGACGTCGTTGCAGGCGTGAGGACTCCCGAGCCGATCGAGCAGCTCGAGCAGGAGTTCCCGAACGTCTACGGGCAGTTTGCCGAAATCGCTCAGAAACTCGAAGATCACTACCGGGACATGCAGGACATCGAGTTCACCATCGAGCGTGGAAGGCTCTTCATCCTGCAGTGCCGCTCCGGTAAGCGAACGGGCGTCGCGGCGGTGAAGATGGCCGTTGACATGGTGAATGAAGGACTCATCACCAAGGAAGACGCTCTCCTGCGAGTCCCGCCCGAGGCGCTTGAACAGTTGCTCAATCCGAGGGTTAAAAGCACGGGCGGCGTGAAGCCGTTTGCGCGCGGACTGAACGCCGGTCCTGGGGGCGCATCGGGGCATGTGGCACTCGACTCCAAGACCGCGATCAAGATGGCGGAGACCGGCAAGAAGGTCATCCTCGTCCGCGAAGAGACCAATCCCGACGATCTCGGCGGCATGCTCGCATCGGTCGGCGTATTGACCTCCAGAGGCGGCCGAACCAGTCATGCGGCGCTGGTCGCCCGGCAGTACGGTATTCCGACGATCTGCGGGTGTTCCGCCCTCAGGATTGATGACGAGGAGAGACTCTTCACCGCGAACGGCGTCACCGTCAAGGAAGGCGAAGTCATCACCATTGACGGCACCCTCGGCGAGGTCTACAACGTCAAGCTCGATACCGAGCCTGCGACCGTCACCGGCGACTTCGGCACGTTCATGGCATGGACGGACGAGTATCGCACGATGGGAGTCCGTGCGAACGCGGATACGCCAGAGCATGCAGCGGATGCGGTTGCCCTCGGGGCAGAGGGGATCGGCCTCGCCCGAACTGAGCATATGTTCCTGGGTTCGGATCGCGTGCCCCTTGTCCAGAATATGATCCTTGCGGAGGACGAGAAGACTCGGGATGAAGCACTTGCGAAGCTCCTTCCCATGCAGCGTAAGGACTTTGTGGGCATCTACAAGGCTATGGGCGGCAGGCCGGTTACCATCCGGCTGATTGACCCGCCGCTCCACGAGTTCCTCCCGCCGATGGATGAGCTTCTCGTCGAGGTCACCCAACTGGAGTGCAAGAATCCGAACGATCCCGCCCTCAAAGAGAAGGAAGACCTGCTTAAAAAGGTCCAGGAGATGCACGAGGCGAACCCGATGCTCGGACTTCGAGGCTGCCGATTGAGCATCTACTTCCCCGGCATCGTGAATATGCAGGTTGCCGCCATCATCGGAGCGGCATGTGAGGTCAAGAAGGCCGGGTTAGACGTTCACCCGGAGATCATGATCCCGCTCATCAGCACCGTCAACGAGCTCACTTACCTCAAGGAGCAGCTCGATCGGATCGCCAAGGAGACCATGGCCAAGGAAGGCGTAGAAGTTGACTACATGTTCGGCACGATGATCGAGATTCCGCGTGCAGCCCTGACGGCCGACGAGATCGCGAAGGAAGCGGCGTTCTTCAGCTTCGGGACGAACGACCTGACTCAGATGGGCTATGGCATCTCCCGTGACGATGCCGGCAAGTTCCTGCCCGTGTACATTGAGAAGGGCATCTTCAAGCATGACCCGACCGAGACCATTGATGTGAAGGGCATCGGCCGAATGATGAAGATCTGCGTCGAGGATGCAAGGGCGGTCAATCCGAAGATCAAGCTGGGGATTTGCGGCGAGCACGGCGGCGATCCCGACAGCGTGAAGTTCTGCCATAAGATCGGGCTGACGTATGTCTCATGCTCGCCGAAGAGGATCCCGGTCGCCCGACTAGCGGCCGCCCAGGCGGCACTCGAGGAGAAAAGCACGGTCGAACGGGACAAGTAGTCCCGAACAGGGATAGACAGGATAAAGGGCGGGGGCAACCCGCCCGTTCCGTGATCAGAATGCTTTGACGTGATCTTACTTGCGTTTGCCGAATGCCGTGGTATAATGGTTGCGAGGAGAAACAATCATGCATCGAACCGCTGCCAATCATGATGCGACTTCTAAGGCCAAGTCACGGCGAAAGCGGTCGTCCTTGCCTCCGAAGGGTACCGCCGCCAGGCTATTGGGGGCTGCCGGACTGTGGAGTCACATGAGCCGCGAGGAGATCGAACAGATCAAGAAGGACATATTCACCTCACGAAGGTCGTCAAGGTAGGAAGACGTGTACCTGCTTGACACCAATATCTGCGTGGAATTCCTGGCTTCAAATCCCAGAGTGATAGAGCGGCTCACGGCATTAGATCATGCTCAGGTGTACTTGTCAGCCGTAACCATCGGGGAGATGGCTTATGGTGCTATGCGAAGCTCACGCCCCGCTCAAGAGGTGCTTCGACTGCATCGTCTCATGGCTGATGCCGCGGTCCTACCAATTGACGCACATACGGCCCTCGAATACGGCAACTTGAAGGCACAGCTTTCGGCAATCGGTCAACTTCTTGAGGATAACGATCTCTTCATCGCCTCGACCGCCATTTCCCGCGGGCTTACACTTGTAACCCATGATAAGGGCTTCGCGAGGATTTCCGGTCTCAGGATAGAGGATTGGCTGGAATAGAATTCACACCAATAACAGCCATCTTCGTGAATGACGTACAAACCTCCGCCTGGTTGGGGCATGAGGAAGAGGGCATTCTGCGCTTCGACTTCACGAACAAGCGCGGCAATCGGCGCTTCTTCGTGATGCCGGACAAGTGCGTCATGTTTGCTGACGAATCCTCGCTTAAGCAAGTCATCCCAAATGCGAGCTGGTACGTCCACTTGGTGGATGCAGTCGAGGCGGAGCCGGGGGTCTGGTTGATCGAGGACCGTGAGCTGGACATCATTGTGGAAGGTGATCTGCGAACTTATCGGGTGATTGATCTGGACGATTTCGGCCGGGCGCTATGCGAGGGCCGAATCTCCCTGCCGGATGCTCATCGGTTGCTAAAGAATGTCCAGCTGTTCCTAGACTCCTATTTGCACCAAGGCAAGTTCCCGCCCGAGGAGATTCGCCCCTGGATGGACGCCAAGCTTGACCCCTGCCCAGTCCCTCTTGAAGATGTCAAGCATCTGCGCGGCCGCGCTCAATGATACATGACAACTGAGGAAGCCAGGAATCCATGAGGGTTTGAACATTTGCCCATGCATGACGTACTATACTGTGGAGGTTGTTAGTGGCTTTTAGACGAATTATCCCCGTTCTGCTCCTTCTGCTGATCCTCGTGTCTGCCTCGTATGCGGGACAGCCGCGCTATGTGGAGATCACCTTTCTATCTACCAACGATCTGCATGCGCACGTTGTGCCGATTGACATCAAGGGCGACCCGGCGAAGAATAAGCCTGACATCAAGAATATCGGCGGCCTGGCACGCATAGCGACTGTGATCAAGCAAGTCCGAGCGCAAACGCAGACTCCAGTTTTGCTTTTCGATTCGGGAGACACGACCCACGGCTATACCGCCCTTCCGCGCGCCTACCACGGAGGGTCCACAATCGCCGTCATGAATGCATTGAAGTACGATGCTATGGTGCCCGGCAACCATGAGTTCCAGTACCATGCGGTTGATACTGTGCGGAACAAGGACGCGTCGGAGTTCCCATGGGTTTGCGCCGACGTGATATACGAGAAGAGCGGAGAGACGTTCGGCCCGCCCTATGTGATCCTCGACGAGGATGGTGTCCGGGTGGCGGTCCTGGGACTGACCAACGATTGGGTCAGCACTGTGCCGAAAACCTACGTCGCGGGCCCGGAGCTGGGGCTGAAGGCGCTGCCGGCAATCGAGGTTGCATCCAAACTGGTCCCCGAGCTTCGCCAGAAGGCGGACGTCGTGGTGGTGCTGAGCCACCTGGGGTATGGGGCGGATCAAGCGCTCGCGAAGGCGGTTCCGGGGATTGATATCATCCTCGGCGGACATTCTCACTACCGGCTAAGTAACCCGAGGATGGTTGCCGTGGAGCAGCCGGGGGCATTTCGACTAGGGATGGTGCCGATCGTTCAGGCAGGCTACTTCGGCATGGACCTCGGTCGGACGAGGCTGATCTTCCATCGGGACGACTCGGGCAAGTACTCACTCATGAGCTGCAAGGGCGAGCTCATTCGAATCAATGCCACTGTCCCCGACGACCCGGCGATCGCGCGGCTCATCAAGGAGTGGCAGAAGCGAATCCCACCTCCCCAGACTCCAAAGAAATAGAGGGTAAGGGCTGTTCATTCAGATTGTGGTACAATATGGAGGTAAGGGTCTACCCATGATTTCTTTAGACAAGATCAAGGAAGCAGTAGCCGATGTCGCCAGAGAGAATGGGGCGCAATGCGCCATACTCTTCGGTTCGCACGCCCGAGGCACTGCCACGCGCCGATCGGACGTGGATGTTATCTTTGTGGAAGAGACGGACCTTCCATTCCTCAAGCGGCTGGATAGGTACCTCGGCCCGCTAGTAGACCGCTTGCATACTCCCATAGAAGTCCTCGTCTACACCCCAGGCGAATTTGAGCGTATGAAAGACAGGCCATTCATTCGACAAGCACTCGAAGAGGGGGTCGTACTCTATGAGCATGGAAAAGTTCAGACACGAGGCAAGCAGATGGTTGTCCCAGGCGCAGGCTGATCTCAGAGCTGCGGAAAACAGTCTCAAAGCCGAAAGCTTTGAATGGGCATGTTTCCAGGCTCAACAGGCCGGCGAGAAAGCGTTAAAAGCAATCTGGCAGTTTTCTGCATATGAGCCTTGGGGGCATAGTCTGACTCGGCTGGTTGAGGAGTTTCCCGACGAGGCCGTCAGAGCCGAGCTGATGTTCTTCTTGCCTCAGGCCAAGCGTCTGGATAAGTTATATATCCCGACTCGATATCCGAACGGGCTTCCCGACTCGATCCCGGCGGAGGTGTTCACGCCTGAGGAGGCTCAGGAGGCCATAAACATGGCCAAGCAGTTGCTTGATCTAGCCGCCGAGAAGATGTCCTGACTCCGATCAAGCTCCTGCCGAGCCCTTTCCTAACCCCCAGTATGGCAACCGGCGATTCCGTGCTTCTCCAGATACCGCTGATGATACTCCTCCGCCCAGGTGGAAGCTCGAAGCACGAATCTCGGAATTCGAAACAGATTCAAATGACCGAAATGTCAAGCGCCAAACCCTGGCACGGGTGTTTGGGGCATTTTCCCCTTCGAATTTGCCGTTTGTTTCGTGCTTCGGATTTCGAATTTCGGATTTGCAGTTACGCCTTCCCCGGCTCGCGGCAGTTCTTCCCTGGGGAACTGGTGATCTGATCTCCCAAGTCTCCGCGCATTCGCTCTATAAGCCCTACAGCCACTACCCATTCTTTTCATAGATATAGGCAAACTTTTCTGAAAAACGTGTTCGCACGTGTGGCAATGGGTATTGACACCAAGACTCCGGTAGGCTATAATGCGCTTATTGATCGACTGGATTGGCTAACATAGCCATTCCAAGTCAGTAAAACACTTATGAAAGGATGGTTTGATGAGTAAGAGAGTTGAAAGTGATATAGCGACGGTTGACGTTAAGAAGAAGCGTGCGAGAGTCAGCCAGGCGGACATTCCTAGGTATCCATTGGCGGAAAGCCTTCGCATTGCTGAGGCGCTGATCAACGATTTTGCAGGGAAGTCGGCAAGTCCCCTGTCCGTTGCAAAGTCGGTGGGCCTCTCACCAGCAAGCTCGTATTTTCGTGATCTCTGTGGCTCGTCCATCGCCTATGACCTCACTCAAGGTGGAGCATACGCCGACTCGATTTCATTGACGACATTGGGAAGGAGAATAGTGGCTTCTACTGTGGAAGGAGACGATTCGTCCGCCAAAGTCGAAGCGGTGCTGAAGCCTCGCATCGTCCGGGATTTCTTCACTCAATACGATAAGGCGAAGTTTCCATCTGAAAAGATAGCCGTCAATGTTCTCGTGACGGAGAAAGGGGTGCCTCGTGACCGTGCCGATGAAGTTCTTAAACTCATCGTTGAAAATGGAAGGGCGGTCGGTATAATCCAGGAGATGAAAACCGGCCCGTGGGTATCCATTGGGGAGGCCGGAACTGGTCCCATCGAAGTGAATGCCGGCACCTCCCACGAGAGAGGGGAGTATCTCGAGGCTGCGGTTGATCTCGATACAGCCAGCGGCAACGGAGGTAGCAAACCGTCGTTCGAGCCCGCGACGAAAGCTATGAGCAACCGAGTTTACCTATCACATGGCAAGGATCGGGCTATCATGGATCAAGTCAAGGAGATACTAAAATTCGGGAAGTTCGAGCCAGTTGTGTCCGTAGAGCGGGAATCTACCGCGAAGCCTGTTCCCGAGAAGGTTTTCGAGGATATGAGAACGTGCGGAGCTGGGGTCATCCACTTCATGAGCGAGGGTGAGCTTCTCGACCCGACGGGTGATAAGGTGAATCGAATTAATGAGAATGTACTCATTGAGATAGGCGCTGCGATGGCTCTCTACAGGAAGAACGTGGTCCTCCTAGTCGAGCAAGGACTGAACTTGCCATCGAACCTTCAGGGCTTGTATAAATGCGAGTACACCGGCGACAAGCTGGACTACGAAGCGACTATGAAGCTCCTCAAGACGTTCAATGAGTTCGAGCTTGGCTAGATTCCGACTCTCAGGAGGAAGAATACGACGAGGGGGTGAGATTGATGGCACAGAAATCCAGAAAGACGAGCGCTAAGGCTGCGAGCGCTGCCTCTAAGGTCTTGCGGTCGAAGAGCACTGGCAAAACTAGCAAGACTGCGGCAGCTAGCGCGCTATCCCAGCGGGCACCTAAGAAGGGGAAGTAGGAGTGATGATCCTATCGTCGGGCAGTATTGCTCTCATACCCGTCCGGGCTCACGCCTGTTCTTCCCTGGGGTGCCGGTGATGTCGTCGCCGACGTCCTGGCGCATCCGCGCGGCGGCTTTTAGCAGGCGCTTCACGACGTCGGGATGCTTCGCCAGGACATCGGTCGTCTCGCTGATGTCGGCCTGGAGATCGTACAGGGACAGCGGAATCTCGGTATTTGTCTGCCTCTCATGGTGCGGCAGGACGAGCTTCCACCGGCCCGAGCGAACCGCCTGAAGCTCGTTGTTCCAGTAGTAGAAGAACTCATCGTGGGGCGACTTTGCCCCTGCCTTGCCCATAATGAGCGGACGGATGTCCTTGCCGTCAATGATCCGGTCGGTCGGGACTTTCGCGCCTGCGAAACCTGCGAGGGTCGGCAGGAGGTCCATGACGCTCCCCACCTCAGAGCAAACAGTACCTGCGGGAATATGCCCCGGCCAGCGCATGATGGTCGGCTCGCGCATTCCACCTTCCCATGTCGTGCCCTTGCCCGCTCGCAGCGGGAGCGCGCACCCGCCAAACTCCGGGCCCTTCTGCAACCACGGCCCATTGTCCGAAGTGAAGACTACCAGCGTATTGTCGTCCAATCCAAGCTTCTTGAGGTTGTCCAGTATCCGCCCGGTGCTCCAGTCTATGCACTCCACGACATCGCCGTAGATCCCTCGCGCAGACTTGTGACTGAACCGCTCCGATGCGTGCAGGGGAACGTGCGGGTAGGTGTGCGGGAGATAGACGAAGAACGGCTGGTCCTTGTGATCATTGATGAACCGGACCGCCTCGTCCGTATACCGCTCGGTGAGGGTGGTCAGATCGGCCGGCTGCTCGATTATCTCCTCATTGCGGATGAGAGGGACTTTCTCATTCCCATAGAGCATATCGTTGCTGAAGGGGAGGCCGAAGTAATGATCGAAGCCGTGATTGCGTGGCAGGAACGGCTTCTGCCAGCCGAGATGCCACTTCCCGATGCAGCAGGTGGCATAGCCGCGAGATTTCATCAACTGGGCGATAGTGATCTCATCCGAGCTTATGCCTATGGTGCTCTTGTAGTTAATGACTGACGGCAGCCCGACCCGGCGTGGATAGCAGCCGGTCATGAGGGCGGCTCGTGCGGGGGTGCAGACCGGGGCGGAATAGAAGTCGGTGAACCGCATCCCCTGGGCGGCCATTCTGTCCAGCCGGGGGGTCTTGATCAGCGGAGAGCCAAAACAGCCGACGTCCTGGTAGCCCAGATCATCGGCCAGGATTACTACGAAGTTCGGGGGCCGCTCGGATTCGGCGAACGCGCTCAGGCCCGAAAGGCCGAGGCAAGCCGCGCCTGCGAGCGCGCCTCTCATGAAGTCTCTGCGTGAGATCGGTCTACTGTCTGCCATGGGTCACCTCTTTCTCTTACTCTTTACTCGTATTCTCACTCAGAATCCTTCTCGGCAAGCGCACGGATCTTTCCACCCGGATAGGAGATTGTCCAACGGCCGGAGGCTGTGACGTCCTCAAACCGAACGATCGCCCCATTGCCCGAGCAGCCGTAGACGTAGACCTCATCATTCCGGCCGATAGAGATTCCCTGGATGTAGCCGGTGATACACAGCTTCTGGAAACCCTCCTTTGCCGAGTGAGTGGCGATGAGGCTATCGGTCTCGGTGTCAATCACGCTGATGGCGTCATCCTGGTCGTTCGAGGCGATGACATGGCGCTCGTCATTCGTCATCGTAAGGCCGCAAGTCCCACTGCCGGTCTGGATCATCTTGTATACCGTGCGATTCTCCAGGAGCACGACCGCCACCCAGCTTTGAGGATGATAGCAGGCGACATAGGCCTTGGTCTTATCGCGGCTAACCACCAGGTCGTCACCCATCATCAGAGCCGGCTGGGAATCCAAAACGGTCTCCACGGCATAGTCATTTTGCAGGTCGATGGTGAAGAGCTTGCCATGCTGCCACCCGGCGCAGAGATAGTACTTCCCATCGCCGATGAAGTGCCCCTTGCCGCCGAGGGTGTCGCGGCACGTATTCGTGCCCAGGACATCCAGCCGCTTGTGAACGTGAATCCGGCTCATGTTCTGAATGCCCTTGAGTACCTGGATGCCGCCAAAGGCATCGTGAAGCAGCATGGTGTCGCCATCGGGCATGACGTTCGTCGCGTAGACGTGCCCCGTCTCCACGACCTTCGCCACCTCGAGCGACTCCTGGCTGATGCACCAAAGGCCGTCCGCACAGGCCATGTAAAGGAAGCGACTATCCAGCGAGGTAGCATGGCAGTCCGGCTCGGTCCCGACCGGAATCTCTTTCACGAAGTCGAGCGTGCGGATATCATAGACGCAGACGGAGTTCGTGCCATGGGCGAACTCATAACGATCCGGGACACCGGCGCATCTATTCGGGCGAAGAGGCTCGAAGTGCACGTCTTATCCCTTAGAATCCTGGGAGAACATCTTTCGAAGCTCCCAACGTTGGTAGTATTTCTGCGTGACGAAGAGGGCTATGGTAGACAATACAGTAATAACGATGCCTCTGAATAGCGGACCAATACTTGCATAGCCGGGTTGGCCGAGCCAGACGAAAACTCCGGTCAAGGACAGGTAAAGGATCCCGACGCTTAGCAGTACGTACCACATGCCCCGGACAAACCTGCGAGCCTTGCCCTTTGATACCAGCCACACGGTGAGTAAGGCCACGGGAATCAGCAATAGGTATGCGATTTGCATTGTCAGTAGAAGCGCATTGGCACCATAGAGCTTCCATCTTGGAGGACCGTTTGGCGAGATATCAGACGATTGGACGAGAGCCAGGGGGCCTATGTACACCGTGCCCTTGCCTGGGAGGACCAGACTGATCTCAAGCTTGCTGGGCGGCCTTTCCGGGGCGTTGAAGGGCAGCGAGAAGTTACGCCATCCGGACGATCCTTCAAGTGGCGCCAGGACACCCGTCCCCAGTGTCCTGGTAAAGAACCGGCGGCCATCCGGGAAGACGCTCCACATCTCGATATATCCCTTGCTCTCCACGTTCTCATAGCGCACCTGACCTGTGACGGCGTATGTCGCTTGAGTGATGCCCGGATTCTCAATAGTGATCACGCGAGCCGCAAGGGGCTTCGCCTCAGTATTCGTCATCTTTACTTGAGCAAAAGATGTATCGCCGCCAGCCGGAATCACTTCGCCGGTCTCGGGCTTGATTTTGTCCCATGAAACCTCTTGTCCACTGGCGATCGAAGCAAATGCTAACAAACTAAGAACCACTGTGATGAGCCTCATACTTATCCTCCTTTTTGTGTGCAACGAGTAACTGCTTCAGCGTATCCATGTCTATTCGCCGTTCGGCATACATGGCGCGCAGGAGCCGCTCGAAGTCGCTACTGATCTCCTGGCTATCCCAGACCTTGATCTTCTCGATCAGGCGGTCCAGGCGCAGGCGGACCGTGGGATAGGAGATCCCGTAAGACGCCGCCAGTTCCTTCAGCGATCCGGATAGCAGCACGAATCGCTTGAGGAATGCGAGATCCTCATCGCTGAGATTGTCAGTCCATCTACGTTTGTCCGGTGTCTCTGCCATCGCATCTCCCTTACATAAAAGCAAATCCACATTCAATATACCATAAAACAAAATGAAAGTCCATATTATTGTTATTAAAGTTTCAAGGATTTTGTTGGCGGGCCGTCGTAGGTAAAATTAGCGATTGTTTGGGAGGGCGAACGATGGTTACCAGGCGTGAGTTCATGCGTGATACCGCAATGGTTGCTGCCGGCATGGCGATCGGCATGGGCAGGGCAGACTGTGAGAGTGGACAGAAGAAACCCCTCAACCACAATGAGGATATGGAATACCGCCGGCTTGGCAAGACCGGCCTCATGATCTCGGCGATCGCCATCGGAGGTCATTGGAAACGCCTGATCGCCGGTTCGGGATGGGAGCGAGAGAGCTCGGGAATCGAGGAGTTGGACAAGAACCGACTTGAGGTCATCAGCCGGTGCATAGACGTCGGCATCAACTGCATTGACGCATGCTCGGGCGGCGAGGTCCTCACCTACGCGAAGGCACTCAAAGGCCGGCGAGACAAGATGTACCTGAGTTACTCGTGGTACGAGCGTGAGTCGAGATTCGCGGACTGGCGCTCTGCCGACAAGCTGCTGGAGGGCTTCGATCAGGGCCTGAAGGAGTCGGGCCTGGAGTATGTGGATATCTGGCGCATCAGCGCGATGATGGGCGGTGAGAATACCGATGCCGATGTGGAAGCCATCATCCAGGCATTCGACAAAGCCCATTCTCAGGGCAAGGCTCGTTTCCTTGGGATATCCTCGCACAGCCGGGAGTGGCTGAAGCATGTGATCGTAAAGTATCCACAGTTCAGTGTGATCCTCACTCCCTATACCGCCGCCAGCAAGGAGAAGCCGACGGACAGCCTCTTCGATGCTGTTAGAAAGCTGAATATCGGCGTCCTTGGCATCAAGCCGTTCTCCAGCGGATCGCTCTTCAAGGACGGCGCGGGCGCGGGAGGCGCAAGCACTCCCGGCGACGACGAGCTTGCCCGATTGGCCCTGCGCTACATCCTATGCAATGACGCGATCACAGCGCCAATTCCCGGATTGATCAGTATCCATCAGGTGGACAATGCCGTTCGCGCCATCAAAGAGCGCCGGGAGCTGGACATGAAGGAAACCGCTCATCTGGATTCGGCGGCGAATGACATGATGGCCGCACTGCCGCAGGAATATCAATGGCTGAGGGAATGGGAGTGGGTATGAGGCCGATCCGTAATGAGTAATGCGTGATTCGTGATGCGTGAGGGGACTATGCTAAGACACAAACTGAGGACTTGGATGGTGATCGCCGGAGTGTTCCTCTTGCTCTTGGCGGCGATCGGCCAGGACAAGATGCCCAAGGACAACAGCACTTGCCTGGTTTGCCACATCAACTTCCAGAACGAGGAGATCGCCTCTGCCCACCTGAAGAAGGGCATCACCTGCGCCCATTGCCACGGCGTCTCCTACGAGCACATGAACGATGAGGAAGCCGCCGCCGAGCCCGATATCCTTTTTGGCCGAGCCGAGGTAGAGGCGTCCTGCCGCAAATGCCATAAGGAGCATAAGAACCCGGATGCCGTCGCGAAGTTCCTCGCGGAGTGGAAGGGCAAGCGAAGACCCCAGGGACGCCTGATCCTCTCGAACGCCATCTGCACCGACTGCCACGGCCTCCATCGACTTCCGCGGGGCGGCGGGATGACCCCAAAGTAAATGGAAGACGGGCTAGTTCGCAGGATCTTTGCCGAAGCTGGTCTGGGCCCAATCAACTCGATTGAGAAGATTGGGATCGGCTTCTCGAACGACGTCTACTCGATTGATGACAAGTTTATCCTGAAGGTCGGCAAGTCTGAGGAAGACGACGAGTACTTGCGGAGAGACATCTACCTCTGCAACTTGCTGGCGGATCGAGTCCCGGCCCCCAGGGTGATCCACTCGGATGCCTCCAAGACCTTGCTGGACAGGGTCTATATGATCTACCATCGAATCCCCGGCCGGAATCTCTACAGCAGATGGCACGTGCTCTCGGTCTCCCAGCGCAAAGAACTCACACGGCAGATTTGCTCGATTCTGCGGCGAATCAACGAGACGCCGTACGAGGGATTCGCCGCAGAGTTCGGCATAGACACGAAGCAGAGTTGGCATGATATGATGCTCTCCCGCATAAACGGCTGGCTCGAGAAAGTGAGTGAGCGGGGACTCTTGCCGGCGGAGACTCTCGCCAGAACCCGCAGGTTTCTTGACGAGAACTTGGCTGTCTTGCGTCAGGAGAAGATGGCGCTCACCTATCACGACCCCCACTTCGACAACATCATCGTCTCGGATGACGACAAGCGGATCGCCGGAGTCCTGGACTTCGAGAGTACGGATGTCCTCTCGATAGAATACGTGCTCGATCTGGTGCGGAGGATGGTGTCACGGCCGGGGAAGTATGCGTCCGAGGAGTCGGAGCCGTTCACCCGAATGGAGGACTACTCGGAGTTGATGCAATGGTACGAGGAATTCTACCCCGAGGTATTCGACTTTCCCGACCTGGACAAGCGGCTGGATATCTATACCATCGAGCACAGCCTGGCCGAAATCTTCTGGTACCCTGAGGGAACCGCCGCCCGCCAGGAGCTTCTCCGGTGCATCGGCTAGGAACTCACCCCATAGACTACGCCATCCGAATACTCGAACCTAAGGCGCAGACACTCGAAGAGGTGATCGGTGAATGAGGCATTCTTCCACTTGAGGACGTGGGACTCGCTCATTGACAAGGTGAACGAAATGTGATATACCACACGAGGCTGTGATCACTCAGCCTGTTTTTGAAAGGGGAATTGCCGGGATGGCAGTAGAACCAATAGATCGCGATCACCTACTGAATACTATAGTGGACATGGACGGCTCGGACCTTCATATGCACTGCGGGCACTACCCGATCCTCCGGGTCCACGGCCATCTGGTGGCACTGGATCAATACGGAGTCCTCGAGCCCGATCAAACCGAGGCTTTCATGAGATCAATCGCCCCACCGCGGGCGCTTGCCGAGATGGAGGAAGTCCAGGGAGCGGACTTCGGATACACGTTCACCCGAGCACGATTCCGATGCGCCTGCTACTATCAGAAAGGCACTATAGCCGTAAACATGCGCCTTATCCCGTACAAGCTGCGATCCTTCGAGGAGCTCATGCTGGATATGCGCCTTCAGAAGATGTTGTATGCCCCCCGAGGGCTTTTCCTGGTCACCGGCCCGACGGGTAGTGGTAAAACCACCACCCTGGCTACGATGATTGATTTCATCAATGAGAACCGGGACTGCCATATCATCACAATCGAAGACCCGATCGAGTACTTCCACTCGCCGAAGAAGTCAATCATCACCCAGCGTGAGGTGGGCAATGACGTTCCTTCATTCGCAACTGGGGTTGTCAAGTCCCTACGCCAGGACCCGGACGTGATTTTGGTCGGCGAAATGAGAGACCTGGCAACCATCTCGTCGGCGGTAACGGCAGCGGAAACCGGCCACCTGGTATTCTCAACACTGCATACCACAGGCGCAGTACGAACCGTTGACCGAATCGTAGACGTCTTCCCGTTCGACCAGCAGGAGCAGATCCGAACTCAGCTCGGCAGCAACCTGATCTGCGTTCTCTCTCAGCTCCTCCTCCCCAAGAAGGATGGCAAGGGGCGCGTGGCGGCATTCGAGATCATGGTGGGTACGCCGGCGATCCAGCACATGATCCGTGATAAGAAAACCTATTCCATCCACTCAGCGATTCAGACCGGCCAGCAGGCGGGTATGATGACTCTCGACGCCTCACTGTGGGATAGGTATTCCAGAGGGTTGATTGATCGGAACGAGCTCCTGCGAGCGGCGGAGAAGCCGGAAGAAATCCTCGAAAAGTTGGGCGAGCGCACCGTCGGCGACAAGAAACAGCAGCAGCAGCAGCAGTAGATTATCTTGGAAGAAGAAGGGGCTCGCAAGAGCCCCTTCTTCTCGTTGTTTCTACCTTCTTCGGCGGATGAGTCCCGTGAGGCCCACCAGACCCATTCCAAGCGCCAGCAGGCTGCTCGGCTCAGGGACGGTCGAGAGCTCGAAAGCCGTATCCCAGCTCTGGAAATTGCCGGTGGTGTCAGTGAAGCCGACGCGGTCCCATCCGCCGGCCGCATTGAGCTTCACAGCATCGTCCATATAGTAGTGTGGCCGAGTCTTCCAGCCCCATGGATATGAGGGAACTGTGTCATACAGGGCCACTATGCTCAACCAGTAGATGCCGTCAATGGACGGATCCTGACGGAACCACTCTGTCTCGGGCAGCATCACATTGTACTGGAACGTGCTGTCTTTTATGAGTCCGTCGCGGGGATCTTTGTCATATCCGACAAACACTTCCTGGTACCCGTTTATTGCGGGGGTGACATAATCCCAGATCAGATTGCCGGGATGGCTGTGCTCGTCCGCTGACGCCGGAACGTCGGTGTACATCCCAAACCAGAAAGCGCGCGGGCTCACTGGAGGTTCCTGCTCGAGGTAGTTAACGTATGAACCCCACCAGTGGATGTCCGTTACCGGGCGATTGTCCCTGCACGGCCAGTCATCCGCAACCTGAGGCGGCCCGACAGGCGGATCATTTCTGTTCCAGGACGGCTGATCCCAGCCGTTGTATACGGGCATTCCCTGGTAGAACTCGCCGTCTATTTTGTCAATCGGCTGTGACCATTTCCAGTAGGTACCCGTCGGCACGTCAGCCGTGGCGGCGCTTGCGAGCGACAGAAGCAAAACAGCAATCAGCAAGAACAGTGTCTTTTTCATTTTCTTTTCCTCCTCTGATAAATGGATATGCGTTACTTGGCGAAGCGAAACTTCTCGGAACAGACTACGATGTGGCACCAACTCCCTTCGATAGAATCAAGTCTGGAAACTCGTCAGAGGCATCCGTCCCCCGGTCTGCATCCGCGTACTTCTTGCGGATCGATTGCAGAATCTGAGAGACAGCCTGCCTGGATATGTTCAGAAGCCTGGGTAAATCCCGCCGCTCAAAGCCCTGGCAAAGCAGGCGGTAGCATCTGAGTTCCGATGGGGTAAGCGCCATCTCTAGCCGCCCTAACGCATCAGAGACTATCAGACTCCGGCATGGGTCCGTGTGATTTCTTGACTCGGTAGCGGCGTCCAAAGCATGCTCATGGCCATGCCGTTCTCTAGCGCGCGCACTGCCGATCGCGAGGTTTCTTACGGTTGTCCGCAGGAATTGCTTCGGATAGAGGATCGGCTTGCCGTATTGGAGGACCGCAAGGATCGCCTGGGATGTCAGGTCCTGCTGATCATTATAATCGCGGGCGAACTGCCTTGCGCAGGCAGAAGCGATCGCTTGCAGCGCTTGGATGTCGAGAAGACTCCCAGCAGGCGCTGAGCCTGCACGGGCAATGCTGGTATTCATCTTTTTCCCTTTCGATTGTCTTGGCGGCCCTCGCCTTACTGGTGAGCGGCCCATAATCCCTGAGGCGTTGGTTTCGCCTTCTACCCTAGAGACAAGCGAAAAGGGGAAATGTCAGCCATGCGATCTTACTTGACAAGTTGACGACTCGTGCGTCTATTGAATGGAAGCTGCTGGTTCGCAATCAAGCAGATCCATCGCTGAGGATGATTGCTATGTGGATAATACTCTGGAAAGACAGGATGACCGGACAAGCCGGCGCCCTAAGGTGCCCAGGCAGGCAATCACAGGCAGAAGCAGAATCCCATGCAAGGGCGCTGGGTGTTCTGTTCCCGGAAAGGGCTTTCCGCATTATCTGGGTGTGCCAATCATCTCAGCCCGCCTATTGCTAATCACTGCCCTCCATTTCTAAAGATAGATACTTCCGCCGTATTCCCGCTAGCAGCTTGAACGCAGTTTGTCTGGATATCCCGAGAAGTTTCGGTAGGTCCCGCTGCTCGTAACCGGCCTTGAGCAGGTTGTAACACCCGGCTTCGGCCGGAGTCAGTCGCTCCAACAAATGATCCAACGTATCCCGCAGTACGCTGAGGTCGGACAGGTTTATCTCCGAACACTGGTCACCTTCGAGATCAAGGTCCGAGTTGCTGATCTCCCAGGCTCCCGGTCCAACGCACCCCTGGTTGATAGCCAGGTTTCTGACGGTAGT
>Ga0307380_10001428_pt1 | contig 35038 bp, 18 predicted proteins | sample UN3MG_FD_202239 | JGI IMG/M metagenome (GOLD analysis project Ga0307380, IMG submission 202239) | Soil microbial communities from Risofladan, Vaasa, Finland - UN-3 | ecosystem: Environmental > Terrestrial > Soil > Coastal area > Acid sulfate soil | place: Finland: Risofladan, Vaasa | collected...
GAATACGATTTGAAAAAACAAAGCCAATTTACGACATGTCAAAATGAGCGTAAAATCAATGATAACATTGAAATACTTGCCATTTGGCAATGCAACAAACCTTACAAGGGACGTTTTTCAGCACAAGAACCAGTGTTATTATATGGCGATAGATATTGCGAAGAATACTTTTCAGGATTTCCTATATTACCCAATTTAACTAAAGTTTTTTCTTATTGTCCTCCGATACTTATATTACCAGTTAAATAGATTGCCTAAATTAACATTATGGGTATTGTTGAGTATTGATATGTTAAAATAGGAAAAAACGCAAAGTGGCAAATACTAATGGAGAAGAAACTATGATAAATCAGGAAATCCTTGCACGCTATTTAGAACCCCTGCTTCGAGGCGATAGAAGAGCCTGTCGGACCGTTATAGAAGAGGCCCTTCAAAGCGGAATACCGGCCAATTCAGTTTATGTTAACATAGTATGGCCGGTTATGGTGGAAATCGAGAAACTGCTTAGAGAAGAAAAAATAACACCTGTCCAGGAGCATTTGGCCACGCGAGTTAATCGCACTATTGTGGATCAGCTTCAAAATAAATTACCTCGGAGGCCCAGCAAGAATAAAAAAGTAGCCGTATGTTGTGCTCCGGAAGAATTACAAGAACTCGGTGCCCAGATGATGACAGATTTATTTGAAAGCGATGGCTGGGAGGTAAGATTTCTTGGCAGCGGGCTAACCAATGATGATATCCTTTCTTTCATAAACGAATATGGCCCGGCTATCCTGTTAGTTTATGGGACCGCTCCAAAGCAAGCCCCCGAGATTAGGCGGCTGATAGATACGATAAAATCTGTGAATGCCTGGCCTGACATGCGCATAATGGTTTCAGGAGGATTATTCAATCGAGCCGAAGGCCTCTGGCAGGAAATGGAGGCTGATTTATATGCAGAAACAGCCCTTGAAGCCCTTCAGGTAGCTTCAGCCGATACGCCAATCATGCATGGTGAACAAAGAACAATAAATCGACGGAAAAAAAGACGCCAGGTGATACGCGAAGAGTTGCCGGTGCAGGTATAATATCTTTTGATTGATTTCTAAGAAAACAGCCTTTTTTCCGGATACTTTACGTACGATTTTGGAGTTAACACGTGCTTGTAGTAGTTTTTATTGGATACTTAGTCAAATTAAATTTACTAAAAAAACCAATATGAGCGATTGTATGATAAGAGGCTATGTGTCTACGATATGGTGTTGAGAAAATGAGCATTTTCCTATCTTTTTGGCACTTTTTCCGACCTTTTGAACAATTATTCAAAAATTTCAACGCCTTTTAACAACCTTTCCGGTTCCTTAGAAGACAGTACCCGAAGTCTTAGCCGTTTTTTTTCTTGACGTAAGGATAGTTAATTTGGTAAAAAGGTAGTTGGTGGGATTCGTTAATTTTTAGCTTTCCGCCAGGATTTTATAGTTAATGGGAGTTTACACTTTGAATTAGCAGTTCATAGTGGGCTTTGGAAGGAAGGAGGTAATTCAAAATCGTACAAAAACTACCTTGGGCAAAGATGCTTGTTTTTGAGAGTACGAAGTTCAAGAAAAACTCAATACTTAGCAAATTAGGAGGTCTCATTATGAAAACAGTAGTTATGGCAGTTCTTTTAATTCAAGCAGGTATCGTATTCGCTCAGCCCCCGGACGACAACACAATGGCGTACTGGAAGATCAATGAAGGTACTGGGAACTTCGTTGAGGATTCTTCTTCATACGGCAACCACGGAACTGTCGAAAATGCGTCGTGGACAACTGATGCAAAAACGGGTGGGGCGGCATTGGAATTCAACGGTATAGACTCCCAGGTCACCGTCCCCGACAGTCCGAGCCTGCACCCGACAACAGGCAACATCACGATAGGCGCATGGATCAAGGTTTTTTCCAACCCCAAGGGCTGGAGCAACGGCGGGGCGATAGTGTTCAAAGCCACTGCCTATCAATGGACCGTTAACACCAGCGGGGCTTTGTGGCTCGGTGTCTGGGGAGCGCGTCTCGAGTCGATAGGCAGCTACGATTTCGAGCAACACCTTGACGAATGGCATCATTGTGCTACAGCATATGACAATGCCGCCCAGAAAGGATGGATTTACGTGGACGGGGAACTCAATGTCGAGGGAAGCATTGGAGCGGCGATCGATCCGAGTACTGCTGAGCTTTACATCGGCTTCAAGGCCGATGGCGGCGGTCGTTTCCACGGAATCATTGATGAGGTGCGTATTTCAGACATTGTGCGTACACAGGATGAGATTAAGGCTTCCATGCTGGGTGGAGCAGGATACCCCTTTGCACGAGATCCTAATCCGGCGGATGGTTCCGTGCTCGAAAGCACGTGGGCCAATATCTCCTGGAAAGTCGGAGATTTTGCTGTTTCACACGATGTGTACTTTGGAACCAATTTTGATGATGTCAACCAGGGCGACGAAGGAACCTTTATCGGCAACACGATGGCTACCTACCAGGTGGTTGGTTTCCCCGGCTTTCCCGAGCCGGAGGGGCTGAAACCCGGCACAACTTACTATTGGCGAATCGATGAGGTCAATGACGCCAACGCAGCCAGCCCCTGGAAGGGCGAGGTGTGGAGCTTTTTGGTTCCCTCCAGAGAGGCCTATGAACCTACTCCGTCTGACGGGGCTGCGTTTGTAGATCCGAATCTGATACTTAGCTGGAAGGCAGGTTTCGATGCGAAACTGCACCATGTGTACTTCGGTGAAAATTTCGACGATGTGAACAATGCAGTTGGTGCGCTGCCGCTGACAGATGCAAATTATAACCCCGGCATACTCGAATTTGAGAAGACTTACTATTGGCGGGTTGATGAATTCGACGGAGTTTTGACACATAAGGGCAACGTATGGAGCTTCGCAACGATGCCGGTCATAGCCCCCGCTGGAGATCCCAATCTTATCGCCTGGTGGACGTTCGATGAAAGTATGGGTCAGACCGCTCTTGACTGGTCCGGCCACGGCAATCACGGAGTACTCTTCGGGCCGAAATGGACCATACCCGGCTTGCTTGGCGATGCCGCCCTGAATTTCAGCGGTAGTGCTCGCGTGGCGATTAAAAACATGTACTACGCCGGTACAGACTATCGCGAGGTAACGGTCTCCACCTGGCTTAGGACCAGTATGTGGAACGAACAGTACATTGCTTCGTTCGATCGGGACCAGTACTGGCGCCTGGGGATCAGACTCAACGATGTCGGTCCCGGCAATATCGGCTGGCATGTGAGGACCAGTGACGGACAAGTCGATCTCGGCAGCAACACGCGCGTGGACAACGGGGCCTGGCACCATGTCTGCGGTGTATTCGACAACGGGCGGATGACCATCTACATTGATGGTCAGGCCGATGCTTCGATTACGTCGGGCTTAACTTTTGGCACGGGCAACATTCGGTACGGACTACTGGGCGCTAACTCCGAGGCCACGACCTTCAATGGTAACCGGGCCACCGGCAGCCCCATCGCTGGCGACATAGATGACATGCGTATCTACAACAGGGCCCTGACACCGGAAGAGATCGTGCTTGTTATGAGAGGCGACCTGACGATTGCCTGGGATCCGAAACCAGATAATGGCTCGACGCAGTATATAAGGGATGTTATGCCGCTTAGCTGGACTGCGGGAGAAAAGGCATCGCAGCATGATGTGTATTTCGGCACCGACCAGGGCGCAATTCTCGGAGCAGATTCAACCGATACAACAGGCATATATCGAGGCCGGCAGAGTCCTACCAGCTATACAGTCCCCGAAGGCGTTGAATGGGGTGGTGGGCCCTACTACTGGCGTATCGATGAATATAATACAGATGTTACTATCAGCAAGGGGCAAATCTGGAGCTTCTCAGTAGCCGACTATATTGGGATAGACGATTTCGAGGGCTATACCGACAATGATGTGGCCGGCGAAGCCATCTGGCAGACATGGCTCGATGGTTATGGAATTCCTACTAACGGCGCGCAGGTTGGCAATTTTTTCCCCCCGTATGCCGAGCAGACCATTGTCCACAGCGGCGATCAGTCTATGCCGTTATTTTACGACAACACGGCCGGCGTTGTAAATTCGGAGGCAGAAAGGGTATTGGCCGACAGGCGTGACTTCACAGAGGAAGGCGTTAAGGTATTGTCTCTGTGGTTCAGAGGTTATCCGCCGTCTGTCGGCAGCTTCACGGAAGGCCCGGCCGGCGTCTATACGGTGACCGGTGCCGGCGCAGATATCGGGGGCACCGACGATGAGTTCCACTATGCCTACAAGACGCTCACCGGCGCGGGTTCTATTGTAGCTAAGGTCGACAGCGTGGAGAATACGAACAACTGGGCCAAGGCGGGCGTGATGATTCGTGAGACACTTGATCCGAACTCGAAACATGCTTTTGCATGTATCACACCGGGTAACGGCGTAGCCTCTCAGGGTCGCACTACTGCAGGTGGTACCAGCTACAGCGCGAACCAGAGTGGGATCACCGCGCCGCACTGGGTTAAATTAGAGCGTGATGTCTCGGGCAACTTTACAGCTTACCATTCAACTAACGGCTCGTCCTGGGAAATGGTAGAGAATTCTGTGCCGCAGAACATCTTGATGAATCCGAATGTCTATATTGGTTTGGCTGTTACCAGTCGATCTGTAGCTCATCCCTGCCAGGCCAGATTCTCCAACGTTCAGATTACAGGTATCGCTGGTCAGCAGTGGATACACCGGGATATAGGCATAAGCAGCAATGTTGCTGAACCTATGTATGTTGCTTTGTCCAACAGTACAGGTACATCTGCGGTGGTTTATCACGATGATCCAAATGCAGCAACGATAAACACCTGGACGGAGTGGACAATCGACCTGCAGGCCTTTGCAGATCAGGGCCTGGATCTGACTAATGTTGATAAGATCGCCCTTGGCCTCGGCAGCAAAGGTAATATGCCGTCGACTGGTGGTACAGGTACGATGTACTTTGACGACATTCGTCTGTATCGGCCCAGTCCAACACCGTAGGCTGAATAACAGACTATATTAGTAAGGATTTACATCATTTAGGGTCCTATACCGAATTAGTTCGGTATAGGACCCTTTTAGCACCGATTACGAATATTTCTCCACCGAGCGAACTATCGCAGGGGTAATCATGGGTAAACGGATATAATCCTCAGAGAAAACCAAGGGCTTGATAAAGACTGTTTCGCTCTACTGTGGATAATATTTTCATACGGTTATTGATTATTTGAGGGATTGAAATAATGCCGGGAGAAGTAGCTTTTAGGCTTTGGCTGACGTTTTTGAGGCGAAACTGCATAATAATAAGGGAGCGAAGCTTATATATAAGATGGTGTGATGCTTACTCATGTCGATACTATGTTTCTTGGCCATCCCACTGTGGGGGGATTTTTCGTTGACAATACATATGACAACTGGTATAATGAATTTATAATCAAGAGTGTGTTTTGTGCCGCTTAGATGGTAAATGCACCAGTTTTCCGATAGAAAAGGAGAAATGATGAAGAGCGTTCCCGTTTCTGTATTTAAGGTGATTTTGGCAGTTTTTTTGTGGGTTTTAGTTTTTCTGCCCTTAGGTTGCAGCTCCTATGATCAGGCCGGTGAAACTGCCGCTGAAGGGCGTAGAAGGCATCTGCGTAATACCCGAATTGATCGGCAGGAGATGATGGCAGATATAGACAAGTTTATGCTCCAGGATAAGCCCAGCAGACTCACCGACAAAAGGATACCGTAATTAATATTGCGTAGCCGCATAGCGCATATTGTGTTTTAGTTTCTCTGCAAAACATACCCCGAACAGCACAAGACGATAGCAAAGGGATTTGCGTTGTGCGAACACCCAACTATTGAATCCATAGTTGCCATAGGAAACTGTTCTTCAAACTTAAATTTCGTTCCCTTGTGTGCCCCAGATAGTTTAAGCAAGAAAACCTTCCAATAAAAATCCCAGAGTTTATTTTACAATATTTGGGTTGGTTATTATTACATTTCGATGTTGTCCTGGCCTTAATTTTCTGTCACAATATGAAGTGTTTATATTTGATATGCATTTGGATTAGAAAGATTGAGGTAACATTGCAATGAAGGTACGAATAAGCCATATTTTTATATGCCTGGTTGGCGTTTTTGTCTTTTCACTCGTTTCACAGGCGGGCGAAGTTTCGGGCGAACTTAAGACCTGGCACAAGATAACTATAACGTTTGATGGACCCAATACCAGTGAAACGGCCGATCCCAATCCCTTTCTTGACTATCGGCTCTGTGTAAAGTTCACGAAGGGAGAAAAAACGTACACTGTGCCCGGATATTATGCCGCCGATGGAAACGCGGCAAATACTTCTGCGGATTCCGGGAACAAATGGAGGGTTCATTTTGCTCCCCCGCAAGCAGGAACGTGGACGTATAAGGTTTCATTCAGAAGTGGGGAAAATATAGCTGTCAGTGATGATCCCCAGGGCGGTATTGGCGCCGGCTATATGGAAGGAGAAACGGGTAGTTTTAAGGTCGACCCGACAGATAAAAAAGGCCGGGATTTCCGCGGAAAGGGCATACTACAATATGTGGGAAAGCACCATTTGCGTTTTGCCGGTAGTGGGGAGTATTTCCTTAAGTGTGGTGCTGATGCTCCAGAGAACTTTTTGGCCTATAGCGATTTTGACGGCGACTTCAAGACCGACGGCCACAAAGATAATCTTATCAAGAACTGGGGCCCTCATATCAAGGACTGGAAACCGGGAGATCCCGCATGGCAGAATGGTAAAGGAAAGGGAATTATCGGTGCTATTAACTACCTGGCGTCCAAGGGAATGAATGTCTTTTCATTCCTGACACTGAATATAAAAGGCGATGACCAAAATGTTTTTCCCTATATCGGCTATGACGACTTCGAACGCCTTGATGTCTCGAGGCTGGACCAATGGGAAATCGTTTTTGAACATGCGGACAAATTGGGTATGTATTTACACTTTAAGACGCTGGAGACCGAGAACGAACTGCTTCTTGACAAGGGTGATCTGGGTGTAGAACGAAAACTCTACTATCGAGAACTGATCGCACGCTTCAGCCATCACCTGGCTTTGAATTGGAATCTCGGCGAAGAGATCAACAATGCCTCCACGGAGCAGAAGGCGTCCTGGGCGAACTATTTCTGGACACACGACCCTTATCAACACCACATCGTAATTCACAACGGCGCCAACCATTACGATTTGCTTGGCAGCGCATCGAAGCTTACAGGTTTTTCTCTTCAAACCAACCGGAGCGATTTCAGCCGGGTTCACGACCAGACTAAAAACTACATCGACCGCTCGGAGGCTGCCGGCAAGCCCTGGGTGGTCGCCTGTGACGAACCCGGCGATGCCTCTCATGCACTTATCACCGACGACGAAGATCCCACACGCGACGATGCTCGAAAGAACGGACTGTGGGGAAATATCATGGCAGGGGGGGCTGGTGTCGAATGGTACTTTGGTTACAAACACCCTCACAGCGACCTCACATGCCAGGACTACCGTACCAGAGATAAGATGTGGGACCAGTGCCGATATGCTCTCGATTTCTTCGGGAAATACGAAATCCCCTTCTGGGATATGAAGTGCGACGATAACCTCACTGCAAATACTAACGATTACTGCTTTTTCAAACGGGGTGAGGCTTATTTAATATACCTCAAAAACGGGGGCAAGGTCCAGCTCGACGTCACCAGTGGCAAATTCGACTACGGCTGGTTCAATCCCCGAACCGGCGATGGCCTTGACGGCCTGCTGAAGGCAGGCACTATCAATGCAGGTGGTAAAGCCGACCTGACTGCACCCGACACTAATGACTGGCTCCTCGTAGTAAAAGGCAAAGGTGAAATCAAACTCGCTTCCGAGCATACTCCCTGAGCACCTGCTGTACACGCCGTCGAGATTCATATGGAAAGACCTGCAGACTCGGGCCTTCCGAACGTATTTATAAGATCCGGTTCCTTTCCAGATAAGACATTCCCTATTAAAAATTTCATTTACTCTAAAACCGATTTGAACGTCAGCATCAATGAAGTCAATCAGGTTAATTCTTATGATCGTAATTGGATTTGACTCTAATAGCTTTTATCCTGCCCTATAATCATAGGCCCGGTAAAGCATGTTGAGTTCAGCGGTTTTGGCGTCGAAGCTTTGCTGCAATTCTGCGAACTGATCGGGATTCTTATAGATCGAAGCGTTACCAAAGCGTTCTTTCATACCGGCCAACTCCTGCTCAAGCTTTATTATGAGTTCTTCGATTTGTTCGATTGAATATTTGTTGAAACGTTTGAGCTCTTCGGGTGCCTTCGTGCGGGGCTTACTTTTGGCGCTGGCAGGCCGGCGTTTTCGGGGGCTGGTACTACTTGATTTGGTATTCTGCTGCTGGTTCTCTACACGCCTGCGAACCAAAGATGAATAGTATGCATACACTGGTTTGATACTGACGAACTCTGTCTTGCCAATGCAATGAGTTCCCAGTTCATCTGTACCGACTACGAGCAATCTGTCTACGATACGGTCCAGAAAGTAACGATCATGGCTTACCAAAATCATAGTACCGGTGTAGTCGCCCAGCGCTGCTTCCAACATTTCTCGGCTGGCAATATCCAGATGGTTGGTCGGCTCGTCCATGATTAAAACATCAGATTCGGCCAGAACTAATTTACAAAGCATCAAACGATTGCGTTGCCCCCCGCTCAATTCCTTACAGTGCTTGAATACATCGTTGCCTGTGAAGAGAAAGGCGCCTAATCGCGTACGAACCTGTTCTAATGAGAGCTTGGGATTGGCGTCTCGGGCCTCGTCCAGGACGCTCTTTGACGGATCCAGCACGTCCCCGTGCTGATCGAGATAACCCACGCGGAGGTTTTTACCAATACTAACGCTGCCTGAAGATGGTTTGAGCTGGCCGAGGATTAGTTTCAAAAAGGTACTCTTGCCTGTGCCATTGGGGCCGGTGATGCCGAGACGTTCGCCGCTGAGTACATCAAATGTGAGGTTATGGAAAAGCGAAAGATCGCCAAAGGATTTGCCCAGTCCCACGCAGCGCAACACCAGGTTACTTTTATGATCGGTATTACCGAACGAGAAGCTGATGGTTTTCTGTTCTGAGGGCTTCTTCAGGAAATCAGGTCTTTCTTTGAGCAGACGGTTCAGGTGTGTCTTTCGGCCGCGAGCGGTCTTGCGCATGCCCTCCTGATCCTTGTTGCGAGCGATAAAGTCCAGCGTGCGTTCGACCATCTCAACACGTTTAGTATGTTCCCGCCGCTGTTGCAATCGCAAGGTCTCTCTTGTCTGAACATAATTGCTGTAATTGCCGTTCCAGATGTGTGCCCGCTGATTTTCAACTTCGATAATCTTGCAAGCTACTTTGTCCAAAAGGCACCGATCGTGACTGATAATGACAGCAGCTCCGCTGTAGCCGATCAAAAATCTTTCTAACCATTCGGTTGCTTGTAAATCCAAGTGATTAGTCGGCTCGTCCAGAAGTAACAAATTCGTGTCCTGCATCAACACCTGGGCAAGAGCCAGACGCGACAACTGGCCGCCGCTAAGCGATGATGTCTTCACGTGATGTAGTTTGGGTTCGAAGCCCAGGCCCGCTAAAGTCCTGTGAATGCGGATTTCATATGCATACCCACCGGCAATCTCGAAATCGTGACAAAGACGATCGTATTGCTTCATCTTGGCTTTCAGAGCCGGGCCGGTCAGGTTTTCCATTTCATGAGAGGCGGCATGGATAGCCCGTTGGAGGCTGAACAGATGTTCTACCCCGGCGTGCATCTCTTCCATAACCGTACGATCGCTGCTGAAAATTGTCTCCTGTCGTAAGTAGCCGATAAGCAGGTCTTTCTGTTTGTCCACCTTGCCCATATCAGGGTGGATGAGTCCAACGATCAGCTTTAGAATCGTACTTTTGCCTGAGCCGTTGGCGCCAATCATACCGACCTTTTGTCCTGGATAGAGTTTAAGGTTCATCCGGTCCAGAACTACCTCCGATCCGAAGGCTATATGGATGTCCCTTAATGTGACAATGGCCATGAATCAAATATCCTTTAGATACACTTTTTATGCAAGCCTTGATCAGTGAGTTTGCTCCTGAAATTTACCTGCGAAACCAGCAACTTATATTATCCTTTGTGGTTTTGGGATTCAAGTACTCCTCGAAGAATATGGATTATTCGAGTTGGATGTGTAAGGTGAAGTACAGAGCGAGCTACCTCTTGCTTTCCTTTTTTAAATCAGCATAGCTGATAAGTTTAATACCCTGTTTCTGAACAGCCTTTTTCACCTGGTCACTAACGAGTACCTCCGTTACTGCGTCTCTGTCTTGGGCTACGTCATAATATCCTTTTTGGCCGATGGCTCGCATTTCTGCCGTATCCAAGCCCGGGTGTTCAATGAAAAGATGGATACCAGGTTTCAATTCTTCAAGCATTTCTACGAATTTTTTTATTCGCTCTGTTACGTTTTTTGCGTTCCCAAACCCGGCGGTTCTTCGTACATCATATTCGGAAGGCATAATGTTTAGATTATATTCCTTCGCCAGCTTCGTATAAACTTCATTGACTTTGGGATCCCAGTTTGAACAGCCCATATGACAAGTTAAGTGGCTGACATGGGGTACTTTACGGATGGCCAGCTCAATCTGGGCTCGCATTTCCTTTTCGATTTCTTCGATTTTCCAGTTTGCGCCTTGTAAAGCCGTTCCGGGCGGCATATCCTTTCGTTGCCGAATTGTGGGATAGAAATAACCATCCACATCCGTTAGACTGGGGACCCAAGTTAACGGGCGCCATTTGTAAGCTTCCCATTCACTGGTCAGAATCACATGAATTCCTACATCCAGTCCTGTATTTTCATTGAGCAGTTTGACAGCCTCAGGAAACCATGGACAGGGCACCATGAGTTCCGCCGTTGTCATGATGCCTTCCTTGTAGGATCGAATGCATGCCACATTGGCGGCATGACAGGAACCAATATCATCTCCACGGACGATCAAGTGGACTCCTTTGTTTTGTGTTGTACTTTGAGCGTATAAGCCGTCCAAATTCCCGGTATGGATAACTAATAAAGATAAGCCAAACAGCAAAATAGATCGGTAACTCATGTTTAAATCCTTTCAAAACTAAAATTTTATGATGAAAGATTTTTACAGGTCTTAAGGTATATTGTATATATTGCATTGATATTAATCCAGATGTGGTTTTTTCCGGCCAGCTGGTTCACTTTCGTATCCATCAGGCGATTCATATTCCGCTATCGGTGTGCCGAAAGGCAAGTTCTTATGAAAGGGTCTTGAATTAGGAGGTCGATTGGATTAGCATACACGCCAACTAATACGAATCTTGACTGAGTTTATCTTCAAATAAGAAGTATGGGAATAAGAACATTTCGAGGTTTTATATAAGGAGCCATTATGAACAGGAGGGAATTCTTGAGACGGTCTGGTATTGCAATTACAGGCTTAGGCGTACCGTGGGTTTTGCAGGGTGGAAGATTAATTACCAAAACCAGCAGTCTGACGAAATGCCACAATGCGAATATACTGATGATAACCTGTCATGACTTGGGGCGTCATATAGGGTGCTATGGCGTCAAGACTGTCCATACCGACAACCTCGACAATTTGGCCAAAAAAGGTATTCGTTTCCAAAACTATTTCGCCACGGATTGTGTCTGCAGTCCGAGCAGAGGGAGTATTCTTACGGGAAGATATCCCCAAGCCAATGGCCTGATGGGATTGACACATCAACCATGGGGGTGGAGCTTAAAGAAAGGCCAGAGGCATTTAGCAGCGATTCTTGGAGAAGCCGGCTATGAAACTACATTGGTTGGACTCCAGCATGTGACAAGCGGTGACCCTCATACGCTCGGTTATAAGCACGTGCTATCGAAGGATCGTAAAGCCGCTGAAACCGTCCGGGCCACGAGAGAATTGCTCAAGAAAGCAAGAGAACAGGGGGGTCCTTTCTTTGTAAAAGTCGGCTTTTCCGAAGTACATCGTCCTTTTACGATCGGCGAAGATGCCGAGAAGGGCGTATTTATTCCTCACTATCTCAAGGATACGCCGGAAATCCGCGAGGACCTTGCAAGATTTCAGGGGACAATTCGTTTTTTTGACAGTTGTGTTGGCGAAATTATGGATGCATTGGAAAAGAGCCGGATCGCAGAGAATACACTGGTCGTTTTCACTTCAGATCACGGGATACCTTACCCGGGAGCGAAATGGTGTCTTTACGACCCCGGGATTGAGACGCCTTTAATCATGTACTATCCTAAAACAGCCCTTGAAGGCGGCAGAGTTTTCCACCAGTTAATGAGCAACGTTGACTTCTTGCCGACATTGCTCGATATTATTGGTGTTGATATTCCCAAAAATCTTCAAGGACACAGTTTCAAGGAGGTGATAGAAGGAACGAAGACCGAATCGCCCCGGGACGAGATATTTGCCCAACGTACAAGTCACGCACTGCGGGATAACACTTCCAGAACCGTGCGAACGACTCGTTATAAACTTATCCGTTATTTCGAACCTGGCAGGTTGATCGAGTTTCCTACAGATGCTGTGCCGCAGAGGGTAGCCGAACATACGGAGCGGCCCAAACGAAGAGGGGGCAAGAGACCTGTTGTTCAACTCTTCGACTTGAAAGAAGACCCGCATGAACGTAATGATCTTGCCGCGTTACCTGAATATGCAAGTATCGTCAGGGACTTGTCAGATAGGCTTTGGCGTTGGATGGAGCATGTGGGCGACCCTATTCTGGATGGGCCCCTTGTCACACCTTACTACAAGGAAGCCATGGAAGATTATCATCGGTTCCGACGTTAAATAGGTGGTTATTTGGTCTGTTGCTGCTGCTGCATCGGGATCATCGCGGTACACTACCACAGGCGTGCCTGTGCAATTAGCAATAGGTATGCAAACGGGTTCAGGATTATTCCTGATTATATGTGCGATGTCCCAACAGCATCAACCTATCTTATAAATCCAATATTTGCGGCTTAGTTACGTTGATCATCAATTCAATCAAAAGAAAATAACATTATTGTCCGATAATAGAGAAGTAACCGAAGCAGTGTCATTTTTGTCCGTCCGAGAAAGTTAATCCCTCTATGTTATTTCTTTACATGCTATATCTATTTTGGTATAATATATATTTAATTCCAAGGGATCACAGCAACGTGTACTATTTTTAAGTGGAGATGTTTGTATGATTCAACTGCCCCCGGTTCTGATTTCTGTTAGTCGAAAAAGCATTGTTGAAAGTTGAAATACTTTGCTCTATTACGGGTATGCACAGTTACTCGTAACAATGGATGTAGTTTTTACGTTCGCTAAATTTAAGGAAGAAGGAAGAGATATATGAGTTTGTCGAGACAATCAAAAGCATTAGCGCTGATTTCCTTGCTTTGTTTAATAGCAGTTTCTTTCGCAGAGAACAAAAGTGACGTAAGAAAAGCAGAACTTGAAAAGGAATTAGGAGAATCGCGCGAATCAATAGAGAATAAAACATCGATGGATGTAGTGAGTATTCCTGAGGACACAACTCTGCGTTTCTCGGTCAAGGAATTAAAAGTAAGCGGCAATAGTCTGATATCAACTGCGGCGTTATTGGAGAAACTGCCGGCGGCTTACATCGTCTCCATTAAAAAGGATGATGAGCTAATTAAGGAAATATATGATTTTCGAGTGTTGATTGACTTGGTTCGTGAGCCCGGCCGGGACCGTGAAGTATCTCTGAAAACCATTCAAGGATTGACTAAATATATCTTATCGGTGTACCAGGAAAAAGGTTATGCCGGCATCTATGTGTATGTTCCGGCAGAGACAGTTAAGGAGGAGGCTAAGTTTGTAAATGAAGTTCTGCCAATACAGGTCCTTGAGGGCAAGATAGCACAGATTTCGGTCGAAAGATATGACTTTGACCGGCGTCGGCAGGAACAAGGTTTTTTGAAAACATCGGTTCTTGAATCTTGGTCGCCGACAAGAGAAGGTGACGTGATCCACAAGAAAGAATTAGATGATTTTGTGAAGCTGCTTAACCTTAATCCCGACCGGTATGTTTCTCCGGTTGTCTCGAGAAGCACAGATCCGAACGCATTAAATTTAACCTATGACGTTTATGAAACAAGTCCCTGGCACTTGTACATTCAGGTAGATAATTCAGGCACAAGAGATAGGCAATGGAGCCCGAGAGTGGGTGTCATCAATACCAATCTACTAGGTGTTGACGATAGGTTTTCTGCCATGTATCAGGCACCCTGGGAGAAAGGTATAGAAGAGGAATACGCTGTATTTGGAAGTTATGATTTCCCTGTTTTAACACCGAGGTTGCGTCTCAATCTTTATTCCGGCTACAGCCAATTTGATATACAGGCGGCCGGAATCAACTTTCTTGGAAATGGTTCATTCTATGGCAGCATACTGAGTTACAACTTTCTACAAATAAGTGGTTGGTTTGTTGACCTGACGAGTTCGATGAGTTACGAAAGAAGTAAAGTCACACCTTCTCTGGGGGTAGCCAGCAATGTTGATATGGAGCTATGGGGTTTGGGAGTGAATATCCATCATTCGGATGATATGTCTAATACCTCACTTACGTTTAATAGAAGTGAGAATATAGGTGGCTCCGACAAGAATAGTTTTGAAAATGCGCGTCTGGACACGGATCCTGATTTTACTATCTACAATTTTGCGGCTATTCACAGCCAGTATCTGGACAGCACCAAGGTTAATCGAATCAGCGCTTCATTCCGCTCGGTAACTTCTGATGAAAGACTGATACCGGCAAAGATGACTACATTTGGGGGATTGTATTCTGTCAGGGGTTATGAAGAAGATGAAATTGTTGCTGATGGCGGAATACTCATATCTGGTCAGTATGAGTTTGATATAGTCAAACTTAATAGTGACCAAAAGGGCCAGCAAGGTAGGGCCGAACAAAAGGAGCTTAAGGAACCTTTAGTCAGAAAACTTGCTCCATTGGTATTCGTTGATATTGGCCGAGCTAAGATAAAAAAATCATTACCGGGCGAGCAGGCAGTCCAAGAGCTTTGCTCCGTGGGAACTGGTATAATTATTGAAGCTGGGGATGATTTTGGTGCCGGGATTTATTACGGCTGGGCTCTTCGGGGAACTGATGAGACTGACAGAGGAGAGGGGCGACTAAACATGAGCTTTATAAAACGATTTTAGACTTCTTTGATATTCGTGCCAGGTGGTTGTCATATGAGATAATTATAATTACTTTAATGAAAGGAAGGATGGAGAAATGAAAATCTTAAAACAATTATTGAAAAGACGTCACTACAGGCGGATCACCGTATACGTCTTAACGTATCTGATGTTTTTCAACACCTCGGTTTCAGTTGTAATAGCTGGACCAGAAGGAGCCCAGGTTGTCAATGGCGATGCTTCTTTCCATCTGAATGGCAACAACACAACCATAACTGTATCAGACAAAGCTATTATCAATTATAGCAGTTTTGATATTGCGCGGCCGGAGACGGTCCAATTTATTCAGCCCAATAGCGATGCGTCTGTGCTAAACAGGATACTCTCGGCGAACCCGACCAATATCAATGGAACACTGTTGGCTAACGGCAGAGTATTCTTCGTTAATCCTGCTGGTGTCTACATCGGTGACGGGGCTATAATCAATGTAAATCAGCTGGTTGCCTCAGGCCTGAATATAACAAACTCCGATTTTATTGACGGAAAATACAATTTTGCTGGTGGTAGCGGTTCTGTAATGAACAACGGTGATATTTCCGCGGAACAGGTATACCTGATTGGCAAACAAGTAACCAATTCCGGCAACATAAGCTGTCCGGCCGGATATGTCGTTATGGCTGCTGGAGACAGGGTCTTTCTCGGCGAGCCCGGCAGTGATATTGTACTTGAAGTAGATGCGCCATCTCAATCTGAGCCGGCCGATGCAGTGGACTCAGGAACTGGTGTTCTCAACGAAGGTACAGTTGAGGCAGCGGGAGGGATAATAGCCCTTGCGGCCGCAGGCGACCTATATTCTCAGGCAATCTTGAATGTCGGATCCATTTCTACTTCAGTTGAAACTGGAAAAGCCGGACAGATAAAACTGACCGCTGCTGAAGGAACCGTCATTAACAGTGGTTCTATCGAGGCCAAAAGCAGTTCCGGAACCGGCGGTACTGTGCAGATGCTTGGCGATAAAGTCGGGCTATTCGATACCGGACGGATTGATGTCTCCGGCTCTGACGGTGGTGGAACGGTTCTTGTCGGGGGTGATTTTCAGGGCAAAGGCGATGTTCTAACCGCCTCACGAACTTACATTGGCCCGGATTCATCTATTAAAGCAGATGCCACAGAAAACGGCGACGGCGGCAAAGTCATCGTCTGGGCGGACGAGCTTGCAGGTTTTTACGGCAGTATAAGCGCCCGCGGCGGAAACGACGGCGGCGATGGCGGATTTGTCGAGATTTCAGGCAAGGAAAATCTCGGTTTTTACGGATCTGTCGACACGTCCGCACCAAACGGCAGCATCGGTACTCTTTTACTGGATCCGACTAATATTGTTGTTTCAGATGCCGATGGTACAGATGGCGCAGACGTCGGCGATATTCTGTTTGCCGATACTCCAGCCGCGGAGCCCTGGAATGTCACTCCGGCTCAATTGAATGCGGTTGCGGCAGATATTACTCTGCAGGCGGACGAAGATATTACTTTTACCGATTCTGTTAGTCTCACTACTAACGGCGCCGGTATTACAGCCCAGGCGGGCGACGACATACTTGTCAACGCGTCGATAACAACTCAGGGCGGATCTCTGGACTTTACCGCTAACGACAACAGCAACAGTACAGCAAGTGGAGACGGTTCAATTGTTCTTGGTGCAGCTCTCGATACTACAGCCAATTCGCAGACCGGCGGGGCAGTAACGCTGACAGTGGACGGTGGAACAGGGGATATTCAGTTAGGCAACAATATTACGACTAATACGGCGAATATCACCTTTGAAGGGCCGGTTACGTTGACTGCCGATTCGGCGCTGAGCACAACCGGAAGTGTGGGCGGTGACATCAGCTTCGATTCGGATGTAAGTGGCGACCAGCTGCTGAGTCTGGCAGCGGGCACAGGGAACATTGATTTCTTAAATACTGTTGGCGGCATAACTCCTTTAAGCGGTTTGCTTGTTAATTCAGCGGCAACCGTGGACCTTGACAATACTGTCGCTTTGGATGACGAGGGTCTGGAAATTACTGCTGGCGCAATTGCTATTGATAATAGCATATCGATTACGAACGGCGGTAGTGTAGTTCTGGCGGCGGGAAATATTACTGTAAACGATAATTCTGATACGGCTGATATAGTAACAGCCGGTTCAGTAAGCCTTACGGCAGACTCGATAACCGGTTCCGGAAGTCATGACCTGGACATCGAAGGAGCAACAGCTCTGACAGTTCATGATACCGGAGCTGGTAACATTAGCATAGATGAAGTAACTGACAGCACAATCACTTCTACTTCAATCACAGTTGCTGATGCTACATCGGGCGATATTGATATATCCTATTACAATGGTGATAGTGTTGATATTAATACCGGTCATGAGCTTAATAATATTAACCTTAACCAGAGTGTGTCCAGCTTTTCCTATACTGCGACCAGCGGCAACATTCTTGTCGACAGTGTTGATGTGGGCACAGCGGACGCGGCCATAACAGCTTCAGCCGGAGCCATAGATGAGACCACTTCTCAAGATAATGCGGCTGACATTACTGCCGGTACTTTAACTCTGAATGCAGCAACGGGTATTGGGGCGACAAGGGCTCTGGAGCTTGAGGTCGGCAGCTTGAGTGCCGCAACAACAGGTGTGGGGGCGAATATCACACTTGACCAGACCGGCGGCGGGGCTCTTACCCTGACAAGCGTGACGACGACAGACGGAACGATCGATATCAGTGCGGATTCCGGAGACATCATCGCGACTCTGGTTACGGCGGGCAACAACGGCGACATTCTGCTGGATACAACGACATCAGGCGACATCACCCTGGGCTCGCTGACGGCAGCGGGCGATAAGATAACCATAAATTCGGCTGGTGCAATTGACGATGCCGCCGCCGACGCCATAACGGACCTAACGGCCAGTGAGCTGGACCTGGATGCCGTCGATGGGATCGGGGCCATCGCTGCGATAGAGACCGTTGCGACGACCATAGATGCAGACACGACGGGTAATGCGGCCCATATAAACATGGATAATGCCACGGCCTCTGCAGCACAACTGACCAGCGTCTCCACAACTGGCGCCGGGGCGAATATCACACTTGACCAGACCGGCGGCGGGGCTCTTACCCTGACAAGCGTGACGACGACAGACGGAACGATCGATATCAGTGCGGATTCCGGAGACATCATCGCGACTCTGGTTACGGCGGGCAACAACGGCGACATTCTGCTGGATACAACGACATCAGGCGACATCACCCTGGGCTCGCTGACGGCAGGGAATGCCATAAGCTTGGAGGCAACTGCCGGGTCAATCACGCAAGGCGTTGGTACCATCAATGCTAATGGCGGCTTTCTTACCATGCGACAGATGAACTCACTCGATACAAAGGACTTTCAGTTAACTAATCAGACAAATACGAATCTAACATTAGAAAGCTTCGATGGCTCCGTAACGTCCGTGGACTTGGCCAATGGAGGGAAGGATGAAAACGCCGCTGATCAGTGGAAATCAATAACTGCCACAGCGGAGAACAACATTATACTTCAGGGAACTGGAGATATTAAAATTGGTGGCGATTTGACCTCTGATTCTGGTGGTGTATCAATAGTATCGGATAATGGCGGAATATACGACATGGGCTCATACGATTATGGCACAAATATGGGCACAGCTCTTGATAATGTTGCGATCACCGGTTCCTCTGCACCTGGGGTTGGTGTTGACCTGCCTTTTGGAAGCGGAAAAGCTGCTATTGTGCTTAGGAGTTCAGAAGACCTCATATTGGGTCCATCTGCTATTTTGACTGCTAAAGGTAGTTATAATCCAATCGCTGATGACCGCAGTGGTGTTGGTTTTGATACTTCGCCAAGTGAAGGTGGCGACTCGATTGATGTGGCGATCTACCTTGGCAATTATTGGCCTGCACTTTCTCCGACAGGTCGTGATATAGCGGTTAATTCGCTTGTTTCAATTTCAGACAATGGCACTATGGTTATTGATGCTGGTGATACCGTGACGTTTGGAGGAGAATTTAAGAAGTCTGTTTTTAATGTGTCTCACCGGCTGGAGGTCGTTTCACGTCAAAGTGATACTTTGGAATCGCTGAGAATAGTTGATGATGTTTACAGGCTGCCTTTTGCATTCAATCCCGATGCCATAAGAGGCTGGTTTGATGCAGGCTTTGATGGGGCATATGTGTTGAGAGGAGTCAGAACTTTGCTTGCGGAGATTCTGGGACTGACTAATCCTGTTCCGCTGGCACCGCCCAGGCCTTTGGAACCGGAGGTGAGCGGTGAAGTGGAAGGCCCCGATACTGAGGCTCTCGTAAAGTTGTTGAATGAATTGGGAATAGGTGTTCAGCCGTACGTTACGGGTGCCTACGCGACATCGCTCAGCACCGACCTGCGCCTTTATAGTGCGGCAGAAAAACTTCAGGGATTGATCCCGGCCCTTGAAGATGCAGATGGGACTCGGATTGCCGGTTTGCGAGCGGCAGTTGCACAGTTCTTTCCATCACTCGATGTCCTTTCCGAGGAGAAGATGGATTCATTCGCTCAGGAGTTGACCAGTCATAGAGGTGATGGGACAGATTACGACTTGGCCGGACAGTGTATTTTTGCTTTGGCAGAGTATGTCAATATTCTGGGTACTGACATCGGCTGGCCGGTCGAAAAATCTGTTGGATTTGTTATGGGCAGGTACGTCCCGAGATTAACAGAAGGCGACGAGATAAGGATTGCTGTGATTCAAATGCATCTACAGAAGGCGCTTGGAGTTTAAGTCGAGTTACGAGAACAACAATTCGCCTAATGGACCGGCTTCCGTGAAAAACTGAAAAGAGGATATTTTCAGCGAAAAATCAGCCTTAGTAGACTATTTTTATCATAATGTAGGCTGAGTGGATTCATCTGGCCGGTACGATGATGCGAAATCCAACATCATTGTCCCTGTCGATGAAGCTTACTTGGTAGTCTGGCTCAGATTCCAGAAGTATGTACTTCGGCGGAGCAAGACAGGAGCCACCACAGATTACAGATTGAGTATCAGCGTCATCATTCTGGCACCATTCCCATACGTTGCCTATCATGTCGTAAAGTCCCCAGGCATTTGCTTTATTGGCGCTGGCTACAGGCCAGACTGTATTGTAAGTGCCACTTGTATTAATGATCGCATTCGGGTCGAGAATTTTTTCCTGCTGATAGTCCTCGAGAGCCCCAACTGGTGCAATCGGCAGTGGCGGTACTTTTCTATCTTTTTCGCGGTTCCAATCGCTTGCCGATTTTTGCCAAATGGCTCCTCTTACGTGTGCGTAGCTCGTAATTTCGGAAAGATCGTTTCCCCAGGGATGTATGCTGCCTGTACTTGCCCGACAAGCATATTGGTGCTGCGAGGCGGTGGGTAATTCTCCGCCGAGCCACTTTGCATATACTTTAGCTCCCTGGAAGGTCACCCATGTCACCGGAATATCGGAATCGGCTTCGGCAACTACAAATGTAGTTGTTGATTCATCCCATTTTATGGCGCTGGGTGGCGAGTTCGCAACAGTGCACTGTATGAGCTTATTGTTGGACTCGTCGATAAATATTGACCATCCTGGAAGTTTGGGTGCGCCTCTCTTAGCTCCGTATTTTTCGAGGAACAGCCTGTATTGACTGTTGCTTATTTCGTGAATCGCCATGTAAAAGGGCTCGGGATTACTGGAGCTGGCGGGGATGAATCTAAGTATCACGCTGTGGTCTTTCTTTGATACGATGTATTTTGGCCAACCAACATTTTTGGAGTTATTGAGATCTATCGAATGAAAGAAATCGAGCCATTCTACCTGCTCCTTTTTGACTGCTTGCCTTATCTGTTCCCAGTCGATGACCTCGACTGTTGTATTGAGGAGATCTTTAAGTTTGGAAAGGGAGAGCAAATTTTGGGCGGAACCTTGGACATTTCTAATAAGATCGATGCCCGTCTCGGTTATTGTTTTCTCCTTAGTGACAGAAGGTAGGCGGCTGATATTAACAGGCTCAAAATTCGTACTCAGTTCTATTCTGGAGGCAAAGACCAGACGCTGGGTTTCGCCTTCCAAAAGCTCCAGATATTTACAGTATTCCGGTTTGATTATCGACCTTACTGCCATTTCATGAGCCAGCAAGGCATCCCAGATTTCTTTGCATGTATTTGAATCAATTTTGTCTTTGTTTTGTTCAATAGCAGGTAACGTGAGCATGGCGTTTATTTTCTGGGCGGTACTGACGAACTTGGAATATTCCTGCTCAAGCTTAGCGAGATCCTGTTTTGAAGAGCCGGTCAGCTTGCTGCCGAGCGTATTAATCATCTGCGAGATTTCAGGGATTTTCACACCAAATAAATCCTGCTTGGGTTTTGTGGATTCTTGTTTTGAATCGCCAGCCTGTTTGCGGTCGAGCTCGTCTTCAATCACTTTTGTGATTTCAGTGATTTTCGTTTCCCAAGCATAATCTTTGCGTGGGTCTTGCTCTAAAATCTTATAATCTTCAACCTCCTTAAGCCAGTCGCGGAAGGTTTGAGCTGTGATAGGCCCCTCGACGTTGTGGATATTGCTGCTCTCAAAGAAAATGTCTTTGCGGATTTTGTCATTTTGCCAATCTGCACCGCATACATAGTCTGCAAGAGCTATGGAAAGGCTTTCAAGGTTCTCAAGTTCACTTAGACTATCACTGCTGTTTGCTTCATCGGCGAATTTACCAAACCTGGTAAGGATTTCATCTCCGGAGCTGTTCTTCTCGATAATAAAATTTTCACGTCTGATTGCCGTTTTGGTGAGTTTGTCAAGAAGTTCGTTCTTACGGTCGATTGCTTCAAATTCTGTTCTGAGTTTTTGCCGGATATTTCTATCCTTGCCGAGGTCTTCGTATTTATCTGGCCATGCCGGCTCGGAAAGCGCTCCGAGCCTTACCCATGCCGCGTAGACTACTTCACGTTGCGATGCGGGTAAGAGTGCCGTATCTATAAGCATCGGTCTATCCTCGGATGTATCGATCATCTCGAGCCCGGTGATCCTTGCAATTGGTTCCTTGAATGCGTTCTCGAACGGCGGCTTTCCGAGGACATCGCTGTTCCTCCATTTGTCCCACAGTGCCCGAACACTGCTGATGTCTTGTACTTTCTTCGGCAGTTGGTCATCGAGGAGATAGCAGGCATCGAGGGCGTCTTCGATTGCTTCGAGGGCCGTGACGATTCCGGTTAAGTCTTGGCGAGACTGTTCGAAAGCGGTGATTTCAGCCTGCTTTGATTGCGTGAACCTCTGTTCGTTTACGTCCGGAATCTCATCCAGCATGGGGAGTTCTTGGAGGATACGGCTGATAGTATCCTTTCTTTGCTGGCCAAAGGCCTGTATGACCTTACTGTGCCAGCCGACTTCTTCCATCGGCACATCGATCTGAGGGGACAGTTCTCTCTGTAGCTCCTCGTCCAGTTTGAGAAGGCTCTGCTCTGTGGCGTCCATTTTTTGCCGCAGCTCTGCATATTTCGGCAAATCCTGTTGGATCTCATTATTGGGGTATTTGTTAAACAGGTCATTGCGCAGCATGATCCACTTGTTGTTGATCTCTTCCGATTTGGCAATGGCAACCACCTTCTGTATACGCTTCTGATATTCCTGCGCGGTTTCGGTTGCGGCCGCTACCCTGCCCTCAAGGTCCTGCAGCTTGGGCATGTAACTGTTGAGCTCTTCGATGATGTCGGGCCTGTTCTTTTCTATACCTTTGATTTTCCGTAAGGTCTCTATATCGGGCTGCAATTTATCGAAGTCCTGTGCGCATTTTTTAGCTTCTACGGGGTTGGAGACAAGCGCCAGAGGAATAGCTTTCTCTATACGATTGGCAAGGGCGAAGAGGTTCTCACGCGGGTCGGGGCGCAGGTAATAATATCCCTTTATTACATCAAGCCTTTCAGTGAAAGCCAACGATGTTGGGGTTTCTGTGGAGTCCTTTCCGTGGTCATTGAAAAAAGTGTCTTGATCAATATTTGTTTGCCAGTTATTTTCTATAAATTCTGCGATCGTTCGGCTTAGGTCTACTAATTTGCCAAGCCTATAACCGAGTTCATTAACGTCTGGCGCATCGGCAACCTGATTGATCGCATAAACATAATCAAGTTTGATGAGAACCGGGTCGCGCGAGTCCTTAATCGTTTTCTCGTGCTCAGCAATATTTTGCAGGGACAAATCAATATTGTTTAGTGCTCCTTTCTGGCTGAGTTCGAGGATCATATCAACATTTTCGACAATTGGTTTGTTTGGTTCGGGTTTTGCTTTTTCAACTAAATCGTTAAGATAGGAGGCGGATTTTTGCCAGCCGCGGTCTCTGAACTTATTTGCAGCATCCGCCATCTCTTTCAACGAAGGCCAAGCATTGGCCGAGTTTGGGTCAAAGAAGCTACCTATATCCATAATTGCCGTAAGGGCATCTTGTGCTTTCCGCTGCTCAGCATATTCAGGGTGGTTTATTATCTCCCCAATATATAGTTTTCCCTCGTTCAGCATTACTTTATAAGGATAAGATGCTATTTCTATCTTTTGCAGTATCTCGTTGAGTTTTGGGTCCTGGCTCCAACTAACTTGGGTTTCCTGTTCCATCTTCCCCCGTTTGGCCAGGTCCTGGCGAAGACCATCAACCCAAGCTTGGTATTGTTTACATAAATTTTCCCATTCTATTTTTTCTGGTGGTGGTGGCCGTCGAAAAAGTATAACTAAAACAATGATACAGGCAATGGCAGCAAACCCTATGGCGATGAGCCGGCGGGATGAAAGAACAGGTTTTGCCGTTTCTATTTTTTCCAGTTCCTCAATTACAGCTTCAAGAGTAGTAGTTCCTGGTTTAATACAGGCACTTAACAATAGATTGCACAGGTTTCTCCAATTGTTTGCCTGTCTTCCCAGTTTGGTCCATTCCACTGAGTCAGGAACTTGCCATCCATCAATAGTGGGAGTTGGTCGATGTGTTATTAGCTCGTAGATGAACTGAGCTATGGTTCTCAGGTCGCTATCCCAGTTTACATTGCGATCAATCTGCTCATCTGACGAAGGATCTGACAATACGATTCGCGTCTGCGAAATCTCTCCAGTGCCGGCAATCAGAACATTCGTGGCTTTGAGGTTCCCATGCGGCCGCCCGCATTCTTCTTTTAACTCAATCAGCCCCTTTGCGATGGACTTAACAATCTTAAGTAGAACTTGACTAGAGAGTCTAAGCTTGCCATCAATTAGTTGTTGAAGCGAACGATCGTATCTGTCGGTTACGTAAAATGTCCCATCAGGAGTAGAGTCGCATTCATAAACAGGTGCCCAGTGTTGGGCACCACTTGCGGCGACTTTCTGTTGAATGCGGGCGCTGTTGAGAAATCGGTCTAATTCGGTTTTTACTTTATCCTCTTCCAAGATCGAAGAGGATGGCTGAAAGATCTTGAGGGCAAACTTCTCCTCAGAGCCGGTCGCTTCCTGAGCACTATGAATTACAGTAAGGCCAGTCCGATGAAGTTCACGAATACTCTCAAACCGGCCAAAGCGTACCATTCGACCCTTACCTTATCTATAGCCTAAACGGACCTTAATTCTAAACTCACTCTGATGCCGGGACCGTTAAAGATACTATGTTGCTCTCTTCTATTCTGATATCGACTTGTTTCTTACGCAACCCCCAGTGTTTTGAGCCAAGAGCAGGCAGACGCAGCCGCCTTGCATCAGCGTTGCCGGTACTATCTGTATATACTCCCGGCAGGTCCGCAAGAACAAACAAGTATTCAGCTTTCCGTTTTTTCCACGTCTGCCGAATGGGGTCTTTTTTGCCGAGAGTTTCCTCACATGGTCCCTGCCCAAATTGAATCACATACGTGTACTCTTTGGAGCTTTTTCGCAGTTGATTTCCTGGCGTCCAGTAATCGGTCATTGATGTTGTTTCCCACAAGTCTTTCTCGAATCTGTTAACTCCTACCAAATGGACCTCTACTGATTTGTTGCAAATAGGATCACTTGCTACTACATTAACAGCCTGAGTTCCCATCACAGAGCATCCCCCTGTTAACAGCCCAAACAAGAGTAATCCAAATAGACAACATCTAAATCGTATGGTTTTCATTGTCAACTCCATCAATTTCTTACGTTAATTTTGCCGAGACTACTTTGGTCAAACGACACATCGATTCACTTTTTTATCTTTTTTTGTCTTTCCGACTAATTTTTTATGCAAGATACTTTTTTATAACCATGGATATTTCCTGATTAGATTCCCAGTCTGAGACAATAAGGCTCCGAGTTTTCAAAATTACGTTGTCGAGATCATCCATTGTTTTTTTGAAAACTTTGTGAAGACCTCCTGGTTGTGCGTCGCCATAATCTTTACACTCGCTGTCCGGACCCAGGCCAGGAAACATCCTCAAGATTATTCTCAATGTTGCCCACCAGAGCTCTGATGGGATTATCTGAAAAGCTCTTTCAGAGCTTATCTCATCAAATATCAGGTGTTGGGGTCCCAGGGATTCATACCATCGGTTGTCTTTGTTGAAAATATCACTTATCCGCTGTTCCAAACTGGTGGTTTCATCGTAGTCAGCTTCGATCTGGCGCATCAGGCTCAATGTTTCATCAAGGACTACTGGAAGACTGTTTGTTTTATCGACCAGAAGAATCCTTATAGCTAAGACGGCCAAAGAATATAGGTCACAGGGACTACTCAAAAGTGGTATGATCTCAAAGGGCACGTCCGGCATGGGGATGCCTTCTGCGGCCTTAAGGTTTTCCGTGTGCTTTAAATTCTGAGCCACTGTTCTAAATCGCCATTCACCCGCTGCCATAGCTGAATCTGATTCGAGATGAGCGTAAAGATCTATATCGCCACAGGCAAGATTAATCCTTAACCAGACAAGATCGTGACTTGCTATGTCAATACGTTCCTGGGTTGCAAAGGTGCCCTCCACGATCGTTGTATCATTCGCCTCTGATAAGACATTGCGCATGCGGACCAACGCCTGCCCTTTGGTTGGAAGAGATGACACAAGGGGGCGGTATATGGACGTGCCGGCCACAGGGGACGGTAAGTAGTACTGCAGATTACTACTCTCCATAGCTAAGGGCATCGCATCGCCCGGATCGCTGAGTACTACCTTAGCTGTCCATAAAAAGGGCAAACCCCGACCTACATCACCAAGTTTAACCTGCCAACTATCGGGGCTAATATTAAGGAAAGGACGTTGAAGATGATACACCATTGCGTATATCGACGATACAATGTCCGCCAATAATTGAAGTTTCAGGTGCAGTGTTTCGATTAGCTGCCCGTATCGACCCTGGCTCTCGAGGAATAGACGACCGTCGCGAGTCAAAATCGTTTCGTCCCTTCTTAATGCGTTGACCTGTTCACCAAGGTCGAGTATGGACCGACCATGTTTTAGCCCGTCCCATTGGGCGCCACTGAGTATATCGACGTAAGTTTCCAGGCCAATTAGTTGATGTTTCTTTACCAGCATTAATCCAGCGGCAGTATTGAATGGGATTGCACCACTGTCTGCGCATAGTTCGGAAAGCGGCTTTGTGGATTCGTTAGTTGGTGCCCCCGGCGTAACCGGTACGAGCTTCGAGTGGGAACCGGATGCTGGAACATATAAATAGCGATGCAAGGAACTGCTGTAACTCGGCAAGCCGTTTTGCTGCAGTAGCCCTTCATCCGTACACAGCTTCCACGGTGTTCCAGAGCCGGCGTCCATCGGGTGCACCGGTGAGCCGGCAGAGATATCAAGAAATGTCGGCAGTGGATTGGAACTCTCAAAGCCGGTTGTTACTATTCCCGCTGAATCGAGTTGCTCAAATGCCCGAAATTGTCTATGCCAGCGGTCATCGAGCACCGCGTTTGACAGGGAAAGGCGAGATACAGCAGGTGTGTTAATGAGCGTTCCACCGTTCTGAATCCACAGTTCAAGCCAGCCAAGTACTTGGCTCGAAGCGTCAACAATGCATCCCAGAAATATTTTGGCGTCAATTGTATTGCGGAGCACGACCAGGTAACCTCCGGCAGGATCCGGATCAGGCCTTACCAGAACACAAATCTTCAGTACTGATGATTTCTGGTCTTCGGCAATTGGTATTGCAATATAACCCTCAGGTAACCTCTTAAGACCGCTTGTGGTGTTGGGAAATGACACAGGCAACTCGCCCTAATAATTATAAAAACGTTCAAAATTCTTAAAAGCAGCAAAGAACAACTTCCAATGTATTCAAATCGGCATTCTACCGTCCAATAGTTAACTGTCAACTAATAAATATTGGATATTACGAAGGTGCCTCCAGAATGTGGTATTGTATAATTAGAATGGAAAAGACATCCTCTTACCTGGAGACTTTCACTAATGACAGTAAAACTGCTTAGCAGAAACAACCAAAGCCAACGCTATTTCAATAAGTCAGGTAGTACCTGTATCTGCTTAAAGGGCTGATATTATAGGGCCTCTGAAAAGGAAAAATTACTAAAGTTTATTGAATGTTCTTTCTCATTGCGTTACGATTAACTGGTAATTTCTCATTGCTCATGAGAGTGACTCCGAGAGGCGATAGGAAAGGAAATCCTTAAACGCAGCTCGGCAGAGTCAAGTTTGTATTTTGGAGACAGTGAAACATGTCTAAACAATTGTCTTTGGGAAATATGGATTTTGAATTGGGTACGCTTACTACATTTGCGCCTCGGAAGGCGAAGGATAACACACCGTTTTGCATTGGTGTATTAGCTGACTTTAGTGGCAGGGGCAATCGCGGCTTGTGCGAAACAGGTCCATTGCTCGCTACTCGTAGGCGAATTTTGGTGGATGTGGACAACCTCGAAGACCTGCCAAAAAAGCTTGGCTCCGAGCTTAAGATTCCCCTCGGCGGCAGGGATGGACCTCGCATGGAGGTCCGATTCGGTGAGCTGAGCGACTTTCATCCTGACCAAATCTTTGACCGTCTTGAAGTCTTTCAAAAGCTAAAGATGACTCGGAAGCATCTGCATGACCCGGCTACATTCGCTGAGGCGGCTTCACAGGTACGCTCTTGGGCCACAGGCTCAGAAGAAACCGTAAAGTCCGAGGACGAACAGGCTAAAAGCAGTCCAGCGCAGAAAGAGTCTGAGGCCAATACAATTGAGCGACTGCTCGGAAAACGCCCGGATCGAGAAGCCCCTTCGGTTTCCGCAAGTCAATTCGTTGACATTGATGCCCTCATCCGCGAGGTTGTAAGGCCTTACATCGTCCCTGCTCCTGATCCGCAACAGGCCGAACTAATCGCTCAGATTGACCAGGCTATCAGCGGCCAGATGCTCGCGATTTTACATCACCCTGACTTCCAGGAACTTGAGGCGGCGTGGCGGATACTACAGTTCCTCGTCAGTCAGGTCGAAACTGACGAAACGCTTAAGCTATATTTAATTGACGTAAGCAAGGCCGAACTGGCGGCAGATCTGGCCTCGACGGACCAGATTCAATCCACCGGTGCTTACCATCTTCTTGCCGAGCAAAGCGAGGCTGAGCCGTATGCTGTCATATTGGGTGGCTATGCGTTCGACAAGACCGCCGAGGACATTAAGCTGCTGCGCCGGCTTGGCTTGGTGGCGCAGGCTGCAGGATCGCCGTTGCTTACAGCGGCCGATTCACATTTTGCGGGTTGCCAGTCACTTGCTGCCACGCCTGATCCAGATGATTGGCGATGGCAGGCCAACTCATCTGCTATTCCCTTGTGGCAGGAGCTTCGACATTCGCCCGAGGCGGCATATATCGGCCTGGTTCTGCCCCGGTTTCTGCAGCGGTTGCCTTATGGCAAAGATACTGATCCTGTTGAGCAGTTCGATTTTGAAGAGTTCTCTCCTTTTGCCGGTCACGAGCAGTATCTGTGGGGCAATTCGGCCGCCCTTTGTGCGTGTCTGCTGGCAGGGGCCTTTCGTGAATTCGGCTGGTCTCTTACGAACGGGCTTCGCTGTGATCTGGCCGGCATACCCATGCATATATACCAGTCCGATGGTGACAAGCACGTTACTCCCTGCGCAGAGACGATTCTGACCGAGCGGGCGATGGAGGTCCTCATTGATAATGGGCTTATGCCGGTGCTGTCAATTAAAGGCCGGGATGCCGTTCGCATCCCGCGTTTTCAGTCGATAGCAGATCCGCCGGCCCCTTTGGCCGGGCCCTGGCGGTAGGGGGATAGAAAAGTTTCAGCCACCGATCATAACGGTGGGAAAGCCGGCTACGATTGTGCCCCCATGGGCCATGCTGTCCCCCATTCGAGCAGCGGGTCGGCCGCCGATAAGAACGGTCGGACAACCGGGTCTGGTGATCGGGCCGCCGACGTGCGGCTTGGGGCCATCGAACATCGGACACCGGTGGCATTTCTGATTCTCCTTCTCACATACATGTCTTTGCTTTTCCCATCTGACCAACCCGCTTGACACGGACTCCTAACTTATAATTCAAAGGCTGATCCTATTATTTCCCTTGGTCTTTCATACGTCTTTCTGTTAGAGGGTGATATCCTTTACAGTTTGGACAATTACTACCCACAGCAAGTTTAGGTTCCCCAGGTGGCCGCGGCTTAGTTGGGTCAAAATAACGCTCACAGCTACGGCAGTACAAAAATACGCCTTCTTTAGCAGTAGTGGATTGGGACTTCTTCTGTGTTGTTGTTTTGGGCTGTGTCTTCTTCAGCGGCGGTTTCTTGAAAATACTTGAATCTACGAGGCGAAGTTTATTCATAACTATAGTCCCCTCTTCACCGGATGACGTCGAGTTGCTCAGATTATCAATAGATATAGCCCCCCAAGATGCAGGGAAGATGCTACGGTCTTTGATGTATTCCTCAGCTTTTGCTTTCTGTTCTCTTGAATCTAGGAAGATAGGATTCTTTTCGTCAAATTTCGCTGAATCTTGGAAGATAGGATTCTTTTCGTCAAATCCCGCCTTTTTGTTTGCCTCCACATTAACCACGCTACGGATTTTCTTTATCCATGACCCAAAAGATTTCTCGATCATGTCTATTTGGTTCAGTGTTTCGTCAAAACGAGGAAGTGTCTTAGTGAAGTCAGAATACGCATTATTTGCAGACTCAATCTCCGGAAGATGCTCCTTAATAATAGTCAATATTTTTGTTCCTATAGTTCCTCCCATGACCAAATAGTTCTTCACTGCCTTTTGCAAACTCGATTTGTATCTCTTTTCCAGGATATAACTATATAGCCAACCTTTCTTAAAAGGAAGCCAGGGCCGTTTTCGTATGAGCTTTTTAACGAGTTTCGATCTATTCTTAATTAAATTATTAATGTATTGTTGGTCTTGCGAGTCTTTCATTAGTTTATCGATTTTGACACAGTCATACATCATCTCTATAAAATTCGCTGCTAAATCATCTCTCGAATTTTTATCATCCCATATCCCTGGGTAGTCGCTCATAGGGTACGATTTTACTACGTTCTCGCAATCTTCCTTGTCCTTTTGCTCTGTGACCTTTTTCATCTCTTGTTCATGGCGTTCCAGCTCTTGGAGTGTTTCCCCGATCGGAAAACTCCTTTTAGCCAATTTCATGAATGCCTTTGCTTTAAGAAACTGGTTATCGAAGGAGCCGGGCTTCTTCACTATAATTCCTATCATGGCGTCATCATGGAAAATGCCTTTTTGATAAAAAGGTTCCCATGCACGATATAAAAGGTACCAGTTGGGTTTATAATGACCACTCATATTATCCACGGCAATGATCTTACCGTTCCATGCACACAGGATGCCCGTGGCCTGGACTGCTTTACCAGACCAAATGCAGGAGTGAAATCTGGATTCGGGAAGTGATACTGCGATGCTTCCTTTTCGAATCCCATATAAGAGTCCATAGATATCCCTTACTCCTCGATTTGATGGAAATTTGATTTCCTCGTAAGCATTTCCACCTATTGTAGTGGGCATGTTTCCGCTTATTATCGGGACATGCAGGCGCGCCTCCCGCGCTTCATCAGGTTTAAGCTCCTCCAAAGGTATCTTCAGTGTATTACTGTCATTCTTATAGTTTAAATATAATCTTCCGTCCTCTTTGATGTGTAAAACATTGTTGATTTTATAATAATTCCCATACGTGGAGATGACAGACTTTACGATTTGATGGTTGAATTCTTTACATGATTGTTGAATACGGTCACTTAATGAATTCGTTGTGGCATTTAAAGAAAACCATATCGGCTTTCCATCATATGATTTATCACTAACTGGTCCAGGTGAACTACGATATTTCGAAAGTTCTGGATCATAAGTCATAAAGCGATCAAGGCGAAATAATGGTGTTGTATAAATACTATCTCTCGTTTCCCGGTCGTTTATCGTACTGATAACGCCGGGCCTACATGTTACATAACGATTGATAGCACCCCGCGCTAATTTCATCAAATTTACCCTTTTTATAATCATCCTGCAGAACATATCCTGAGCTCCAGTTTCATGATAGGGCGTGTAGTGCATCCTTAGGATTTCTGGCGTGAAGTTCGCTTCAGTATATGCGTTCAAAGCACACATAGATCGGGTAAATCTTAGGTGAATGGATAATTTATAATCAAGAAATTCACAGTTTTGTTTAAGATCTTTAAAAGTATCAAGGTCACCATTTAACTGCTCCATAATGTCCAACAAGAGGGCTTTATATAACAGGAGATTTGACAAATACTCCAGCAGGTTATTTTCGTCGCGATCTATCGGTCCTTCATATGTGATAGGGTCTTCTTTTATCAGTGAGTTGATTCTTTTCTTTATATAGGTGTCCTTGTGCTCCAGCGGAGGGTAATAGGTGCCGTCGTAATAAGACCTTAACTGCTTACACAGCGCCTGGTTGGATTCGGCAAAATCTACAAATATTGGGTGCGTGCCCAGTTTTTCATAGATCTCTTTACAACGTATTTGTACAACATGACCGTTTATACTCATCTTCTTATGGAAATCGTCATAGGATATTAATTTCGTGTTCTTCAGTCCCTTTGGCATGGATTTTATCAGCATCTTTTACTCCTCTCCGGAATACAGTTCTTCAATTTTATCCAGAGTCTCCTGGTCTATTTCCTTAAAGTCACCGGCGAGAATCTTCAGGTCATTGCGCTGCTGGAAATCTCGAATCGCCTCGAGTGTTTCCGGATTGTCCGGGTCGTCGTCTTCACCGCAATCATAACCCAGATTCTCCAGCCTTGCTTTCACTCCGGATATAGTGTCAATCGGGTCCAGGTGGCCTAACAGGATTTCGAACACTTGCTCGTCTTCACCTTCATCTAAAACGATTTTGCCCTTATGTGCATCTGGTGGAATCATTTCATCCAGGAAACCATCATTATCGGTTTTTCCAGTCTTTCGAGGAACCGAGCTTCCATCTTTTATTGTAATGTCGAGGGTATAGGGGACGTTCTTTCTGAATATATCATCATCCTCATCATCTGCTTCATAATCTCCTACACAGAACTGGATTCGCAGCCTTTCCGGCACCCCTTTGCGTCTGAACCGGTGTTTCTTTCCGGATTGGCACGATTCCTCTTTTGACTCCTTGTCCGGAATAATAAGCACGTCGCCGGGAAAAAGGGCATTCAGATCTTTGCGCAGCTTCTTGAGTTCTGCATTGTCGGGGTGATCCCATATAGTTTTCGGGAACAGGTTATATGCAAAAGCAATACTGGAAATGCAGTCGCCCTGTTTGACAGTATATTTCCTATAGGCCATCAGATTCTCTCCCACGCTTACTTATCAAGCTCCGAAAAACAGACAGGATTCTCCGCCTGTTTGTCTTACGTTCTGCCAGAAGTTGGCTTAATGTCAGCCAAAATCTCCACCGCAATAATTGCTTCTGGCGAATATCTAAGGGTTAGGAGGCTGATTGCCCCTGCCCTTTATTTTCTGCTGTGGCCAATCGTCGAACGGGTAACCGACGTCAGCCGCCGATCATAACGGTAGGGAAGCCGGCGACGATAGTGCCCCCGTGGGCCATGCTGTCTCCCATCCGGGCAGCAGGGCGCCCACTAATCAGCACGGTAACCGAGCCCTTGATGATGGCGTCTGGCGGGCCGGCGCACGTGGCCGTATCACCCATGACGGCGGCTGGCATGCCTCCGATCAAAACGTTCGGTATGCCGGGACCGGTGATAGGTCCTCCTACGTGGGGTTTTGGCCCCACAGGCGTAGGGTCCTGCATCGGACACGTGTGCATATCACCTATTCTCGCGGCTGGCGGCATTTATGTTTCTCTGATTACCTGCTTTCTTTTCTACAGCGACTCTACAAATATCACAAACATATCAATCTGACAAGTGTCTTTTTATGCCGATATTTTTATTTTGCCCTGGGCTATCTGCACGCCCATTTCGAGAAACTCACGGTGCACCTTGTCTGCCTGGTCGGACCTGGCGGTTGCGGACAACAGAATTGCCCCGGAAGCAGCGTGTGCTGTCATGTGTTCCGGGGGCGCAGGCACATTCTCATCGCCCGTGGTAGTCGATCCACCCGACCAAGCGGCGGCCATGGCCGTCCATGCAGCAGGGGCTGTCGGCATTTCAAAACTGTGTTTTTTTCCCGCCCTCAATGCTGCCTGCCGAGATGCCTCCCCAGGGTTCCTGATCCATGCCTCGGCTGCCCGAAGAGCCTGGATTGCGGTCTCGTCGCCGAAGCAGACAGGAACACAACGCACGCACTTACACGCCCACCAAACTGCCTCTTGCTTAGGCAGCGCATACGCAAGAAATCGCACCGCGTCCGCATGGAATTTGGACCGAACCAGCCTCTCCACAAACTGCTCCGGTGTCGATTCATTGTTCAGGTGCGTCTTTGCTTCCTCGTGTAGATCGAATTTCCGGCAGACCTCCGCCGCCTTTCGAGATGCTATTTTCACAAAGGGATCGTCTATTGAGAACGGTCCGATCCGCTTTACGAATACGCCCCTGAATATATCAGTGAACTTCTTCATCTTTTTGCAGGTCTATTTGAATCATACAGGCCAAACACAAGCTTGGCAACTTCCACAATATCTATTGAATTTTTCGTTGTTTCAAACACCCGGCAGAGCCAGGCGTTGACTGGCATTTCATGCAGAGGTTTGGCTTCCAGCGATTGGGCTTAAAAATAGGGCATTCGTGCTGTTGAGGCTGTTGGTCCTGCTGCCGGTCAATTGCCTGTGGTTGGGGCTGGGGAGCTCGAACAACCTGCTGCTGTTGTTGCTGGGGCTGGGGAGCTCGAACAACCTGTTGCTGTTGTTGCTGGGGCTGAGGTCCTGCAAAGAGATTGATCTTGCCCTGAGCGGGCGGGTTTGCCAGGTTGGCAGTTCGCGCCTGCTCGCGCGTGGAATAGACCGCGTCCAAACCCTTGGCCGTGAAACACACCTGGATGTCACATCTACGGGCAAAATCTCTAATGGCAGTGTCCAGCGTGCCGTCGGTCTGGGTTACTTCAATAACGATAGTCTCTATATCGTCTTTCCAGGACAGCGGACCATGGATATGTGCCTCAGCATAGATGACGTTACTGAGATTAAGGTTTGTGGTGAGTTTTGCCCGTGTGTTTTCCCAGCCCTTTCGAGCCCCGATACACTTCAGAAGATCGGGATTGAATCCCTGGGCGCCTTTGATCCATCTCAGAAGAGCCGCCGGTTCCGCAGCGGAGCAGACGGTATCCTGTAAAGTTCCAGGAGTAAAAGTATCACCGGGGGAGTAGGTCAGCCGCTGTCGAATGTGATCATGCAGATAGAGCGTTATCTCGCCGTTGCCGTATTTATGAACCGCGCCCGTCGGGATAAGGGCTGCATTGATAGC
>Ga0307380_10001430_pt1 | contig 35032 bp, 32 predicted proteins | sample UN3MG_FD_202239 | JGI IMG/M metagenome (GOLD analysis project Ga0307380, IMG submission 202239) | Soil microbial communities from Risofladan, Vaasa, Finland - UN-3 | ecosystem: Environmental > Terrestrial > Soil > Coastal area > Acid sulfate soil | place: Finland: Risofladan, Vaasa | collected...
GACGGCGCAGGACATTGATGATCTGCGGGCGCTGTGTGCTGACCACCACCAGCCGCGAGGTGAGCGTGACGGTGACCTGGCCTTCGATCTCGTAGGTGGGATAGCCGCGGATCGGCTTGACCGGCTTGCCGCCGATGGGCAATCCGGTCTCGATCAGTCCGCGAATCACGTCAACGTCTCCGGGATGGAAGACCAGCACGCCGGAGGGCATCTGTTTGAAGGGATCGAAGCCGGTGACGGCCACGGCCGCTCCGCGAATGCCGAGTAGCTCCTTGATCAGAGCCGGGCTGATCGCGACCCGCTGACCGCCCTCGCTTGTGGGCAGCTTCCCATCGGACAGCAGGCCCAGTTGTTCGAGCAGCCTGTTGAGCTGATCGCCGGGCTGCTTGATCTCGGCGTAGAGCAGCGTGTCGGCGGGCATGAGCCCGGCGAAGTCGGCACAGGCCAGCTCCTCCCGACAGGCCGCCAGGCGGGCACGGGCTTCCGACCGCAAGCCGGCGTCCGCACGCCCGTCATCGACCACCTCGCCGTATAGCTTGGCCGCTGTGGTCAGGTCGCCCTTGGCGTGGTCGATGTAGTAGGCCCGGTAGAACTTGGCGTCGGTCACCTCGGCCTGCACGCCCGACGTGACGGTCAGCAGGGCGAGCGCCGTGACCGCCAAAATGTGAAAGGTCCTTGCTTTCCCGATCATGACGAGATCTCCTGGAAATGAGGTGTCATGGTGAAGGCCGGATCATCCGCGACCCGGCTTGTGCGGCCGGGTCGTCCGGTTGGGGGCACACTCCTCCCCCGCAAGGGCTGACGCAGCCCTTGGGTCATCCCCTTCCCATTCGGGGCGGTGCGGCGGATATTCTCGGAGGATTGTGTAGAGTTGTCGGCCGGCTCCTCGCCACCCAGCCCGACCGGGTTTTGTGTGCGTTTCGAGGGTCGCGGGGCCGGGCTATAGTACCGGCGTGCCTCGTGACGGTGCCAAGCGGGTGGTTCAGGTAGCGGTCTTCGCCGCGCTGTGCGCCAGCGCGGGCGGATGCCGGCTGCTGCCGCCGAACTACCTGCGACTGGTGACGGCGGAGCGGGCCGGCTGGTATCCACCCTTGCTGGGCTTCACCCGCGGGATCGCGGTCGAGTCGGACGACGGCGCCGGCATGGTCGTCATGGCCGGTCCCAGGGCGGTGTTGCTGTTCGACCACGCCGGGCCGACCAATCGGGTGCAACTCGCCTTCGTTCAGGATGAGCATCTGGTCCTGTACGAGCGGATCGGTCAGCGGATCGAACCGCCCGTTGCGGATCGCGACCTCGGCCGGGCGGGGGTCCGATGCCGGAAAGAGGACGGGCATCTGCGTGGCAGCATCGACGTGTTCGTGGCGGTCACCGAGCGTGACGGGTTGGAGACCCCGGTTCTGTTTGAACATTACCCGCGCGTGATGCGGCTGGTGGGGTACTTCGCGGTGCCGCTGCGCGGGACTGCGGCGGAGGCCGCCCTCGATCCATCTGCGGTGCCGACGGCCGATGCCACCGCGCCGATCACCTGGCTCGGTGCAATGGGCGATCGGAAGAAAACGCGGCTTCCACGCCTGCCTATCGTGGACGTCAAGTACCTGGTGCCGACCACACTGGTGGGTCGTCTGGTTGAGATGCCCTGAAGCGTCGCGGGGCACTGCTTCGAGCTACGGCTCTGTTCCAGGCGACCCAGAGGCTTGCGCCGTAATGGTGTCAGTACGACGAATCTGATACCATGCCCCGGTTAATGGCCGGTAGGCCGGGATCGTACGAGCGCGAGCGCTGCGTGCGGTGGTTTTCGCGCCGCGGCCGTGTTGTCCGGTCAGTCCATGGTCCGTGTTGGAGACGTGCATCATGCCGCGAAATGTACGAGCAGGTCTGATCCAGGCTACGTTGTGCGAGCCGACCACCTCGCCGGTCGAGAAGATCAAGAAGGCGATGATCGACAAGCACGTGGACCTCATCGCCCGGGCGGCCGAGCAGGGCGCTCAGGTGTTGTGCCTGCAGGAGCTGTTCTACGGCCCCTACTTCTGCGCCGAGCAGGACCCCAAGTGGTACGGGCTGGTGGAGCGCATCCCCGACGGGCCGACGACCCGGCTCATGTGCGAACTCGCCAAGAAGCACGGGATGGTCATGGTCGTGCCGGTCTACGAGGAGGACATCACCGGGGTCTACTACAACACCGCCTCGGTCATCGACGCCGACGGCAGTTTCCTGGGCAAGTTCCGCAAGATGCACATCCCGCACTGCGCCCCGGGCTTCTGGGAGAAGTTCTACTTCCGTCCCGGCAACCTGGGCTACCCCGTCTTCGACACCCGTGTCGGCAAGGTGGCCGTCTACATCTGCTACGACCGGCACTTCCCCGAAGGTGCCCGGGCCCTGGGCCTGAACGGCGCCGAGATCGTCTTCAATCCGTCGGCCACGGTGGCCGGCCTGAGCGAGTACCTCTGGAAGCTCGAGCAGCCGGCCCATGCGGTGGCGAATCAGTATTTCCTCGGGGCGATCAACCGCCCCGGCTGGGAGGACCCCTGGCGCATCGGCGAGTTCTACGGCCTGAGCTACCTGTGTGACCCCCGCGGCCAGATCATTGCCGAAGCTGCCCGCGCCGAAGACGCCATCGTCGTGGCCGACCTCGACCTGGATCAGATTCGCGAGGTCCGCAACGTCTGGCAGTTCTTCCGCGACCGCCGGCCGGATTCCTACGAGGCCCTGGTAGCCCCGTAGGTTAGAATGCACCGGACCAGGAGGTGACGCCATGGCGATCGTCAAGGTCGATCCAGAGGACTGGAAAACCTCGAACACGGTTCAGCTCGATAGCGATGCGCCGAGCAACCGCGAAGCCCTTCTCGAGATTGACGAATGGGCAGCTGAACACGGGTTTGCGCGGGTCAACGAGCATTGGCTCAGGCGGATCATAACGCAGGACCGGTGTTGGCTCTTCCGCGGGGTGTGCTATCGGCTGACGCCGGAGGAACAGACCAGCGCCCAGGCCGCCGGGCGTGCCGCCGCTGACGCGCGGGGCAAGATGCCCACAGCTTCGCGCCGAGTCGACGACGACCGCTGAGGTTAGGTGGAGGTCCGGTCCACATGCCCAAACGGCGCCGTATTGTCCCTGACAACTCTGTCATGATCCCGGCGTTCTTCCCGGAAGAGATCATCTACAGAGACAACCGGTTCGACGCGAGTAAAAGGGCCGAACGGATCGCCGACGCGATTCGCGGAACATCAGTGGACGCTTACGCGCCCGATCAACTCGTCTACGAATTCACCAAGGTTGCCAGGAGGAAGACGACCGAGGGAGCCCGCGTTGAAGACGCAACCGGTCAGTTGCACTGGTTTCGGGCTTTGCCGATCAGGCTCGTGTCCGTGCCCGAAATCGAGGACAAGGCGTGGACACTCATGACCGAACACGCCATCCCGCCGCCGGACAGTTGGTATCTGGCCTGCGCGATGATCCAGAAGGCGGAGTTGTGGATCCTGTCACGCGAAGAACGAGACCATTTCGGTGACCATGCCCTGGCTGTTCACCAGCAGGTGTTCTTCCTGACCGAGCATCAGTTCGACAAGCCGTAGAATGCCCGCTCACTCGATCATCTACGCTCTCGACGACCGCCCTCCGTTGGGGCGGGCGCTGGTGCTGGCCCTGCAGCACATGCTGACCATGTTCGGGGCGACGGTGGCCGTGCCGTTGCTGCTGGGCCCCAGCATGGGCATGTCGCAAGTGCAGATCGGCGTGCTCATCTCGTCGGTGATGCTGTGCAGCGGGCTGGCGACGTTCATTCAGACCACGTTCGGTTCGCGCCTGCCCATCGTTCAGGGCGTTTCGTTCAGCTTCCTGGCGGCGTTCTTCGCGATCATCGCCGCCGGCCAGGAGCAGGGCTGGGACGGCGCCACCATGATGCAGTACATCGCCGGGAGCATCATCGTCGGGGCCCTGATCGAGATCGTCGTGGGGTTCAGCGGTCTGGTGGGCCGGCTTCGCCGGGCGCTGAGCCCGGTGGTGGTGGGGCCGGTGATCATGCTGATCGGCCTGGCCCTGTTCAAGCACGGCGCCCCGAAGGCCGGGACCTGCTGGTCGATCGGCGGGTTGACCATCCTGCTGGTGATCGTCTTCTCGTTGCTGTTGGCGCGGCGGTGGCGCTTCTTTCGGATCTTTCCGATCCTGTCGGCCGTTCTGATCGTCTGCACGCTGTGTGGGGTTCTGTCGGTGACGGGGGTTCTTTCGCCCGAGCATCCTGCGCACATGAATCTGGGGGCGGTGAAGGCGGGACCGTGGGTGCGGGCCAACCCGGCCGATGTCGTCCTGCCCTGGGGGGCGCCCAAGTTCGCCCTGGGTTTCATCATCGCGGCGCTGGCTGGATACCTGGCATCCGTGGTCGAGTCGTTCGGTGACTATCACGCCTGCTCGTACATGGCCGGTGCCGGTGACCCCACACCACGGCAGATTTCCCGCGGCATCGGCTGTGAGGGTATCGGCTGCCTGTTGACCGGGCTGCTGGGGGGCTTCAGCTCGACGTCGTACTCGGAGAACATCGGCTTGGTCGGGCTGACGCGGGTGGCCTCGCGCTACGTGGTCCAGCTAGCGGCCGGCATGCTGATTCTGCTGGGCATTTTCGGCAAGTTCGGGGCGTTCGCGGCGACTATCCCGGGGCCGGTGGTGGGCGGCCTGTACTGTGCCCTGTTCGGGCTGATCGCGGCAGTCGGCATTCAGCAGCTTGCCAAAGCCGACCTGTCCAGCGACCGCAACTTGTTCATCGCGGGCTTCAGCCTTTTCATGGGCCTCAGCGTGCCGGCCTACTTCGACGGTTCGGTGGCGGCCATGTATCCGCCCGGCGCGGAGCCGCTGCTCGACTCGCTGCCCGGGGTGTTGGCCGACGCGATCAAGGCGATCGGCGAGACCGGCATGGCCGTCGCGGCGGTCATCGGCGTGGTGCTCGACAACGTGATCCCCGGCACGCCGGCCGAACGCGGTCTCAAGGTCCCCAGCCTGCTGGTGCCGGAAGCGGCCGATGCCGGCGAAGGCGGGCCGGAACGTCAGGTTTGACCTCCCCGGACACCCGGACGTGTCTGGCGCACAGCCGTTCTCCCGGGCAACTCGGGGACGGGACGGGATTCAACGAGAAAGGCCCTGCCGCCTCGCTGGACGGCAGAGCCCTTGAATCGGTCGATCGGCTTGCAACCGCTTAACGCTTGGAGAACTGGAACCGTCGCCGCGCGCCGCGCTGGCCGTACTTCTTGCGTTCCACCTTGCGGGCGTCGCGGGTCAGGAAGCGTCCCTCGCGGAGCATGGGCTCGTAATCCGGGTTGCAGGTTTTCAGGGCCCGGGCGATGCCCAGGACGACCGCGCCGGCCTGGCCGGTGGTCCCACCGCCGTGAAGGTTGACGAAGATGTCCACCTTGCGATGGGCTCCAGTGGCCTCGAGCGGCTTGGCGACTGCCTGACGATCCTTGTCCAGGCGGAAATACTCGTCCACCTCGCGCCCGTTGATCTTGAAAGCCCCGTCTCCGGGGCGAATCCGCACGCGGGCGACGGCCCGCTTGCGACGGCCGGTGCCCCAGAAGTAGCTCTTGCCCGGCGGGCCGGCCGGCTCACGCGGGAGGATGTCCGGTCCGGACTTTGGTTCGATCGGAGTCGCAGTCGCCCTGGGGACCTCGGGTGTGCCCTTGGGGGGCAAGGACGCCTTCGGGGTGACGGCGGGAGACTCGGATGGCTCGGGGGCCGGTGGAGTCGGTACATCAGACACTTGGCCACATCTCCACTGAAAAGACACTACACAAGGGACTAGAACGCCCAGGCCGCCGGCTGCTGGGCCGCATGCGGGTGCTGATCGCCCGCGTAAACCTTCAGTTTCTTCAGCATCTTGCGGCCCAAGGAGGACTTGGGCAGCATGCGGCGGACCGCCTCGCTGATCACCCGTTCGGGGTGTTTCTCGAGCATTTGCCGGGCGGTCACGCTCTTCCACCCGCCGGGGTGGTAGCTGTAGCGATCATAGGTCATCTCGTCCACCTTGCGGCCGGTGAGCTTGACCTTCGCGGCATTGGTGACCACGACGAAGTCGCCGACGTCCACGTGACGCGTATAGGTGGGCTTGTGCTTGCCCATCAGGACGGTGGCGATCTTGGTGGCCAGTCGGCCGAGCACCAGATCCGTGGCATCGACGTGGTGCCAAGCCTGGTGGACCTCGCCGGTTTTGGCCGAATAGCTTCGTATCTTCCCTACTGGCATAGACTTAGCACCTAACTGGCGTACGGCAAACTCGATTGAACCCGTCAATCTAGCATATTCATCCGCCACGTCAAGGGTGCCGAGAAACGGGCCGGCCAACGCGTCCGGGGGGGCGGCGACGTGCAGGCTCCCGGGCCGGTCTCCGCAACGGCAACGGTTCTTCGGCGGGCGGCTCTGTTTCGTCCCCGGTGGATACCTGGTCTGGGTTGGGGGAAACGACGCGGCGGCTGTGAAATAAAACCCAGGAAAGCGGCTGCCGCCACCCGGGAGAAGGCCAGCCTCGGCGGAGGGGCATCTCCGGGCCGGTTCGCGCCCCCGGTTGCCTCGGCCTGAGGGCAGGCAACCGCACTTGTTGAACGGGCCGCCCCCCGCTACCGTGTCAGGTGGTGCGGTTGCCGGAAGGGGAGCACCTTGTGGCATGAGAATTGCGGTGCCCCGCAGCAACCCGTCCTCTACCCGGGCTGTGGAGGAGGGGGTCCCAGTCGTCATTTGAGGAGGGCTGTCATCGATGCGAATGGATCGCCGGAGCTTTTTGAAGGCAATTGGAGCAGCGGGTGTGGGTGGTTCGGCCGTGGCGGTGCCGGCCCAACAGGCCCGGGCGGCCCACGGGCCGGCGGTTTCTGAGGACGTCATGGGCGTCCTGGTGGACATACCCAAGTGCATCGGGTGCCGTCGCTGCGAGTACGCCTGCCAGGAAGCCGCCGGCTTCAATCCGCCTCCGGTGGCACAGTTCGAGGACAAGACGCCCTTGGAGCAGGCCCGGCGACCCCTACCGCGCAGCCATACGGTGATCAACCGTTACCTCAATCCGAAAGACCCCTCCAAGCCGCTGTACAACAAGTTCAACTGCATGCACTGCAACGACCCGGCCTGCCTGTCGGCCTGTCTGGTGACGGCGTTCAGCAAGCGGGCGGACGGACCGGTGGTGTACGACGCCAGCCGCTGCATGGGCTGCCGATACTGCATGGTAGCTTGTCCCTTCGAGATCCCCACGTACGATTATGACATGCCGCTGACACCGCAGGTGCGCAAGTGCAACCTCTGCGCTCACCTGGTGCCGGAGAAGCAGCCCGCGCCGGCCTGCGTAACGATATGTCCGGAGGAGGTGATGATCTACGGGCCGAGAAAAGACCTGCTCGAGGAGGCCCACGAACGCATCCGGCGAGCGCCGGACGTGTACGTAGACCACGTATACGGCGAGCATGAGGGGGGCGGCACCTCGTGGCTGTATCTGTCGAACGTTCCCTTCGAGCAGGTCGGCTTCAAGTATTTCGACACCCAGGCGCCACCACGATTGCCGGAGAAGATCCAGCATGCCGAATTCAAGGGATTCGTCCTCCCCCTGGCTTGGTACGGCCTGCTGGGCACGATCATGTGGCTGACCAAACCCAACCCGGCAGAGCGGGCCTCGGAGCCGGAGCACTAGCCGAGTTCGGCCATGCCGCCGGGCACCCAGTGGCGGATCAGGAGTTGCACAAGTGAGCGAACATCACCAGCCTTTGCCTGTCGAGCGAAAGCTGTTCACGCCCGGCGTGTGGGTCCTCCTGGCCCTGACCTTCATCGGGGCGAGCGTGGCCGCGTACCGGTTCATCTTCGGACTCAGCGCGGTCACCAATCTGGACCAGCAGCACCCCTGGGGGCTCTGGATCGCCTTCGACGTGGCCACCGGCGTGGCCCTGGCCGCCGGCGGCTTCACGGCCTCAGCGCTGGCCCACATCTTCCATCGAGAGCACTACCACGCGATCGTGCGCCCGGCCTTGCTCACCGCCATGCTCGGCTACACCTTCGTGGGGCTGGGGTTGATGGTGGACCTGGGCCGCTATTACAACATCTGGCATCCGATGCTGCCGTCGATGTGGAGCGGACACTCCGTATTGTTCGAGGTCGGCATATGCGTGATGTGCTACCTCACGGTGCTCTATCTGGAATTCGCTCCGATCATCTGTGAGCGGCTCACCGACGACAGCCGCTGGCCGCGGCTGGGGCAGTTCGCCTGGTCCCTGCGCGGGTGGCTGGGCAAGATCATGCCGCTTCTGATCATCGCCGGCGTCGTGCTTTCGTGCATGCACCAGTCGTCGCTGGGCAACCTGATGGTGCTCGCGCCATCCAAGATGCACCCGCTCTGGTGGTCGCCGATTCTGTCGCTGCTCTTCCTGCTGTCCGCCATCGCGGTGGGCTTCCCCATGGTGATCTTCGAGGGGCTCTATTCGGCGTGGGCGTTGAAGCTCAAACCGGAGATGCACGTCCTTTCACCGCTGGCCCGCTACATTCCCGTGCTGCTGGGCTTCTATATAGCAGCAAAGCTGGGGGACATGGTCGTCCGCGGGACCTACGTTCACCTGGCCGAGGGCTCGGTCCAGAGCACGATGTTCATGGTCGAGATGCTCTTCGGCGTCTTCGTTCCGTTCTTCATGCTGTTGTCGGCACGGGTACGGAATGCGCCCAGGCTTCTGTTTGTAGCCTGCCTGCTGGTGGTGCTGGGCGTGGCCCTCAACCGAGTCAACGTGTTCCTGGTGGGCTTCCAGCCGGTTTATCCGGTGAAGAGCTACTTCCCCTCCCTCGGCGAGTTTGCGGTGACCATCGGGTTGATCTCGCTCTTGATGTTCTGTTACCGAGTCGTCGTGACCTACCTCCCTGTCATCAGCCACCCGGGTAAAGCGAGGACGACATGAACACATCGGCTGCGCCAGACGATGGTAGCCGGCACCCCGGCCGATTACTCGTAACCTTGGTCGCGTTGTGCGCGTGGACAGGCACCGTGGCCATGGGCCAGGAACCAACGACGCGCCCGGTCCACACTTCCGCGCCCGCGGCGGATTGCAGCATGTGCCACAGTTGTGCGGAACCCACCTCCGCGATGCCCTGCTTGCGGTCCTGCGGCCGCCCGGGCGAAGAGCAGATTGCCCGGGAATTCGCCCAGAAGGTCGGTCCGGACGTGGTTATCCTGGACGAGCTGGAAGACCTCTTCCTGCCGGTTCCGTTCGATCACAAAGGTCACGCGGAGATGGCGGAGATGACCAACGGCTGCAGGGTCTGCCACCATTATACGCCGGAGGGAATGACGCATCCGGCTTGCAAGAGCTGCCACGAGAAAGCGTTGGTGCGCGACGACATGCGCAAACCGGCCTTGAAAGGAGCCTACCACCGACAGTGCATGAGTTGCCACCGGGAGTGGGCCGGCAATGACAAATGCGCCTGGTGCCATCCTCCCAAGACCGGCTCGCGCGGCCCGAACCATACGGCTCAGCGGGCCCCGACGGTGCACGACATCCTGGGCACCATGCACCCTCCGATTCCGGAGCCGGATACGGAGATCTACCAGCCGAGCGTGAAACCGTCCGTGGGCACACACGTGATCTTCCGACACAAGGATCACATTCACCGGTTCGGGCTCAAGTGCGCTGAGTGTCATCAAGAAGACAACTGCGGCCGCTGTCATGAAGAAGGGCGCAAGCACGAGCAGCGCCGGCGGACCCTGGCCGATCATCATCGACCCTGCGATCGCTGTCATGCCGAGGACGTGGCGGAGGGCGGTCGCTGCAAGTACTGCCATTGGACGGAGGGGGAGCCCAGACCGCCGACGTTCGACCACGCGACCACCGGCTGGCCTCTGAGCCGATACCATCTGGACAAGAGCTGTCGGGGCTGCCACAAAACCGTCCCCTACCGCAAACTCGACCGGGACTGCAACAAGTGTCACGGGGGCTGGGACCCGGACACATTCGATCATGCGGTGACCGGTCAGGCTCTGAACGAAACGCACGCCGAGATCGACTGCGGCGATTGCCACGCGGGCAGGAAGTTCGATCGCCCGCCGACCTGCGAGGAATGCCACGATCCGGACGATGGCATCACCTTCCCGGCCAAACGCCCAGGGCCTGCTTTGGGCACCAAGAGTCCGGAATAGGGCTGCTCTCGCGGAGTACCCAAAATCGGGAGCCGTTTCGCTCCTGGATCGCCCCGGTGTCATCAGCCTGACGGCACCCGATGAGAACGGCGACGCCAGGAAACCGCTGATGGTCAAGACCTTTCAGCAACGTCGCTTCGTACCCTGGACGGAGCGCGAAGCGGATGCCGCCGAGACGCCCTGAGGGGCGGTCGCGGCGACGGGACCTCGGACTGGAAGCCTGATCGTTCGCCGACGTGCCTTGCACGGGGCGCCCGGGACGATGGGGCCGCTCTCGGGCAGGCCCGCGAAGCGCCGAACCACGAGCAGGGCCTCCGCCTCGGCGCCAACGTCGGGCCTGCTGGAGGATGTCTGAGCACTTTGCTGTACCTGGGCCGACCCGATCGTTGTGCGTGCGGGGCTATCCGTGAGGTCACTGGATGTGCTGGATCGGCTCCGGCAACGTTTGATCGGTGTCGTCTCCACTGCACGCGGTGTCAGGGAAGCGCGGCGCACGGTTCTCTTCGTGCGGTTGGCTGGATTAGAGGGACGCAGGGAAATTCGCGGAGCCCCGACATGGCATCCGGTTTGCCACATTGTGAGTCACTGGGTGAGCCCTGCCGCCATAGATGCGGTGATGCGGTCGGAGGGCTTTGGAACGTCGTTACGGCCGCAACTGGGAGCCCAGATGTGAGATATTCCCGCATCTTTTTCTCATTCCTGATAATGGCGGGCCTCAACCTTTGCGCGGTCGCGGTGGCCCAGGAAACGCAGCCGGCAAGCTGCCAGGATTGCCACGACGGTGAGCATGTCTTGAGGCCGCCCGGACCGCCGGCCATCCAGCTTGCCGCGTCGATCCACGCCGATCTGGACTGCTCGGACTGTCACCAGTCCATCTCCATGGAGACCCTGATCCCCGGGGCCGACAAGCCGCACGGGGAGACCGTCCAGCCCGTCGACTGCGGCGAGTGCCACACGGATGCCGCCGAGGAGTACAAGAAGCATGGTCGGCTCGCGGTTGGCAAGGATCCCGATCTGCCGAGTTGCTGGAATTGCCACGGGGCCCACGATATCCTGCCCACAACCGATACCCGCTCGCGCGTCCATCCCATCCACCTTCCCGCAACCTGCCGTACCTGTCACACCAACGTGGATTTGGTCAAGCGCCACAAGTGGTTGCGGGGCGAGCCGATCAAGCTCTATGAAAGCAGTGTGCACGGACAGGCCAGCAAGATGGGGGTGTACGTCTCGGCCACCTGCAACGATTGCCACTCTGCCATGGACCCCGACGGCATGCGGACCGCCCACCGCATCCTCTCCGCGGCCGATCCGGAATCGACCATCTATCACTTCAACATCCCCGACACCTGTGGGCAGTGCCACGAGCCCGTGACCAAGGACTACTGGGACGGCATCCATGGACAACTGGTCAAGCGCGGGGCCATCGATTCGCCCGTGTGCACCCACTGTCACGGTGAGCACGGGATCATCAAGTCCGATGATGCCCGATCCCCGGTCGGCGCCGCCCGCGTGGCCGAGGCGACCTGCGCGCCCTGCCACGAGTCCGAGGTGCTCAACGAGAAGTACGGCATTCCGGCCGGCCGACTGCGGTCCTACGTGGACAGCTATCACGGCCTCAAAGCCAAGGCCGGAGACGTCCACGTGGCCAACTGTGCCTCCTGCCACGGGACGCACCGCATCCTGCCGCACACGGATCCTTCATCCTCGATCAACGCCAACAACCTTCAGGCCACCTGTGGTACATGCCATCCCGGGATCACGACGGAGCTGGCCCAGGCGCCCATTCACGAGACGGCCACCGGCATCAAGACCGGCTGGCCTCACTTCGTCAGGATCTTCTATCTGTGGCTGATCGGTGTCACCATCGGTCTGATGCTGCTGCACAACATCGCCGACTGGGTCCGCCACGTGAAGATCATGCGGCGCAAGCCCTACGTCGTGCGCCTGACGGCCAATGAGACGCTCCAGCACTGGGTGCTCACCGTTTCATTCGTTGTCCTGGTGATCTCCGGCTTCTCTCTGCGCTTTTCGGAGGCCTGGTGGGTGCAACTGCTCTTTGGGTGGGGCGGAGGCGCGGGATTCGAGTTCCGGGGATTGGTGCATCGCATCGCCGCGGTGGTGTTCGCTTTCTGCTGCATCTGGCACCTGGTCTACCTGTTCGGCCACCGGGGGCGGCGGGCGTTGCGCGACATGATCCTGGCCAAGCGCGATTTCACGGACATCCGGGACAGCGCCCTGTTCTTCCTCGGCCTGCGAGCCGACAGGCCCCGCTTCGCCCGCTTCAGCTACACCGAGAAATGCGAGTATTGGGCACTCGTCTGGGGCGGTGTCATCATGTCCGTCACCGGAATCGTCCTCTGGTTCGACAACTTCTTCGTCGAACATTGGAACCTGCCCAAGGGTGTGTTGGACGTGATCCTGGTGGTTCACTACTACGAGGCCTGGCTGGCGACCCTGGCTATCGCGGTCTGGCACGGCTACTCGACCGTCTTCAGTCCCTCCGTCTACCCGATGAACCCGGCCTGGCTGGGCGGCAAGATGCCCAAGGACATGTACACCCACGAGCACCCCGACGGCCCCAGGTTGAAGTCCCGCGTACAGCGGGTCTTCGAGGAGGAGGAGGAAGAGGAAACGCCGCAGGCCGAGGTCGATTCGGCCCCAGCGACGCCCCCAAAGCCTTCTGCGAAGAAGTCCTGATACCAGCTCCGGGATGACTCTGCCGATTCCCGAGCCGCGGGCTTCAGCCCGCGCGGCCGCAGGAACGAGCTGGACGCCGCCGGGTGGCCCACCTCCTGCGGAGGTGGGGAAGCCGATGATCCTCAAACCCAGCGTCGGCTGGCATGGGTCCGCGTAGCGGACCCGTGCGACGTTCTACGCCTTCTCCGACGTATGGCATGCTCCACGCTCGCGCGGCCATGCGCCGGCTGCCACTGGCGGCTCGTCCGCCGGTGCTCTGCTTCACGGCTGCGTAGTCCAGGTCCGAGCCGCTGCCCAGCGAGGTGTAGTAGCCGTTCTGGACGCGGTACAGAGAGGTGGCCTGGCCTTTGGCCGAGGAGGTGATCTTGAGCAGGTATCCGTTGTTGGAGTCCTGGTAGCGGACCCAGAAGTACTGCGTGCCGACAGAGCTGATCGAGGCCTCGACCATGTAATCGTCGTCGCTGAAGTTCTCGACCAGGGCCTCGCCGCCGGAGGTGCTGGTGTCCACGTAGAGCCAGTTCGTAGGGTGCATCTTGATGCACCTTGCTGGCCAATAGCTGAAAGCTAACGGCTCATAGCTCATCGCCGATCCAGGTCCTGGCCAGCCCGCCGATCCGCGGGACCATGGGGTCCCGGGCCGACCCGTCGAAGACCGTAGGGTGCATCTTGATGCACCTCGCTGGCTGACGGCTGATAGCTGATGGCTGATAGCTGATGGCTGATAGCTGATGGCTGATAGCTCATTGACGTCGGTCTTGTCGGAGTAGAGCCCGCTCTGGCCGGTGCCCAGGTCGGCCGAGGAATCGTGCTCGATGGCGGCCGACGACTGGCCCACCACGCGGGCCTGAACGTTGCGCTGCTTGCGGAACACCTTGACGATGTAGGCCGTGTTGTCGCTGACGGTGCCGGCGGCGTCGTCCAGGGCCGCGCCCCAACTGCCGTCGGTGATCTGGTGCAGGGCGATCTTGCCGGCGTTGCGGTCCAGGACCACGGCGTAGAAGCTGTCATCGCCGTCGTGGGCGAAGACCAGGCCGGCCTTGTTCGTCGACGAGCTGGCAGGGAAGGTGACCTCGAAGCTGTAGTTGACGATGTCCACGTCGGCGTCGGCCAGCCCTGGACAGACGCCCAAGAACCATCCTGACAACCTTCAATCCACCTTCGACCCGCCCAGGCGGTCTTCACCATGATCGAGCGTCGCCTGGGATCGGCCCTGGGCGCCCGGAGCCACGGGAGCCAAACCCGCGCGCTCACCCTCAAGGCCATCACCCACAACATCCTGATTGTCTTACGCGCATTCAGGGTTTTCTACAGAGCAACGCCGACCGGTTTCCTGGGAAATTGAAAGGTCCACCGGACGGTTATATTACTTTCAATTTCCTAACTGCCAAAATCTCCGATCCACACGACGCCCACTAAGACTACTGTCTGGCATGATTCACGTTCAGGCTGGAGTACGCTTAAACACCACTGGCCTGGCGAAAGCGTTGCCTCGCGATCGACGCGCCAGTGGCCATCACTCTCGGCGACTGGGCTCATGAACGGCTCGCGGCCTTGGACAGAGAAGCGGACTCTACATGCACCCTCCCATACGTCTGTGGCCTCGACAAGATACGCCACACCACCTTGGCCAGAGACATGCACTGCGGTCCATGTAGAACCTCCCACCCGCACGGTAGCGTGCGGCAGCTTAACCGTCGAAGCACCCCGCACCCGTCGAGCATTCTCCAGCATCCGAGCCGCTTGAGCTTCTCCGAGCACCACGCGACCATGCGCCGGCACGTCGCCAGACGGCAAACAGAGGAAGCCAATCAGCTCTCTAAGTGCGGCCCGCGACTCCAAGCGCATCACCATTGCAGCTGACTGGACTACTTCCCCAGACCACAGCTCTTGGTCCTGGCCTCGGGGAGGCTCCTCCATATGCACGAACGTCCTTTCAACCCACGATGGCAGGTTGTGCTCAGCGCCCGAGACCTGTTCAAAGTCAACCGTTCTAGTCTCATCCACACATGCCGCGTGCAGGAAGAGGAGCGGAACGAACATGAGGACTTTCACCATAACGTACTCCTTCTTTCAGCCAACGCAACCATCGAGATCACCAACGCGTGAAGGGTAGCCTGATCCTACGTGAAGAGTGCGAACCCGGATATTACACGCTACCATCTGTGGTGGAGTCCGCAAAGCAAGGGGCTACGGATATCCACCGCGTCCACCGGATGAATAACCTGTAATCCTACCATAGGCAGAAACTATCTGGATTGTAATAGCACGCCACCGTGACCGAGTAGTCGCAATCATAACCTCCGGTATCATTGGGTATGCACTCGATGTAATCGGTATTCATCGGACCACAATAGTGAAACTTCTTGCAGCGCCAACAGTTGCGGCACGTCCATTCCACCGGAATGATGACCGGGTCGCCGCCTGTAGGACCCGGATCCCATTGGATTGTGCCATAACAGGTGTGCGATTCCCCTGAAGCATCACGGTGCGCGCACGGATTCGCTCCCACGTAGGCATATAGGCTCAGGCCTTCTGGATAATGCTGTCGCGGAAGCACACGCTCCTTGAAAACGAGATTCCCTGTCTCATCGGTGGCTCCGTTTCTCTGTCGCAACCCGTGTGCGTCCATCTGCATGAACCGTTTGAGTTGCGGCGCGTACTGCCTCGCCCGGTTGTTGTAGCTCCCGATCTCGACGTCTAGGATGAGCCCCTGGTGCGCCCGGGTGTTTCCGATTCCGCTGAAGGCCCTGCCGGGCTGGCGGTAGGTGGTGGACGAGGTCAGGGTGCCCAGCGTGGTGGCATCGTCGCTGTCCACGTCGCCGTCGAAGTCGAAGTCGTAGACCCGGCAGGCGCCGCTGGGCCCGCTGCCCCAGCACGTATCACCCGTGCCGAAGCTGCCGTTGGAGTTGGTGTCGGCCTCTTCCAGCGTGACGTAGCCGTCGCCGTCGTAGTCGCCGAAGTAGGTCTCCTGGTCCACCGTCACGATGCCGTACGGCGTGTAGTAGTTGTGCTCCAGGACCTGGCCGGCGAAGTCGGTGAGGGCGACAACATTCCAGTTGGCGTCCTGATGCACGAAGGCCAGGCCGAAGGCATTAAGGGGGTCAGGCTTACTTATCCTTGCCATCGCTGCCTCGCTTCGGGCGCCCGCGTGCCGTGATAGACCTGTCGGACCACGTTCTCGGATCCGTGACCTCCCCCAAATCATCTGCCATTGTTCACCACACCAGTATGACCCGACCCCCTCCTGCTGTCCACATCTGCCCACCACCCGCCCAACCCACCTCACGCGCCGTCAACACCATCCCGCCACGAACTGCTTTCCCAGCCCTCCGCGACCTGCCCGGCGACCGTCCCGCCTTTGCCGTGTTCCACTCGCCTTCCGTCTGGCCCCAATCGGCGCCAATCTGCAAAATCCGCGCACCATCCGCCGTTCTCCATTCGCCATTCGCCATTCCCCAATTCTCGATCTTTCGCCTCTCTTGGCGTTCTTGGCTTCCTTGGCGTTCTTCGTCGCCGTGCAGTTGTGGGTCTGTTGGCGCCCTTGGCGACTTGGCGGTTCAGTTGTCGTCCCTTCTGTTTGGACTCGGGTCTCTCTCTGCGGGCTCAGCCCCCTCTGCGGTGAATCGTCGTTGCCGTTCCCAACCTCCAATCTTCCGCCTCTCTTGGCGTTCTTGGCTTCCTTGGCGTTCTTCGTTGCCGTGCAGTTGTAGGTCTGTTGGCGGTCTTGGCGACTTGGCGGTTCAGCGTTTTTCCGTCCCGCGTCCCGAACAAAAAAATCGCGGTTCTTGACCCCGCCAGCCGCGTTTTCCGCAAATCCGACCCCCTGAAGGTGATCGGGCGCCAAGTTATGGGGGTAGAGGAACGCACCCCTCAGGCGCGGATGCGCGTAGCCGACGCCACCGGAGGCCGACAGTCCAAGGGCCACGGGCACGAGACGCGCACGGGCTAGCACTCGCCGGGAACGCCGGCGCCCGATCCAAAGGAGGTGACACGGACGAATCCGTCCCATGACACAATTCAACCGCGACCTCCGCGGGGGCCGGCTCAACGACCCGCGCTTCGGCCGGCGCATGAAGCGGCGGACGGCCGGTTCGAGGCCCGTGCAGTTGGTGCTTTTTTGAGTGATGGGAATGACAGGCCGGCGGCCTCAGGTGACGATCGCTACAGCAATGATCAGGTACGTGGCGCCGCTGATCACGTCGTTCAGGGAGGTGACCAGCGGACCGGAGGCGATGGCCGGGTCCACGCCCAGCCGGCGGAACAGGAACGGAAGGATGATGCCGAGTGACCCGGCGATGAGGATGGCCACGGTCATGCCGAGCCCCACCGCCCGGGCGATGGCCGAGGCGTTCACGCCACCGGCCACGATGCCGAGTGATCTGAGGAGCGGGACGCCGAGCGCGGTGATCGTTGCGGCGAACGCCCCGCAGGCCGGCGCCATGATGAGAGCGATTACGCCCTCCCGCTGGAAGGCGAGTCCGATCCGCGTGCCGGCCAGATCGCCGGTGGCGATGCCGCGGACGATGACGGTCGATATCTGGACTCCGCTGTTGCCGCTCATGGCGGCCACCATGGGAATGAAGGCGAGGATGGCACCAAAGACGCCCGCGGGCAAGTGGGACTGGCTATAGGCGATGATGGTCGCACTGACCATCATGATGAGCATGCAGGGCAGGAGCCAGGTCAACCGGATGACGGCGGCGCGGGCGGATGAGGCGGTCTCGGCCTCGGCCAGGTCGGTGCCGGCCATGCGGTAGAGGTCCTCGGCCGCCTCCTCTTCAGCTACGTCCATGATGTCGTCGGCGGTGATCCGGCCTTTGAGCCGGTTCTCCGCGTCCACCACCGGCATCACCGACAGGTCGTACTTGCGGAAGACGCGGACGACTTCCTCCTGATCCTCGTCGGCCCGCACGGAGATCGGCTCGGGATCGCAGATGTCGGCCAGCCGGGTTTCCTTCGCGTTCGTGACCAGCCGACGCAGCGGCACGGTGCCCATCAGGCGCATTTTGCCGTCGATCACGAAAATCTCGTTGAGGTGCTCATCGAGAGAGGCGGCCCGAACGTGACGAATGCTCTCACCGACCGTCGTATCGCCGGTCAGGGCGATCAGGTCGGGCGTCATGATGCCGCCGGCCGACTCCTCGTCGTACTCCAGCAGCTTCTCGATCTTGGCGGCCTGCTCGTCGGAAACGCGATCGAGAACCTCCTCGACGCGTTCCTCCGGCAGGTCGCCGATGAGGTCGGCCGCGTCGTCGGGCGGCAGCTCCGCCACGATCTCGGTCAGCTTGCGGTCGTCCAGGTCTTCGACGACCTCGCCGAGGTCGGCCTCGTCCTGCAGAGCGATGATCTCGGCCGCGGACCGCGGTGGCAGGGCGAAGATGATCCGGGATCGCTCCTCGTCGTCGAGCAGCTCGAAGACTTCGGCGATGTCCTCGGGTCGCCCCTCGACGAGTGCACGCTGGAGCGGCTCGTCCTCGGGGGACTCGAGGAGCCCTCGGATACGATCCAGAAGCTGTTGGATCTCGTCCTGCATGGGTGAATCCCGCCGCCGGCCCCCTGTGGACCGAATCCGGGATTATGGCCCGGCGACGGCCGAAAGCAAATTGCGGTGCGGGAATTGAGAAGTGTCAGGGAAGCAGTCAGAATCCCGGAGTTGCGCGGATACGGCGCTTCGCGGTGCGTCTGGCGCCGCCGGGGCGCTGTGGTGATCGGTCAAGGGAGGTGCTGCCATGGCCATTCGGGTTCTTGATGCTGACGAGGCTTGTCTGGAGGCGCTGGGCGGGCGGACCGTGGCCATCATCGGTTACGGCAACCAGGGCAGGGCCCACGCGCTGAACCTGCGCGACTCCGGGGTGGCCGTGGTTGTGGGACAGCGGGCCGGTGGGGGGTTCGAGCGGGCGTTGGCCGACGGGTTCGAGCCGGTGGCGGTGGATGAGGCCGCTCGGTCTGCGGACCTGGTCGTGGTCTGCCTGCCGGACGAGACGGCCGCGGCGGTGTACGGCGAGCACATCGGCCCGGTGTTGTCGGCCGGCAAGGCGCTGGGGTTCGTCCACGGGTTCAACATCCGGTTCGGGTTTATCACGCCGCCGCCGGAGGTGGACGTGGTTATGGTGGCCCCCAAAGGGCCTGGGATGTTGTTGCGCTCTCTGTATGTTGCGGGCAAGGGTCTGCCGGCCCTGTTGGCCGTCGAGCGCGACGCCTCGGGATCGGCGCAGCAGACGGCGCTGGGCTGGGCGGCGGGGATCGGCGCGGCCCGGGCGGCGGTGGTGGAAACGACGTTTGCGGTGGAGACAGAGACGGATCTGTTCGGCGAGCAGGCCGTTCTCTGCGGCGGGGTGACGGCGCTGTGCAAGGCCGCGTTCGACACGCTGGTCGAAGCCGGGTACGAGCCCGAGTTCGCCTATCTCGAATGCGTGCACGAGTTGAAGCAGGTCGTGGACCTGATGTACGAGTCGGGTCTGACGGCGATGCGGGACCGCGTGTCGAACACGGCCGAGTACGGCGACATGACCCGCGGCCCACGGCTGATCGACGACGTAGTGCGGGGGCGCATGAGAGAGATTCTGGGCGAGGTCCGCAACGGGGAGTTCGCGCGGGAGTGGATGGGCGAGTGCCGCGGGGGGTTGAAGCGGTTCCGGCAGCTTCATGAGGCCGATGCGGAGAGTGCGTTCGAGCGTGCCGGGCGCAGTGTTCGCCAGCTAATGCCTTGGCTGGGGGGCGGGGCCGAGTGATGCCGGCTACAGTTTGATCTTGCGGATCAGATGTTTGGCGGGCGGGTTTTTCATCGCCGCACGGACGCACGACCTGCCGTCGAAGGCCCGCAACGTCCCGGACATGGCCCCCAGTCAAGTTGACCTTGGGCGTCGGGCCACCTTGGGGGCGATCCCAAGCCGACTCAGGAGCGGGCCCGGGCCAACTTGGGCACGATCCCGACCCAGTCCGGGGGAAATCCTGCTCAACCAGACGGACGTTTGGGGGGTACAATAATAGAGCGGAAGCCGTGGTCGCGGCGGTCAACCGCACGAACCTATCGGAGGCGTTTCTTGCGAAGGAGTATTTGGACATGAATCTCAGGAGCAAGGTAATCCGTCTTATGGGCATTCTGGTGCTTCTGTGTGCCGGTTTGGGCTACGCACGGAGTCCAAGGGCAGGACCTCCTGGCCAGGATGCCGAGCACGGCGAACAGGTGGGCGAACCCTCTGAGCAAGCCGGCGCTCAACCTGGTGGATCCTCATCGTCCGCTGAGCCGCCGCGGGACGATGGCGCGACGTTGGGCGACGCCCGCATCGCTCCGGAGGTTTACACTGAGCTTGAAAGCTCATCCGATGGTACAGCTTACGTGGTTATAACGCTGAACCCGCACGCTGAAGAGGCGCCCAAGCCGGACCAAGTAAAGGCCGGGGTCAAGAACGTCCAGGACAAGGTACTGGCGAAAATGCTGCCGGCCGGATTCGATCTCGTGCATCGATTCGAGTCCGCCGGGCTGCTGGTCGGGCGTGTCGATGCTGCCGGGCTGGAAATACTCAAGACTCGGCGCGATGTTGTTGCAGTCGTACCAAGTAGGATCGAATCTGACGTCTTTGCAGAGCTTCACAGTCGGCCGGGCAATACAGTCCGCGTTGTCGTGCGCCTGACGGGCGTGGATCAGGAGGCGCCCACGCTGGAGCAAAGAAGGGCGTTGGTGAAGGAAGTTCAGGATAGGGTCCTGGACACACTGGCACCGGGCGAATTCAAGATCGGATATCGGAACTCAATCATCACCTACCTAACCGGCCAGATCAATGCCAGCGGCTTGGCCAAGCTAGCGATGCACCCGGATGTCGTGTCTGTGCGAGTCCCTCGTGCTAGGGGAAGCGTGCAGTTGAATGAAAGCGTCCCCTTTATTAGGGCTGACCAAGTACACAACCTCGGGTACACCGGTGCGGGCGTGACCATCGCAGTTTTGGACTCAGGTGTCGATTGCAGTCACCCCGACGTTTCAGGGAGCTGTGTGGATGGCGGTGCGACTTTCCTCGGAGGGCAGTTTGGGGGTGGCGCCGAAGATGATTACGGGCATGGCACCTACATGGCAGCAATCATCACCGCCGAAAACGGCGTAGCTCCTGATGCTAAGATTCTTCCGGTCAAGATCTCTAATTCAGATGGGATTTACGAGACAATGGATCTTGTCCATGGCATCGACCATGTCGTGCGCACAAAGGACGCGCATCCAAATCTGCGCGCGATTAACCTGAGCATTAGCAGCTTCACGTTGTACGACGCCTGCCCTCCCTGCGACTCTGTAGACTCGGAGACTCAGGCCGAGGCACAGGCAGTTGCTGCTGCCGCCTCTGCCGGAATCGTCGTGCTAGCTTGCTCGAGCAATGAGGGCGACTGCGGGCAGATATCATCTCCGGCGTGCGTAAGTTCTGCCGTTGCAGTCGTGGGAGTATACGACCAGACCATTCCGTTTCCAGGTGTAGATTACGGTACATGCCAGGACGTGGCACCTCAGCCGCACCTGGTGATGTGTATATCAAACCGCACCACGATTGATTGCGATCAGCTTGGCGCCCCGGGCTTCGACATTGTAATCGATCAACCGCCGCCCGGCATACCCACGTGGGGCACGTCCCAGGCTACCGCCCATGCCTCGGGCGTCGCCGCCTTGATGATTGAGAAGGCCGGGTGTCCGGGCCTTTCGCCGGACGAAATCGCCCAGATTATGGACTTAACCGGGACGGAGTTGACCATCGCGGGCATCTCCTGTCCCGGCTACGAGGTGCCCAGGAGCATTGACGCCCTTGACGCGATCAACTTCTTCAGCGTGTCGTGCTCAGCCGTTGGGCATCCTGCCTGCAATGCTGATGTGACCATTATGGACTTCCGCATCTTCATAGAGTGTATGCAAGGCCCCGGTGTGCCGATCCTGCCCGGGTCGTGCACCTGCGTGGACTACCCAGAAGGACGGCGGCAGGTCGCCGACGGGGACGTGGACCTGAGAGACTTCGCGGCGTTTCAACGGGACTTCACCAGTTGGACGGATGGCGCCTGTTGCCATGCGGACGGCAGTTGTACCGACGGGCCCCCACCGGAGTGCTTCGCAAGCAACGGTCTGTATCAGGGAAACGGAACGACGTGTGCGACGGTGGAGTGTCCGGTGCCTAACTGGGGGGCCTGCTGCCAGGCTGGCGGAAGTTGTGCAGAAGACACGGTGGAGGACTGCATCTGGGGCGAGGGGCTTTATCTGGGAGACGGCACTTGGTGCGCGTCGGTCGATTGCCCGACGGTCGCCTATCAGAACTTCGTCCTCAACCCGAGCAGCCCGACGTACGCCTCCTGCGGCAGCGGGTTGGCCCTTGCTGATGACCTGACGCTGGCTGCCGGCAGCCCCAACGGGCTGGTCTACTATGATCTTACCGTTTACGGCGGCGGGGTGGGGTCGGGGACCTTCGACGCGACGGTGAGCTTACACACCGGTTGGCCGCCGACCGGCGGCAACCAGATCGGCGACACGGGATTCACCTGGACCGACTTGCCGGACGGACCGGGCCCGGTCCACCTTCATGCGGTCCTGGACCCACCGGTAACGATCCCGGACACGGTCTGGATGCAGGCCGAGTTCTCGGATCAGAATGCCGGCTGGTTCATCGGCGGCACGCCCGAAATCGGTTCGACGCAGGACTACTTCGGGCGGTACGTCCCGCCGTGGACCCTGTACTGGTGGCAGGGTGATCCGTACGCCGGTTTGTGGGCCACGCTCGGCTGTGTCGAGCCGTAACGCGCACCGCTGCCATTCCGACGGAACAGACACGGAAGGCACGATTCCCTGAACTTCTACCAGCTGGGCCAAGTCTTATGGCGTTCACAGTACGCCCTCACTAGCAACTGAAGCTGGTGGCAAAAGGCTGGTCGGCTGAAGCCGACCACCATGGGCCTGGGGAATGGCGAGTTGCGAGCGGCGAGTGGGGAATAGTGAGTAGCAGGTGGGGGTCACTTCCTCATCCCGAGAATCGGGACGGTACTGAAATGAACGCACTGGCAGGCGAGCTGCCAGTGGCACCCGGCGGGACTGACAAACAGGTGTGGGTCGGGGCCGCTTCCTCACGGGCGCGGCTCGGAAGGTCGGTCGCGGTACTGAAATCAACACACTGGCAGGCGAGCTGCCAGTGGCACCCAGCGGGACTGACAAATGGGTGCGGGTCGGGTCCGCTTCCTCACGGGCGCGGCTCGGAAAGTCGGTCGCGGTACTGAAACGGGGGGGCTGCTATTTGGTTCGGCGGGGTTTGCGTTTGGCGCGTCGTTGGTCCGGCTTCCATTCGCGCAGAATGTTGTCGGCAATCGGGAACTTGTACAGGCCGGGATCGCTGACCCAGCCGGGCAAGACGACCGGCGGCAGCGGATGGTCCTGCAGGCGGTTCTTCATCGAACTGATCCGGCGGCGCCCCTTGTAGGACCCGCGCGACCACCGCTGGGAGAGATATCCCACCACGTCCCGTTCGAGACGCTCGATGTCGCGCGGACGGCAGCAGGCGGCATACCTGTTTCCCTGCCCACAGGGACACGGCGCGTCGGGGGCGAACCGCCCCAGCCGGAGGTAGTGCTTCTTCAGCTCCGGGCCGGACATCCGGCGCAGGGCCTTGCCGACCAGCCAGGCCAGCAGAAGCCCCGCCGGCAGGCCGACCACCAATCCCCGCGTCCAGCCCGTAATGACTGCCATGAGCCCGAGCGGGCCTACCGACGCCAGTGTCACCGTCATCACGCGAAGCTCTCGGTCCGCTTGGGGTCACTGTCGCACGGGCGTTTGGGGCTACGCGCTACGGCTGTCGCCTCGGGCACCCGATCGTACTTCGCCCACGGCGAACCATGATGATCGTTCCCCCGGTAGCCAGCAAGAGGGCCAGGGCGATCATCTTCGATGTGGAGAGGGTGGGAACGGCAGCTTCGCACTCGTCCGGGAGACCGTTGCTGTTGTAGTCGTGGCTGGCGCCGACGGCGAGGTCGCAGGCGTCGTTGAGGCCGTTGGCGTTGCAGTCAGGAGGGCCGAAGAAACGGTAGACGTACGCGGACCCCGACCCGCCGCCCACGTCGTCGTCCCCATGGGCCCCGATCAGGGCGTAGTCCCCGTCGAGTGCCACGGAGACACCGAAGTGGTCGCTCTGGGCGATGTTACTGGAGAGGATCTTGGCCGTTGCCACCCAAGTGTCGTCGCCGGGGTTGTTCGGTGTGCCGCCGTCGTGCCGCTGAAACAGATACGCTGAGCCCGACGACTCCCCGACGTCGTCGTTGAACAACGCGCCAACCAGGGCGAAGTCCGCGTCGATCGACAGGCGGAAGCCGAACCAGTCGTATTCGGCAGCGTCGGCGGAGGTCAGCTTGGCCTGCTGGCCCCAGGTATCGTCGCTGAGGTCGGCCGGAGTGCCTGCGTCGTGGTGATGGAAGACGTAGGCCGCTCCTGCGCGGGTGCCCATTTCGCCGTCCCACACGGCGCCGATGAGCGCGTGGTCTCCGTCGGCCGAAAGGGAACTTCCGAAGTGGTCGGACAGATCCGGGTCCTTTGTGACGAGCACGGCGTGCTCGATCCAGGTGTCGTCGCCGGGGTCGGAGGGCGTGCCGTTATCGTCCCGCCGGAAGGCGTGCACCTGTCCGCCGGGGTTGTGCTCGGGTGACCCCGCCAGGAACCAGTCGCCACTGATGGCGACCGATGCTCCCAGGTCGGCACCGCGCCAGGCGTTCTGGGCGAAGAGTTTGGCCGCCTGGACCCAGGTATCGTCGCTCGGGTCTTCGGGCGTTCCTGGATCGTCTCGCCGGAAGACGAAGGCTGCGCCCACGTCGCACGACGGGTCGCTGGGGCAGGCGTGGTCGTCGCCGATGGCTCCCACCAGGGCGTAGTCCTGGCTGATGGCGACGGATTTGCCGAACTGGTCGTCCGCATCGCCGAAGCTCGGCACCAGCTTGGCGTGCTGGACCCAGGTGTCGTCGCCGGGGTCGTTGGGCGTGCCTGCGTTGTCGCGGCGGAAGAGATAGGCCGCACCGGGATCATCTCGCTCGTCTGTGTCCGTCGGGGCTCCGATCAGAGCGAAATCATCGCTGACCGCTACGGTGACCCCGAACTCGTCGTACTCGTCTGCGTCGGCGGGCGAGAGCCTCGCCTGCTGGATCCAGACATCGTCGGTGGGGTCCGCCGGTGTGCCGCTGTCGTCGCGCCGGAAGACGTAGGCCGATCCGGCGGCCTCTCCCGCCTGGTCGTCGAAGGGCGCCCCCACGACGGCATACTGCCCGGACACGGAAACGGCGTACCCGAGGTTGTCACCCGAGTCACCGTCGGCGGCGTTGAGTTTGCACACTTCGCATTGGGCCGTCGCCTGGTCCACACCGATCACCAACAACGCTCCACCTATGGCGAGTAACGTGACGACGTGACCTCGGCCGGGCATGACATCCCCCTCCGCGGCCCGGGAAACGCGCCCGCCGGGCCGGGCCGCAGCCGGCTCCGGATGCTCCGATTCCCAGGTACCTCTTTGATATCAGGATAACAACATGGCCGGGGCGGTTCCAGGCGGGCAGGTCGGCGGATGCGGGTCTGCGCGGTTTCGCGGGGTCCTACTGACTGCCGCTCAATCGACTCAAGCGGATGATCAGGGCGTCGAGGCACAGCTTGAGGTTCACGTTGGCGTCGAGTTGACTTTCGGACTCGGTGAGCTGTCGGATCATCTCGATCAGCCGCTCCGGCGTGGTCTTGCCGGCGGCCGCGGTGATCTTCCTGGCGTAGGCGACGTTGGCGGTCAGGCCCTTCGAGGCGACACAGGCGTGAAGCACGTCGCGGTACCAGGTGGCGGCCAGTGAAAGGAGGGTCTTGAGCCCGCGGCGCACCGACTCGGTCTCGGTGATCTCCGGCTCGCGCTCGGCGAATCTGGTGGCCAGGGCCCGAGCCTGCTGGTCAAGCCGGCTGACCGAATGGGCCACCGGCTTGGCGGGCAATCCCTGCAAAGTCTCGATGAGCCGGTCGTTCTGCTCGTCGAGTTGGTCCGCGGCGTGTTGCAGGGCCAGCCCGAGGCTGCCCTGGGCGAACCGGGCGCACAGGCGGGCCCGTTCGGGCGACACGTCGGGCTGCAGCTCGACCAGCCTGGCCACGATGAACTCGTCGGGCAGCGGCCCGAACGGCGCCAGGCAGCAGCGGGATCGAATGGTCGGCAGCATGCGGTCCAGTGCCGACACCAGCAGGATCAGGAAGGTGGTGACCGGCGGCTCCTCGAGCGTCTTGAGCAGGGCGTTCTGGGCCTGCGGTGTGATCCGGTCGGCCTCGCGGACGATGAACACTTTTGCCCGCCCTCGGGCGGGTTTGGCTCCGACCTTGTCGATGACGAACTGGCGGACCACGTCCACACCCAGGTCGCGGCCCTTGCGCTTCCGCACCGTCGGGTCGTCGTGGTACTTGATGAGCTGCCGGTAGATCAGGTGCAGGTCGGGGTGCGTCCCGGCCCTGGCGGTGTCACAGTCATGACACTTTCCGCAGGCGTGCAGTTGGGGCTGCCCGTCGGGCGTCTCGACCCGCTGCGGCTGATGACACAGCAGGACGCCGGTCAGGGCCCGGGCGAAGGTTTCCTTGCCCACGCCGTCGGGTCCGTGAAAGATGTAGGCGTGTGGGACCCGGTCGGAGAACAGGGCCCGCTGCACCAGGGCGGCGGCCCGGTCCTGATGTTCGACGTCAAAGATCGGCACCGGCCAGCGCCTCCAGAACCTTGGCGTGCACGGCCTCGCTGTCGGCACGCCCGTCAATCACCACTACCGGACGGGGATACACCTTGCCGAGCTGCAGGAAGATCTCGCGCACCTTGCGGTGGAACTCGATCGGTCGGGCCTCCATGGCGTCGGGCTGGGCGCCGTCGAACAACTTCGGCTGCCCGGCGTACTTCCTGCGGTGCTTTCCGACGTGGTGTGTTTTGCGCCCCGTGCGGGCGAAGCCCGTCTCGACGTCCACGTTCAGGATCACCGTCAGGTGGGGCCAGCAGTCACCGATCGCATAGGGCGCCACCTCGATGACCCGTCGGATGTCGTAGCCCTGAGCCCCCTGATAGGCGCAAGTGGCCGAGACGAAACGGTCGCAGAGAACGGTCCTGCCCTTGGCGATCGCCGGCTCGACGACCTGCCCGACAAGCTGGGCGCGCGAGGCCATGAACAACAGCGTCTCGCAACGGACGTCCATTTCGCTGAGATCGTAATCCAGCAGAACGCTGCGGATGCGATCGCCGATGTGCGTGCCGCCCGGGTCCTTGCCGCGGACCACGCGACCGCCCCCCTCGGCCAATGCCTTCTCCAGCATCCGTATTTGGGTGCCCTTACCGCACCCGTCCGGACCGTCAAAGACGATGAACTTACCGGCCAGCTTCCGGGCGAGTTGAGGCGCGTCCGTGTTCACGATGGCTCCCGTGGGTCGAGACCGCTTCTTTCAGGAGAACCGGAGGTGGGCGTCGTGTGATTGCCGGCGGCCCGGCTCCGTGCGAACACTTCGGCCGCGTTGTAACTCGAGCGGACGAACGGCCCACAGGCTGCGCTGACAAAGCCGAGGTCGTCGGCCACGCGGGCCAGCCTGTCGAACTCCCGCGGGTGGTAAAACCGGGCCACCGGCGTGTGCCCGGGCGTCGGCTGGAGGTATTGCCCGACGGTCAGCACGTCGCAGTCGACCTGGCGCAAATCCTCGAACGTACGGGTGATTTCGTCTTCGGTCTCGCCCAGGCCGATCATCAGGCCTGATTTGGTCAGCATGTCGGGCGACAGCAGCTTGACGATCCGCAGCACGTCCAGCGAACGGCGATACCTGGCCTGCGGCCGGACGATCGGCGTCAGCCGCTCGACGGTCTCGATGTTGTGGTTGTAGATGTCCGGTGCGGCGTCGCACACCGCGGCGATGCAGTCGGGCCGGGCGTGGAAGTCGGCCGGCAGGACTTCGACGGTGGCCTGGGGACGGGTCTGCCCGATCCGCCTGACGCACGCTGCGAAGTGGCCGGCGCCCTCGTCGGGCAGGTCGTCGCGGGCGACCGCAGTGATGACCACGTGCCGCAGGCCGAGCCTGGCCACGGCCTGGGCCAGTCGCTGCGGCTCGTCTTCCGCCGGCGGGTCGGGGCGGGCCGTCGAGACGGCACAGTACTGACACCGCCGCGTACAGCGGTCGCCCAGGATCATGAAGGTGGCGGTTTTGGCCGACCAGCACTCCGAGAGGTTGGGGCAGCGGGCCTCCTGGCAGACGGTGGCCACGCCGCTGTCGGCCACGGTCCGCTTGGTCAGGGCGAAAGTCCGCCCGGCCGGCAGGGGGCGTTTCAGCCAGGGAGGCAGCCGGCGCCGGGTTTGGGCCCTTGAGGTTTCAGGCGGCGATAGGATCGGCAGGTTCAACATCTCAACCGGCGGCGGCGCGTCCGGACAAAACGCAGTGCGGTACAACGGGCTAGATCATAGGTGGGCTCCGGCGGTCGTCAAGCCAGGTTGGTGGTTGACGCCCCGGTGGGTCATGCCGTACAGTTTGAGCAGCGCCGGTGCACTTCGAGCGGAGGCGTCGGGTCAGATGGGCGTCAAGATCAGCAAGATCCTCTATCCCACGGATTTTTCGGAGATGTCGCTCCACGCGCTGACCTACGCGCGTGAACTGACCACGACGTTCGATGCCCATCTGCATTGCATCCACGTGGTGGACGAGGCGTTTCAATACTGGACGGCGATGGGACCCGAGAGCGTGCCGGTGGGCGTGGCGGTCGAGGACCTGATGAGCATGGCCGAGGCCCACATGCAGCGCTTCGCCGATGAGCATCTGGTCGGACTCAAATACGTGCCGGTGACCAAGGTGCTGGTGGGGCGCCCGTTCCGCGAGATCATCGCCTATGCTCGTGACAACACCGTCGACCTGATCGTGCTGGCCACGCACGGGCGCGGCGGGCTCTCGTGGGTCCTGGTGGGCAGCACGGCCGAGAAGGTCGTTCGCAAGGCCCCTTGCCCGGTGCTGACCGTTCGCAGCCCGGAGCACGAGTTCGTCATGCCCTGACCGGCTCGGCGAACTCGACACGACTGTTTCTGAAACAGGTAGATCATGCCCTACATTGATCCAGCGGAATGCAAGCGGCGCGTGCGGTCCACGGCGCTCTGGGCGGGCCTGGCCGCCGTGATCATGCTCTTCTTCGGATACCGTGGGGGCTGGGAGCTTCCTGAAGCCAACCCCATGCGGGCCGGGTCGATGCTCTTCGTCTACACCCTCAAGATCGGCGGCTGGGTCATGCTGGTCGAGGCGCTGTTGCTGTGGACCGGAATACGGGCCGCCCTGGTGTGCGACGGCGTGGTGACCACCCTGATCGGCATGCTGCTGGTCCTGGGCGGGCTGCTCATGACCCCGGGCAGCCTGTGGCAGGCCCTTCTGTTTATCGTCTTCGGGCTGCTGTTCATCAGTTCCGGGTTGCGGAGCTGGCGCGAGGGTCGGGCGTTGTTCGAGACATCCGCACCGGCCCCGGCCGGTGATGGTCTGCCGCCGGCCGATGCCGCGGCGACCGAAGCGGCCGCCGGCGGTGCAGACTCCCAACCGGAGGCTTCCGAAGGCCACCTCTCGCAGTTCGCCGACGAGAAGAGACCCGCGGACGAGCGCTGACCGGACACCGCCCACCCCGGCCGCCTGCCTGCGGGTCGTTCCTGTCCCGGCTCGTCGCCGGCGCCCGTGTCGCCCCGTGCACGATCGTGTGCCCCCACCTAGAATGGTCGTCGCCATGACCGAAGCTGCCGGCCCCGGAATCGACCCCCAGGACCGCTATTCGCGGCAGATGCTCTACGAGCGTATAGGCCTCGAAGGGCAGCGCAGGCTGGGCGCTTCGCGGGTCGTGCTGGTGGGTTGTGGGGCGTTGGGCAGCATGATCGCCGACACGCTGGTTCGGGCGGGCGTGGGACACCTGCGCATCTGCGACCGTGACTTCGTGGAACTCGACAACCTCCAGCGGCAGGTTCTCTTCGACGAGGACGACGTAAGGGCCAATCTGCCCAAAGCGGAGGCCGCCCGACGCAAGCTGCGGCGCATCAACAGTCAGGTATCCCTCGAGGTGGTGGTGAGCGACGTCAACCACACCAACGTCGAGCGGCACGTCGAGGGGGCCGATCTGTTGCTCGACGGGACGGACAACTTCGAGACGCGCTATCTGATCAATGACCTGGCGGTGAGGGACTCGATTCCGTGGGTGTACGGCGCAGTGATCGGGGCCACCGGGCTTTGTCTGCCGATTGTGCCGGGCGAGACGCCTTGCCTGCGCTGCGTCTTCGAGTCGCCTCCGCCCCCCGAGATGACGCCGACCTGCGACACGGTGGGAGTCCTGGCTCCGGCGGTCTCGGTGGTCGCCGCCCTGGAGTGCATCGAAGGGATGAAGGTCCTCACCGGCCGGCTCGAGGAGGTGAACCGCGGCCTGGTCAGCATCGACTTGTGGACGGGCCGGTGGGTGCGGGTCAACGTGGGCGGGGCGGCCGATGCGACCGACTGCCCGTGTTGCCGGCAGCGACGTTTCGAGTATCTCGACGGAAGCGGCGCGTCGACCACCACACATCTGTGTGGCCGCAACGCCGTTCAGGTCAACCGTGCGGGCGGTCCTGCGGTGGACTTGGCCGCGATCGCCGCCCGGCTCAAGCGGGTCTGCTCGGCACCGGTGACCTTCAATCGGTTCCTGCTGCGGGCGTACGTGGAGGATTGTGAACTCACCCTCTTCGGCGACGGCAGGGCGATCATCAAGGGGACTGACGACGCGGATCGGGCCCGGGTGTTGTACAGCAAGTACGTCGGTGTGTAGCGGGTGGCCCCCTCTCGTCGGGCTGTTTTCCGGACCGGCGGGGGCCCGAGTGCCAGGCTCCTGTCACAGGGAGCCAAGAAAGAACCCGCCCCGGGGGCGGGTTCTGTTGGTTTTCATCGAGATCGTTTGAGCGGCCGAGCGGAGGCCGGAGGTTCCGCTAGTCCGGTCGCGGTCCCGGCGTGTACGGGTAGACCGGGGTGGTCGCGCAGGCTCCCGCTCCGCCGGCGCCGCCGGCACCGTTCTGCACGCCGTAGTACGGAATCGAGCAGCTCGGATCCAGACTGTAATCGGGGATGTCGGCGAACATCAGGTCCACGTCTATCGGATCGCAGAAACCGAAGATCGATCCGCAGGGGTTGGCCGTGGTCAGCACCGTTTCGCAAGAGGGCAGAAGGGCGAGGACCTGACCGCAGGCGAACACTGCCATGACGATCAGGAGTCGCGATCTTCGGCTCGTGGATGACCTTGTCATCGTTTACCTCCTCAAGTACTGCTGCATCACCGACCGCTGGCTGGCACGAGGCGGACGTCCGCCGGCCCCGCGTCGCCCGTCCGGCAGGGTTACCCTCCGGTGACGTTCTCTGGGCAATCGGCGAAGAAGGTCCCGCCGCTTACCGTGTCGCCGGTCTGGCCGGTGGTATTGGTTCCCGAGTCGCTTCCGCCGATCTGGCCGCACGGGTCGATCACGCCGCCCAGGATGCCGCTGGTGCAATCGAACATAAAGCACATGTCCAGCGAGGAGACCGCTGCGTCGGCTCCAAACGACCCACAGGTCAGATTCCCACCGGCGCACAGGTACGCCCCGCCGAGAATGAGACACGCTGCCATTCGGATTCGAGATTTACGCCGTGGCATGGGAGTGTTTCTCCTTCCGGTTGCGCTTCCCAGCGTCCCGCGGAGTCGCGTTTCCGCGGGACCACCCCATCCCAGGATGCGCCGCCGAGTATAGGTCCTGCCGATCGGGCCTGCAAGGGCGGCAAGGGCGAAATCCGCGTCGCTCGACCGCGTCGTGCCGGCGGCGCACACACTCCACCCTCCCATTCTATCGGCTCTCCAAGCTGTCCGGCAAGCTTGGGTTTTGGGCCAGGAGGGCCGAAATACGCTCACGGTTTACCGGTTGGATGATCCCTTGATTGGTGATGATGGCCCAGATCAGTCGGGCCGGGGTCACGTCGAAGGCCGGGCAGTAGCAGGGCACGCCGTCGGGGGCGGTCTGGCGGCCGAAACCGTGGCGGATTTCGTCCTCGCTGCGCTCCTCAATGGGGATGGCGGTCCCGTCGGGAATCGAGAGGTCGAAGGTGGAGGTCGGTGCGGCCACGTAGAACGGGATGTCGTGTGCCTGGGCCAGGACGGCGACGGAGTAGGTGCCGATCTTGTTGGCGGCGTCGCCGTTGGCAGCGATGCGGTCGGCCCCGGTGATGACCAGGTCGATCTTTCCCTGGCTCATGAGCAGGCCGGCCATGTTGTCGCAGATGACCGTGGTGTCGATGCCGGCGCGGTCCAGTTCCCAGGCGGTCAGCCGCGAACCCTGAAGGAGGGGGCGGGTTTCGTCGGCATAGACGCGGAAGGATCGGCCTCGCTCGTGGGCCGCGTACAACACGGCCAGGGCCGTGCCGTACTCTGCGGTGGCCAGGCCGCCCGCGTTGCAGTGGGTGAGCACGCCGGCGCCGTCGGGGACCAGGGATTCTCCCGTTTGGCCGATCGCGCGGCACATGGCGGCGTCCTCGTCGCGGATGGCCTTGGCCTCTTTCAGCAGGGCCTCCTTCAGGTCGCGGACCATTCCTGGCGTCCAGTCGGCACAGCGCATCATGCGCTCGATGGCCCAGGAGAGGTTGACGGCCGTGGGTCGGGCCCTGACCAGTTCGTCGCATACCGTCGTCAGACGACACAGGAAACCCTGGCGGTCCCTGTCGTCAGCGTCGCGCATGCCCAGCACGACGCCCATGGCGCCGGCAATGCCGATGGCGGGCGCGCCGCGGACGCGGAGGCTGCAGATGGCCTCGCGGATGGAGTCGGTGTCGCGGCACTCGATGATCTTCAGCTCGTTGGGAAGCAGGGTCTGGTCGATGAGGGCAACGTGGCCGTCGAGGTCGCCGATCCATTCGATGGTCCTGGGCACGTCGCTGGCGCTCATGGCATTTCGTGCTCTTGGGCGAGCCGCTGTCGCAGCTCCTGGTTTTTTTGTTCGACGCTGGCGGCCAAGTCGTCCTTGTAGCGTTGGATGGCTGCCTCGACCTTGGTGTCGTGGCGGGCAATGATCTCGGCGGCCAGCAGGGCCGCGTTCTTCGCGCCGGCCGATCCGATTCCGACGGTGGCCACCGGGACGCCGGGCGGCATCTGGACCGTGCTGAGCAGGGCATCGACGCCCTGGAGTGGGGCGGGGGCCCGCGGCCCTCCGATGACCGGGTGGTTGGTATTGTCAGCCACCAGCCCGGCGGGGGTGGCCGCCAGCCCCGCCGCCGCCATCAACACCTCGAACCCGTTGTCGCGGGCCGTTCGGGCGAACTCGCGCACCCGCTCGGGCGAGCGATGGGAGGACATGATCTCGACCGAGCAGCCGACGCCGAGTTCCTCGAGTTGCTTGAGGCAGAGTTCCATGATGGGCCAGTCGGAATCGCTGCCCATCACGATGGCTACGGGTTTGTTGGCCATGGCCGAATCCCTCCGCGTCGTTCCCAGGATCTGCTCCTGGCGTGCAGCCAGAGCGACGGTGTCCGGTTGGTTCGGGCCCATTGTAGGGTCGGCGTGATGGGCGGCAAACGCGTGCGGATCGGGCGAGGGGGGCGCGGCTGGGGGTGTGGGCTCCGGCAGGGATTGTGAAATGGGTTCGTTTGGAGAATCAGCGAACTGGAAATCGGTGTGCGGGACGGTCGTAGCGTTTTTGGGCCGGTCGGGTAGGTGAAGCGCTTGGAAACGGTCGTTTTGGCGCGTGCTTGCTCGCTTTTGGGGGCGCGTTTCGGGGGGTTGCGCGCGAGCGGTTTAGCCTGTAAACCATTTAAAGACAAAGCGTTAAGCCCATTCGTCGGGTCCCGGCAGTCCGACCTGCGGGGCCTCACACGGGGTTGCCGGCGTGAGCGATGGTGGGTGAGACCCGGTCTGTCCGGTCTCCTTCTGAATTCCCCTCCCTTACGGTCGGGGCTCGGAACGAGGTCAGGCGAAGGGGTCGTGGACGACGGGCTGGCCGCAGTAGATGCACTTGGGGAAGCGCTTGGCGATGGTGCGGTTGCACTGCGGGCAGACGTGGGCGTTTGGCTTGCGGACCTTGCCGTCCAGGGTTCCGTCGGAGAGGTCGATGTCGTTGACGCGTTGGACGAGTTCCTCCTCGGGGATGCCGAGGCGGTCTCGCATCAGGGTCCAGAGGGCCTCGCAGACGAGCATGGCTCGGTCGCACCTGGCCTCGAGCTCGGCGACCTGTGACTGGGCCCGCTGGGCCTGGCCGGAGGCCCTGGCGGCGTCGCCCGTCGCCCGACTGACACCTCGACTGATACTCCAGAAAGTGCTCATGTTGGGTCCTCCTGTGCAGTTGATTCTATGCGAGGCTTGCAGAAGGGCAAAGGGAGGTGTTCGCAGAAGGAGTGAGTGAGACTGTCGCGTCAAGTGCGGAGCAGTGCCAACGCTCGCGGTCTACTTTCCGCAGTAGTCGATGATTCGGGCGATTTCTTTGCGGAGGTCTTTTCGGGGGACGATCCGGTCTACGAAGCCGTGCTGGAGCATGAACTCTGCGGTCTGGAACTCGTCGGGGAGCTCGGCCTTGATGGTGTTGGCGATGACGCGTGGGCCGGCGAAGCCGATCATGGCGCCGGGTTCGGCCAGGATGACGTCGCCGAGGCTGGCGAAGCTGGCGGCGACGCCGGCCGTCGTGGGGTCGGTGGCGACGACGACGTAGAGGCCGCCGGAGTCGTCGAGCTTGGCCAGTGCGGCGGCGGTCTTGGCCATCTGAAGCAGGGAGACCATTCCCTCCTGCATGCGGGCACCGCCCGAGGCCGTCACGATCACCAGGGGCAGGTTCTCCTCAGCGGCGAGTTCGGCGGCGGCGGTGACCTTCTCACCCACGACGGCGCCCATGGAGGCCATGATGAACGCGGGGTTCATGACGGCCAGGATCACCGCCCGGCCGCGGACGTAGGCCCGGCCGATGACGATGGCCTCGTACTCGCCGGTTTTCTTCTGCATCTGCTTGAGGCGGTCGCGGTAGGTGATGCGGTCCTTGAAGCGGAGGGGGTCGGTGGGGACGAGGTCGGCGAGGAACTCCTCGAAGGAGTCGGGGTCGACGAGCTGCTCGATGCGGGTTCGGGCGTCGATGCGGTGGTGGAAGCCGCAGTCGGGGCAGACGTAGAGGTTGTCGGCCTTGTCCTTGGCGTAAATGGTGGCACCGCAGGCGTCGCAACGGGTCCACAGGCCGACGGGCACATCGGATTTTTT
>Ga0307380_10001431_pt1 | contig 34995 bp, 28 predicted proteins | sample UN3MG_FD_202239 | JGI IMG/M metagenome (GOLD analysis project Ga0307380, IMG submission 202239) | Soil microbial communities from Risofladan, Vaasa, Finland - UN-3 | ecosystem: Environmental > Terrestrial > Soil > Coastal area > Acid sulfate soil | place: Finland: Risofladan, Vaasa | collected...
AGTCTCCCTAGCATACCCGCCCGGCGCCTGGTGTCAACTGTGCGCCCTCCTCAGGTCCATTTCTGGTACACCCACTCGCCCGGCACCAGCATCCGCACCGAACGCAGGATGATCTTCAGGTCCAGCCACAGACCCCACCGCTCCACGTACTGAACGTCGAGTTCCAGTTTCTGCTCGTGCGGGATCTCGCCACGGCCCAGGACCTGCGCCAGTCCCGTCAGGCCGGGCCTGACCTCCAGCCGCCGCCGCTCGCGCTCGTTGAACTGGCGCGCCTGGCTCATGTACAGCGGCCGCGGACCCACAATGCTCATGTCCCCCTTCAAGACGTTCCAGAGTTGCGGCAACTCGTCCAGCGTCATTTCGCGCAGCCAGCGCCCGAGCCGCGTCAGACGCGCATCCTCCCGCCCCATCGGGCTCACGTCGTACGGGTCGGCGTCGGCGCGCATCGTGCGGAACTTGTACACCATGAACGGCCTCATGCTGCGGCCGGCCCGTTCCTGGCGGAAGAGCACCGGCCCGGGACTGTCAATGCGAATCAGAATCGCCAACGCCGCCAGGAACGGCCAGCCCGCCGCCAGCGCCGTCCCCGCCAGAACCACGTCCACCGCCCGCTTGACCGCCTGCCCGGTCGGACTCATGGGCCCTCCCCTGCCGGGCGGAGCGGCTTCACCTCGAAGATCGGCCCGAACCGCTCCAGGCGGTCGTACGTCAGGACCCACGACGGGACATAACCCGCCTCCTCGGAAACGACAAACACGCGCCTGCCCTCCGCGCGGGCGCCGGGCAACAGGTCCGTCTTGCTCTGCCAGTACGGCCGGAGCGAAGGCTCAAACCGCACGTCATAAGGATCGACAATGAGAACGTCCGGCCGGCGGCCTTCGATGTCCTGAAGACACTTGAGCGGCATGCTGGAGGTCGTGTCCGGCAGGAGGATCGCGTTCTCCGGCAGCGTGGCCAGCACGTCCTCCGCAAATCGCCGGGCACTCCGGTCCCCGCATTTCCACGGCCGCAGGAAATACGCGTAGGGATCGCGATACGGGAGTTTGCGCTCGAAGAAGACGCATCCTGCCGACTCCGCCATCGCCGGAAGAACCGCATAAACCCCGACCGGCATGATCGCCAACACGACCAGTAACCAAACCATCCACCGCCGCCATGCGAGGAGCACCGCCGCGCCGATGCCGATGAGCAGGCTCCCGCACACGTAGAACGGAACGAAGAAGGAATACTGGTCCGGCACCTTGTATCGAGCGGCCCACAGGAAGTAGATCGCCGCCAGCACGAGCACGAGCACCCCGAAGGCGTTGCGTCGCCGCGCCAGCACGACGGCGCCGACGGCAATCGCGGCGACGAGCGGCGTCGGATAGTTCAGGCCGACGTACAGGACGCTGCGTCCCAGGAGCCGGGGCAAATCACCCATGTTCACCGCCGAACCGCCGTGATGGCCGCTCGTCATGGAACGGACGGTCTCAAGCAAGTTCCCTGTCCGCACGCATTCCAACGCGCCCACAATCCAGTACAGCGTCCCCCCGGCCAGCCAGCACCCCACGGCCGCCGGGACGATCCACCACGGGGCACGCCGGCGGACGCACTCAACCACCATCCACGTCCCGAAGACCGCCAGGCTGAAGACCGCCATCATGTGATTGCTGATCGCCGCCCCGTTCACCAGGAAAAGCAGCAGCAGCCACCGCGCCTGGCGCCGATCGATCCAAAGCCACGCCAGCAGGCACTCGGCCGACAGGAACGCGGCCGTCCATCCCAACACCTCGGACATGACGGCGAACGTCCAGATCGTGTGTCCGAGGCCGAACGAGAGGCCTGCAAGGACCGCCGGCGCCGTCCGCCCCGTTACGAGTCGGACCACGAGAACGATGTTGGCGGCGGCCAGGGCCATCGCCACGGCCGAACTCAGGTTGGCCGCATATGCGTAGTTCCAGAACGGCACGAGGCCCAGCGCCCTGGCCGTCACGAGAAACCACGGGTGGACGCGGACGGCCTCGCCGGGCCGGCACCAAACGCTCGCGCCGGCCGGCGGCCACGAGAGCCTCGCCGCCGTCCACTGATACTCCCCCCCGTCCTGCCAGACGAGGTCCGGCGAGAGCGTCACGACGTAAATCACCAGCGCCGCTCCGAACGCCGCCAGCCACAAAGCCCAGGGACTGCAGTCCCTGGGCTTGTCATTACCCGCGCGCCCGGCGCCCGAGGTGCTCCCTCCGGTTGCGTTAACCGTCCCGCTCATCACTACCCAGTCCTTCACACCACGAAGAGAAGCCCGGCCACCATGGCCAGCCACACGACCAGGGCGACGACGAACGCAGGGTCCCGGCGCACCATGTCCACCGGGTCGCCCGCCCGGCCGGTAATCGCCATGTGATAGAACCGGAACACCGCGTAGAGAACCGGAAGGACCGTGATGAACATCCACTCGTGGTGCGCCACTTCCCGGATCGTCCGTTCGCTCACCGTATAAAGCATGTACGTCACGATGGCCAGGCCCGCCGACACGGTCATCATGTGGGCCAGAGTGCGTTCCGTGTAGAGGCCCCACGCGAGCGGCCGCGCTGCCGCCGCCCCCTCCCCCAGCGCCACGCGCTCGCTCTCGCGCTTCGCGAAGCCCAGGAACAGGCTCAGCGTCAGGGTGCACAAGAGGAGCCAGTAACTGACCTCCACGTGGATCGCCACGCCCCCCGCGTAGGCCCGGATCACGAACCCCGATGCGATCACCAGCACGTCCAGGATCGCCACTCGCCTCAGCCCCGCCACATAGGCGAGCATCAGCACGAGGTACGCACCGACCGTGGCCGCAAACGCCCGGCCGACGACCAGGGCCAACCCGACCCCCGCCGACGCCAGAACGACGCTCAAGCCGACGGCCAAGCCCGCACCGACCGCCCCCGACGCCACCGGCCGGTTCCGCTTCAACGGGTGCTGCGCGTCCTCCCGACGGTCCACCACGTCGTTCAGCGCATAAATTGCGCTGGACGCCAGGCAGAAGGCGGCAAAGGCCCCGGCCGCCCGCACCACCGCCTCCGCGTCCGTCACCTTTCGGGCGAACACCAGGGCCGCCAGGACGAACCCGTTCTTCAGCCAGTGGCTCGGCCGCGAGAGCCGCACCAGGTTCACCAGAGCCTTCAATGGTTCTCCTTGCCGGACAGGCACGCGCGAGCGTGGTTTTCGTCTTCCGAGCCGCGACTGGAAGGTCGCGGCGACGTTCCCTGCCGTGGACCGTGCCACGATAGGGAACGTGACCGCCCGCTGCCGCGGGCGGCTCGAACGACGCGCGCCACCCCCGCCGTGGCCCGTTCCCTACAGCCTCTTATGGCCCCCCAGGGGCTAACTGTCAAGCCGGAGGCCCGTTCCCCGTATCTATCGGCAATCTCGGCGGAGCCGATGTACCGAAAGAGACCCGCTCGCCTTCCGCCTTCGCCCTTCGGGCTACGGCGGACAAGCCGGCTCGCGGCTAAACGCAGCGCCTTTCGAGCCGCGACCGGAAGAGCCTGCCCTGAGCCTGTCGAAGGGTCGCGGCGACGTTCCCCGCCCTGGCACGTGCCATGCCGCCCAAGCGCACCCCACCCCGCCCACTTGGGGTATCCGTTTGACAAAAACCCTTTTTCCGGCTATATTTCCAACTGGAAACGCCCCAGCCGTACCGGTAGGGGTCGAAAACAGGAGGGGGGGCTTTGCGGCCATGTCAGCCAAGCGCATTGTGTTCCTCTCCGGCGTTCTCGTTGTCCTCTTCGCGACATCCGTCAGCGGCACCGCACTAAATGACTACGAGGCGCTGTGCGACTGGGACAGTCTCCCCCTACTAAAAACCGGCGTCGTGGCCGGCCTGGCCAGCAGTTACGACCGGTCAGGCGGCAATGACGATTACAACTATTACGAGTTCCCCATCGATTTCCAGGACAGTCAAACCCAGACCCAGGCGAGCATTTCCACAACCATCGTGACGCTTGCCGGGCCGGGAATCCTCACGCGGTTCTGGATGCCCCGTGCGGCGGCAGACGAGGGCTTCACCGTTAAGATGACCGTGGACGGCACGCTCCCGATCAACACCGACAGCGACACGTTTCTCAGCGGAAGGTACGGCTACGTCCAAAGCCCCTTGGTGAAAACGCTCGTCGGCGGACAGGTCAGTTACGAGCCCATCGCTTTCCAGAACTCCCTGGTCATCGAATCCAACAACTACTCCACCGCCGTTGGAGGCTGGCCTGCCCGGCGCCACTACTACCAGTACAGTTACCACCTCCTGCCCGCTGCCGACACCGTGACCCCTTACAACGGGTCGCTCACGGGAGACCAGCAGACAGCGCGCGATAGCGTCGTCAACCTAAACGTCGGCTCCAACCCCGCTGGCGCGATCGCCGGCGCCGTCGTCCTGAACACCAGCAGCGTCAGCATTCCGGCCGGCGGCGCCCAAGCCTTGGCAAGCCTGTCCGGCAGCGGCCAAATCCAAAGGCTTAATCTGAACATGAGCGGCGCAAACGACGCCCAACTCGACGGTCTGCGGCTCCGCGTCCGATACGACGGCCAGGCTCAGAACGCCATCGACGTGCCCGTGGCCCATTTCTTCGGCGCGGGGCACGACCGCGTCCCGTACAAGTCCCTGCCGCTCGGCACCGACGGGCCCGACGGGTTCTACTGCTACTGGCCCATGCCTTACCGCCAAGGCGCCGTCGTCGAACTGTACAACGCGACCGGTTCAGCCATCGGCATCACCTCCGCCGCCGTCGAGTACGAAGCCGGCGCCGTACCCGCCGACGCGTGCTACCTGCATGCGGCCTTCAACGAGGAAACGACAACCGCCGGCCAGACGCATTACCAAATCCTCGCCTTGACAGGCGAAGGCCACTACGTCGGCAACCTCTTGTATGTCAGAAAAGACGGGACGAGCAAAATCATTCTCGAAGGCGACGACATCATCACCGTCGACGGGACCACCCTCTTCGGAACAGGCCTCGAGGATGCCTACAACGGCGGTTACTACTATAACCACGTACTGGAGACCGACGGCACCGGCGCCGATGACGACGACGGCGACGTCGCCAACCCCACCAGCGGGATCGGGCCTTACCACGGCCTGCTGAACATGCACGACATCGACACCGCCAATCCCGCCACCAGTTACCTCAGAACCGACCAGTATCGCTGGCTCATCGGCGACTACGTTCCCTTCTCGGACAGCATGGATGTGCGCATCGAGAACTACGGAAATAGCGGCGACGTGCTCTTTGGCTCGACGGCCTTCTACTACGATATGCTTCGGGTGCCGGGCGACGCCAACATGGACCATATCACCGACGCCCTGGACTACGTGGTCGTGTCGAACCACTACGGCGTCGGCTCGCAGTGGGCCGAGGGCGACGTCAACGGCGACGGCGTGGTCGACGCGCTGGACTACGTGGAGATCTCGAACAACTATGGCTCGCACGCGCCCGAGCCAGCCACCCTGGCCCTCCTGGGTCTCGGCGGGCTGGGATTGTTGGCCCGCCGCCGGGCCGCACTTTGGAGATTATGGACCCCTTGAGGACGACAAGGACGGCCCCCTAGAAGGGCCAGACGAGCGGCGCCAGAAGCACCGTCACGACGCCCATGAGGACGTTCAGCGGCAAGCCGATACGCGGGTAATCCAGGAACCGGTATCCCCCCGGCCCGAAGACCATCAGGTTCGTTTGATAGCCGATGGGCGTGGCAAAACTGGCGGACGCGCCGACCATGATGGCGGCAATGAACGGCATAAAGTTGACGCCGAGGTCTTTCGACGCCGCCAGGGCGATCGGAAAGATCAGAATGGCTGCCGCGTTGTTCGTGATGATCTCCGTGAAGATCGTAGTAGCGGCATAAATCATCGCCAGCGTGAGCCAAGGATGACCGCCCGCCAGGTCGACCAGGCCGCCGGCGATGGCAGCAGCGGCACCTGTTTTCTCGAGGGCGGCCCCGAGCGCGAACGCCGCCGCAATCACCAGCAGGACGTGCCAGTCCACACTTCGGCGTGCCTCCGAAACCCGGCAGCAGCGCGTGAGGAGCATCAGTCCCGCGGCCAGCAGGGCCCCTTTGAGCATGCTCAGCCACCCGGCTGTGACGACCGCCACCATGCCGAACAGAATCAGGAGGGCCACCCAGGACTTCTCATACCGCGGCAGTTCCGAGCCCGGGATCCGGTTGACGAGATAGAAATCCCGCGAATCGCGGTGTTGGGCCACAAAAGACGGCAACGCCTCCAGCAGCAGCGTGTCGCCGGGCTTCAGGACAATGTCACCGATCTTCTCCCGGAGCCGTTCCCCATTGCGGGCCACCGCGATGACCACCGCGTTGTAAACCGTCCGGAATCGCCCTTCTCGGACGCTCACGCCCGCCAGGGGGCAACTATCCGAGACCACCGCTTCCAGCAAGCACCGTTGGGACCGCGGCGCGTCCAACTTGAAAACCTGGTCCGTCGCAGGCTTCAGGCCCCGCATCTTCTGGAGTTCAACCACCGATCCGACGATCCCGACGAACACCAGCCGGTCGTTCGCCTGAAGCTTCTCCTCGGGAGCGACGGCCGGCCGGACCTCGCCCTCGCGCTCGATCTCCATCAGGTACAGGCCGGCCAGGTGGCGAAGACCGGCCTGTTCGATGGTCTTGCCGACCATCGGCCCGCTCGCTTCGACGATCATCTCGACCGTGTACTGTCTCGGGTCGTCTGTCGTGCTGATGGCCGGCTGGCGGTCGGGCAGCAGCCACCGGCTGAACAAGAGCATATACGCGATGCCGGCGATCGCGCACGGAATGCCGACCCAGGCAATGGTGAACATGCTGAGAGCGGGCATGCCGGGTTCCGACAGGACCAGCCCATAGACCACGAGGTTGGTGCTCGTGCCGATGAGGGTGCACACGCCGCCGAGGATGGCGGCATAACTCAAGGGGATCATCAGTTTCGAGACGGGCAGGCGCAGGTTCTTCGCCCACTCGCTGACGGCGGGGATCATCATCGCCACGACGGGCGTGTTATTGAGAAACGCGCTGGCGGCCGCCACCGGGCCCATGACCCGCGCCTGGGCCGCCAGGATGGATCGCGGCCGGCCGAGCAGCGTCTGAACGATCCACGTCATTCCGCCGGTGGCGCGGATGCCGACCACGACAATGTACAGCACGCCGACGGTGACCATGCCTTCCTTGGCCAGTCCGGCGAGCGCGTCGTGGGGTTCGAGGATTCTCAAGACAAGCAGAAGGCTGACGCCTCCCCAGAGGAGGACGTCGGCGCTGATCCGCGTCAGGGCCATCGCCCCGACCAGGAAGGCAATCAGTCCGAGTGTCGTCCAGGCTTCCCAGCCCACTCTTGGTTCCTCCGCCGGGTGGGCGTGCTCGGCGTACGGATGTCCGCTGCCGAGGATACCCCGCCGCGCTACGTCCTGGGGATCAAACCTTCACGCTCCAGGTACGCGAGGACCTGCTGCGAAGATTCTTCGGGCGTCGCCTCGCACGTCTTGAGCCGAATCTCAGGATTCTCGGGCGATTCGTACGGGTCGTCCACACCGGTAAATTGTTTGATCTCGCCGGCGAGGGCCTTCTTATACAGCCCCTTGACGTCGCGTTTCATGCACTCTTCGATGGGCGTGTCCATAAAGATTTCGATGAACCGCCCCCCGTCGCCTTCGACCTGTTTGCGGACCGTGTCGCGGATGGCCTTGTACGGGCTGATGCAGGCGCAGCAGGCCGCCAGACCGTTGCGCGCCATCAGGTTCGCGACGAACCCGACCCGCAGAATGTTCGTGTCCCGGTCCTCCTTGGAAAAGCCGAGACCCTTGGACAGGTTCGTGCGGACGACGTCGCCATCAAGCACTTCGATCTTCACGCCGCGCTTCCGCAGCGCTGGCACCACGATGTCGGCAATCGTGGACTTGCCCGAGCCCGAAAGCCCCGTGAACCACAGAACGAACCCCTGAGCCATTGCCATCTCCCTGTCTCACTCCTGCCTGAAGAACGCCGTTCCTGTCTGCCGGTACGGGCGAGCGCCTACTCGGTCGACTGGCGGGCCGCCTCGATGAGGATGGCGGCGACCTCCGGCCGAGTGAACTCCGGCGGAGGCGCCTCGCCTCGCGAGAGCATCTCGCGGACCTTCGTGCCCGACAGGAACACGCGATCCTCCTGGCCGTGTGGGCACGTTTTGCCCGTGGCCATGCCGTCACATTTCTTGCAGAAGAAGGAATGCTCGAACATCAGGGGCGTGATGCCGATCGCCTGCGGATCGAACTCGTCGAAGATCCGCTGCGCGTCGTACGTACCGTAATAGTCGCCCACGCCCGCGTGGTCCCGGCCGACGATGAAGTGCGTGCACCCGTAGTTCTTCCGCATGATCGCGTGCAGAATGGCCTCGCGCGGACCGGCATAGCGCATCGAGGCGGGCAACACGGTCAGCACGACACGCTGCTTCGGGTAATAGTTCTCAAACATCACCTCGTACGTGCGCATGCGGACGTCGGCCGGAATGTCGCCTTTCTGCGTCTCGCCGACCAGCGGATGCAGCAGCAGGCCGTCGCAGATCTCCAGCGCCGCCTTCTGGAGGTACTCGTGGGCCCGGTGGCACGGGTTGCGCGTCTGAAACGCCACGACGCGGCGCCACCCGCGCTTGTCGAACTCCTCGCGCGTCTCGCGCGGCGTCCAGCGATACGCCTTGAGGTCCTCGTGCGGGGGCAGGCTGAGGACGTCCACCTTGCCTCCCAGACAGACCTCCCCCTGCCCCATCACCAGCGCGACGCCGGGGTGCTTGGTGTCGGCGGTCTTGTAGACCTCTCGGGCTTCGCGCTCGCGGTCGTGGTCATACTTCTCTTCCAAGTGCAGAATCGCCAGCACCGTATCGGATTCCGGATCGTAGAGAGCGACCTCGCCGCCTTCCTTGAGGCCGTCGGCTTGCTTGCGGTTGGCGCTCAACGTCACGGGAACCGTCCAAGGCTCGCCGGTCGGCAAATGCATCTCGTCCACGACCGAATCGAACTGGCCGCGAGTCATGAACCCCGTCAGGGGGCTGAAGGCGCCGACGGCAAGGAGTTCCAGGTCGCAGCGCTCGCGGAGCGCGAGTTGAACCCGCGGCAAGCCCTCGGCCCGCTTGGCCGCCTCGGCCGCCTCTTTCGCTCCCAAGAGCCGATTCACCAGCACGCCCCCGTGGGGCGCGATCGGCCCCGGCACCTGCTTCCTGGTCATCACGTTTCTCCGTTCGGCTAAGGTCGCTTCTCGAGTCGCTTTTCGGTTGAAGCCGAAGCCCGGCTCCAATGAATCCCTCCAGCCTGCATGACCGGAGGCACACTCCAATTGGAGTGCAGCCATAGTATAACCAGATTCCGGGGCCTGTCAAGTCAGGGAGGTCGGAATATTCAACATCGCGGCGGACCGGAATAGAAGCCTCCGGACCAGGCACAATGATAAACCCTTTCGCCTCAAGACCTTAGGCGATCTGGCTTGCTGGGCGACACCTCTTCCAACATTCCCAGACAATCTTCTCAGGAGTTTCCCCAAAACCAAAGACGGTTTTCGCGTAAGTGTCTGAAGCTGCTTGGGTTAAAAATTTCGAGAAGTGTAAAGGGTGCTGGCCTTTCGCAGGTTTTCAGGGTACCGCGGGTAGCTGGAGGAAGCAAGGAAGATGAAAGCGAGCCGGCCCGACGCGACGGTTCTGTGTTACCCGGTCATCTCGTTCGGCGAGTTTCGGCACCACGGCTCCATGGTGAACCTGCTGGGCAAGGACCCCGACCCCAAACTGCGCGAGTCGCTGAGCCTGGAGACCCGCGTGACGCCCCAGACGCCGCCGACCTTCCTCTGGCACACAAGCGACGACCAAGCTGTGCCCATCGAGAACAGCCTCCTGTACGCGTCGGCCCTCCGCCGCTGCAAAGTCCCGTTCGCCCTGCATGTCTTTCCGCACGGCCCGCACGGCATCGGCCTGGCCGCCAACGTGCCGGAGGCACGCCAATGGCCGGCACTCTGCGCGGAATGGCTGAAAGGCCTCGGCTTCACCGGCAAGTGACACGGCGTGCAATCCCGGCTTTCACGTGCTCTCGCACGCGGTTGGGGTGCAGGTGCCGCGTCGCGGTTCCCCGTGGCCTCCTGGACGCTCTCCCACTCGTCCTCGGAAGGTTACCGCCCCGAGCCTGCCGAAGGGCTGCTGCCTTGCATGCATCCAAGTGCGGGTGGATAAAAAGGAGTACCTCCAACCCAGCCTTCACCTGCCGCGTGCTAGCGGCGTTCGGTGGAGGGCGTAGTCGAAACGCCTCCCACGCTGTTGAACGAAACCACCCCTGAATTGTTTGTAAGACCTTTGACCTCGTTGTCGGCAATTTCCCCGCCTGTCACGACGACCTCTGAACACGATGTTACATGAAACAGTGGCGCTTCGCTCTTGTTCTCGCGGAATGCACACCCATCGAACACAACGCCCTTGGTATCGTGCAGACTTACTCCCCAGAACTCGCGGTTCTTTGTGAACCTGGTCCGCACAAAACTCAGCTCAGCACAATTCTTGGCCGTCAGAATCCCATAAGTGCAATCCCTGATAACAGAGTCCTCAAAGGAGAAAGATCGCACGTTCACCAATCTGAGTCCCTCCGTGCCGCATCCGAACAATTCACATTGGCGGATGCACATCCTCTCGCAATCGACGACCCCGAGGACGCCGCTGTCACAATACCCCTCTTGGGGTGCGTGGCCCATCACCAAGTTCACCATCTCAACATCCTTGCAGTGCTCGAAGTTGAGCACGAACACATAGCGAGGGCGAACCAGAAGCCGTACGGGCTGCTCGCCTTTGCCGATGATCTTTAGGCCTTCTACGTTACGAATGGTCAGCGTGTTTCCATCAAAGTTGGGATCCCAGCGGATGAACTCCATGTGGCGATCTCCAACCTCGCTCAGTACATACTCACCCGGAGCCAATTCCAGGACACGGTTTGGGCCTACCGCCCTGACAAACTCTTCGGCCGTAGAAACACCAATGACAAGACTTCCACCGCCGCACCCTATACAACAGATAGGACAGGCAACCAGAATAAAGCATGCAAGTTCTTTTCTCATAATATATCCTCCGTCTTTGCCGTCCCACATCGCGCACTTGCCACCGGGGAAGCGTCCCCCAATGGCACCAATTCATGCGACTAAAATTCAACCACGTATGGCCCTAAAATTATAAACGACGAAACCGGCCTTTGCCAATGCAACTCGCCTGCTTCCCTTGCATCCCCATCTACCGCGTCCCCGCATGGCCGAATCCGGCCCTATGATGAAGCGGTTGCCTCGGCCACGTTTTCCGTTGATGCACGGACACCCGGCGTCTATAGTCTCCCCGCGGAGATCTGGCGAGCGAAGGATGGGGAGCGGCGGATGGCGAAAAGCAAGCCGGCCAAGTGGACCCGCAAGCACCTCCTGGGCCTGGAGGACCTGCCGGCCGGGGAAATCAGGCATCTCCTCGACACGGCTGAAAAGGTCCTTCCATACGCCACCGGTCACAAAGCCGCACCCCAGAGCCTCAAAGGGCGGACCGTTCTGAACCTTTTCTGCGAGGATTCGACGCGGACGCGGACGAGTTTCACCCTCGCCGCCGAACGCCTGGGCGCCCGCGTCGTCCAGTTTCATGCCGCGACGAGCAGCCTCAAGAAAAATGAAACCCTTCTCGACACCGCGCGGAACATCGAGGCGATGGGCCTCGACGCCATCGTCATCCGCCACTCCGAGCGGGGCGCGCCCCAGGCCGTGGCCGAGGCCGTCAACTGCTCCGTCATCAATGCCGGCGACGACGCCCACGAGCATCCGACCCAGGCGCTTCTCGACTTCCTCGCGATGCGCCACAAACTCGGGCGGCTCGATGGTCTAACCGTCGCCATCGTCGGCGACATCCGCCACAGCCGCGTCGCGCGAAGCAACCTCTACGGCCTATCGAAACTCGGGAGCCACGTAATCTTCGTCGGCCCGTCCCTCTTCCTCGAAGGCTTGGGCGACATCGCCGTGCCCGCTGAGATGAGCACGGACCTCGATGCGGTGCTCCCCGAGTGCGATGCCGTCATGATGCTCCGCGTCCAGTTCGAGCGGCACGAAGGGGTTTCGTTCGACCTGGAGGACTACAAGCGCGGCTACCAGTTGACGGCGAAGCGCCTCGCGCGGGCCAAGCCCGGCGCCATTGTGCTCCATCCGGGCCCGATCAACCGCGGCCTGGAAATCACCGACGAGGTGGCCGACGGCCCGCAGAGCGTCATCCTCCACCAGGTCACCTGCGGCGTGGCGGTCCGCATGGCGGCCTTGAGCCTCTGCGTCGGTGCGACCGAGCGCCGGCCCCGGCCCGCTTCCACCAGACGCCGAGGACGCAAACGATGACCCGCCTCCGCCCCTTCGACCAGGCTCAGGGCTATGGCGGGCAGGCCCGCCTCGTCCTCGCCGGCGGACGCATCATCGACCCCGCCTCCCCGGCGGGGCAGGCCGGGCGCGATGAAGTCGGCGACCTTATAATAGAAGGCGGCCGCATCGCCCGCTTCGGCCCAGCGGGGTCGCTCAAAGGGGCCGAGCGAGTTCTCGATTGCCGGGGAAAAATCGTCTCGCCGGGATTCATCGACCTGCACGTCCACCTGCGCGAGCCGCCCGTCGCCCGCGCAGCGTCCAGAGTCGGAGGGGCGGACCTTGCGGCCCTGCCGGAGACGATTGCGACGGGCGCGGCGGCGGCCGCCGCGGGCGGCTTCACGACCGTCTGCGCCATGCCGAACACCGACCCGCCGATGGATTCGGCCGAGGCCGTGGCCTATTACCTCGCGCGCGGGCGCGAGGCGAACCTGGCGCGCGTCCTTCCCATCGGGGCGATGACCCGCGGCCGGGCGGGCCGCGAGCCCGCCGACCTCGCGGCGATGAAGGCCGCGGGGGCCGTCGCGTTCAGCGACGACGGTTCGGACGTGGCCGACGCGAAAATATTCGAGGCGGTCCTTCGCCGAGCGGCGTCCATCGGCGCGGCAACCATCTGCCACTGCGAGGACGCCCGCCTCGCCGCCGGCGGCATCGTCAACGACGGGCCCATGACGCTCGCGCTCGGCCTGCCGGGGATCCCTGCAGAGGCGGAGATAGAGGCTGTCGAGCGGGCGTGCCGGGCGGCCTTGGCCACGCGTTGCCGAGTCCACATCGCTCACGTTTCGACGGCGGGCGCGGTGGCGACGGTTCGCCTCGCGAAGGCCGGCGGGTTGCCCGTCACCGCCGAGGCGACGCCGCACCACCTCGCCCTGACGCACGAGGCGCTCCGCGGCCGCGAAAGCGTCTTCAAAGTGAGCCCGCCGCTGCGGAGCGCGTCGGACGTGGCCGCGGTGATCGAGGGCGTCCGCGACGGGACAATCGATTGCCTGGCCACGGACCACGCGCCGCACACCGCCGCGGCGAAGGCGAAAGGCCTCGTCGCGGCGCCGCCGGGCATGATCGGCCTGGAGTCGGCGCTGCCGGTTTACGTCCGCGCGCTCATCGAGCCGGGCATCCTGGATTGGCCGGAACTCATTGCGCGGCTGACGGTGAACCCGGCGCGCGTGCTGGGTCTGCCCTACGGCACGCTGGCGGTCGGCGCGGAGGCTGACGTGACGGTCATGGATCCGGATGCGGAATGGGTGATTGATCCTGCGCGGTTCGCCTCGCGGGCGCGGAATTGCCCGTTCGCGGGATGGAAGGTTAAGGGGCGGGTGAAGCAAACGCTCGTGGGCGGACGGATCGCGTACGAAGATCGGTGCTAGCATTACAGCACCATTTAACCGCAAAGGACGCAGAGACCGCAAAGGGGAAAGAGTGAAACAGCACGGATTGAGACAACAGCAACAAGGCCAAGACCCACATACGCGGGGTTCTCGGCCTTTGACCCGGTCCGGCTTTGCGTTCTTTGCGCTCTTTGCGGTTAAAGCGTAGTAGTGCTACGGCAGGTCGAGCGAGAGGTTTTTTTCAAATCGCAAGGCGACGCCGACGCCGTCTCCTTCTTCGTGCGGCGCATCGTGACGGATGACCTTCGCGCGGGCGGCGAATTGCTCCAGAAAAAACGTGTTGGCCGTGTCGCGCGGCACACCGAGGCGAACACGGACCTCCTGGCCGACGGCCGGCGCCCTCCCGGCCACGAAGTAGGCCCCGCCGTCGCTCACGTTGATCGCCCGCGCACGGAGCCCATGTCCGTCGGGAAGTTCGAGTCGCAGACGACAGGGAACGTCGAACCGCTGGTGCTGTCGGCGCTCGGCGGAAACCGCCATGGACGTGCTCCTTTCCGGGCCGAGGACGTGATACCCAACAGGGTATACTATAACCCATCCTTATCCTGTATGCAACCGCATTTTCGGGTCACCGGCGCCCGGCGCCGCCAAGATGCCGCCCACTTACAGGTACCAGCCGGGGCGAGGCGTGCGGCGAATGAGGGCGTCGGCCTCGGGGCAATTCTTCGCCTTCATGGCGACGACGTCGTACTCGATCTTTCGGCCGAGGCGAATCGCCAGATTCCCCAACAGGACGATCTCCGTCAGCGGGCCGGAATAGTCGAAGTTGGAACTGGCGGGTTCGCCGCCGCGGCAGGCTTCGAGGAAATCGCCGTGATGGCCCTTCGGCGAGCGGGGGATCGTCTTCTCCGGGCGCGGGGTGGCTTGGCGCTTGGCCTCGGGGATGATGCGGGCCCCGTCGCCGGTGCCGTCGGCCACCATGGTGCCCTTGGAGCCGAGGAACACCGAACCGTAATCCTCTTTGCGTTCGGGTTCGAGGTCGGAGGGCCTGGGCGGCCGCTTGCCGCCGTCGAACCATTTCAGGGTCACCGGCGGCATCGAGCCGCGCGCGGGGAACTTGTACGTGACGATGGACCACGCGGGGAACGTCTCGCCGTTGACGCCGGAGGATTCGGCCTCGACCTCGATGGTCTTGGCCTCGCCGAGTTTGAGCGCCCAGACGGCGCCGTCCATGATGTGGCACCCCATGTCGCCGAGGGCGCCGGCGCCGAAGTCCAGCCAGCCGCGCCAGCCGCCGGGATGCAAATTGTCGTGGTACTCGCGCATGGGGGCGGGGCCGATCCAGGATTCCCAGTTGAGTCCCTGCGGGACGGGCTTGGCGGGGGGCCGGTCGATGCCCTGTTTCCACCATCCGGTCGGGCGGTCCGTGACGCAGTGGACCTCGGCGACATCGCCGATGGCGCCGGCCCAGATGTATTCGCAGAGGTTGCGCCACCCTTCGCCGGAGTGGCCCTGGTTGCCCATCTGGGAGGCGACCTTTTTTTGGCGGGCGAATTCCGTCAGGGTGCGGGCTTCCCAGATGCAGTAGGTGAGGGGCTTTTCGACGTAGACGCCGGCACCGCCGTCGATGGCGCGCATGGCGGCGGGGAAATGGTTGTGGTCGGGGGTGGCGACGAAGACGGCGTTCAGGTCCTTGTGGGCGTCGAAGAGTTTGCGATAGTCGGTGTAGGTTTTCGCGGCGGGGGCCTTGGCGAGGGCCTTGGCCATGCGGCCTTCGTCGGCGTCGCAGAGGGCGATGAGGTTTTCGCCGGCGGCCGGGCCGAGGTGCACCCCGCCTCGGCCGGCAGCGCCGATGAGGGCCGTGTTGAGTTTATTGTTGGCGGCGTAGGCCCGGATGCCGGCGGAGCCGGTGAGGATGACGAGCCCCGCCCCGGCGGCGGAGTGTTTCAGAAAGGCCCGACGGCTGACGCGAGTGGACATGGTTCGGATTCCTTTCCCCTGGCTGCGCAGTTCGACCAAGCAGACTACCGCAACAGACAAACCCTGTCCAAGGGGAAAAGTGTTGCCCAAAAGCGCGGCGGGCAAGAGTGCCCGCCGCGCGTGAGTCGCCCGGTTCCGGCGAAATCAGACGTCCCAGAAACTCTTGCGATACGGCCGCTTGATGAGCACGTCGGCCTTCGGGCAGCCGGGGCACTTGAGGTTCTTGGGGTCCCAGGTGACCTTCTGGCCGAGGCGGACAGCCACGTTGGCCAAGTTCATGGCCTCGACCAGCGGGCCGGCGTAGGTAAAGTTGGACTTCGGATAGTCCCACGGTTGTTGGCCGCGGCAGGCGGCCATCAACTCTTCGCGGTGTCCGATGGAGTTGGGGATTCTCTCGATCTTCTGCATGTCGCCGGCCTTGAACTCGTCCATCCTGGTCTGCGGGATGAGTCTCGGGCTGTCGCCGTAATCGCCTTCGACGAGGATCTTGCCCTTGTCGCCGATGTACAGGTTGCCTGAGCCGGGCAGTCCCTTATTCTTCCGCGTGGGGTCGTTCATGATCTCGTCCGGCACGTTCGGCTTCAGGCCGCCTTCGTACCAGAACGCGGTGAAGACGGGGCGCTTGACCGGCGAGTCGGCGGCGCTGGGGCCGAATTCCCACTTCACGATCATTTGCCTCGGGAACGTGTCGGTCCCCAGGTCCACCACCTTGATGGGCTCGGCCGACAGCGGGGCCCGCGGGTCCATCGACCACCAGACGTTGTCCCAGGTGTGACAGCCCATGTCGCCGACGGCGCCGCAGCCGTAATCGAACCAGCCGCGCCACTTGAACGCATGCACCGGGCTCGCGCCGTTGTTCTCGACGAAGTACGGTTTCATCGGGGCGACGCCTATCCAGGCGTCCCAGTTGAGGTTGTCGGGGACCGGGGCCTGCTTGAACGGTCCGAGTTTTCCCTGCGGCCATACGGGCCGGTTGGTCCAGGTATGGATTTCCTTGATGGTGCCGATGGCGCCGGCCCGGACCCATTCGACGATGCGGCGGTTGCCCTGGTTGGCGTGGCCCTGGTTGCCCATCTGGGTGGGGACCTTGTGTTTGCGGACGGCCTCGGCCAGGGTGCGGGCCTCCCAGATAGAGTGGGTCAGCGGCTTCTCGCAGTAGCAGCCCGCGCCGCGGGTAACGGCCGAGTAGACAGCCGGAAAGTGCGTGTGGTCGGGCGTGGCCACCAGAACCAGGTTCAGGTCCTTGTGGTTATCGTAGAGTTTCCGCCAGTCGGTGTAGGTCTTGGCCTGGGGCTGCCTCTGGGCAAAGCCCGCCATGCGGTTGGAGTCCGCGTCGCAGAGGGCGACCACATTCTCGCCGGATGCCATGCCGTGGCCGGCACCGCCCTGCCCGCCCACGCCGATGAGGGCGGTATTGAGTTTACTGTTGGCGGCGTAGGCCCGGATGCTGGCGGAGCCCGTGAGGATGACTAGCCCCGCTCCGGCGGCGGAGTGTTTCAGAAAGGCCCGACGGCTGACGCGAGTGGACATGATTTCGATTCCTTTCCTTTGTCTGTGTGGATCGACCAAGTAGCCTACCGCAACAGACAAACCCTGTCCAAGGGAAAAAGTGTCGCCCAAAATCGCGGCGTCGCGAGGACGGGGCTTTTTCGCTTGATGGGCGGGCCGGCCAAGCTTATCTTTCCCCTGTTCCCGGGCGGTCGAGAGGCGGCCCGGACGGGGCCAAAACGCAAATGAAGACCGTCGGCGTAGCCATCGTGGGATTCGGGACAGTCGGCACAGGGGTCGTTCGGCTCCTGCTGGAAGATGCCGCACGCCTCGAGCAGGCGGCGGGTTGCCGGCTGGCGCTGCGACACGTGTGCGACGTGGACCTGAAGCGGTCCCGAGCCGTCCGCGTGCCGAAGGAACTTCTGACGGACGACCTGGAGCGCGTCCTCGCGGACAAGGAGACTCACGTTGCCGTCGAAACCGTGGGCGGGACAACGGTTGCCGTCGACATCATGAAGCGGCTGCTGGCCGCCGGGAAGGACGTCGTGACGGCCAACAAGGCGGCGCTGGCGGAGCGCGGCGAGGAACTCTTCGACGCCGCCCGGAAAGCGGGGCGATCCATCAGTTTCGAGGCCTCGTGCGCGGCAGGGATTCCAGTGATCCGCGCCATCCGCGACGGCCTGGTGGCGAATCGCATCACCGCCCTCCTCGGCATTCTGAACGGAACGTGCAACTATATCCTGACGGAGATGAGCGCCACCGGCGAGGCGTACGCCCAGGCCCTCGCGGACGCCCAGGCCAAAGGCTATGCCGAGACGGACCCGACTCTGGACGTGAGCGGCGAGGATGCCAGGCACAAACTGGCGATCCTGGCCGGCCTGGCGTTCGGGGCCCAGGTCCGCTTGGCCGATGTGTACGTCGAAGGCATCGCGGGACTTGACCCGTCGGACCTGAGGTACGGCAAGCAACTGGGGTACGTGCTGAAGTTGCTCGCCATCGGCCGCGTCGTCGACGGGGCGATGAGCCTGCGCGTCCATCCGACGTTCGTGCCTGCGGACAGTCCGCTGGCGACCGTGGGCGGGGCGAACAACGCCGTCCTCGTCTCCGGCCACGCCGTCGGCGACACGTTCTACGTCGGCCCCGGAGCCGGACAGATGCCCACCGCGTCCAGCATCGTGGCGGACATCGTGGACGCGGCCCTGGGGCGGGCGCGGATCACCTTCGACCACATCGGCTGGCTGGCGGGCCGGGGGACGCAGATGGGCTTGCAGCCGATCCACGACGTCCGGACCCGCTGCTATCTGCGGTTCGACGTGGTGGACGAGCCGGGCGTTCTGGCGGCGATCGCGGGCGTCCTGGGTCGGCACAAAATCAGCATCGCCTCGGTGCTTCAGTACGAGTCGGCGCATCCGGAATCCGTGCCGCTCGTCATCACCACGCACCTGGCGCGCGAGGGGGACGTGACGGCCGCGCTCGCGGAAATCCGCGAGTCACCGGTCGTCGTGGGTCGAAGCGTCCGCATCCGGATGCTCGAAGGCACCGAAGCGCCGCTCCCACGCAACCGAGGAAAGGCCGGCCGATGAAGTACGCTATCGTCATTCCGGACGGGGCGGCCGACCGGCCCATCGAGGCCCTCGGCGGCCACACCCCGCTCGAAGTCGCGCGCCTGCCGAACATGGACCGCATCGCGGCGAATGGACGCCTCGGGACCGTCAAGACCGTTCCGCGAGGCATGTCGCCGGGCAGCGACGTCGCGATCCTGAGCCTCCTCGGGTACGACCCGAGGGAATGCTACACGGGGCGGGCGGGGATCGAGGCGGCGGCCCGCGGCATCCCGCTCGAAGAGGACGACTGGGTCTTCCGATGCAACCTCGTGACCGTCGCGGACGAGGAGATGGTGGATTACTCGGCCGGACACATCCCGACGAAAGAAGCGGCCCTGCTGATTGAGGCCCTCGAGGAACGGCTCGGATCGGACCGGATTCGGTTCTTCCCGGGCGTCGGCTATCGGCACCTCGTCGTCATCAAGGGGACGCGGTTCAAGGTCGAGACCACCCCGCCGCACGACATCATGGGCTGCGCGATCAAAAAGTATCTGCCGCGAGGGAAAAACGCGAAACAACTCACGCAATTGATGGAGGCGTCGCGCGAGGTGCTGGCCGACCATCCGGTCAACAAGGTGCGCCGGGACCTCGGCGAAGCGCCCGCGACGCAAATCTGGCTGTGGGGCCAAGGCCAGCGGTCCGCCCTGCGCTCGTTCCGCGAGCGGTGGGGCCTCCGGGGCGCCGCCATCACGGGCGTGGACCTCGTCCGCGGGATCGCCCTATTGATCGGGTGGGACCTCGTTGACGTGGAAGGCGCGACCGGCTACTACGACACGAACTACGCCGGCAAGGGCCAGGCCGCCCTCGAGGCCCTCAAGGACCACGACCTGGTCCTCGTGCACGTCGAGGCGCCGGACGAGGCCGGCCACAACGGCGATGCGAGGCAAAAAGTCCGCTCGCTCGAGCAGATCGACACGCACATCGTGGGTCCCCTGCTGGACACCCTTCAAGGGGCCGGCGAGTTCCGCATCCTCGTCAGCCCGGACCACGAGACGCCGGTCGAGTTGCGGACGCACGCAACCCGCCCTGTGCCGTTCGCCATGATGGGCGCGGGCATCGAGCACCTTCGCGGCGAGGCGCTGACGGAGCGCAAGGCGGCCGGCGCAGGCTTCTCCGTGGCCGTCGGGCACGAACTCATGGAGTATTTTCTGAAGAGGTAGCCTCTGCATGGCGATCGTGGTCCAGAAGTTCGGCGGGACGAGCGTGGCAACGCCGGACCTCGTGCGCCGGGCGGCCGGCCGGGCCATCCGCGCGACGCAGGGCGGCCACAACGTCGTGGTGGTCGTCTCGGCGCGCGGCCAGACGACCGACGAACTGCTGGACCTGGCCTACGAGATCACGGACCGCCCGAACCCCCGGGAACTCGACCAGTTGGTCTCGACAGGCGAGCAGATCTCGATCGCGCTGATGGCGATGGCCATCCACGCCGCCGGACACGGGGCCATCAGTTTCACCGGAGGCCAGGTCGGCCTCGTCACCGAGCCCGTCCACACCAAGGCCCGCATCCAGCGCGTCAACGCGCAGCGGATTTACGACGAGTTCGCCAAAGGCAACATCGTCATCGTCGCGGGGTTCCAGGGAGTGGACGCGAACCAGAACGTGACGACGCTCGGGCGCGGGGGAAGCGACACGACGGCCGTCGCTCTGGCCGCCGCCCTCGAGGCCGACGTCTGCGAGATCTACACCGACGTCGACGGGGTGTTCACGGCGGACCCGCGCCTGGTGCCGACCGCACGGAAGTTGGACGAAATCACGTATGACGAAATGCTCGAACTGGCAAGCCTCGGCGCCGGCGTCCTGCACAGCCGCGCCGTCGAGTTCGGAAAAAAATACCACATACCCATCCACGTCCGGTCCAGCCTGACGGAAAAACCGGGCACGATGATCGTCGAGGAGGTGAGCCGAATGGAAACCATTACCGTCCGCGGGGCGGCCCTGGTCCGGGACCTGGCGAAGGTGACGATTCGGGGCGTTCCCGACCAGCCGGGCGTTGCCGCCAAAATCTTCCACGCCATCGCCGCCGCCAACGTCGTCGTCGATGACATCATCCAAAACATCAGCCGCGAGGGCGCCGCCGACGTCAGTTTCACCGTCGCCAAGGACGAACTCGCGACGGCGATGGACACGTCGCGGCGAATCGCCCAGGAACTCGGCGCCGGCGAGACGATTTCCGATGACAAGGTCTCGAAGGTCAGCGTCGTGGGCATCGGCATGCGCTCCCACACCGGCATCGCGCAGCGCATGTTTAAGGCCCTCGCGGAGGCCGGCGTCAACATCCAGATGATCTCCACCAGCGAGATTAAGATCTCGTGCATCATCGACAGCGCCTCGGCCGACGAGGCCCTGCGCGTCTTGCATGATGCGTTCGACCTGGGCAGAGGATAGCGCAACGTAGGGCGAAACCAAGCCCAGGGATTGCAATCCCTGGCCTTGGCTGCGCGTTTGGCGCCGCCTCGCGCCTTGACCGTTGCCGCCTCCTCGGCTTATAATCGCTTCAACGCCGCGACAGGGTGCCGGAGGAATTGCTGCGTGACCAAGGAAGCGACGGACCTGGAGGCGTACCGCCGCGAAATCACCGACCGGGTCCGCCGGCATACCACCGAATCGGCCTGCCGGCTGAACCCGAGCGACAAGGTCGTCGAGGCGCTGATTGACGGCCTCGTCCGGCGAAAGGTGAAGTTCGGCGAGTATTACTGCCCGTGCCGCGTCGTCACCGGGAACCCGGAGACGGATCTTGCGAACGTGTGCCCGTGCCGGACGCACGAGGAGGAAATCGCCCGTAGCGGCAAGTGCCACTGCGGCCTGTTCGTCGGCGACACGAAGCCCTGAGCCGCCGGACTCAATACACAGAAACTCGAACCCCGAACGGAGGCAGCCATGGCCGCAAATGCAATCGAACTGACCGACGCGAACTTCGCGACCGAGACGAGCAAGGGCGTGTGCCTGGTGGACTTCTGGGCCGAGTGGTGCCCTCCCTGCCGGATGGTCACGCCGATCGTGGAGGAACTCGCCGCCGATTACGCCGGCAAGGCCAAGATCTGTAAACTCGACACCGACGCGCACCGCCAGACGGCAGGCCAATTCAGCGTCACCGCCATCCCGACGCTTATCGTTTTCAAGGACGGCGAGGTCGCCAAACGCTTCACGGGCGTGACGAGCAAGCAGGACCTGAAGAAATCGCTCGACGAAGCGCTGGCCTGAGAAACGGTCCCTGGTCAAGGCGCGCCGCGCCCGCATTGCGGGTATCGGACCCAGGCCCCAAGGCGCTCGCTGAGGCTTCACACCACCGGGTGAAGGGGGCAGAACATGACAAACACGGGCCCAAGCATCGGAAGACGAATTCTCGAGAAGGAGGTGCTCGGCCAGAGTTCTGGCAGGAGCGCCTTCTGGCAAGGGCCCGGGCAGATTCTAAGCCTCATTATCGCCTTCGCGCTGGGGATGATAAGTTCGGTGCTGGTCGATGGCTGCCGGTTGAGTGCCCGTCGGGCCGCCATGTCCGAAGCGTTCCTTCAGCACATCAAATTTTGCGGAACCCGAGCAAACCAACTGGCGGGTAACCTGACCGATCTGATCACCAAGTGGAAGGACCCTAAGGCCGAAGACCTTCCCATTCTATCTTTTATACCAGTGGACTCTTCCTTTTGGCATGCAGGACTCCGAGACATTGAGGCATTACCCACTGAACATATACCGCGTTTAGTGCGGTTCTATGACCTCCTAGAACGGGGTAACGTCGTTCTCAACAAGATCAACCTCCAAATGGCAGACCTCAAGGAACAAGCGCGGCGTGAAGGCAAGAAGGGCACATCACCACCAAACGACATCAAGGAGAGCATCATCAAAAACGCAGAGAACGCCAAAGTAATCTTCTTAAAGGATCTGGCCCCGTTGCGGAACGCCTCGTCGCTATACGACGTTCCCGCGGTCTTCCCATCCGAAGACACATCTTCCACCGAACCCAAGCAGCCTTAGGCTTCCATCAACAACCTGTCTCAAGGTCTCAATGCCCGATCCGTACGGAGTTGCCTTACGCCCCTTCGCCGTCGCTGGGGACGGCGCAGGCGCGGACGTCCCAAGAGCGCGGCTCGGGCGAGCGGAGGTAGGCGTCGATGTCGCGGGCGGCGGCCTGGCCGGCGCCCATCGCGCTGATGACCGTGGCGGCGCCCGTCACGATGTCGCCGCCGGCCCAGACTCTATTCTTGGTTGTCCGGCCGGTCTTTTCGTCCGCGACGATCGTGCCCCGCCCGCTGGTCTTCATGTCGGGCGTCGTTGAAGGCACGATCGGGTTCGGGCGGTTGCCGATCGCCACGATGACCGTGTCGACGTCCAGCGTGAACTCGCTCCCCGGGACGGGGATGGGCCGGCGCCGGCCGGAGGCGTCGGGCTCGCCGAGTTTCATCCGCAGACACTCGATGGCGCGGACCCAGCCGCGCTCGTCGCCCAGGATGCGCGTGGGGTTCGCCAGGAGGTGAAACGGAATGCCTTCCTCTTCGGCGTGATGGACCTCGGCGGCGCGGGCGGGCATCTCGGTCCGGCTTCGGCGGTAAAGGACCGTCACCTCGTCGGCCCCGAGGCGAAGGGCGCTGCGCGCCGAGTCCATGGCGACGTTGCCGCCGCCGATGACGGCGACGCGCCGGGACTCCAGGATGGGCGTGTCGGCATGTGCGCGGTCGTAAGCGCGCATCAGGTTGACGCGCGTGAGGTACTCGTTCGCGCTATAGACGCCGAGCAGTTCCTCGCCCGGGACGCCCAGGAACATGGGGGCCCCTGCCCCGACGCCGATGAAAACCGCGTCGTATTCCTCCAGGAGTTCGTCGACGGTGTCGAGTTTGCCGACGACGTCGCTCGTCACGATCCGCACGCCGCGCGCCTGGAGCCGGTCGACCTCCTCCCGGACGATGGACTTCGGAAGCCGGAACTCCGGAATCCCATACACCAGGACGCCGCCCGGCTTGTGGAAGGCCTCGAAGACGGTGGCCTCGTGTCCGCGGCCGACGAGTTCGCCGGCGCACGTGAGGCCGGCGGGACCGGAACCCACGATGGCCACCCGGAAACCCGTAGGCTTCGGAACGGGCGGAAGCGGATTGACACCCTGCTCGCGTTTCCAGTCGGCCGCAAAACGCTCCAGGTTCCCGATGGCTATCGGGTCGCCCTTCTTGCCGAGCACGCAGGTGAGTTCGCACTGGGTTTCCTGGGGACAGACGCGGCCGCAGATGGCCGGCAGGGCGTTCATGAGGAGGATGCGGTCGGCGGCCTCCTCGAACTTGCCCTCGGCAATGAGATGCAAGAAGCCCGGAATATCGATACCGACCGGGCACCCCTTGATGCACTCCGGCTTTTTGCAGAGGAGGCACCTCCTCGCCTCGCGCCGGGCTTCCTCCGCCGTGTAGCCGAACGGCACCTCGTCCCAGTCGCCTCGGCGATCCTGGGGCGGGCGCTCCGGCATCGGAACGCGTTTGAAGCGGTCTTTCGGAGGTGAACTGTCAGCCATTCGCTTCGGAGCCCTTCTTGCCCGGCTTATCCAGGCCGATCTTACACGCTTCGTGGTCGCGGCGTTCGCGGTCGCGGTAGGTCGTCAGCCGCTTGGCCAGCGTGTCGAAGTCCACCGCGTGGCCGTCGAACTCCGGCCCGTCCACGCAGGCGAACTTCACCTTCCCGCCCACGATGACCCGGCACCCCCCGCACATCCCCGTCCCGTCCACCATGATGGGATTGAGGCTGACGACCGTCGGAATTCCCGCCCCGCGCGTCACCTCGCAGACGGCCTTCATCATCGGGACCGGCCCGATGGCCCAGGCCCGGTCGAAGCGATCTCCAGCGGCCAGCAAGTCGTTCAGCGCGTCCGTGACGAATCCTTTTCGACCGTAGGTGCCGTCGTCCGTCGTGACAACGACGGCGTCGCTGATGGCCCGGAATTCGTTCTCGAGAATGACCAGGTTTTTCGACCGGCCGCCCAGGATACTGGTGACGGCGTTGCCCGCCGCCTTCAGCGCCTTGGCCACCGGGTAAAGAGGGGCAGCCCCGATGCCGCCGCCGATGCAGAGCACGCGCCCGAATCGCTCAATCTCCGTCGGGACCCCGAGCGGGCCGACGACGTCGAGGATCTCGTCCCCCGGTTCCATGCGCGAGAGGAGTGTTGTCGACTTGCCGACGACCTGGAAAATAAGCGCGATGCTTCCCGCCTCCGGGTCCGCGTCCGCGATCGTCAAAGGGATTCGTTCCCCGTCCTCCGACGCGCGGACGATCACGAACTGGCCCGGCCTGGCCTTGCGCGCCAGTTTCGGGTAGACCAACTCCATGCGAAAAACGTCCGGCCCAAGTCGTCGCTTTTCGACAATCTCGTTCACCGTTTCCTCAGCGCAAAAGAGTCTTAGAGTCTAGGCCATCCGGGGGCTCTCCGTCAACAATGAACGGCCTTTTTTGTAATTCCGGGTGCAGCACAAAAAAGTGGCAACATCCAGGGGTGCCACCGATTGCTTGTCAATCGGTGGGGCGGGTGTGCAGCGCACGGTTTGACAAGTCCCGGCGCGCCGGGATGGCCCCCCCCGGCTGACCTGACAGGCTTTTGTTTGCAAGCCCTTATGCGGCAACGGGTTGCCGACGAAGGGCCAAGTTTCTACCGAAAATGCGGAAATTTTGCTTGCATTTCCCGCCCAACGGTGTATAGAATGAGGTGTTTTCGTGCCGTGCCGTAAGGCAGCGCACGGCTGTGTCAGACTTGGGGGCATAGAGCAGAACAAGGAGAACGAACATGTCGGAGCAGTTTGTGGAACACATTATGGAGGTGGTGACCGCCCGGAACCCCGGGGAGGAAGAGTTCCATCAGGCGGTGCGTGAGGTGGTGGAGTCGGTGGCTCCGGTCATCGATAAGCGGCCGGAACTGGCGCGCGCGAAGGTTTTTGAGCGGCTCATCGAGCCCGAGCGGCAGATTATCTTCCGCGTCCCGTGGGTGGACGACAAGGGCGAGGTGCACGTCAACCGCGGCTTCCGCGTCGAGTTCTCCAGCGCGATCGGGCCGTACAAAGGCGGCCTGCGGTTTCACCCCTCGGTGTACCTGGGCATCATCAAGTTCCTGGGGTTCGAGCAGGTTTTCAAGAACGCCCTGACGACGACGCCGATCGGCGGCGGCAAAGGCGGCAGCGACTTCGACCCGAAAGGCAAGAGCGACAACGAAGTCATGCGCTTCTGCCAGGCCTTCATGAGCGAACTCTTCCGCCACATCGGCCCCGACACCGACGTGCCGGCCGGCGACATCGGCGTCGGCGGACGCGAGATCGGATTCCTCTTCGGCCAGTACAAAAAACTGACGAACACCTTCACGGGCGTCCTGACGGGCAAAGGCCTGACGTACGGCGGATCGCTCGCGCGGACCGAAGCGACGGGCTACGGCCTGGTGTACTTCGTCACCCGCATGCTTCAGGCCCGCGGCAAGGATTGGAAGGGCCTGCGGGTCGTCATCTCGGGCTCGGGCAACGTGGCGATCTACGCCTGCCAGAAGGCCCAGCAACTCGGCGCCAAGGTCATCGCCCTGTCGGACTCAAGCGGCTACATCGTCGACGAGAAGGGCATCAACCTGGCGACGGTGCAGCGCCTTAAGGAAGTGGAGCGCGGCCGCATCCGAGAGTACGTTCAGGAACACAAATCGGCTGAGTATCACGAAGGCTGGCAGGGCATCTGGTCCGTGCCGTGCGACGTCGCATTGCCGTCAGCCACGCAGAACGAGATCGACACGGCCGCGGCGGAGAAACTGGTGAAGCACAAGTGCCTCGCGGTCGGCGAAGGCGCGAACATGCCCTCGACGCCCAACGCCATCAAGATCTTCCTGGACAACGGCGTGGCGTTCGGTCCGGCGAAGGCGGCGAATGCAGGCGGCGTAGCCACGAGCGCCCTGGAGATGTGCCAGAACTCGATGCGCCTGAATTGGACGTTCGATGAGGTGGACAAGCGCCTCCACATGATCATGGACAACATCTACGACCAGTGCGTGAAGGCGTCGGACGCGTACGGCATGAAGGGCAACCTCATGGCAGGCGCCAACATCGCCGGCTTCCTCAAGGTCGCTGACGCCATGATGGCCCAGGGCATCGTCTGAGAGGCTGCTACCGGGCGGCGCGCCTCCGCCATCCCCCCGGCGGGGCGCGCCTGCCCATCCTAACGACGAAAGGCGGAACCGTGCCCCCGGCAACCCGTGCGGAGAACTCCCTCGACAGCCGCCGGAAGGTGGCGGCCATCCTGCGCACGCTGGACGAGGCGGGCCGACCCCTCGGCTCGACGAAGATCGCGCGAGCCCTTCGGGCCGTCGGGATCGACCTGAAGCAGCGGATGGTCCGCAATTACCTGGATGCGGCCGATGCCGCCGACCTCACGGTCAACCTGGGGCGCCGCGGCAGGCAGATTACGGCGCGCGGCCGGCAGGAACTGGCCAAGGCGGTCGCGTTCGACAAACTTGGGACCATCGACGCCCGGGCGGACGAACTCGCGTACCAGATGACGCTCGACCTCGGCCGACGCAAGGGAACGGTCATTCTGAACATCTCGACCGTGCCGCTGACACACCTCCGGGACGCCACGGAGATCGTCGCGCGGGTCGTCCAGGCGGGGCTCGGAATGGGCCGCTTCGGCCTCGTGTCGGAAACCGAGGCCGAACTGGCCAGCGATCCCATCGCGCCGAATGAGGCCGCGATCGGAACCGTGTGCAGTATCACGCTGAACGGGCTTTTGCGCGCCGCCGGCGTGCCGGTCGTTTCAAGGTTCGGCGGCCTTTTGGAGATTCGCGGCGGGGAACCCTTCCGTTTCGCCCACCTCATCCATTACAACGGGACGACGCTGGACCCGGTCGAAATCTTCATCAAGGCCGGGATGACGAGCGTGGCCGAGGTGGCCGATAAGGGCACGGGCCTCATCGGGGCGAGTTTCCGCGAGGTTCCGGCGGCAGCCCTGCCTCGCGTTGAAAAGGTGGTCGCACAGATGGACCGCGAGGGGCTTGGAGGCCTCGTCGTTCTCGGACAACCGAGCCGGCCGCTCCTCGACGTTCCCGTCGGTCCCGGCCGCGCGGGCCTCGTGGTGGCGGCGGGGCTCAATCCGCTGGCGGCGGTCGAGGAGTCAGGCATCCCCACCGACAACCGCGCCCTGGCGCGCCTCTACGAATTCGCCGACCTTCAGCCGCTGGACGGCAAGCCCAGAGAGGCATGAAGCGAGGCTCCGTCTCATCCGCGCTTCAGTTCCGCGATCTTGGCGGGGATGTCGGGGCTCTTGAGGAGGCTTTCGCCGACGAGGACGGCATCGACGCCGACGGCCGCCAGCCGACGAACGTCCGCCGCGCTCGCAATGCCGCTCTCGGACACCAGCACGTGCCCCGCGGCGCGGACGACGGCCGCCAGGCATTCGGTCGTTTCGAGACGGACCTCGAACGTCGTCAGGTCGCGGTTGTTGATGCCGACCAGGACCGCCCCGCAGCCGATAGCGGCCTCGAGCGGTTCGTCGCTGTGGGCTTCGGCCAGGACGTCCATTCCGAGGTCGGCGGCGAGAAACGCCAAGTCCGTCATTTGGCGCGGGTCGAGGGCTTCGGCGATGAGGAGCACGGCGTCGGCGCCGGCGGCGCGGGCCTCGTACACCTGGACCGCGGCGATGAGGAAATCCTTGCGCAGGATGGGCAGGCGGACGGCGGCGCGGACCTCGCGCAGGTGCTCGACGGACCCGCCGAAGAACTCGCCGTCCGTCAGGCAGGAAATCGCGTCCGCCCCGCCCCGCTCGTACCGGCTTGCGATCTCGGCGGGGACAAACGGGTCCGCGATGACCCCGGCCGAAGGCGAACGGCGCTTGATCTCGGCCACGACGCGCATCGGCTGGTCCGGCGCCCGGCGCAGGACGTCGGCCAGGCGGCGCGTCGGCGGGGCGTCGCGGCAGGCCGCCTTGAAGTCGTCAAGGGCGTCCGCGAGGTCGGCCACCTCGCTGCACTTGACGGCGAGGATTTTCGATAGAATGTCGTCGGGCACGGCACCGGTCCTCGTGGAAACGGCGACGAAAACGACTGTATCCGGCGCCGGGCGGAAATCAACCTTTTTGCTTGAAGCGCGGGCCCTCGGGGCATAGAATCCGTGGCGGGCTTCACTCCGGCCCACCCACCGATGGTTCTGCTTGCCCGCATTGTGGAGACAGATGATGCAGACGTTCACTGTCAAGACCCGGTCGCGCGTCGAGATGCTTGACATCACGTCGCGCGTGGCCGACGCCGTCCGCGCCGAGGGCGTGGACGAGGGGCTTGCCGTCATCTTCGTCCCGCACACGACCGCCGGCGTCACCATCAACGAGAACGCCGACCCCGACGTGACGCGCGACATCCTGGCGGAGACGAGCAAAATCGTGCCGTTCGACGATGCGTACCACCACAGCGAAGGCAACTCGGCCGCCCACATCAAGTCGTGCCTGTTCGGCCCGTCGCTGACGGTGCTCGTCTCCGGCGGGCGGCCGGTGCTGGGAACCTGGCAGGCGATTTACTTCTGCGAGTTCGACGGCCCTCGGACGCGCCAGGTCCATGTAAGGGCACAGTAAAGTAGATTGCGGACCGCGGATTGCCCTTCGAGAGCCTCAGGGCCCTGAGCATGGTCGAAGGGCGGATTTCAGATTTCAGAAAAACGCGAAACAGCAAAGGCAAAAACGGCACATGGCTAGCCCCGAGCGTAAGAACTTTTTGCATCGGGCTCTGTAGCGCGGGGGTTTATCCCCCGCGGCCTTGGGATATAGGGCGTTTTGCGCGGGGGGTAAACCCCCGCGCTACAAGTAAGGCTCTGATAGTCGGTTGTGGTTGACGATGCAAAATGTTCGTAAGCGAGGGGTCGTACTATGAGAAACCGGCAGCATAACGGCAACGCGACGAGTGACGCCCCGCGGCGATCATGCAAAGGACTGGGGTAATCCCGGAATGAACCATGGCACGGAAAAAGAATACGATGACTAACGTCACGTGGAGATTTCGCTGGGGGCGCGGGCTTGCCTTGGGGACGCTCGCCGTTCTCCTCGGCGGTTTGACCTTCACAGCGGAAGGCATTCCGTTCGGCGGGGAAGCCGTGTCCGATGCCGACATCGCGGCGCTTCGGGGGCGAGCGCTCGAAACCAAGGACCCCCAAGTCGTCGCCGAGTGCGCCTCGGCGCTGGCCCGAATCGATGGACCTGAGGCGGGCGCCGCCGTAGCCGATGTCCTCGCGGCCCGGGTAATCACGCTCGAGGTCTTCCCGGCCACGCGAGTCGTGGCCGCCGCTTGCCGCATAACCCTTGAGCGGGTGACGATGACACCCGCCGAGCGCCGCAGCCTAGTGCAACGTCGCCAACTTGCCATAGTGACAGCGCGAGCGCAACGTAGCCAAATCCACCGTAGGTCCGTCATCCCGCTCTGGGTTGCCCTCCAGGAGGTGAAGGACACCGAAGGCATCCACTGGCGCGACAAGATACTTGCGGCCGGCGCCCTCGCGGCCCATGGCGACGCCGAGGCGCTCGAGTTCCTCCTTAAAGCTTACGGAGAGACGGCCCTCCTCCTGCCGCCGGTGAAACAGATACAGGAGGAGATCCGCGAGGCCCTGTGCGCCGTGCCGGACGTCAAGGCCACGACCTTCCTCGCGACTGAACTCCAACGGGTGAAAGATCCGGTCGAGTACATCCGGTGCATCAATCGCATGCTACAGGTCGATAATGCCCAGGCCATTGTCCTCGTTCGGAGGCTATTCCCCATGCTGAAGGACGATCTCGACCTATTCCTCGCCGAGATACTGCTCCGCGTCCTGGATCGCTACGGGGAGCGCCGCGACCTGGCCCTGCTCCAAGCCATTGGCAGCGAGAAGCTATTGGCCGGGCTCGGGCCTGACCGAGGTCGGCTCGAAGAGCTCCTCCAGCGAACCCGCGCCAGGCTGTCGGCCGAGAGCGCCGCGCCGGAGACCCCGTCTGAACCAAAGCCTCGCGAGTGAACGGGGGCGGGTGAGAAGGAGACAGCGAAGTGAACTCAGCCGAGCGGTCGCCACGGTCGCCGTCGGCGACCGCCAAATCCTGTCGGGCAGGACTGGGCGAGCGGGAGGGGAAGCCTTGAGCCGGCCGGCCATCCTCGCCCTCGAAGACGGCCGCACCTTCGAAGGCCGCGCGTTCGGCGCCCTTGCCGAGGCGTCCGGCGAGATCGTCTTCAACACCAGCATGACGGGCTACCAGGAGGTGGTCACGGACCCATCGTACCGCGGGCAGATCGTGGCGATGACGTACCCGCTGATCGGAAACTACGGCGTCAACGAGGAGGACGTCGAGTCGCACCGCCCGTGGGGCGAGGGGTTCGTGGTGCGGGAACTGAGCCGCCTGCGATCCAACTGGCGCTCGACGAAAGACCTCGGGGCGTATCTGGAGGAGAACGGCGTCTCGGGGATCGAGGGCGTCGATACGCGGGCCCTGACGAAGCACATCCGCGAGGCGGGCGCCATGCGGGCCGTCCTCTCCAGCCGCGACCTCGACCCGAAGCGCCTCGTCGCCAAAGCCAAAGCGTCGCCCGGCTTGGTGGGCCGGGACCTCATTCGGGAAGTCACCTGCGACGCGCCCTGGGAGTGGGAGCCGAACGGCGACCGGGCGGCCCTCCGCGTCGTGGTCGTGGACTACGGCGTGAAGTACGGCATTCTGCGTCGGCTGCGGGAGACCGGGTGCCGCGTCATCGTCGTCCCGGCCGGGGCGACGGCAGCGGAAATCGCCGACCGGAAACCCGACGGCCTTCTCTTTTCGAACGGTCCCGGCGACCCCGCCGCGGTGCCGTATGCCGTCGAGACGCTTCGGCAACTCCTCGAGCGCCCGCCGGGGGGAAAGCCGATCCCGATCTTCGGCATCTGCATGGGGCATCAGATGCTCGGCCAGGCGCTGGGCGGGCGGACGTTCAAACTGAAGTTCGGCCACCACGGGGCGAACCATCCCGTGAAGGACACGCGCACGGGCAAGGTGGCCATCACGGTGCAGAACCACGGCTTCTGCGTGGACCTGGAGTCGCTCGGGCAGGCGGACGTCGAGGTCACCCACACAAACCTCAACGACGGGACGCTCGAGGGGCTCCGGCACCGTCGGCTGCCGCTCTTCTCGGTGCAGTTCCATCCGGAGGCGTCGCCCGGGCCGCACGACGCCCGCCCTCTGTTCGACCGATTCGTGGAGATGATGCGCTCCGGCCATGCCTAAGCGAACCGACATCAAGAAGATCCTGGTCATCGGCTCCGGCCCGATCATCATCGGCCAGGCCTGCGAGTTCGATTACTCCGGGACCCAGGCGTGCAAGGCCCTCCGGGCGGAGGGGTACGAGGTGGTCCTTATCAACTCGAACCCGGCAACGATCATGACGGACCCGGAGTTCGGCGACCGGACGTACATCGAGCCGATCACGCCGGAGTTCGTCGAGACCGTCATCCGCGAGGAACGGCCGGACGCCCTACTGCCGACCGTCGGCGGCCAGACGGCGCTGAACTGTGCCGAGGCGCTCTGGCACGGCGGCGTGCTCGAACGGTACGGCGTGGAGATGATCGGGGCGAACCCGCAGGCCATCGAGAAGGCCGAGAGCCGCGAACTCTTCAAGCAGGCGATGGAGCGGATCGGCCTGGAGGTGCCGGCGAGCGGCGTGGCGAAAAGCGTGCAGAACGCCCTCGACATCGCCGCCCGCATCGGGTTGCCGGTCATCCTGAGGCCCAGTTTCACGCTGGGCGGAACGGGCGGCGGCGTCGCGTACAACATCGAGGAACTCTCGGAGCAGACGAAGACGGCCCTCGACGCCAGCCCCGTCCACGACGTCCTCATCGAGCAGTCCGTCCTCGGCTGGAAAGAGTTCGAACTGGAAGTGATGCGGGACCTGGCGGACAACGTCGTCATCATCTGCTCGATCGAGAATTTCGACCCGATGGGCATCCACACGGGCGACTCGATTACGGTGGCGCCGGCGCAAACGCTGACGGACCGCGAGTACCAGGCGATGCGCGACGCGGCCGTGGCGATCATCCGCGAGATCGGGGTGGAGACGGGCGGCTCGAACATCCAGTTCGCCGTCAACCCGGAGGACGGGCGGATGCTCGTCGTCGAGATGAACCCGCGGGTGTCGCGCTCCAGCGCCTTGGCGTCCAAGGCGACGGGGTTCCCGATCGCCAAGATCGCGGCGAAACTGGCGGCCGGATACACGCTCGACGAAATCCCCAACGACATCACGCGCCGGACGCCGGCCTCCTTCGAGCCGACGATTGATTACTGCGTCGTCAAGGTCCCCCGTTTCACGTTCGAGAAGTTTCCGCGGACCCCCCCGACCCTGACGACATCGATGCGGAGCGTCGGCGAAGCGATGGCCATCGGCCGGACCTTCAAGGAGGCCCTCCAGAAAGCGCTCCGGTCGCTGGAGATCGGCGTCCCGGGCCTCGTGAGCCTCGGCGGGAAAATGTCCGCGGACGAACTGAAGCGCCTGCTCGTCACGCCCGGGCCCGAGCGCATCTTCCACCTGAAGCGGGCCTACGAGGCCGGAATGGAGACTGAGGAGATTTACGGCCTCACGCGGATCGACCCCTGGTTCCTCGACAACATCCGCCAGATCGTAGAGTTCGAGGAACGCATCCGCCGGCGGCGCCGCAAGGCCAAAGGCGCCACCCGGAGCTTCACGGCCGAGGAACTTTTCGCGGCGAAGCGCTGCGGCTTCAGCGACGTCCAGTTGGCAACGCTCCTGGAGACGGACGAAGGAACCGTCCGCCGATGGCGCGCCCGGTGCGGCATCGCGCCGGCCTATAAGTGCGTGGACACGTGTGCGGCGGAATTCGAAGCGTTCACCCCCTACTATTACTCGACCTATGAAAAAGAAGATGAAGCGAGCCCGTGACCGATTGGCGGCCCCCCAGGCGCACGAACGCGTGCTGATCCTGGACTTCGGGTCCCAGTACACGCAACTGATTGCGCGGCGGGTGCGCGAGTGCGGGGCGTATTCGGAGATCGTGCCGCACACGATTTCGCCGGCCGACCTCGCCGCCAATCGCCCGGCGGCCATCATCCTCTCGGGCGGACCGGCCAGCGTGACGGAGACCGGGAGCCCGACCTGTGAACCGGGACTTTTGCGGCTCGGCATCCCGGTCCTGGGAATCTGCTATGGGCTGCAACTGATGGCGAAGTTGCTCGGCGGGCGCGTCCTGGCGGCGGAGCGGCGGGAATACGGTCACGCGGTCCTCCAGGTCTTGAAGCGCCAGGACCTGTTCGTGGGTCTCGGGCCCAGACTCCAGGTGTGGATGAGCCACGGCGACCAGGTCGCCGAGGTCCCGGAGGGTTTTGAAATCATCGCCCGGACGCCGACCGCCCCCGTGGCCGCGATGGCCAACGCAAGGAAGCGGCTTTACGGCCTCCAGTTCCATCCGGAGGTCGTTCACACGCCCAAGGGCCTGAAGATCCTGCGGAACTTCCTTTTCCGCGCTGCGAAGTGCCGAGGCGGCTGGACGGCCCAATCCTTCGTCGCGACGGCGGTCGAGCAGGTGCGGCAAACGGTGGGCGACGGCCGGGTCCTCTGCGCGACGAGCGGCGGCGTGGACAGTTCGGTCCTGGCGGCCCTTCTGCACCGCGCCATCGGGGAGCGGCTCGAATGCGTGTTCATCAACAACGGCCTCCTGCGGAAGAACGAGGCGGCCAACGTCCGCCGAAAGTTCCGCGACCATCTCGGCATCCACGTCCATTGTTTGGACGCCTCGCGGCAGTTTCTGAAGCGGCTGAGGAACGTGGCCGGCCCCGAGCGCAAGCGGCGCATCATCGGCAACGTGTTCATCCGCGTCTTCGAGCGCGAAGCGAGGCGTCTCGGCTCGCCCGCCTTTCTCGCCCAGGGGACGCTTTATCCCGACGTCATCGAGAGCCGCTCCGCCCGCGGCGGCCCGAGCGCGACGATCAAGACCCATCACAACGTCGGCGGGCTGCCGACGAACCTCCGGTTCAAGTTGATCGAACCGTTCCGGTACCTCTTCAAGGACGAGGTGCGGCGGGTCGGGGAGCAACTGGGCCTGCCGCCGGAGATCGTCTGGCGTCATCCGTTTCCGGGGCCGGGGCTCGCGGTGCGGATCGTCGGGCCGGTCAATCCGCGGAAACTCAAGATCCTGCGCGAGGCCGACGCCATTTTCCTCGAGGAACTGCACCGCGCGGGGGTATACAAGAAGATCTGGCAGGCGCTGGCGGTGCTCCTGCCGGTCAAGGCGGTGGGCGTCATGGGCGACGAGCGGACCTACGCGAACGTCATC
>Ga0307380_10001433_pt1 | contig 34959 bp, 36 predicted proteins | sample UN3MG_FD_202239 | JGI IMG/M metagenome (GOLD analysis project Ga0307380, IMG submission 202239) | Soil microbial communities from Risofladan, Vaasa, Finland - UN-3 | ecosystem: Environmental > Terrestrial > Soil > Coastal area > Acid sulfate soil | place: Finland: Risofladan, Vaasa | collected...
CCGGGTGCTGGTCACCCTGGCCGACGGCCGGGACTGTTATTTTCCCATCGATCACGCCGAGCGATTCGGCAACCGGCTGTATATCCCGGCCTGGCTGGGCGAGCATTACCGGCCCTTTCTGGAGGCAACCATATGAGACACCATATCGCCGGCAGAACCACCCACCTGATTAGCGATCAAAAACGCCTGGCATGCCTTAAATTAAAAATGACCATCAATCCGGATCCGGGCGAACAAAGCCTCTGTTTTGCCGTACTCGAGCGGGCGGTGAAGGACATCGGACTGTCAAACCGAAACAATTCGGAACATTTCTTTGCTTATCCCATTATACTGCCGGAAATTTGCGAAGACCTGGATATCGATCTGTCGGTGATATACCGGATCCTGAAACAGTACGGCCTGTGGCCGTACCCGCAGCCCCGTATGGTCCGATGAAAGAAAGTCCGTGCCTAAAGTGCGATCACCACCTGGCCGGCGGCAGCAAGAACGATCGCCGGTGCGTATTCGAATGTGACCTGCGGCTTGCCTACCCGAAGAAAGTCGGGGCCATGGTGGCCAGTATGGACCCGGAGGTTGTAAAACTCAAAAAAGGAGGCATCCACATGCCCGACATTGAAAAACAGTTGGGTGAATCGGTTTTATCGAAAAAAGAGGTTTTGGCCCAAAATGCGGGAATGCCGAACATCGAAGAAAAAACCGAAATCGATTTAAATCTGGAGGTTTCCGAAACCGACAAAGTGGTTTACCGGATCTGTGAAAAACACCTGGTCGACCTGGAAACCCTGCGCACCGGCAATCAACGCCGCCACGAATCCCTGGCCACCGTCGCCATTCAGGAGATCGTGGAAACCCTGACCTACGAAATGAACATGGACACTCCGGAGATTGCCCGGATCCTGAATGTCTCCCCTTCGGCGGTGTGGCAACGGCTCAATAAAAAGGCAAAAAGGAAAAAAATGAAAGAAAAGAAAAAACCTGAAAAACCGGATCGCCTGGTACCCAAAAAACCCGCCGATCCCGACAACGATAAAAAATATTTACTGGAAATCGATTTTTCCAAACATACGGAGATTTACGACAAACTGATTGAAACCGCAAAGGACCGCTTTCGGAAACCCGAAAAACAGGTCCTCTGGACCCTCAAAGAAAGTCTATACCCCCGGGCCATTTGATTTGTTTGAAATCCATGAAAAAGGACTGGAGGCCGAAAAAGAGGCTAAAAAACGCATACTTACATATTCATCAACCCGGGATCGTCGAATATACGGCCCCTCACAAGGCCGTTATTTTACTGATTTTATTGAAAAATCAAATATGAACCGAACCAACATTGAATATCTCGATTTTACCTGGAACCCTCTGGCCATGCGGTGCGATCCGGTGAGTGCGGGCTGTCAAAATTGCTGGCATAGGCGACGGGCAAAGATGCTGGCGAATAATCCGAAGATCCCGGCAGAACTGCAGGCCGTTTACGCCGGCCAGGGCCCTGGGCTCATCGAGGACCGCCTTGAGCGGCCCGGAAAACGGATAAGGCCGGCCACCATCGGCGTGCAGTTTATGGGGGATCTGTGGCATGAGAAAATAGACTGGATCACTATCGATCGCGTGCTGGAACAATGCCGAATGGCCGACTGGTACCGATATCTGCTGCTGACCAAGCGAATTACCGCGGCCTGGTATTATTTCAACTCTCCGATATACGACCATCCACATTCGATCAGCCGTTCGCACTATTTGAGCCCTCATATTTGGATGGGCATTTCCGCCGAAGATCAGGAGCACCTGGACGATCGGTGGAATATATTGAGCCAGATATCGGCGTCCCATTTCTGGATTTCTCTGGAGCCGCTGCTGGAACCCGTTCAGCTGCCGGATTCATTCCTGGATTTGGGCCCCGAAACATGGGTTGTCTGCGGCCCGGAAACCGGCTCCGGCGCCCGCCCTTGCAAAAAAGAATGGGTCGAATACGCCCACGAACAATGCCGGCGGGAACAAATACCGTTTTTCGATAAAAGCAAAAATCCCATCGCCCTGGAGTTCCCAACATGGTGAACAATAATTTTCCCAGATGGTTATATCCGGTAAAGCGCCTCGTCATAAGCAGCCATGTCGGCAAATGATGCCAGATCCCATATCCTGGACACCCGAAGGGCTGCCCTAAATATGGGAATGATAAAAAATGTCCGCCCAAAGCGCCCCGGGTTGAAGATTTCTTCGATTTAACCAAAAGCCTTTGGCTGGTTCATTCTGAATTTAACCTGGGCAATCATATTCTTAAAATGGAAAAGAAACACCCCAAATGGACATTGAGGCAATGTAAATGCGTTCTCTATTGGCAGCAGACCAGTCGCGGTCAATTAGATCAGCGCATTTTAGAGGGGTTGCTTCATACCGGCGCCATGGCCTCCACAACGGTCCCGGAGGCCATGGGCGTCAATGTCTATGCAACAGCCCGGCTTTCAGGACTCAAACTCGAAAGAATCCGCCACCTGGCCATGTGCCGGCATGTGGCTTTGATAGGACATAGCAATAAAGGCCAAATATCATTATGGTGAACGGCACTGAATACATATGCCTCCAGGACCTGGCCAAGGACATCGGGGTGAAACAATGGCCCTAAAGGAAATATCAACGGGAGAGAAAGCTATTTTTGAATTGCAAAAGATCCGGGATCGCATCGATCTTTTGATGGTGGAGATACGGGCTGCCCTACCGGGTACCGATGGTGGACTGCCCGACATGGTACTGATAGATCCGGGGACAGGGCGGACATTAAAAGTTAAGGAAAGAAAGCACGCGCGGAAAAATACCGGAATAAAATAATCGGGGTGTTAGACCATGGGATGGTTGAATTATAAGATTGTCCTTATTTTTTTGTTTTTAATTTTTATAAACGTTCGACCCCCACACCCCTTAAGTTTTAAAAATTCAAACCAAGGTCCATACACGTTCAATAATAAAAAAAATAATATATTTAATCGTGGGTCCTTCGCCGAGCCCAAAGTGACAGGGTTAATTCCAGCCCGGTATTTCTCTGCATTTAGATTTTTGAACGGAATGGAAAAATGGAATCATGACGCAACCGCCCGATAAAAATACAAATAGCTTGAGTTCTGAGGCCGATATCAAAAAGGCGGTGGAGGCCCGAAAGGCGGAGACGGCCGAGCGGCTGGCTAAAAGCCTGGCCGATAAAGAGCCGAAAAAAATAACGTCAAAGGATATCCATGATTGTCTGTATTCCAACGAACTGGGCGATGGGATGCTGTACGCGGCCCTGCACGAGAATAAATTTGTGTATAACAAATCCGCCCAGGAGTGGATAAAATTTAATGGCCATCACTGGGTCCGGGATATCGGAGATGAATCTCTGGCTGCGGCTGAAAATGTGGCCGAGCGGTACCTGCAGGAGGCCCGGGATATGGTGACCCGGATCGATGCGGCCAGCAAGGACGGCGATAAGGAAAAAATGGAGGCCCTACAGAAAACCCAGGGGGCGATTTATAAGCGGGTCCACCGGCTGCGAAGCGATCGGGGCCGTAACAGTTGTTTAAAGTTCGCCCACACCAACAAAAAAATGGCGATATATATCGAGGGGAACGAGTTGGATACGAACCATTATTATCTGGCCTGTAAAAACGGGGTGATCGATTTAAGAACCGGGCAGCTATCGCCCGGCCGTCCGGAAGATTATATGTTCAAGGCCAGCCCGGTGGAATGGGTCGGGATCGATACGCCGGCGCCCACCTGGGAAAGCACGCTGAACGGTATATTCCAGGGGGACCAGGATCTGATCGATTACATCGGCCGGCTGTGCGGATATGGAATCACCGGTCTGACCATCGAGCATGTGCTGCCCATCTTCTGGGGCCAGGGCCGTAACGGAAAAGGGACCATTGTGGAGACCATCTCGCATGTCATGGGCGCCCTGGTTGGTCCCATTGTCACCGAAATGCTTCTGGATCAAGGCCGGGTTAAAAACTCATCCGGACCCAGTCCGGACATTATGGGGCTGCGTGGCCTAAGAATCGCGTTTGCCAGCGAGGCGGACGAGGGCCGGCGGTTCTCACCTTCAAGGATCAAATGGCTGTCCGGCGGCGACACCTTAAAGGGGCGCCATCCGCATGATAAATACGAGACCGAATTTCTTCCCACTCACATGCTGATATTACTCACCAATCACAAACCCCATGCGCCGGCAGATGACTATGCATTCTGGGAGCGGGTCCACCTGATCCCGTTTAATATATCATTTGTGGACCGGAAACCTCGGGAGGATTACGAGTTGCCGGCGGACAAATATCTCAAGGAAAAAATGATCTTAGAGGCACCCGGGATCCTGGCCTGGCTGGTGCGGGGATGCCTAGAATGGCAGCGGATCGGCCTGGCGCCGCCGGCGTCGGTGCTGGAGGCCACGGCGGAATATAAAAGGGACGAGGATCTGATCCAAGATTTTATTGATGAGTGCTGTTTTTTGGATCCCGGCCACGAGGTCGGAGCTTCCAGTTTATACTCGGAGTTTAAAACGTGGTTCGAAGAAAACATCTCCAAAAGGTCCATTTCTCAAAAGAAGTTTGGAAGGATGATTGGAAAGAAATTTAAGAAAATTAAATCGGGCACTTATAAATATATCGGTTTGGGGTTGAATTCGGATGAATTTGGGCACCGTGGACCATAGGGGTCTATTTTCATGTTTAGAGGGAAATAAAAAAAGGTAGTTTTTACTAGACTTACTTATACCCCAAAAGGTCCAATGGTCCAAATATATTATATATATATAATAAGTAGTTAATTTTATTAAAATAAAAAAATGGACGATTGAAAAATGAAGTGTATTAGCCTTTGGCAACCCTGGGCCACCTTGTGGGTTTTACAAATTAAAAAAAATGAAACCCGGCATTGGCCGTTTCCGTCTAATTATACCGGACCGGTAGCCGTTCATGCGGCCAAAAAGAAGGTAAATATTTGGGATGGTATCGAGAGATATTTTCTCCAGGGAATTATTGAGGCATTGGATAAAGCCGGGCTCGATCCTAATTATTTACCTCGAGGGGCGATCGTCGGCCGATGCGACCGGATCCGATCATATAAAATCTTTCGATATCAAAACAATAGTTTAGAAACTATGTTGGGGGATTGGAGTCCTGGCCGGTATTACTGGACCCCGGAGAATATGCAGCCCCTTCCGGAGCCGATTCCATACAGGGGGTGCCAGGGGATTTTTAATGTCGATCTGTTTTCCGATCGTTATATACCGCCACCCAAACGACAGCAGTTGAAATTATTTTAGAAAAGAGAGGGGTTTAAACGATGAACGTACTCGAGCTGTTGAAATCCAAAGGCATCGCCGCGAAAAAGGCATCCAGCACCAAGGGCGGGGAGTGGTGGTCGGCCTGCCCGGGGTGCGGCGGTGATGATCGGTTTCATGTCTGGCCGGATCAGAACGGCGGAATGGGGTCTTATTGGTGCCGGGGGTGCGGAAAATCCGGGGACCGGACTCAATTCTTAATCGATTTTGACGGGAAATCCTATCCGGAGGCCTGCGCGGCCCTGGATATCACCCTGGAAAAAGACGCCTACCAGGCGCCGAAATTCAAACCCAGGACAAAAAAGCCGGCCGCAGCGCCTCCGGATCCGGTACCGGCGCCGGATCCACTGTCGGATTTATGGCTTGAGCGGGCGGAAAAACTCACCGCCTGGGCCCAGGCGCACCTGGCGAAAAATAAAAAACAACTCGAGTGGCTTAAAAAACGGGGGATTAAAAAAGGGACCATCGAAAAATTCCGGCTGGGATGGAACCCGGGTAAAAACGGCAAAGACCTGTTTCGGCCCCGGGAGAAATGGGGGCTACCCGCGGAGCTCAAGGAAAACGGGCGGAAAAAAGTGCTCTGGATCCCCAGGGGTCTGGTGATTCCCTGGATCAAAGACGGCCGGGTCCGCCGGATCCGGATCCGCCGGCCGGACGGAGATCCCAGATATTACGTGATCCCCGGATCGGATATGGGCGTTATGATCATCGGGGACCGGATGCGGGCGTACATCGTACTCGAGGCGGAGCTGGACGCCATGCTCTGCTGGCAGATTGCCGGGGATCTGGCCGGCGTCGTGGGCCTGGGATCCACCCGGCCGCCGGATCCCGCAGCGGCGGAAGTGTTACGCCGGACCGCGGTGATCCTTCTGGCCCACGATTACGACGCGGCCGGGCAAAAAGCCCTGGAATGGTGGCGGATTAATTTTCCTCGAGGGGAACACTGGCCGGTGCCCGCCGGCGGGGATCCGGGGGAGGCCTACCAAGCCGGCGTGGACATCCGGGCTTGGATTTCCGCCGGACTGCCGTCCGCGTGGCGGGTTGGACAATCGCTCTTGGGTAGTAATGATAAGGAGGCGCCTCAAAAAACACCCGGTGAATCGGCAGGGGCGCCGGCGGGGATCCTGGAGTTGGCGGAGCTGTTAAAAAAACACCCGGTAACCATCCACAATACGCCGGAGCGGACCCGGATCCGGCAGGGGCAGCGGTGGGCCCGGGAAAATTGGGGCGTATCAAAACGGATTTCCGAGCTGGTTTATATGACACCGGCGGTTTTCGAATATCTGGCCGGGCATCCGGAGGTGGTGATTACGGGGGGGAATGTTTTTTATGAGGGTTCGAGGGTTCAAGGGTTCAAGGGAGAAAGAAAAATAATCTGAAAGGAGCGCGAGTATGAACGAATTAGAAAAACGATTCGATGAAGAAATAGAGAGGAGGAAATTCAATTTCCTTGAGCTTGTGGGGTTTCAATCAAAACCAAAGCTCGCCTTAAAAGCGGGTATGGCCATCGGGTATCAGTTGGCGTGTGATATTATTTCTAACGAACTCAACCCCACCGAATCCCCGCAAGAGAAAGGAGTGTGAGTATGAATGGAGCAATAGTCACGGGGAAAGGGCCGAAAATCGTTACGCTGTGCGGGTCGTCGCGGTTTGTGGATGTGATGGCGGTGTGCGCCTGGTTCATTGAGCGGGATGAGGGGGCCATCGTTCTGGGGCTGCATCTATTACCGTTTTGGTACAGTAAAGAACCAATTCCGGATCACCTGGCCGAACATGAAGGGATTGCCGACAAAATGGACAAACTCCATTTAAGAAAGATCGATATTTCCCATGAGATTTTCGTGGTGAATTATGAGGACTATATCGGCGACAGCACCCGGGTGGAAATAAAATATACCCAAAAAACGGGTAAGAAAATCCGGTGGTATTCCCACGATCCGGTGGGGGAAAAGGTTCAAAACCTTATCACATCACGCTTTGATGAATTAAAGGAAGGGGATAAAAACATCGAAAAAGATCGATCGGCCTGCCCAGAGTGCGAGGAACCGACGCCGGCGGATGCGGCGGAGTGCTCGGCGTGCGGGTGTGTTTGGGATTGATTGGGAAGGAAAGAGAAATTAGAAAAGAGGATAAGGAAAAATTATACCTATACGAATACAACGCGAGCGCACCAAAGGCTGGAGAATGCCGCCCAATACCGTTTATGTCGGACGGGGGAGCAGGTGGGGAAATCCCCACAAGGCGTCGGATTATAAATTCGAATCCGCTTGTCAGAACCGGAGTGCGGCCCGGCGGGATTGGCTGCACGATTTAGAATGCGGCCGGCTCCCATATCGCCGCGAGGATATCCGCCGCGAGCTGCGGGGGAAAAATCTGGCCTGCTGGTGTCCGTTAGATTCGTATTGCCATGCTGACGATCTGCTGCGAATTGCCAATGGATAAATTTTTAAACATATTGCCGGTATGAACCCACAACAACTATGTCTTTTTTCCGGGCAACCAGCAGCGGCGGCGCCTCGAGCTGTTCGAGACAAGCGATTGACTCATTATGCTGTGATCGAGGTTGCTGGCCAGTCAGTGGTATGGGGTATCGGAAAGAACAGGCGGGAGGCCATAGAAGATGCCGTGGCGTCATGTGTTGACTGTTCAAAGACCGATATCGACAATGCTGACGATATGGCGGATGCGATCCAGGCCGGCGAGATGATTGTTGTCCGTTGTTCTCGGCGCCTGTTTAAGGAAGTCGGCTATTTTGGCGGCAATATCCGTTTTATGTATGTGCCGGGAGTGGGGGCGTTTTTACCTGCAGAACAAAATTCCTAAATATTGGGGGAGATATGTGTCCCATGGAGAAATCAAATCATTTAAAACCATTTCAAATGTTGCCGGCGAAACCGGGGGTATGTCCGGAATGCGCGGTTGATCATCCCGAAGGAAGCCCGCATAATCGACAGAGCCTATGTTACCAGTATTATTTTTACAATATCCATGGCCGCTGGCCAACCTGGACGGACGCCATGGCGCATTGTGATGATGCCACAAAAGCGGCCTGGTCGAAATCGTTAATTGATCACGGGCAAAAATTAGATGGATAAATTTTTAAACATTTTACCGATTGTCATCATGATCGAGAGCTTTGCGGCGTCGGTTCCGCTGTTTGTTTGCGGGCGGTGGGGAAGCGGGCTTTATTGGTTCGCCGCCGGGCTTTTAAATTTTGCGGTGGTTTTCGGGGTTAAAAAATTTGGATGATTAGGAGTTTATTGATATGAAAATCGAAATGTTAAAAATCAAAGATCTGGTTCCATATATTCACAACCCAAAAGACCATCCGAAAAAACAAATAGAAAAAATAAAAAGATCGATCGAAGAATTCGGGTTTAACCTTCCGGTTTTGATTGATAAAGAAAATGGAATCATTGCCGGTTATGCCATGCGTTTGGCGGCCATGGATTTAGGCATGGATGAGCTCCCCTGTGTTCGTATAGAGCATTTAACACCTGGGCAGGTGCGGGCTTTCAGAATAGCCGACAACAAGGTCGCCGAGAGCGGCTGGCTTCCGGAAAACCTGCAGATAGAGTTTAAAGATTTGGCGGCCATTGAATATGATTTAGAACTCACAGGTTTCGACACACATGAAATAGATGAGTTGTTAAGAAGTCTCGAAAAGGAAAAAGGGTTAACCGATCCCGATGAAATTCCCGATTTTCCGAAACAGCCGATATCCAAACCAGGAACTGTGTGGGATTTGGGATCTCACAGGCTGTTGTGTGGAGATGCTACCAATAAATACCATGTAAAAAAATTAATGGCGGGAGATATTGCCGAGATGGTTTTTACCGACCCGCCCTATAATGTCAATTACGAAGGAAAAACAGGAGAAAAAAAGACCATCAAAAATGACAATTTGGCGGACGAAGCGTTCTACAATCTACTGTATCAATCATTTCGGAATATGTTTTTATATACGTGCCGTGGCGGGGCTATATATATTTGCCACTCTGACGGCGAATGGAAGAACTTCCGGTCCGCCATGATAGATTCCGGGTGGTTATTAAAGCAGTGTCTTATATGGTTGAAGAATCAATTTGTTCTGGGCCGCCAGGATTATCACTGGTGCCATGAACCGATTCTTTATGGCTGGAAGCCAGGAGCTCCCCACAATTGGTGTGGCGATAGAAAGCAAAGCACCTTTATTGATTTGGAAGATTATCTAACAGTAACCGAAGGGGCTGATTCAGCAACCCTGGCGTTTACCGTCGGCGCCCAGAGCCTTGTTTTAAAGGTTCCGGAGTATGAAGTGGTCTATTCCGGGAATGATTCTTTGACTTCTATTTGGCGGGTGAACAAGCCGTTAAAAAACGAAGATCATCCGACGATAAAACCCACAGCCCTGATTGAAAAAGCGGTTTATAATTCCTCAAAAAGAGGCGGGATTGTTCTGGACCTGTTCGGGGGGGCGGGCTCAACATTAATTGCCTGTGAAATGGCGGGCCGGGCGTCTCGAATTATGGAGCTGGACCCTGTTTATTGTGATGTTATTGTTAATCGGTGGGAGGATTTTGTCGGCAAAAAAGCAGTAATGAATCACAATTAACGGGCAAACCAGGGGAGCGGGCTGCCCGGGTGTACCAGCATCCAGGCAGCCCTAACCAAACATACCGGAGATATGTTTTGGCTGATGACATCTATCATGATTTAAATTTAATGGCAATGACCGCAGATGATATGAGTCTAACTGAGATTATAGATAAAATAAGCGACAATGATTTGAAAGTGTTGATCAGAGCCAAGCATGATGCACAAGTTCGTGTCGTGAAGGATCCATCCCGGGAGAATCTTGATGCGTATGACAAGGCGTCGAGGATGCTGGCCGCGTATTTGGAGGGGGAAAAGGAGCCGGTGTTTGAGAACCGGATCGAGGTGCTCAAGTATTTGAACCGGCAGGGATATGCCATCCAAAAGAGCAAGCTGTATGCGGATTGCAAAGCCGGACTGTTGCGGCTCCAGGCGGACAAAACGGTCCTGGAATCCGACATCAAGGCATACATCCGCAAAGCCGGCCTGGAAAAACCCGCGGAAACCATCGGGGCGAACCAGGGTGATCAGCTGGTAACCGACCGACGGGAGGCGGAACTGGAGCGCCTCCAGCAACAGATCATCGAATATAAATACAAGAACGAGATCCTGGAAGGAAAATATATTCTCAAAACCGAGGCCGAGGTCGTCTTTGCCATCAAAATCGGCGTTTTCGAGTCGTCGCTCAAACAGTTGTTCTCCATCCGGGGAATCGACTATGTCCGGGGCGTGAACGGAGACCTGCAAAAAATCAAAACCATGACAGAGATGTTCCACGCGGACCTAGACGCCCTACTCCATGAAATGGGCAACATCGACGAACTCAGCATCGAGATCCGAAAAAACTAAATCGCGGGGCGGGCTGGGTGACGAACGGTCTGACCGCCTCTTGGCTATTAATGGGCCGCCTTCGGGAAAGAGGAGGAAGTTGAGGCACCCGCCCCGCGATTTAAAAGCGAACCAGAGAATATCGAATGATGAATATCGAATGGAGATATAAAAATTATGAATGAAATTAGGATAATTATGATGGATTGCGATTGTCCTTCAATTTATTTCCCTATCGGACGACCGTCAGAGGGCGGTACGTGTGCCTTCGCAACGGACAAATGCATGCAATATTGTCCGAGCGGTATGGTCATAAACGATATAGAGCGTCACGCATTGCGGTTTTTTATTGAAAATACACACGATACGATAATTGATCGCCTCCATCGCGAATTCAGAGATATACTTCGTAATCCACGGGCTGAAAGAATGCTGCAATGGTGGACATGGGGCGATTGTCTGCCAGAACTGACCGATAAAGTAGCTGAGGTAATTGTGGGGTTACATCGCAAGGGAATCCCTCAATACGGGTTTACCCGCAATAAAAAATTGTGGATGAAAGTACCGCACCACGACACATTGCATATTGGGCTGACTATTGACGATATGGATGAAGCATTAAAACTATCAATAGAATCGGGAAAAATGACGGCCTGTCCTGATTTTGATGCCGGATATGCTCAAATGATTTTTACAGGTAGGGTGCGCTCTCGATGCTCGGGATGGTGGTGCATTACAGAAAGGGGAGAGACACGGAACAGCGATTGCACGCAATGCCTGGCTGCTGGCGAAGGGTGTTATTATCGCATTTAATCAAAAAACGAAATCTATGAAAAAGCCGAAAGTTAGACATTTTAGGCACTTTAGATCATTTTAGGCATTTTTTATAAACCATGAACCCATTACCCATTACCCATCACCTGGAGATGCCCATCTCCATCGATCCGGCATGGCTGCCGGCCTGGTCCATGGAGGAGCTGCAGGCGCGGCACCACATCACCGTGTCGTTTTCGCCCGGAGACAAGAAAATCCTCATCCGGAAATCCAAAATCCGGCCATCGGTCTGGGCCGAGCGGCACATCGTTCTCCCCGAGGATTCGCCCCGCCCCGGACCCTGGAAAAACATCACGGCCCAGTATCTCACCGGGATCATGGACGCGTCGTTTTACCCGTCGGTGGAGGAGATCATCGTGTGCGCGGTGCCCCAGGGAGGAAAATCCCAGGGCGCGGCCAACTGCCTGGGATATATCATAGACCGGGCACCTGGAAATGTTTTGATTGTGTTTCCCGACGAAAAAGAGGCCGGCACCTTTTCCAAGGACCGGATCCGGCCCATGCTCCAAGATTCGCCCCGGCTCCGGTCCTACCTTACCGGGGATATGGACGATCTGGCCACCATGCGGATCAAGCTCCAGCACCTCAAGATTTATTTTGCCTGGGCCACGTCCGCGGCCCGGCTGTCCCAGCGGCCCCTGCCCTATGGGATTGTCGACGAGGAGAACAAAAACCCGGTCACGGTGGGGAAAAAAGAAACCGGTCCGGTGGAGCTGGTCCGCAAACGGATGCGCAATTTTCCGAACAAGCGGAAACTCTGGCGACTGTCGTCCCCCACCATCGAAGGCGTGGGGATCTCCAAGGGGCTCAACGAAGATGCAGAGGTCGTTTTCGATTATTGGGTCCGGTGTCCGGACTGCGGTTCGGCCTATAAAATGGATTTCAAACAAATCAAATGGCCCGGGGGTTCGGCTGCGGATCCCAAAACGATCCACCGGGATCAGGCCGCCTTTTATGTATGCCTGGAATGCGATGCAACATGGGACGACATGGACGGACTGAACCCGCTCCGGGATCTGGCGGTCCGGCACGGGGAATACCGATCCAGGACCGGGGATGTCGAACTGTTCGCCTATTTGAAAGAATTCAACCCCAAGGCCATCGGCTTTCATATGCCGGCCTGGATATCGCCGTTCGTGACCCTGAGCGAGTGCGCGGCGGCGTTTCTCAAAGGCATCCATGACACATCCCCCCAAAAGACCGCCCTGAAGGATTTCCAGAACGGATATGCAGCAGAACCCTGGAAGATTACCCAAAAAGAACGGAGCGAAGACCGGATTCTGATGCTCCGGGACGACCGGCCCCTGGGGCGGGTGCCCGGGGACAATGTGGTGGCCGGGCTGGTGGCCGGGGTGGATACCCAGGACTATGGGTTCTGGTACCGAATCCGGGCGTTCGGATACGGCGGCCCGGAGCTGGTCAAGGAGAGCTGGGGGATCCGGGAAGGGTACGTCACCACCTTCGGAGCCCTGGAACGGGTCCTCTGGCAGGACACCTACATGGACGCGGAGGGCAACCCGTACGCCATGGCCATGGTGGTCCAGGACGCCCTAGGGCACCGAACCTCCGAGGTCTATACGTTCTGTCTCAAACACCGGGGCCGGATTTTTCCATCGTTCGGCCGGCAGCGCATGGCCACCAAATATACCTGGACCAATCTGGAATATTTTCCCGGGACCAAAAAACAGATCCCCGGCGGGCTCAAGGGGATCAACGTCAACACCCAGTATTTCAAGGACGAACTCTCCGGCCTCCTGGAGATCGCCCCGTCCGATCCCGGGGCCTGGCACGAAAACAATGAATTTTCATCCGACTGGGCCCGGCACATGACCGCCGAGTTCGTCAACGAGCAAGGCGTCTGGGACTGCCCGGACGGCGAGGATAATCATTTGTGGGACTGCGCATCCCTCTGCCTGGTGGCCCACGAGATTCTGGGGATGATGTTCTGGCCCAAAGAAAAAAAACAAGAACCCGGCAAACCCAAAAAGAAAAAACCAAAAGAAACCCGATGGTAAAAGGAGATTGAAAAATGGTCAAAAGATCATCAACCGCATTGCAGGGCATGAAGGAAATCGGCGCATATGTCAACCGAAGCGAGGCCACCGTTTTGGACTGGATTCGGAATTTGGATTTTCCGGCAAACAAGATGGATGGCGGTATATGGGAAAGCGACAAAACAGCTATCGATGACTGGCGCCGCAAAATGATAACCGGACCTAAAATCCGAAAAAAGGAGGAAAAATCTTCAACCAAAAAAAAAATTAAAAAAGAAAAAATCCGATAAAAAACAATTTTTACAACCATCATCAACTTTCTGAAAACCCCCGCTATCAAAGGGTTTACGATGATTTTTTACTTCTCCAAATACTTCCCGCAAATCCCCGCTATTCAAGGGTTTACAAGGATGCTCCGGCCTTGTAAATAGTATTGAGGTTTTTTAATCCTTAAATTTATTTAATAAGTATTAAATATTTTAATGGTCGGTATAATGTTTGTCATGTTGTATTTTCCTGCACTCTAAACATGTGATTTTCTTATTGTTTTTCGTACGTGACAAAATGGTGTTTTTGGTGCCGAAAATTGTCATTCTTGAGCAACTATTTCACGCCTTTAGTTTTTGCTTGATCGGTTTTACTGTGCAATTACAGGGAGTTATGCTTTCTCGCTATTTAATCGTCACGCTGGCACAATAATTGCTTTATAATAGGGCAAGATGAGAGAAAACCCAAACATAGGAGAAAATAAAATGGAAAAAAACACCAAAGCACTTAACGCCTATATAGAGATTCAGGAAAAAGCAAAAAGGCGAATCAAAATGTTTGAGACGTATCTTGAAAACCACCAAAATGCATTTGCACCCGAAGAAATAAACTGGGGGCATGTTGGCAACATCGCCAGGGCGATTGTTGGCTTGAATGACATTCTTGGAATCGAAGAGGAAGAAGGCTGGTAGCAAAAACAATCAACTGCCCCTCTTCGGAGGGGCAAGGGGAAAAAGGGAGGTCTAACCATGATAGACTACAACGACACATCAGCGGTAAAAAGATTAGTCCTACACACAAAGGCAAAGCACATCACGCAAAGAATTTTGACGGTGCTTGATGATTATTATCGGGATTCAGCGGTTGAAATCCTTGACGAAATCGATCTGCCGGAAATGATAACCGCGGAGATCCAAACGTGTTTAAATGATTTAAGGGAGATCTAATTGGCATGAAACAATACACAACAAAAGAATGTGCCGAACTCCTGGGGGTCACAACTTCATGGGTTCGGTATCTCATAATCGGGAAAAAACTACCGGCAACCAAAATGGGTCGGGATTGGTGGGTTAAAAAAGAGGATGTTGAAAAATTCAACTCTATCCCACGCCGAAAACCCGGAAGACCCAAAAAGGATTAAAATGAAAAACATCGAACAGCAGCAGAGGATAAAACCATGCAAGAAGAAACCTATCAATTAATATCGCTGGACCGAATTCAGCCGAATCCCATGAACTCCAGGACCAATTTTAGCGGCATAAAATTTGAAGGGCTCAAGAAATCCATCGATGCCCACGGGGTCCTGCAACCCATCCGGGTCCGGCCGATCCCGCCCGAAGGCATGCACGAAATCATTTTCGGCGAGCGCCGGTTCCGGGCCCTCAAGGCCGTGGCGGAAAACAGCGACTGCCGGATCCCGGCCATTGTCCAGGAAATGGACGATGACACCGCCTTTGACCTCATGACCATCGAAAACCTCCAGCGCGAGGACCTCACCGAACTGGAAGAGGCCCGGGGCTTTAAAATTTACCTGGACAAAAAAGGCGCCGGGTCCCTCCAGGATCTGGCCGACCGCACCGGCATCGATGCCCGGTACATCCGCCGGCGGGTGGCGGTCCTGGACCTGGCTCCAAAAATCCTGAAAGCCTGGGATAAGGACGATCTGAAATACGGCCACCTGGAGCAGCTCATGCGCCTGAAAGACAAAAAAACGAGAAACGAGTTTTTCAAATGGGTCCTGGAAGAGGTGTCCTGGCGGGAGGATGGCATCGCGTCGGTCAAAGACCTTAAAAGGAAAATCGACAACCTGTCCCCGCAGTTGGCCGGCGCCCGGTTCGACCGGAAAAAATGCGAGACGTGCAGTCAAAATTCCGAGGTCCAGAAAACCCTCTGGGGCATGGACACGGAAAAACACCGGTGCCTCAACCGGATCTGTTACAAGCGAAAGCAATATGACCACCTGGTGAAACATTGGAAAAAGAGCACCTATTATAAAAAGTTCAAAACCACCGGGTTCCGGTTCCAGGGCGATGTCCACAATCAAGATTACAATTCCTTTAACACCTGGTCATACGACCCGATCAAGCCCACGGACAAATGCAAAAAAGGGGAAAACGGCGGGTGCGCCCACTACCTCACCATCCTCGAACTGGACGGAACGGTTTACAAGGAGCGGGCCTGTTTCGGCCAGGATGCGTGTTACCGGTCCAGCAGGGTCCAAGAGAAAGCCGAAAAGAACGACAAAAAAATGCCCGGCGACGGCCCCCGGGTGCCCTGGCACGGGACCCATTTCCGGGAAAAATTTTATGAAACCGAGATCCCGGTCCGGATCCAGGCCTCGAATGACGAGTTGAAACTGGCCCAGGTGGCCCTTTTTTCCCTGCTCAAATCCAACGACGACCTGGACCTATGGTTTGCCGTTTATAGCGGGTACAGGAAAAAGAGCGTGGTGCAGGACGATAACAACTCTTATTGTTTCTCCATTAAAAATCATGTCCTGTTCGACCTGATTACCAAGATGGATATGGTCCAGATCAACGACGCATTCCGGGAGGCCGCCATCCAGGTGGTTCTCCAGGACCGGTACGATGTCAAATCCCGGTTAAAGATCGCGGCTCACTTCGGCATCGAGCTGGAAAAGGAATGGCGGATCACCGAGGAATACCTCCAAAAGAAAACCATCGGCGAAATGCTCGGCCTGGGGGAAAAGCTGGAAATTTTCGCGGATCCCAAGGCCCAGACCTTTCTGTTCGAAAAACTGCTCAAAAAGCGGGGTGCGTTCAAATCCTGCAAAAAAGCCGAACTGATCCGGGTGTTCATCGAATCCGGCGCGGACTTGGCCGGCAAGGTTCCTGATGAGATCCTGACCTCCGAAACAGTGAATTGAAAATTAAATTAACCTTAAAAGGATCTTTTAAAAAAAAGTCTTGAAAACTTTAAAACAATTATTACATTATAGGCAAACATAGGAGGATGCAACATGAAAAAATTTCTTGAAAAAGCGGCTGAAATAACCGCCAAGATTAATGTGCGGCGAAACACAGACTACACACGAAGCGAAATCTATAAGACTGGTTATGTTGCCAAAATGGTCAACTCGAGCAACGAAAACGAGCGATATGAATGTGAATTTGTATCCATAGATGAATTTATAGCCAGCTTGGTTCCGAATGTTGAGGATGAACACGGAAATGGCTTTGCTCAATACGAGATAGTAATTTCTATAATTGGCCAACCGCCCATAATGGGCAAAGGGGGAAACAACATGGAAAACATCGTAAGGAACATTAAAGACGGAGTAAGTGACGGGAAAAGATCCGGGGTTGAACTTGCTCGACACATTGCAGATGAGCATGAGAAGTCTACGGGAAATCGTTGTCTTGTTCGCCGGATCGTAGACTATGTTGACCAATTTGACGGTAGAGATCGGGAGCATTTTTCTTTTGATATTGTCGAGATTATCTAACCCCCTCAAGACCTGGGCAAGTCCTTAAGAGTCGCTCTCCGGAGCGGCTCTTTTTTTTGCCTAAAAATCCCCTGTCAAGCGTAAAATTGCGCAGATTTGCGCATCCTTGCCTAAAACTTCCGTAAAGTTCCGCAGAATCCGGCAGTTTAAAAAAAAACAAAAAATCCCATGATATGGTTGTTGCACAACTTGCAACCACTATGCATAGGGGTTTTTTTTATGGCATTCACTCAAGCTGAAATCGATTCCCTCAAAGCCGCTTATCTCAAACTGGCCGCCGGGTCCCGGGTGGCCTCCGCCACCGTTGCCGGCAAAACCATCCAGTACCATCCCGTGGACATGAAGAGCCTCAAGGATCTGATCGACGACATGCAGACCCAGACCGACGCGGTCGCCGGCACGGTGCCGCTGAGAACCTACGCCAAACAGGGCGGGCGGACATCATGAGCCGATTCGACGGAATAGAATCTTTTCTGGACCGGCTGATCGGCGTTTTTTCTCCGGGCCGCGAAATCCGGCGCCGGTTTTTTCGGAAAAAACTGGAAACCGTCCGCAGCGCCCAATATGCCGCCGCCAAAACCACACGCCTCACCGGCCCCTGGGCGCCGGTGGATTCCAATGTCAACGACATTATTGGAGCTTCATCAGGCGCCATCCGGGCCCGGGTCCGGCAATTGGTTCGCGATTTTCCCTATTTTGCCCGGGCGGTCAATATTCTGGCCGACTATACGGTGGGGGCCGGGATCATTTTCCAGAGCCGGATCCGCGGAGCGGACGACCAGCTGGACAAAAAGCGGATCCAACAGACCGAGGACGCATTCAATTTCTGGGCCGATGAGGCCGACATTGCCGGCAAGCTCCATTATTATGAAATGATGCACCTGGGCAAGCGCCAGGATGCGGAGACCGGCGAATTTCTCATTGTAAAAACCCTTTCCAAAGACCGGAGCCGATACCTGCCCTTTGCCCTCCAGATGTACGAGGCCGACTGGCTCGCCGGTTCCGCCAGTCAGAAAATGAGCCCGGGCAACGAATTTTCCCAGGGTATTGAATATCAGAAGGCCACCGGCCAGGTGGCGGCGCTTCATCTTATCGACCCGGATTCCTGGGGAAAGTCCGTCCGGATTCCGGTAGACCGGGTGATCCACGGATTTCAAACATTACGGCCGGGCCAGCTCCGGGGGATATCCCCGTTCACGCCGGCCATATTGGTGGCCAAGGATCTGTCCGAATATATGGACGCCGAAATCGACGCCGCGAAGATGGCCGCCAAATACCTGTCATTTGTGAAGACCCCGGATCCGTTCAGCCGCCAGTTGGGGACTATGACTACCGATCCCGATACCGGCCAGAAAATCGAAGAGATGCAGAACGCCATTATCGAGTATCTCCGGCCCGGCGAAGATGTCACCATCGCCAGCAACCCGCGCCCCGGCACCAACTTTCCGCCGTTCATCAAATTAATCCTGCGCATGGTGGCAATCACCGCCGGCGCCCCCTATGAACTGCTGTCCGGCGATTACGAGGGGTTTAACTATTCCACGGGCCGCACGTCCCGCAATGATTTTGCCCATCAGCTCCGACCCATCGCCGTCCGGCACATCCGGCATTTTGCCCAGAAAACCTTTATTCCGTTTATGGACAGCGCGGTCCTGGCAGGCCGGCTCCAATTCCCGGGCTATTTTACCAATCCGATCCCCTACCTCCGGTGCGAGTGGCAGCCGCCGGGAATGGAGAGCATCGATCCGTTGCGGGAGACCAAGGCCCGGATCGACGAGGTCAACGCCCTGTTGAGATCTCCATATGAGATCGCCAAAAGCCGGGGCCGGGATCTGGAGGATATTTACAAGGAAATCAAAATGGCCAAAGAGCTGGCCGAGGAATACGATCTCACCGGTCAGGAAGTATCCACCGCCCTGGCCAACAATCCGGCCGCCCTGAACGGCAACGACGACGACACCAAGGCCATGATTATCGATCTGATCGATAAATTGGATGAGGTCGTGGTTTGAAACAGTGAAAGATTGAAGACTGAAGGTAGAAGGCTGAAGGCTGAAGGTTAAAACCTTTCACCTTTTACCTTCAGCCTTCTACCTTTTACCTTTAACCTGAAAATCGGAGATTTTTACCATGAAAAAAAAGAAAATCATCCATCGCAACCAGGCGAACACCGGCGATTTGAGCTACCGCACCATAAGCCTGCGGATGCAGGACGGCGCACCGGCCACCCTAAATATAGAGGACCGCAGCGTCGAAGTCGTGGGCGCCACCGAGGACCCGATTGAAATATTTGACTGGGAGCGGGGCATTATCAGTGAAATTTTAATGATGGATGGATTGGAGACACCGAAATCGAGACAGGTGCCGCTGTTGGACTCACACCAACGATGGGCCGGAACATCCAGCGTATTGGGATCCTATCGGGACATGAAAACCGAAAAAGACCAGCTTACGGGACGGGTCCATTTTTCCAGTGTGTCCGGGGCGGAAGAGCCTTTCACCAAGCTCAGGGAGGGCCACCTCACCGATTTCTCCGTGGGATATCGTCAGATCAGCTCTGAATGGGTGCCCAAAGATGAACGCAGAACCATCAAGGGGCGCAGCTTTGAGGGGCCGATCCTGGTGACCACCCGGTGGCGGGTCAAGGAGCTTTCGATCGTTCCCATCGGAGCGGACGAACAGGCCAAGGCCAGAACCGAAACCAAAAAAAAGAAACGATCAACTTCAACAGAGGAGAAGAATACCATGAATGAAAAAACGAGAAAATTCCTGGAGGCAAGGGGGCTTTCCAAGGAGGCCACGGAGGACGAAGCCTGGGCGTTCCTGGAGAGGCTGGATTTGCCGAAGGAGGAGCAAAAAAGAATTGAAAAAGAGCCCGAAGTCGATATCGACAAAATCCGGAAAGAGGCCACCGGCGAAGAGCGCGAACGGATCCGGGGCATCGACGCCATGTGCACGAAATTTGATTACCCCCCTGAAAAAACCAATGATCTGGTTCGTGAAGGGACGCCCCTGGATGAGGCTCGTGAAAAGGTAATGACATGGCTGATCAAAAAGCAGGATGAAAACACCACCCAGTACCGGACGCCCATTGAAACCATCGCGGACGAGCGGGACAAATTCCGTGCGGCCGCCGTCGATGCGCTGCTGATCCGGTCGGGCCCGGAATTCAAGCCGGAAAAACCGGCCCTGGGCGCCCAAGATCTCACCGGGTATTCTTTAAGAGAACTGGCCCGCCACGCATTGTACCTGGCCGGAAAATCACAGGATGGGGATCCCAGAAAGATGGTGGGGCGTGCGCTTCAAACCACCGACCTGCCTTATATCCTGGGAAACGTGGCCAACAAGGCCCTGTTTGTCGGCTTTGAGACCAGCGAGGAAACCTGGAAGGATTGGTGCGCCACCGGGTCCGTGTCGGATTTCAAAATACACTCTTCACCGAGAATATCGGAAAGCGACGACCTGGAGGAAATTCCGGAGCATGGCGAATACCAGTATGGGTCCAGGTCCGAGGAACAGGAGCAGTATTCCATCGTCACCTATGGAAAGATTTTTGCCATCACCCGCCAGGCCATCATCAATGATGACCTGGGGGCATTGACTCGAATCCCCATGAGCCACGGGGAAGCTGCGAACCGGAAAATCGGGGACGTGGTCTACGCGGTGCTGTCCGCCAACGCAGCCATGGGCGACGGGCTGGCATTGTTTGTCGCCGGCCACGGCAATCTTGTGGGTTCCGGTTCCGGCGCTGCGCCGGGAGTTGACACCATCGGCGCCGGCGTGCTGGCCATGGGAACCCAGAAGGATATCAAGGGGCTCCGCCGGCTCAATATCCGTCCGGAATTCTTTATCGCGCCGAAAGCCCTGGAAGGTGCTTCCGAGGTGTTTTTCCAGACCCTGCAATACGCGGACACCAACACCATTGCAACGGACAGTTCTTTGGCGGCCACCCGGAAAAATATCTATAGCGGGACCTATTTCACCCGGGTCTATGAACCCAGGATCGATGACGACGTGGCCACGAAGTGGTATCTGGCCGCCCGTAAAGGGAAAACCATAATCATTTTTTTCTTAAACGGTCAAGAAGCGCCGTACATGGAGACCAAAGAAGGCTGGACCGTGGACGGTGTGGAATACAAAGTCAGAATCGATGCCGGCGCAAAAGCCATGGAATGGCGCGGCCTTTATCAGAATTATGGTGCATAAAAAAAAAGAAGGAAAGAGGATAGAGAAAAGAGGAAAGAGAAAAACTATTTCCTAATTCCTATTTCCTAATTCCTATTAGGCGTTTTTTTAAAAAAGGAGAACATTATCATGCAGACATCAGGACTTGAAAAAGCAAAAGTCAACCTGGCCTCGTTTGAATACGACTTTGCGGTTCACGGCGGGGACATCGGGGACATCACCCTGGACAACGACGTGCTGCCCGATGACGCAATCGTCATGGACGGTATTATCGAGGTAAAGACCGCATTGGTCGGAGCCACGGCCACTGTTGCGCTCAAGGTGCTGGGTACGGACGACATCCTGGCGGCCACGGCCATCACGTCGTTTACCCTGGCGGCGGTTTTGGACGTGGTGCCGGTCGGCACTGCGGCCACCATGATCAAAATGACGGCCAAAGGGAACATGACCATGTCCGTGGCTGTGGCGGCATTGACGGCGGGCCGGTTCGTGGTTCACCTGAAATATGTGCTCGGAGTTTAATCGTGGGCGATTTTGACGATGCCGTAACTAAAGCGATGGCCGTATGGTTTGGGGCTGATATGGATCCGGAATCCATCGGCTATACGCCCAAGGGCGGTCTTTTAGACAGCGTTTTAGCCTTTGTGGATCGTTCGGGATTTGCCCAGGAGCCCTATATTCGGGGTCCGCGTACGGCCACCGCTATCATTACCATTATGGCCAGCGAGGTCACGACTCCCCAGCGCGGGGATATATTCACGTTTGACGGTTATGATTGGGAGCTGGAACCCGGCGAGGGCGTTACCCTGGACGATGGATATGTTTTTGAAATCTCATTGCGAAGGATCGACTGATGTTTTCGGTCAAGATCGACGACCGGCAAATCAAGCGGTTTGTCAAAACATCCCCCCAGCGGGCGGATTGGGCGCTACGTGAAGCGTTTTCCATGGCCGGCGGTCATTACCGCAAGGAATTAAGGGCGGACATCGAACAGGGGCGCATCGGAGGTCCCAAAGAACTGCATCCCCTGACAGAAGGAAAGAGGAAAAAACCGCGGTCGCCGTTGTACAGCCTGGGTAAGATGGTCAGATTCAAGGTGTCCAGGATTAAAAAAACCCGGTTTCGATTGTGGTTCGGTTTTCTTGGCGGGGGCGCACGGTATTTTCGGCAGCAGCTTACAGCCCTGCAGGTGGCCAAAATGCATGAATACGGGAAGAGAATCCGGATTACTCCCGCCATGCGGAGAAAGGCCGCTGCAATGGGCAGTCCGATCAAGAAGAGCACCCGATATCTGGAGATCCCGGCCCGGCCTATGATCGGGCCATTCTGGCGGAAGGTAAAGGCAGGGCTTGCGGGGTATATCGAAAAGCGATTCTTTCAGAAATTCTTGAGCAAGGAAAATCCGAGGATAGGGTTATGATACCAACCGGAAAAGAAGGGGTGTTACGAATATATGATTCAAGCGCCATTCTGCACGGTGCGGCACCCAGGGACGATGCCACCCCTGATATCGTCAAGTGGGACGGTGCGGCTGCCTGGACGAACATTACGACAGACGTTGACACCGACGATGCCAATGCGGCCTCGGCTTTTATTGTCGATAATGCCGGTGCGGTCTTTATCGGATCGGACGTTCTGTTTGCCATGATCGAATACTTGAAGGGCGAGGGGGCTAACTATGCCGCCGGGTCCGGGATGTTAAAGGCATATTATTTTGACGGCACGGATTTTACGGAAGTATTGACCGGTGTTTTGGACGGTACCGCTTCGGGCGGTGACTGTTTCGCAAAGGACGGCAAAATCACGTTTAAGATTCCGGCGGATTGGGCGGTCGGGGCAAACACGGTGAACGCCGCCCTGGATGCGGACAAGTATTATGTCAAACTCATGACCACCACGTCGCCCACCACCGATCCGGATGCCGACGTGTTGTGCCCGTGTGACGGCCAGTTTTTTGAAGTGCCGTTCGCGGCCATGGATTTTAGCGGGCCGTTTGGCAGGCCGTGGCAGGAAGAAATCCTGGTGCTTAATCGAATGAAAATGGATTCACTGGCCCATTACCGGAAAGGACCGGACGATAAAATTTACGAGGCCCTGGCCCTGGGCTTTTCCTGCATGATCGATGATACCCACAACAAAGATGATCTTAAAATCGTGCTGGTCTGTGGTGATCCCGATTCTGCCCGGTGGACGGCGGTGGGTGTGAGTTCAAAAGGCGACACCAAAAACGACGGTGTTAACCTTAACCCGGCGTTTGTCGATACCAGCAAAAAGACCGTTAACGTGCAAATCTTGTTTGATACCGATCGATCTGGAGGAATTTCTATCGGGCTGGCATATTATGAGGTTTATTTTCCGCCGGCGGAACAGAACATAGCAGAGGCCGAGGACGGTATCAGCGTGTCATGCACCGGCGGTATTTTTGGTGTTATCGAGGACATTCACGGTTTTGGAAACCGATATTAGGAGGATGGGGTTATGACTTTAAAAACTTTATATGATGCGAAAATTAGACTGTATGATGGAACGGCTACTACGCCGTTGTACCTGGAGGTCGATCTTGAACCCGGTGATTTTAACGGGCCGCTGGGTATATCCAGGCAGGAAGAAATCCTGGTTTTAAACCGGGGCCGGATGGATGCGCACGCACATTATCGAAAGGGGCCGGACGATAAGTTGATGGAGCCCCAGGCGGTATCGTTTACGATTCGAATTACAGACAGTGCGCAAACCGTCAACATTCGAAACTGGATTCGGGCCATGAACGACGCGCTTGCTACCCAGGTCAATTCGCAAACCCTGGTTTCTACCCAGGGCAAAACCAAGCGGGATGGAACCAACTTCAATCCGGTATTCGCGGATGCCAATAAAGGTACTTGCGACATTGAATATCTGATCGAAACCGGCGCCGCGGATCTCGGTTTGAAATATGCGGAAGTGTATTTCCCGGCGGACCAAGTCCCGCTTGCGGAGGCGGAGGATGCCATTACATTGACCCTGGCCGGTCTATGCTATGGCACCATCCTAGACATTGAGGCGTTTACGACCGGGACCGATGTTGAGATATAAGTCGAACCAAACAGGTCTTATTTGAGCTACATTCAACGATCAAGGGGGGATAAATGGGTGAGCATCCGGAAGAAAAAGATGTTGAGGAAATCAGGGTTATTTCCGAACTGATCGAGGGGGATCGGCTGTTTGACAGCCACGGCTATTCGATCCTCAAAGTTACAAAAAGCGGGGTTTCGGAAAAAGTAAAGATCCCCATTAAAAGCACCGGGGTTGCGGAATATCAGAGAGTCCTCGAGGGAAAGGCGCCCAGGCCCCCGATAACCAAAGAGCTGATCAAAAAGGGGTCTAAAGAGGGTCGGGCATTGGGTTTGCCCCATGACAAAATTGCTTTGGTGTTCGATAATACCGATGAAAAATACATCGATGCCCTTGAAAAGCACCAACAGGAATTCGCCTGGAAAGTGGCCATATTCGCCCTGGACATGACCCTCAAGAAAAAGGACGGCACCCAGGCCGGAAGTTACGAGGAAAAACGGGCCGTTCTTCAGTCCAGCGGGATCACCGGGTTTCACATCGATCGTATTTTTAAAGACGTTAACGCTCTGACTCAGTTCGCGGAGGATAGAGAGGATTTTTTATCCGGGACCTGATCGGTCTTACCGACGATGTGCTGACAAAGCTCGATCAGCGCCAGGAAGAACGAAAGGCTGAAAGCACTACTCCACTATATCAGGACATCGCGGTCATGAAGGCTAGCCGATTGTCTCCCGCACAATGGTGCAGGTTGTCTCGCCTGGATAAAAAGATTCTTCATTATTTTCGCATCATCGAAGTTTATTACATCGAGTTTTCGCCCGAGCGAGTCAAGATGCGGGCGCAGGCCAAAGAGGCTGAAAAGAAACGCAAACAACAGGAAATTTTGGGCAAAATGCCCGGATTGTCGCCCCGCTTTAAGGGAAGGAGATAATGACTACCGCGCAAACCAAAATAGAAGTAGTCGGTGAAACTTCCAAGTATGAACGTGCCATGCGGGATGTGGACCGTATCAATCAGAAAACCACCCAGATGATACGGAATTCATGGATTCAGGTTGCCGGTGCGATCTATGGAGCGATGAAAGCCTGGGACCTGGCAAAGCTGGGGGCTAAAGCCGAGCAGGAAATGACCGCTTTCAGGAACATGGCCGCAAGTTACGGGGCATCGGCGGATCAGATCATATCGGATTTAAAGCGGGCGTCCGGGCAAACCGTTGACACTATGACCCTGGTGCAAAAAGCCGGTACCGCTATGATGATGGGCATTGCTCCGGAAAAGGTGTCAAAGCTCATGGAAATTGCCAGGGCTACCGCTAAAATGACCGGCCAGGAAGTGACAACGGCGTTCGATAATATTTCTATGGCCGTCGGTCGTCAGTCCCGGATGATTCTGGATAACCTGGGCATTATCGTGAAGACGGGCGAGGCCAATGAACGGTACGCCGCGGAGCTTGGCAAGACCGCAAAGGAGCTTACGGACGTTGAAAAAAAACAGGCGTTCCTGAATGCTACCCTGGCGGCAGGTGATGAAATGATGCAGCGCCTTGGCAATCAGACCCGAACAACCGCTGAAATATTTCAGAGCGCAGAGGCTTTAAGTAGTAATTTAAAGGTGGCAATCGGTCAGGGTTTGGTTTGGGCTGCGAAATCGTTGGTTATGGTGTTCGCCCTGGCCGGCCAGGCAATCAATGATTATATGGGTCGGTTTTTCGGTGCATGGGAAGCATTGTGGGGGATGCTGGCAAAGATTCCGGGGCCGCAATCAAAGATGTTTACGTGGCTACAGGAAGGGGCCGCCGGTGCTGCGGATCATTTCAGAGAGGCGGCGGACCAGGCAAACCGTTTTGTGGATGAATTGTTAAACCTGTCGGATGTTGCACCCATTACCGCACCTAACATCGGCTTTGGCGGCGGCGGTGGTGAGGGCGAGGGTTTGCCGTGGCACGGCATGACCAAAGAACAACTGGAAAAGCGGCAACAGATGATCCAGGACATGGTGGACATGGAAAACGAGGTTATTGCCGAGGCAATGGCCCAGCGGATCGAGATGGAAGCCGAGCACGAAAGCGCCTTATTGCAGATGAAGACCGATGCCATGTATCAGGGCTTTGCTTTGAAAGAGGAGGAGCTGCGCCAGTATATTGAAACATCGAACAAACAGATCAAGCTGGAACAGGCCGTTCAAAAGCAGATGACCGACATTGCCAGACAGGAGGCCACGTATAAACAACAGATCGCCCTGGGTTTGGGGACCGCGCTCTTGAGCATTGCCGGCGCCAGCAACGATGCAATATTTATGGCCACCAAGGCCTTTGATATGGCAATGGCCATTATTTCGGGTTATGCCGCCGGCGCAAAGGCCCTCGCGGAAGTTCCGTATCCCGTCAATATCGGCGTGGCGGCTAAGATGGTAGCTCTCGGATATTGGCATGCCGCTGCGATTGCTGCAACGGCAATCGGGCAAATGGCCGCCAGTGGCGGCGGAAGTGTCGGAGAGGGAACATATACCTCGCCGATAGTAACAACCCCTGCGGACGTTCCGGCGGTAACGTCGGAAGCGTTCACGGACCAGCAGGAACAGCGGGGCACCCTGAATATAAACATCTATGGGGACTTTATCGGCGATGAGCAGTACATCGATGAGCTGATTGAAAAAATCAACAACGCCGATGAGCGGGACGTTTTTATTAATCAATCCAATTACGCAAGAGAAACCTCATGACCATACGAATCACATACGACAGTAAAAACATCGATCTCCTGATCGGACCCGAAGGCCTGGAACCCGCTTTTGAACAGGCCAAGAGTTCTAACCGATCCATATCCGGCAAGATCGAAACCATCAACTTTCACGGCATACAGGAAATGTCGTTCGATGCGTATTTTTCCGAATCGGGTTATTACGATCTGGTTGCATGGTGGTCATGGGCGAGGCAGGGCAGGGTTTGGTCGTTCACTCTGGATTCGTTAAAAACCGTGAACACAACTCTGGATGATTCAGCGGCCGCCGGCGAGAAGGTGATTCCCTTGACCGCAACGGCCGGGTTGTCTGTGGATGAGGTGTGCTTTATCCGGGCGGAAGATAACGACGACGAATTTGAAATTGTCGAAATCGCATCCATATCCGCCGGGGTCAGCATTACCGCAAAGGACAATCTAAAATATTCCTACAGTTCGAACGACACGTTCCGGCATTTGGAGTACTGGCCGCAAGTTAAGAGCCTGGACAAGCGGTTTTTGCCCGCAAGGGAAGGGGACGGCTATCATCACACCTTTAAATTTATCGAGGTTTTATAAATGCTGTTAACCAATCCTAATTTTGATGCAAAGCACGATCTGGATTTTAAGACGCCGCTGTATCTCGTGATATTCGACGGCGAGTCCGGGGGATACAGCAATCACAAAATATCGGGTGCGGTAAGCGACTTGTTGATCAAAGAGGACGGCGATCTTTTTTTGCTCGAGGACGGCAGCGGGGGCTTCTTGTTGGAGTCCGGCGGGGCGTCGCTGTATGACCGTTATTTAAAATCGATTGCCGGGCTTAACCAGCAGGTAACGCCGGAAGAAGGAAAGGGAACCATCGGCGGTATTACGTTTGAACTGCTGGACGTAAACGATGAGATCACGGCTCTGCTGGCCACGGACCCGTATTATTTTCACCGGAGAAAGACCACTATCAAGACCGGGTATGCCGGGATGAACGAGGATGATCTTTTAAACATCATGGTCGGATGGGTGACCGACATCAAGTTGAGTGCAGACGGGTTGATGTATGTTTTTAACGTAACGGACCCGCAAAAATGGATGCAGAGAAAGATTTTCCGGGGATCGGAGGAATCCAGCGTTAATATTTCGGGAAATGGATTGAACCTTCTGTTGGCGCTGCTGACATCGACGGGCACCGGATTGAACGGCTCCTATGATTGGTATGTTGCGGAGAACGGCCTTGGCATCAGTGTCGATTATATTAATATCGCGGGAATCGAGGCTGTTCGGGATAATTGGTATCCGGGAACTTCGGCACACCTGTCGTTTACCATTACCGAGAGAATCAAGGCAAAGGATTTTATCGAACAGGAGATTTTAAAGCCCTTGAATTTATACCCGGTCGTGGACGGGCAGGGACGGTTCAGCGTTAAGCCGTTCAAGCCGCCCCTGATCGCAAGCGATGAGGTTATCGTGATTGATGAGGATGTAATTATCGGCCTGCCGACATGGGACATGAACCTGGCGGCGGTGGTCAACGAGGTCGAATGGCATTATAACTATGACCCGGTGGATGATGAATATAAAACCATCGATTTTTATATCGACTCGGATTCGCTGAACAACCGGGGGCCGGGCAAGAAATCAATCGTTATTAAAAGTAAAGGGCTGTCGGCATTTGACAGCCTGATGATCCGTTCAAAGAACCGAATCTTTGACCGGTTTGCGGCTCCGCCCATCAAGATCAATGCCAATTGCTGGTTTTCACGCTGGCTGGCAGAGGCCGGGGACGTGATTTCATTTTCTCATCCCAACTTGCCGGATATAGAAAACGGAACGCGGGGCATATCTGCAAAGATGATGGAGGTTATCAGTCGTGTAATCGACTGGCGCCAGGGCATTGTGAAGCTGGGGCTTTTGGATACGGGCTTTACCAAGGGAACGTATCAGGTGATCAGTCCGACCATGACCATTACGGGCGTTACAGATCGGGAGAATTTTACCGTGTCGCCGGAGGATGCGGCAAAATACGCTAACCTGTCGAATCCGGAGGTTCAGATTTGTGATGCGGGGATGCGGCAAAAGGTTGCCAATGTTACCGTATTGGCTGTCGATAAATATACCGGGGTGATCCAGATAGACAACGCGGGACTCGATCTGTCTGCCGGCTGGATCGTCTTGTTTGCTGAATATGACGACTGTACCGCCGTGCAAAAAAAATTCGGGTTTATTGCCGACAGCGCAAACACGCTCGGAACCGCGAACGATGATGCACATTTAATTGTGCCATAAGGGGTTAAGACATGGGTGGTGTAATATTTACGGGAATAAGTGCATTGAGGATGATCCTCGAGACCGAAACCGATGCCAACAGCCCGGACAATGAAACAACTTATTCCGCAGTAAGAAAGGCCATCGAGGTTTTATTTTTGCTGCTGTTCGGTACGGGTGATACGGGTTCGGCCACGTGCGATCCCCCCGACAACACTACCGGAGTTCTGACCAATACCGGAGCCGGATTTGATGTTGATGAGCACAATGGCCGAACCCTTTTAATCACATCCGGCCTGGCCAGGGGCAATTTCTACACTGTCCATGATACCACCGCCACGACCGTTGAATGTACGGGCAATAATTTATATTCGGACGGCGTCAGGTCCGGCGACAGCTATGTGATTCTTTTCGATTTAAAGGGCAATGCGGACGGCCACGATCATGACGGCATCAATTCGAAAAGTGCGGTGCTGGCAGACCGTTCCATCACTACCCTTAAGTATGGCTTCGGCTCGGTTAATACTAATGCAATCGCTACAGCATCCGGCAGTGTTAGCCAGGCCAACGGCGAAACGATCACGGTTTTGCCCGGCGGCGAGTACGGGTTTTCCCATCGTACCCGCATCAACAATACCAGCACCGATGCAGTTGCGGGCGTATTGCTGGGCCGGCATGTAATTGGATACGAGGACATAGCGGGTATCGATGACTGGTTTTGGGCGCTGGATCGGGCGGTAGGATTTACCGATACCGGAATAACCGCCGCCATAACGTTATACTCAAACTCTGCAGCTGCCACCGCATACGCCACACAGAGATATGTTACGGCGTCCGGTGAAGTACACTGGATATTTTTATTAAAAGACAAGGCCACCGGAGAAATAACATGCATATGGGAAAACCCGGATCATCCCTGTTTCGGCAACGGCGGGAAACCATTGCTGATGCCGCACCCGTTCCTGAGCTTTGACTCGGCCACACAGGAAATCGTCTGCATCAACCCAACCAGTGCTGAGGTTAAAAAAATCAGGGATGCGATGATCGTTGAGGATGAAGGCAACCACAATCTGAATTTTATAGAAGCCTTCCGGCTTCTTTACGATATTGACGAAACCACGGAACCGACCTGGGCGAATGTAAAGGTGACGGTGGGCCTGCCTGATAATTGGGAAGATTTGCCAATAGGTTCTAAAATCGATCCGGTGAAAAAAGTTATACCCAAACCGGCGATGGTGAGAACGGCAGGATTGAAAATCAAGGCAAAGGGGATGCAGCCATTATGATATTCACAAGTGAACAAATCAAGGACAGGTTGAAAAAGATATGGTCCGATCTTGTTTATATCTGGCCCACAAATCCCAACTGGACACTGGATTTAGATGAATGGCTTTTAAAGATAAAAGAGCATTGCAGCGTCAGGCATTTTATTTTTACACCGGGAATATTTGAATGTGAAAACTATGCCCGCACCTTTGTCGCCAATATCTATAAATATCAATACGACCTCTATCATTCCGGGGAGTTTAAGCCCGAATGGAGGTGGGCTGTCGGCTATTCAATGGGAGTTAAGGCGGATATATTTGGGAACGCCGATGTTCACGGTATGGTTATAATAATTACCGAAACACGGGTGCTTGTATATGAACCGCAGGACGACACCTATTTAGATCACAATTATCAATACGTACCCTTTTTCGTTACGTTTTAGAGGGGGTTAAAATGTTAAAACGAATATTAATTACTTTTATTTGTCTGGCGTTTGTAGGGTGCGCTTCGACCGGTCTGCCTAAAAAGATTATGTCGCCCGAAGACTATATGAAGCTTGGCGAACAGACAATGGCCAATCAGAAATTCACGCAGCTTCCCGAAGATACCGCCCCAACGTCTGACGATATAGTGGTAACTGCTAACGATCCCGGTGGAACCCCGGTGAATAAAAAAGTGACCCTGGCCAATTTATTCGGGGTCGAGGACGTGATTTTCAAGGCGTCGTTCGGCAATCAGGATTGGGGCGATATAAGCGTAAGCGGCAACGTGGTTTCGCTGAACGCCGATGTGGTGGGCGTTGCTGAAATGGCCGATGCGGATCATGGAGACATAAGCTGGTTGGCCGGTGTGGCCACGATCGATCCAGGCGTTATCCTGGTTAGTATAGGAGTTTACGACGGAGATTACGATGCTGCCGTGTTAGCAATCGGCGCAATTCCGACTACGCTTTATGTTGATGAGGCCGCCACAATGTCAACGAATGTTACTACACCGGCGACGCTTGCAACAATTATTTTAAAAGGCGGCTCGATAGATCAGGCAGGAAGCACCTTGACAACTAACGGACCCTTGATCATGCAGGGCGGTTCGATTACGAATGACGCGGCTTTGAATATCAATGGATCCTTTCCCGACCCTGGACCGATTCAGGTTTTTACCAGCACCGGAACGGTAAGTTTTGGAACTGGCGCTGTGCCCAAAGCTTATCCTCAATGGTGGGGAGAAAATACAACCCCAGGCACAACAGACATGACAGCAGAAATTCAAGCTGCTTTCGATTCGGGTATTGAGCATGTCTACATTTCCGATGGAACGTATATGATAGAAGCAACTGAAAATGCTTCGCCAACTGATCATGGATTAACAGTTCCATCGAACATTAAAATAGAAATGTCACAAAATACAATATTAAAAGCTATCGGAAATGACCATACTAATTCCGCAGTTCTTGGAATATATAATGTCAGTAACGTCATAGTAACAGGCGGTGCAGTAGAGGGTGAGAGATATGAACATATTGGTGAGACTGGCGAGTGGGGTCATTGTATTGATATTCGCGCATCTTCGAGGGTAAAAATTGAAGGTGTTTATATCTCTAAGTCTTGGGGAGACGGAATATATTTGGGAGACATTGCTGGTACTCGAGCCGAGGATATTTTAATTCTAAACAATTATGTTGAGTACTCCCGACGAAATAATCTTAGCATTGTTCATGCTTTTCAAGTAACCGTTAAAGGAAACACATTTAAGAGCGCAAATGGTACTGATCCACAAATGGGGATTGATATAGAGCCAGATACTGGCGATTTTGTTTATGGTTGCATCATTACAGAAAACAGTTTTATTAGCAATCAAAAGGCTGGGGCGAGAATAGAAGGTACTAGTGGCAGTGTAAAGCATATTACTATATCACATAATTACTTTTCTGGTAACAGTGTTGCCGCAGATGCTACCCAGGCAGCTATAATTGCCAAAAATGCCAATAATGCCAATATTATTGGAAATGTTATTTTTGGTGAGGGTCAGCAAGGAATTCGTGTAACTGACTTTACCAGGATTTCAATTATTGGGAATAACCTCTATCAGACTGATTTAACTGGCATCCATCTTAAAAGTGTTGATCAAGGAATAGTTCAAGGAAATACGGTTCATCAAGCCGGTTTTGATACCAATGATACATATGATGGGATCTATGCTGAAACTTGTAATGAGACCGTTATATCCGGAAATATTGTGGTTTTAGGTGGATCTGGAAATAATGTTAAGTACGGCCTCAATGTCTCTGGGGGAACTGAGATATTTGCAACGAATAATATTTTAAATGGAGTTACCGCTGCTTTAATTGACTCTGGAAGCACCACTGTATATTACCGCAATAATCCAGTTTGGCAAACAACCTTCACTGATGCGGACACAACACCATCTGTTACGGGAGTTGAGTATGGTTTGTGTGTTAATACGGGAGCGACTGCTATTACAGCCTTTGATAACGGTAGCATTGGACAAGAGATAATTGTTAGGATTGATGCAAATTCTACTATAACCAGTGGTGCTCGATTGTTGTTAGCGGGTGGAGCGAATTTCACTGGAGATTCAAATGATTTAATAACACTATTCTGTGTAGTTGGTGGCGCAGCCTCGGCGTTTCGTGAAGTGTCCAGGTCTGTTAATTAAGACTTGGCAACACAAAGCAAATGAAAAAGATCAAAGCGGATTAAATATGGACGGACTATCAAAAGAGACATTTATCAGCGCATTTGTAAAAAACGACTCAAAATTACAGGCGGAAATTTTGTGGGATCTGTTTGCCGGGCTTTATGAGAAGGTGGATGCGCTCACCGATTCCCGAAAATGGCTAAGAAGGTGGACCCCATACTTGATCATTATCGGGTCTTTTGTGGGCGGGTTTACTGCATTTTTTACCGAACGGTTTTTTTTCTAATGGGCAGGGGCGATAAAATATTTGAAATCGCGATCCAGACGGTTCTCAAGCATGAGGGCGGTTACACGGTGGACCATGCCGGACCGACTAATTACGGCGTGACGTTGAGATCCCTGGACGTGGATATCGACCTGGACGGCGACATCGATGGTGATGATATCCGGGCCATGACGATAGAGGATGCAATCGCGTTCTATAAGCGCCGATGGTGGGACCGTTATAAATATTACGAAATTAATCATATGCTGCTGGCCACAAAGGTTTTCGACCTGGCGGTTAATATGGGTTCAAAGCAGGCCGGAAAGCTGGTTCAGCGGGCCATGCGGGCCTTTGACGTGCGTTTGGTAGAGGATGGGGTCCTCGGGCCGGTGTCGTTTAATGCGATCAATAACATTCCCTACAGGGACGGTTTAATTATCGGGGTTCGATGCGAGGCCGCCGGATTTTACCGGAGCCTGGTAGCCGGGAAGCCAAAATTTGAAGAATTTTTAAAGGGCTGGCTCAACAGGGCTTATGCCTAAAAGGAGAAAATCGTGCGAAAAAAAATTGTACTTACTATTATGTTTTTTCTTATTGGCAGCGCCGCTGCTCTGGCTGGTCCTTTTCTTGTGTGCTCGCCTGTACCAAGTGATACTGTATCTCACTATTGTATCCAGATTGACGGATTGGATGCAGTCATTGTGCCGGCTTTTGGAAACCCTGACGGGACCGTGATGCTCCATTATGATTTGAAGGATCTGGCAAACGGGAATCACAATTTTGAAATAGCGGCGGCCAACGTGTGGGGGGAATCTGTATATGTCCCTTTCGACTTCAAAAAGGGGGTTCCAGGCGGTCCCCAAAATTTCGGATTAAGCCCTGATTAAAAGGAAAGAGGAGAATAAAAAACTTACGTTTTGGCAGATGGTCCCCCAGCCGGGGGATGAAATGTATTTTGATTCAACCCTAAAAGTGAAGGTGAAGAGATGAATTATTTAATTGGGCAAATAGTAGCATTTGTGGCGGGGGCATGTTGTGCTTCAGTCGGATGGTTCTTTGTGTGGAAAAACAACAGGGCCAAGTTTGAAGAAAGACTAAGAAAAATTAAATAAAGGGGGACTAAGTGGACTTAAAAGAATTTGGTTCTAAAATCGCAAGTATAGCGCCCATGCTCGGTGGTGCGTTTCTCGGTCCGGCAGGAGCAGCGGGGGGAGCGTTGCTGAAAGTTATAGCTGGCGCATTCGGCTTAAAAGATGATGCCAAACCCGATGAGATTTATCAAGCTATTC
>Ga0307380_10001437_pt1 | contig 34944 bp, 27 predicted proteins | sample UN3MG_FD_202239 | JGI IMG/M metagenome (GOLD analysis project Ga0307380, IMG submission 202239) | Soil microbial communities from Risofladan, Vaasa, Finland - UN-3 | ecosystem: Environmental > Terrestrial > Soil > Coastal area > Acid sulfate soil | place: Finland: Risofladan, Vaasa | collected...
TCTAAATTCTCATTTCCACCCCCTTCCCCGTCCACCAAATCCACGAATCCCTCAATCCACCCAATCGCCGTAACCCTCTTCGCACGCGACCTTTACGCCCAGCCCCCTCCCCCGCAACCTCAAAAAGATTGCGCAAATATTGACAACCCTCCAATTGTGTTGTATGTTAGGTATACGTTTGGATCCTTGGGGGACGCGGGTCGGCCAGCCGGTCGGGGCCGACCGGCCCGCAAATGGGGGACACAGCCGTGCGAGGATTGGTCGAGCTCCAATGCCGCCATCAGACCACACCACCCACGCGCACGCCGCGCGTGGAACAGGTCCTCCTTCAGTTCGGCCTGCTGCGCTGCGGGGAGCCGCCCCAAGCGGTCGATCCGGTCCGGGTGCACCTCGGCCCCGGCCGGATCGCCGCCCTTGTCGGCCCCTCCGGCGCCGGAAAGACCACCGCCCTCCGCCGCATCGAATCCAGTTGCCCGCAGGCCTCCAGCGTCCAGCGCGTGCAGTTCCCTCGCGACCGCTCTATCGTCGACGCGGTACTCGCCACCGGCTCACTGGCCGACACCCTCTCCATCCTCAGCGCCTGCGCCCTCGGCGAGCCCCGCCTCTGGGTCCGCTACTACTCGGAGCTCTCCGACGGTGAGAAGTTCCGAGCCCGGCTGGCCCGCGCCGTCGGCCTCCACGCCGCCAACCCCTCGGGCGCCCCGCTGCTCTGCGACGAGTTCTGCACCGGCCTGCATCGCCGGGCCGCCCGGGCCATCGCCTTCAACCTCCGAAAGCTCACCACCCGCCGCAACCTCAACCTCGTCATCGCCACCAGCAACGAAGACGTTCTGCCCGACCTCCAGCCCGACACCACCGTGCACATGCAGGCCGACGGCCGCCACCAGATCATCGACCACCAGCCCGTGCGTCGGGCGATCAGCTTCGCCCGCCGCCTGCGTATCGAGCCCGGCCGCAAGCGCGACTACGCCGCCTTCGCCGCCATGCACTACCGCTCCACCGACGAGCTCGGCTTCGTCGATAAAGTCTTCGTCCTGCGCGAGGGCGTCGGCGGCCACCCCTGCGGCATCGTCGTCTACTCGCACCCGCCCCTCGAACTGTCCCTCCGCAACCGGGCCACCGACGGGCGCTTCATCCGAAACCCGACACTGCTCAACCGCGAAGTCCGCATCCTTCGCCGCCTCGTCATCCATTCGGACCTCCGCGGCTGCGGCCTGGGCCACTGGCTCGTCAGCCGCACGCTGCCACAGGTTGGCACGCGCTTCGTCGAGTGCCTCGCCTCCATGGGCATGGTCAACCCCGTGTTCGAGAAGGCCGGCATGAAGCGCCTCGGCCAGTGCGCTCCCACACCGGAGCAGGCCCGCGCCCTGGCCGACCTGTCCCGCGCCGGCGTCGACCCCTTCGGCCGCGACTTCGATCTGCAAGTCTGCCGGCGTCCCCGCATCCGAAGAATCGTGTCCGCCTTCGTCTACGCCTGGTACCGGGCCACAACCGGCGGCGGCACCCGCCGCGTCATCCGCCAGACCCCGCAGACCCTGGCCCAGACCTTCCGCGGCCTCATCGGCTCGCGCCCGGTCTACTACCTATGGTCCCGCGATGGGAGCTGAGCAAATGACGCCGCGCAAGGAGTTGAACGAGTCGTATCGGAGCAGGTGTCGAAAAGATCACGCCGGCACCGGAGCCGAACGAGTCATGCCGGCAGCGGAGTCGAACGCCTGCTGCCGCGATTGGAGTTGAAAAGAGTGTTTTCGGAATTGCAGTTGAAACCATTGATCGTCGCCCGCCCGGCGGAGGACGGCGCATAGAGGTTCACGCCGGACCGGCGCGGCGAAAAGGAGGTGCATAGAGCATCGACATATCGACAAAGCGCCCGCCACCGCGGCGCCCAACCTCGTGTTCCGGGCGCCGGGGGTTGAGCGGGTTTGGGGGGTTTTGACCTCTTGACGCCTGCGTGATACGTTTGCGGGCCATGACAGACTCGTGCAACACCGACGTGCCGGCCCTGACCGACACGCAGGCCAGGCTGGAGGCCAGCCGCTGCCTGATGTGCGACGACCCGCCGTGTGTGGCGGCCTGTCCGGCCGGCGTGCCCGTCAAGCATTTCATCCGGGCCATCCGTTTCGGCTCGCCGCGCCGGGCGATCAACCTGATCCGCGACCGCAACGTCTTCGCCGGCGTCTGCGGCCTGGCCTGCCCGGTCGATGACCTCTGCGTGGGGGCCTGTCGCAGCACCGACCTGACCACCCCCATCGCCATCGGTGCGCTTCAGCACTACGCGGCCGAAACCGAACTGCGCTCGAAACGACGTGAGCGGCCGGCTGCGGGCAAGGGCGAGCGGGTGGCGGTCATCGGTGGGGGGCCGTCGGGGCTGGCTGCGGCCGCGGAACTGGCCCGGCTGGGGCATCGGCCTACGGTGTTCGAGAAGAACAGCCGGGCCGGTGGGATCTGCGCCTACGGCGTGTCCAAGCGCCGCGTGCCGCAGGAGATGGTCGAGGGCGAGGTCGAGTACATCAAGAGCCTGGGCGTCGAGGTCGAGACGGGGCGCTCGTTTGGAAACGGTGACAGCCTGGACGATCTGTTTGCGGCCGGGTTCAAGGCGGTCTACGTGTCGGTCGGGTTGCAGGAGGCGGCGCGGCCCGGGCTGCCCGGCGAGGACCTGAAAGGGGTGACCACCTGGAAGGACGTGCTGAACGGTTTTTCCGCGCACGTTCTGGGCGAGGGGGCCAAGCCAGTCGTAACCAAGTCGGTGATTATCGTCGGTGGCGGCAGTGTGGCCATGGATGTGGCCAGCGCGGTCGAGCAGATGGGCGCTGACGAGATCGACCTGGTGTGCCTGGAGTCGCCGCAGGAGATGCCCGCGTATCACGTCGAGCGCGAAGAGGTTTGGGAATCGGGGGCCCGGTTCCACACGCGCTCGATGCCACTGGAAGTCACCGGCGCGGATGGGAAAGTCACCGGGCTGAAGGCGGCGCGCATTCGCTGGAAAGTGCCCGACAAGTTCGTGCCCTCCAACGCGGAAATCATCGAAGGGACCGAGTATTGGATTCCGGGGCGGATGGTGGTGTTTGCCATCGGTGCGCGAGCGGGCCTAGGTTTGGCGAAGGCGCTTCCCGGTGTGAAGGTCGATCGCGGCGGGCGGATCGTTGTGGATGCGGAAACGGGGGCGACGTCGCGACCGGGTGTGTTTGCCGGTGGTGATCTGGCGGCCGATGGCGGGATTACGATCGTCAAGTCGGTGGCCGAGGGGAAGCGGGCGGGAGAGGCGATTGACGGGTATTTGCGTGGGGAAGGCGACTAGGCAACGAGGCAACGAGGCAACGAGGCAACACGGCAACGAGGCGACTTGCGTGAAGGACCGCGCGAACTGAAGTTCGCGGCTCGGGAAAAGGCTAGGGGGATGCGGCTGGTGTGTTGGGTTGATGATCATGCAGGGGGCATGTCGGGCTTATGATCACGCACGATCTTGACCTTTCGATCGAGTTCTGCGGGGTGCGGTTCGTTAACCCGTTCCTGCTGTCGGCCGCTCCGCCTACGGACGATCTGGACATGGTTCGGGCGGCGTTTGCGGCCGGCTGGGCGGGGGCGGTGCTCAAGACGACGTCGGTCGAGACGGAGCGGGTCGAGCTGGTGTATCCGATGATGAGCGCGGTGCACGCGGATGCGTCGCGGATCATCGGGCTGGGGAACATCGACCTGATCTCGGAGCATCACATCGACGTGGTCGAGCAGCGGGCCGCGACGCTGAAGAAGGAGTTCCCCGACCGCGTGGTGGCGGTCAGCATCATGGGGTCGAAGAAGGAGGAGTGGCAGGAACTGGTGCGGCGGCTGGAGGGGGCCGGCGTGGACATCATCGAGTGCAGCTTCTCGTGCCCGCAGGGGAGCATGGGGGAGGAGCCCGGGGCGATGCTGGCCCAGAGCATCGAGGGGACCGAGCGGGTCACCGGTTGGGTGAAAGAGGCAGCCAAGCGCTGCCCGGTGGTGATCAAGATCACGCCGCAGGTGGCCAGCATCGTGAAGGTGGCCGAGGCGGTGAAGCGCGGCGGGGCGGACGCGATCTGTGCGGCGAATACGATTCCGTCGCTGATGGGTGTGGACGTCGATACGTTCGTTCCGTATCCCAACGTGGCGGGCAAGAGCAGCTACAGCGGGATGAGCGGGCCGGCCATCAAGCCGATCACGCTGCGGAACCTGGCCGAGATCAGCAAGCAGACGGGGATGCCGATCACGGCCACGGGTGGGCCGGTGACGTGGCGGGACGCGGTGGAGATGATGCTGGTGGGTGCGACGACGGTCCAGTTCTGCACGGCCGTCATGCACTACGGGTACGACATCATCGACGACCTGTGCGACGGGCTGGCGTTCTACCTGGAGGAGAAGGGGTTCGACTCGCCGGGGGCCGTGGTGGGTAAGAGCCTGGAACACATCATCAATCACGGGGAGCTTCGCCGGGACCGGCCGGTGATCTCGGCGCTGATCGAGGAGAGGTGCGTCAAGTGCGATCTGTGCTACATCGCGTGCCGTGACGGCGGTCACCAGGCGATCAAGCTGGACCGGGCGACGCGTCTGCCGGAGATCGACTCGGAGAAGTGCCCGGGTTGCCGGTTGTGCGTGACGGTTTGCCCGGCGGACGCGCTGACGATGGTGGAGAAGCAGGCGGGGTGAAGGTCCGGGCCGCAACCCGGCGCGCCGGGACCGGGCTTCGTTCGGTGGGCGCGTCAGGGACGCTGCACCAACGGCGGCAGGCACACCGGCGCTGGAGTGGGCGCCACTTGACATTATCTCCCCTACATGTTATCCAACCCGGCGCTCAAGTCCGTTGACTGGCGGGAGTCTGACGTGTGCAGCAAAGCCTCTTTGATCTGGACACGGTCGGCCTCGGCCTGATCCGCGGACTGTGAGGCAAACCGGCGGGGAGGTTCTTATGCCGATCCGCATAAAACGCCGTGACACAGCGCGAGACAGAGCGCGACCCAAAGAACATGACGGGCTTGGCGCGCCCCTGCCAGACGATCCAGAGGCGTGTTATACGGACAGGAAACCGAAGTTCCGCGTGCAATGCGGGTGAATCTGATTATTGTTAGGGGGCAAGAGAGGTCCATGACGAAACGTACGGGACATTCGACGCGAGCAAGCGGGCAGCCGAACCGCTCTTCTTTGGGCAGTGACGCTGCTGCTCCGGAAGCGTTCGATTCGCCGCTGCCTGCGAACATGCTCAACATCGAAGCCAAGTCTCGCAGCAATCTTTTCCCCTGGCGTGGGCAGTTCTCGCCGCAGCTTGTGGAGGCCCTACTTCGAGCATACGCTGTCCCCGGTTCAGTTGTGCTGGACCCATTCATGGGCAGTGGGACAGTTCTCGTTGAAGCAGCCCGCCTTGGCTTTCCCGTTCACGGCTACGAAGTGAATCCAGCCGCATTCCTCCTGGGACGTGTCTACGAGTTCTGCAACCTAGCTGCTGCTGAGCGGTGCGCTCTACTGGACGAAGCCGAGGCGATCCTGACCCGGGCACGTCCTGCGGCTTTCGAGCTACCGCTGTTCCGCAGCGACGCAGCTGGCGTCTCGCTTCCGGCCAACAGTTCTGACTGGGTGAGGGCAAGTTCTAACGCAGGCGTTCGGATTCTCCTGGAGGCACTAGTTGTCCTGCTCGATGGGCATGGCGCCGGCGACAGTGAATTCGCCACCACCTGGTCTACGATTCGCGACATTGTCGTCAGGCTTCCGTTCACCAAGACTCCGGTACGCGCATTGCTGGGAGACGCCCGCTCGTTGAGTCTTCCCGAGGGAGCCATCGACTTCGTTCTGTCGTCGCCGCCGTACATCAATGTGTTCAACTACCATCATAACTCGAGAGCTGGGATCGAGTCGCTCGGTTGGCGGCCGCTTGTCGTCGCCCGCTCCGAAATCGGATCTAACCGTAAGTTTCGCCAAAACCGGTTCCTAACCGTAGTCCAGTACTGCATCGATATGGGCCTTGCCCTAGCCGAGCTTCGCCGCGTCTGCAGTGATAGCACCCGAGTCATCCTGATCCTCGGGAGAGAGTCAAATGTTCACAAGACGGCTTTTTACAATGGACAGATTCTGGAAACCCTTGCCACTGAGGTAGTGGGTTTGCGCATTCACCTGAAGCAGGAGAGAGTCTTCGTCAACAGGTTTGGGCAAGATATCTACGAGGACATCCTGCATCTGTCGTCGCCGCCATATGATTATCGGCCAACGGGGGCTATCGTCGAGTGCGCGAGATCTGTCGGCAGAGACGTCCTTGCGGAGGCAGCTGAGCGCACACCGAGCGACCGAAGGGGCTATTTGCAGGACGCGATTGGTCGCGCAGCACAGGTTGACGCGTCACCAATCTTAGAGCCGGACGAAGTAATTGGAGATGTTCTATGAGCATGCCGACGCCTCATGGCGACAAGCTGGTTGCTCTGTTGCGCAACGACAAGCTGCCCAGTGGTGATCGCAAGCAGATCAAGCAGGCGGTCGACCGGTACCGCGCGTGGCTCGAATCACTCGGCAGGATCCCCGCGGGAGATGTTGGCGTGCCCGAAGCTGTCCGCCTCTTGAACGAGTACCGGTTATTCCTTGATCTGGAGGTAGTCTTCGACAGTCAACATGATTTCCTCTACCGTCAGAAGGGGCAGCTCAAACTGGATAACACTGTCATCGAGGAGTTTCTGCCGCATCTGGTGTCCCGGGCATTTGCGGATATGTTGACGGGCTTTTGCGTCGGTCCTCACCCGTGCTTCGCCGCGCTCTATTTCACTTCGACGATACGAACGGCTACAGGAACACCTGGGGCGCAAGCGCGGAGGAAGGACCAAGACTTCACAATCTCAAAGCGACTGTACGTGAGGGCCTCATTTCACCCAGATCATTCTGAGGGTGTGGATCAGTTGTAGGCGAATATCGGGTACCTCTGCGCTGAATGCAAGACGAACCTGGACAAGACCATGTTTCAGGAGGCTTGCGCAACGGCGCACGATCTGAAGACCGCTGTTCCCGGCGCGAAATACCTACTCCTCTGCGAGTGGCTGGACATGACGCCGATCAGCGCGGCAGGGACTGATGTCGACGAGGTCCTCATCCTCCGAAAGGCCAAGAGGCTTGGGTCTCAGGTCCGCAGCGCGTTCTCAAAGCGGGAGGGACGCGTTGCCCGGCGGGAGGATTACGGTACACATCTGAAAGAGCACCCATTCGCACCGGAAGTGTTCGAGCGGTTCGTGTCACATGTGAGAGCGTTAATGGAGGACCGAGACCCGGAAGAGGGGGACGTCCTCGGACGTGGTTACTTCTGATGCGGTTTGACAAGAGCATCGAGCGGATGGCGCTGCGCGTCGCGGCTGGTGCCCACTGTTCCCGGCGTCCGTAGGTCTGGCTCAGCGAGCTGTTCAGGTCGGGGGTCAGCTTATGAAAAGCACGGTGTTGGCGATCGCGATCAATCCACTTCGCCAGCAGGTCCATCAAGAACTTCAGGATTTTGCGGGTTGTCAGAATCTGCGTTGCGAACCGGCTTACCTGCCTGCCGGGAGGGAGGTCTCGGTTGTGGACGGGGCTTCCGAATGGCGAAATGCGAGTGGGGAGTAGCGAGTTGGGGGGCTATTGGTTCGTGGTGGGCCAGGGGCAGAGGTTGGCTAGGGGGCAGTTGGGGCAGCGGGGGTTGCGGGGGCGGCAGGTGGTGCGGCCGTGGTGGACCAGCAGGAGGTGGAAGGGGTAGACCAGGGCCGGGGGGCACATCCGTTCGAGAAGGTCGTGGGCGCGGTCGGCGGTGCAGTCGTCGGGGATGAGGGCCAGGCGCCGGGCGACACGGTGGACGTGCGTGTCCACGGGGAAGGCGGGCAGGTTGTAGCAGAACATCAGGACGCAGGCGGCCGTCTTGGGGCCGACGCCGTCGATGGACTGGAGCCATGCCTTGGCGTCGTCGAGCGGCATCCTGGTCAGGAAAGCGAGCGACAGGCGGCCGGTGGGGGCGTGGACCTCGCGCAGGGCGTTTTTTATGCGCGGGGCCTTGGTGCGGGACAGGCCGGCGGATCGGATGGCGCGCTCGATGGTGGAGACGGGGGCGTCGAGGAGCGCGTGCCATCGCGGGAAGCGGGCCTTGAGGCTGGCGAAAGCGGCCATCGAGTTCCGGTCGGTGGTGTTCTGGGAGAGGATGGTCTGGATGAGGCCGTCGATGCCGCTGCGATGCTTTCGCCAGGGGCGGTGGCCGTAGGCGCGCTCGAGGCGGCGGAGGATGGTGGGGATGGAGGGCGTGCGCTTCATGGGCGTATTGTGTGGGGAGGGGGGAATTGAGAATTGAGAAGGGGGAAAGAACGGCAGGCAACGAGGCAACGAGGCAACGAGGCAACGAGGCAACCAGGCACCAAGGCTACGAGGCACCGAGGCAACGAGGCGGCGAGGCGGCGAGGCGGGGGGAAGGCGGCGGACGCGATTGGGGATTGGAGGTTGGAGATTGGGGATTGGGGAGAGGCGACTGGCGAATGGCGAAGGCCGGGGATTCACCGCAGAGGGCGCCGAGAACGCAGAGAAAGGCCGGAGAGGGAAGAAGAGGCAAGGCAAACCACGGACGCACGGAGGAGCGGAGAAGGCAACGGCGGACGCGATTGGGGATTGGAGGTTGGAGATTGGGGAGAGGCGAATAGCGAATGGCGAGTAGCGAGTGGCGAGTTGGGGGCGCTCCCTGATCCCGAGAATCGGGACGGTACAGAATGGCGAAGAGCGAATAGCGAATAGCGAGTTGTGGACGGAGACACACTGGCAGGCGAGCTGCCAGTGGCACCCTGCGAGTGGCGAGTTTGGGACGGCATTTGCCCTATAGCGGTCTGATGGCGACAATCCTGCGTTCCGGGGACGCGGCGGCGGACGTCGTGGCCGCGTGGTTCTGGACGAAAGGGAGGTTTTGCGGTGATCCACACTCGCGTGCAGCAGGTGGTCTGTCTGGTGGTGGTTCTTTCGATGGGGTGCGCGGCGCAGGCGGCGTCGCACCTGATGCGGATGGCGGACGTGCATCAGGAGCAGATCGTCTTTACGTACGAGGACGATCTGTGGCTCGTTTCCACCGAAGGGGGCGACGCCATCCGGATCACGAACGATCCGGGGTCGGAGGCCTGGGCGAAGTTCTCGCCGGATGGGAGTCAGATCGCGTTCACCGGGCAGTACGACGGTGGAATGGACGTGTACGTGATGCCCGCGCGCGGGGGCGTGCCGACCCGGCTGACGTATCACCCGTCCATGAATCGGGTGCTGGGCTGGTTCCCGGACGGGAAGCAGGTCTTGTTTCGGACGCGTCGCGAGTATCCCTTCCGGGCGGAGATGATCTACAAGGTCTCGACCGAGGGGGGGATGCCGGTCAAGCTGAACGTGGATCGGGCGGGTCTGACGGCCATCTCTCCGGACGGCAAGTCGATCGCCTACAACCGTCAGAGCCGCGAATCTCGCACGTGGAAGCGGCATCAGGGCGGGACGGCGCAGGACATCTGGGTGGGCAGCCTGGAGAAGGCGGACTACAAGCGGATCACGGACTGGGCGGGCAGCGACAATTTTCCGATGTGGTGGGGCGACAAGATCTACTTCAACTCGGACCGCGAGTTCGGGACGCTGAACCTGTACCGGTGCAACACGGACGGCGGGAACGTCGAGGCGCTGACCGCTTACAAGGACTACGACGTCAAGTACCCGTCCCTGGGCGTGGATCAGATCGTGTATCAGTACGGCGAGGAGTTGTACCTGCTGAACCTCAAAACGGGGGCGACGCGGAAGGTGCCGGTGAACATCCCCAGCGACCTGGTGCGGATGAGGCCGGAGTTCGTGGAGGTGTCGCCGTCGAAGGGATCGTTCAGACTGTCGCCGACGGCCAAGCGGATGCTGCTGGAGGCCCGGGGCGAGATTCTGAATCTGCCGGTTGAGGACGGGGAGCCGATCAACCTGACGCGGTCGCCGGGTTCGCGGGAGAAGAACGCGGCCTGGTCGCCGGACGGTAAGTGGGTGGCGTTCGTGTCGGACAAGACGGGTGAGGAGGAGCTGTACCTGGTGGATCAGAAGGCGGAGAAGCCCTGGCGCCAGCTCACCAGCGGGGGTCAGGGGTTCCGCATGCAGCCGGTGTGGTCGCCGGACAGCAAGCACCTGATCTTCTCCGACAAGTTCCTGCGGCTGAACCTGGCGTGTGCCGAGTCGGGGGCGATCGAGGTGCTGGACCAGGCCGACTACGACGACGCCTGGGAGCGGTGGGGGATTCAGGACTACGTGTGGTCTCCGGACAGCGGGTGGATCGCGTACACGAAGATGGAAGAGAGCATGAACGAGTCCATCTTCCTGTACTCGATGGAGGAGAAGAAGTCGTACCGCGTCACCGACGAGATGACGGAGGACTGGAGCCCGTCGTTCGATCCGAAGGGGCGGTATCTGTATTTCCTGTCGAACCGCACGTTCGAGCCGACCATGGGGTTCGTGGATCAGAACCACATCTTTTTGGAGATGTGCCGGCCGTACTTGGTAATCCTGGAGGACGGTGAGCCGTCGCCTTTCGTGCCGAAGGACGCGCATGAGGAGGTGGAGGAAGAAGAGGAAGAGGGCGAGGCTGAAGAGGTAGAAGCGGCCGAGGAGGAAGACGCCGCCGAAGAACCGGCGGAGGTAGAAGAGGCCGACGATGAGGGGGAGGCCAAGAAGGGCGATAAGAAGAAGGGCGACAAGAAGAAGGGCGACAAGAAGAAAGGCAACAAGAAGAAAGGCGACAAGAAGAAGGCCGACGAGAAGAATGGCGACGAGGAGAATGGCGACGAAGACGAGGACAAGGATAAGACAAAGATCGACCCGGTCGGGATCGACCGTCGGATCGTGGCGGCCGAGGAGGTCAAGGCGGGGAATTACTTCCGGCTGGAAGCGACGGATAAGGGGTTCTGCTACCTGAAGAAGGACGATCGGGAGTTCGAGAAGTATCAGACGGTGACGGACGAGACCGGCGGCAAGCTGGACCTGTATCACTACGACCTGAAGAAGGCCGAGACGAAGAAGGTCCTGGAAGGGATCGCCAATTACCACCTGTCGGCCGACGGCGAGAAGCTGGTCTACCGGTCGGGCAGCAGCTACGGCGTGGTTGACGCCGGGTCCAAGGCGAAGGTGGGCGACGGGAAGGTGAGCCTGGAGGGCGTGCTGGTGGAGGTGGATCGCAGCGCGGAGTTCCTGCAGATCATCGACGAGGCCTGGCGGGTGCAGCGGGACTGGTTCTACGACCCGGGCATGCACGGGGTGGAGTGGGAGGCCATTCGGGCGAAGTACCGCAGGTTCGTCCCCGATTGCGGCAACCGCAGCGACCTGAACTACCTGATCGGCGAGATGATCGCCGAGCTGAACATCGGGCACACCTACGTCGGGGGCGGGGACATCGAGCGCGGCGGGAAGCGCGTTTCGGTCGGGTTGCTGGGCGCGGACTTCGAGGCCCAGCCGGGCGCGGACTACTACCGCATCAAGCACATCATCCCCGGCACGCCAGGCGATGAGGGCGAGCGGTCGCCCCTGGACGAGCCCGGCTGCCCGATCGAGGAGGGGGACTACCTGATCGCGATCGACGGGCAGGAAGTGCGCACCGACGACAACGTCTATCGGCTGTTGCAGAACAAGCGGAGCAAGGTGGTTACGCTGACGGTCAACGACAAACCGTCGGCCGACGGGGCCGAGACGCAGCGGGTCAAGACCATCGGCAGCGAGAGCGGCATCCGCTATCGGGAGTGGGTCGAGGGCAACAAGGCGTACGTGGCCCAGAAGACCGGTGGGCAGACCGGCTACGTGCACATTCCCAACATGGGTGAGTCGGGGCTGATCGAGTTCGCCAGGTACTGGTTCCCGCAGTATTACAAGAAGGGGTTTGTGATCGACGCGCGGTACAACGGCGGGGGCTTCACGGCCGACATGATCATCGACCGGCTGGAGCGTGAGGTCTGGGCGGTGACGCAGCCTCGGGAGGGCAAGCGACTGCGCGATCCGGAGCGGGTGTTCCACGGGCACTTCGTGGTGCTGATCAACGAGGACACGGGCTCGAACGGGGAGTTCTTCGCCGAGGCGATCAAAGTCAAGAAGCTGGGTCCGGTGATCGGCATGCGGACCTGGGGCGGGGCCATCGGAATCGAGCCGCACCAGGACCTGATGGACGGCGGGGGGACCACTCCGCCGCAGTTCGGGCTGTACGGGCTGGACCGACAGTGGCTGATCGAGGGCCGAGGCGTGGAACCGGACGTCGAGGTGCAGAACTTCCCGGGCGACGTGGTTCGCGGCCGGGACGCCCAGCTCGACGCGGGGATCGAGCGGGTGGTCAAGATGGTGGCTGAGAACCCCAAGGAGGTGCCGCCGCCGCCGGCCTACCCGGACAAGAGCAAGAAGAAGTAGGCCGCCCGGATCGAGGGTGAGGACGCGAAAGGGGCATCGGGACGTGCCGTTACGGCGGCGGGGTGGTGGCGCGCAGTTGCCTCGAGCGGTCGATGCCGTCGAAGGTTGAGGGGTCGGGCGGGGCATCGCCGGCGCCGGCAAGCAGGCCGAGGATCGTCGGGGCGATGTCGACCAATCGGGCGTGGTCGATCGTGGCTCCTTGGGGCAGGTCCGGGCCGGCAAAGACCATCGGGACCAGGACGTCGTCCGCATCGACGCCGCCGTGTCCGCCGCGGTGGTGGGGGACGAACTCCCAGTCCTTTCTGGCTACCAGCATGATGTCGCCGGCCCGCGGCGAGTCGAACAGCTCGACCAGGGGCACGACGAAGTCGGGGAGCGGCGAGTCGGCCGTCAGGGTGAGCCAGGTTTCGGCGTCGTGCAGGCCGGTGGGGATCAGACCGTCCAGGGCGTCGGTGGTCACGATTTCGTAGCCGTACACCGGCGCATCACCATTCCGGCGACGGGTCAGTCGCGAGTGTCCCTTTCGGGAGTAAACCTCGATCGTTCGTTGGCCGTCGTCGTCGTGCCGCGCTGCCAGGGCGAGTTTGACGGCGCCGTTTTCCCACAGGGTGGCGGGGCTTTGCCGGGTGGGGTCGATCATGGCCCGGACCGTGTCGAATTGCGGTCGCTCGTGCCAGCCGCCGGGCCCGGGCAGGTGGATGACGGCCCGGCGGTCGCCGCCGGCGATGACCACCGCGTCCACGTTGTCGTAATGGCGGCGGCGTTGCTCCAAGGTGCGCGCGTCGAACGGTTTGTCCTGAACGGTGAGACCGGCGCTGCGCAGGTGTTTTGCCACGTCGAAGTAGCTCGCGGGGAAGGTAGGCACGTGGCCGTGGTCGCTGAGGAAAACGAAGAAGGTGCGATCCGTCATGCCGGCCGCCTGGACGGCGGCGAAGAGTCTGCCGACCTGTCGATCGACGTTGACGGCCGCCCGGCGGTACCTGGGTGAGTCGGCGCCGTAGTGGTGGCCGACCTCGTCCACGGCGGGCATGTAGGCGTGGATGAGGCGGGGCCAGGCGCCCCAGGTGTTGGCCTGCTCGGCGATGAGCTCCATGCGCAGCGGGATGAGCTGATCGACGGTCTCGAATGCGCCGACGAACCAGCGCAGGCCGGAGCTGGCCCAGTTGTCAATGGTTCGGGTGGCGCCGCGGCAGTTGGCGTTCTGGATGCTGACGGTGGATGCGGGCGCGAGCTGCTCGAAGAGGTTGGGTGCCAGGTAATCGTCACCCACCCATCGGTAGGTGGCCATGGTGGCGTAGTTGCGGAAGACCAGGGCGTAGCGGTCGAACCACTTGTTGCCCAGGATGCCGTGATGCCCGGCATGGCGTCCGGTGAGGATGGTGGAGAAGCTGGCGTAGGTGATGGTGGGCTGGCCAGCGACGGCCCGGCGGACGCGCACGCCGCGGTCGACGAGCAGTCGTTGGATGTTGGGCAGGTCGCCGGCGTCGAGAAACTGGTCGAACTTGTTTGCGGCGAAGCCGTCGACGGAGATGAGGACGACGGCGCGTGGGGGGCGTTCGACCTCAGGGTCGAGGCGGATGCTGATGGGCAGGTGCTCGACGCAGCCGCCCAGCAGGATGGGCAGCAGGGCCCACCACGTTGCAGATACACCGCGGGGGTTGTCGATTCCGGGTTGGTTGCGTCTGTGGGTCATGGTTGAACGGGCTCGGAGGCGGGCTGGGACGCGGGCTGGGAACGCGGTCCGGTGGTCGGGCGCAGCTTGCTGCGCAGGACGGCCTTTCTGGCTCGGTCATGACGGGCGTTTTGGGCGGCGCGCTTGGCCTCGGCCCGCTCGGTGGTGGAGAACACGCGGTAGATCACGTAGGGCGCGTTATCGAGGTCTTTCCTGCTCGTTCGGTCTTCGGTGGGTGCGTCCTCGGATTGCTGCGGCGGATAGATGCGCTGGCAGAACGTGGCGGCGTCGTCGAGCTTGCGCCTGAAGGGCATGTGGTCGCTGTCCACCATGACGTAGTCGGCTCCGAAGTAGCGGCGGATGTCCTCGATCTCCGCGCGAGCCTTGCGCCTGGTTCCGTCGCGGCTCTTGGCCTCCACGGTCTTGGGCGTCTGGCCCCGAGTGATGGCCTTGTAGCGTTCCCAGAGGAGCGGGTCGCGGTGCTGGGTGAACTTGGGGTCCAGGCCCACGACGTAGTGGTTGTAGTCGTTCATGTAGAAGTAGACCGGGAAGATGTCCCAGTCGTCAGTGAAAATGACCGAGCCGGGCGGGGAAACGTCTTTCAGATGGACCATGGCGGCCTCGATGGCGGGCAGGTCCCACTTGCCGCGGATGGTGCGCTGGAGGCCGACGATCTGCGGTCCGGCGGCGGAGAGCAGGAGGGTGAACACGAGCAGAGCGGTTGTGGCGATCCCGATCATGCCGCCCGCCCGCTTGGCGGTCGAGGCGACCGAACGTCCGCTCGCCCAGCGTTGGGCGATCAGCGGCACGATCCAATAGACCAGGGCGAGGGCGGCGAAGCACCACCAGGGGACCCTGAATCTGGGTCCGCCGAAGCTTCCGGTTCGAGTGGCCAGCCAACACACGGCGACCAGCGCGGCGACGAAGATCGCACCGGCCAGCGGCACGACTCCCGTGCGCCAGACGCGGTGCGTTTTCGGGCCGTTCCGCGGACCGGACTCGGTCCAGAACCGGGCCAACGGCACCAGCAGGACGCCGGCGGCCACGATGGACCAGACGCGCCAGTCGTCGAGCAGGGGGTCGATGCGGAGTTGCTCGCGTGCCAGTCGTACGCCCCACACGGCGCCGACGCAGACGCAGGCCAGGGCGACCGGGGGCATCATCGCGGCCCACCCGTTCTGCAGGCGGCGGAACCATTGGGCGGCTTTGCCGTGCCAGTCTTCCAGTAGCGGGCCGGCCAGCAGAGTGGTGCTGAGCAAACCGAACGGCGGCCAGTACTCGACGAAGCGTCGCGACTTGAGCATGAGGGTTGCGAACACGAGGTTCATGAGGAGGACGGACAGTTCCCTGGCGTTGATTCGCGGCCCGAGGCGGAGGCGCAGGCAGATGGAGGCGGCCAGGGGGATGAGGGTCCAGCCGCACATGCCGGCCACCCACCAGACTTTATCGTAGGGCTTCCACTCGGTGCCGACGCTGATGTCGGGCGTCAGGCCGGTGCCGAAGACCTGGAGGCGCAGGAACTCGTACATGCCTTCGTAGTAGGGATGGAAGTAGACGCCGGCGAGCCAGCCGCAGAAGGTCCACATCCAGAGCCGCCAGGAGACGCGGTCGCCGCGCGGGCCGATCAGGCCGGCGACGGCGTAGCAGATCACGATGAGCGGTCCGAAGATGACGCCGCCCATGTACAGATGGGTGTAGGCGGCCACGGCGATGCCGGTGAGCAGGTAGCGCCGGCGGAACATCAGGACGATGATCAGCATCATGAACAGCAGCGAGGGGGCGATGGCCCGGACGAAGGCCTGGCGGCTGAAGAACTGCGAGGGCATGAGGATGTAGAGGGCCAGCCACAGCCATCGACAGCGGACCCGCTGGGTCATGAGGATCAACTGGAACAGGGTCAGAGCGGCGGCGAAGAAGGCGGAGATGCCCCAGCGCCCGCCGGTGAGGTAGTCGTCTCGCAGCCACTTGCCCGCGTAGACGAAGGGGGCCAGCAGGGCGTGGAAGCCGTAGTGGTGGCTGACGAAGTCGGCAGTCAGGTCGCGGAAGTAGCAGTATCGCAGCCAGGGGAATTCGTGGGTCAGGCCGATCTCGGGGAGCAGGACGGCCATCTTGACGTGGTAGTAGGAGTCGTGGCCGGGGACGCCGAGCCGGTCACCCAGGACGCCACCGGTTCCGACGTAGAGGAAGTTCATGAGGCAGGCGCCGAGGGCGAAGACGGCGGCCAGCTCGATCAGGTGCCACCAGGACCACCAGGGGCGTTTGTGTTGCTCTCGCCAGAAGGAGTCGATTCCGGCCAGGTCCGGCGCTCGCCACCAGGACCACCGGGGGCGCGGTTTGGGAATGGCGTTGCCGGCGGCTCGCGGCTGCCCCGTGAGGTCGTCCTGTGCAGTCGGGTCGCTCAAAGCATGCCCACCCCGATGAGTGGCCTCTTATACGCCGAAGCCTGTCCGGCTCAACGCGCCATCGCCCGGTGCCCGGGCAACGTATCGCGGCCTGCGCGATCGGACAAGACAGGCGGAGGATGCTCGGTGGATGGTCGCCCGAAGGGATGGGGCCGGGCGGGGAGGGACGCTACTTGCTGCCTCGTGTGAATGCGCCAGCGATGACCAGCAGCGCGTAAGCGATGACCAGCAGCCCGATGGCTGAGGCAGCGGAGGGGCCGGGACGGAGGAAGAGGAATCTTATCAGCACGAAGACGCACAGCGCCGCGAGGATCAGCCAGATTCCCGGCGGCGTGTCACGAATGCCCATGCGTGCCGAGTCCCGTGTACGCGGTCACCGACGCGAGTACGTGTTCAACGGCCGGCTCGCGCCATTGACGCTCCTCTCGGGTGGCTCGCGGTGCGGAGCATCACGCTCAGGCCCCGAACTTCTGCAATCGGCCGGCGTGGGCCAGGGCCAGCGGCAGCAGGTACTTGGCCTCGAACCGGCCCAGGCCGCCGCGAAGACAATCGCGCTCACCGAACTTTGTGGCTTCATCGGGCCGGCATGAGTCGGCGGCCAGCAATACGGGCACCGGGTGCCAACTGTGGCTCTTGAGCACGGCGGGCGTGCTGTGATCGCCGGTTACGATCAGCACGTCGGGCTTGAGGGCCAGGATGTGGCCGAACTCGGCGTCGAACTTCTCGACGTGGGCGACCTTGGCATCGAAGTCGCCGTCCTCGCCCTTGCTGTCGGTGTACTTGTAGTGCAGGTAGAAGAAGTCGTAGGCCGCCCAGTTCTGTTTGAGCGCCTGGACCTGCTCGGTCCAGTTGGCGCCGGCTTCGAGCACCGTCATGCCCACCAGCCGGGCCAGGCCGCGGTACATGGGGTAGACGGCGATGGCGGCCGCCTTCAAACCGTACACGTCCTGCATGGAGGGAATCGGCGGTTTCTTGGCGATTCCTCGTAGCGTGAGCATGTTGGCGGGGCGTTCGGCCCGGAGGATTTCGCCGGCCTGGCGGATGAACTCGGTCAACAGCTTTGCGGTGGGTTCCGACGCGGCGTTGCGCGGCTCGGGGGCCAGAGGTTTGCGCCCCTCCACCTGGGGATCGGTGTCGTTCACCTCGCCTTCGATGCCCCGGGCGCGGAGCACGAGGACGAAGCGGTGCTCCCGAACCGGCTCGACGAAGAGTTCGACGCCGTCGAGGCGGATGTTGCGGAGCTTCTCGACGAGTCGGGTGCAGGTCTCGGTGGGAATGCGTTTGGCGCGGCGATCGGTGATGACGCCGGCCTTACCCACCGTGCAGAAGTTGCCTCGGGCGGCCACGTCGTTAGGCCCGAGGTCGAAGTCGATGCCCAGGGCCTCGAGCACGCCGCGCCCGATGACGTACTTCAGCGGGTCGTAGCCGAACATGCCTAAGTGCCCGGGGCCGCTGCCCGGCGTGATGCCGGGCAGCACGGGGATGGTCAGGCCGCACACGCCGAGGGCAGCCAGCTTATCGAGATTGGGTGTGGCGGCTGCTTCGAGTTCGGTGGGGCCGCCCGGCTCGCGGGGGAGCCCGCCCAGGCCGTCAGCCACGGCCAGCACGATCTTCGATCCGTTGTCGGTGTTGAGCTCGCGGGTCAGTTCTTGCGTGTCCATTCTCGTCTCACCTGGCAGGTGCTCCGGGGCATCGGGGCGGATGCTTCGCTGGTGCCGGACCCAGTAAGGGGCGCGACCGGCCCGCGGTCAAGTCGCGGCCCCGGCAAGTAGCCGGTCGGCGCGGTCCAGCGGACGCAGTGTACCGCGGGGGCCCCGGTGGGCAATCCATCGGGCGGCCAAGCACGTAGGGCCGTTCGATAACGTGTAAACGTCATAAATGCAGTATCGAACGGCTTGTTTCCAGTGGGAATCCAATCAGTACGGAAGCTGGGAGCGGAGGCGCCCAAAAAAAGCGTTTTTTTCTCCAAATTGGGACACGTTTGCCAAGATAGATTTGATATAGCACCGAAATGGTGCTATATTAAATAGCACCACAAGAGTACTATTTCGATGGAATCGCGGTCGAGTTGGAAGGTTCTCGAATGGTCACAGCAAACACGGAACTGAAGAAGCAGGGCAAGAAGAGCGCTCCCCGGGTCTGGTATGCTCCGGATGCTCGAATTCGGACGCGAGCGGCCGGTGCATCGGCCAAACGAATCGCCACCTGGGTGCAGACCGGCGGCGGCCTGGAGTCAGAGCCGGACGAGCAGGCTCTGTTCGCTGCGCTTCACACCAGCGCCTTCCACGCCACCGAGCGGGCTTCCGGGCGGCAGATTCCCAAGAGCCAGCGGGCCGAATGGCTCAGGCGCTGGTACGTGATCCGGGATTACATCGTGAAGCGGAACTTCCCGCTGATCTACTCGATGATGGCGAAGTTCCGCTCGGCGGAACTGGATCGCGACGACCTGCTGAGTGAGGCCATGTTCGGACTGGCCCAGGCGGCCGAGCGATTCGATCCCTGGCGCGGCTTTCGTTTCAGCACGTATGCCTGCCACGCGATCCGGCGGAGCATGATCCGCGGTAGCAAGCAGGCGAGTTCGTATCGACGTCGGTTCCCGGTGCAGCACGACGTATCTTTCGAGGAGCCTTACCAGCCGGACGGGGGCGCGGATCTTTACATCGAACGGCTGCAGCACGCTCTGGACGGCAACCTCGGCGAGCTGACGGACATTGAGTCGCGGATCCTGGCCAAGCGGTTTCCGGCGGGCGACCGGCGGCGTTCGACGCTTCAGGAGATCGGCGACGCCGTGGGGCTGAGCAAGGAACGAGTGCGCCAGCTTCAGAACAGCGCTCTGAACAAGCTACGTGAAGTGCTGGAGTGCGACCCGGTGCTGCAGTAGCGGTCGCCCTCGGCATTGCGGCCGATTGATCGTCAGGGTCGGGTGCGGTCGGCGCCGACCGTCGGCGGTCCGAAGGTCAGGTAGGGCTCCATGCGTTGCACCGTCTTGGGGCCGATGCCTTTGACCCGCTGAAGGTCGGCCGGGGCGCGAAAGACTCTGACGACATCGCCGGGCGGGTTGTCGTCCGGGATGTGTTCCCGGCGGCGAGCCTCGCGGAATTCGACGATCTTCCTGGCGGTCACCTCGCCTATTCCCGGAATGACGGTCAGCTCCCACCAGGGGGCCTCGTTCGGGTCGATCATTAGGATATCGGCCGGTCCGGTGTTCGAGGAGGACGGTTGGGCGGGCAAGGGCTCGGTCGCCGCCAGCCGGTAGATTCCCCATCCCATGACAGGTAGCAAGAGGATGGCGATCAGGGCCGACGAACGATTCGGGCGGCGCAGATCGCGGGTCTGGTCCACGCACCGGGCGTGAGCGCCCCGAGTTGGCGGATTCGGGCTGGAATCGGGCTTCAAGTCAGCGACCGTTGCCCAGAAGTTTCTTCCGCATGGCCACGAGCTGTTTGTAGGCCGGCTTCGGCGTCAGGTCTCGGCGCAACAGTCCTCCGTGGGGCAGGTAGTGTCCCTGCGTGTCGGAGAGGTCTCGCCAGGTGACGGTATCGACGGCCGGCTTGGACAGTGCGATCTGGTAGAAGGTCTGCAACCAGCGGGACTGGAGCTCCTCGCTCCATTGCCCGCGCCACTGCCCGCCGTTGTCGATGGACACGGTGCCGCCCCAGGCGTCTTCCTTGTCGACGGTCGTGCTGGAGGGCACCTGGACGCCGGTGATGTGCAGGGGCTTGCCGCGTCCGCTGAAGCGGTCGATCATGGAGGAGACCTGGAACATGTCGCGAACGTACATCCCGTCGAGCCCGAGGCCGAAGTAGAACTGCAGCCCGAAGGCGTCGAAGTTGATTCCGCTCTGGATGGCCATGTCGGCGTAGAGCATGGGGGGGATGGTGCGCTGGTTGCGGGCGTAGTACTCGCCCCAGGGTGCGACCATGTCCACGATGGTGGTGGACTGGGGCAGGAGCTGCTTGACGACGGCGGCGGCCATGCGGGTCAGCTCCATGAGCTGCTCGAAGTTGAAGCTGATGGAGTTGGTGGCGTGGATGCCGTTGACCACGTCCCAGGTATTGATGTACTGGCCGTAGCGGTTGACGACACGGCGGATGTGATCGTAGACCAGGTCGCGGATGCGCTCGAAGTCGTGCTCCCAGATGTAGAGCCAGTCGGGGAGGTTCTGCTCGGTGAAGTCGACCAGGCCGGAGCCCTTCATGGGGATGCGTTTCTTGGCCAGCCACTCGACCCAGGAATCCAGCGGCTTCCAGTTGAGCTCCTCCTCCTGGGGCTCGATCTGTCGCCAACTGATGGGCACGGTGACGAAGTCGCAGGCGGCGGCGAGCTGTTTGCGGTAGGTCTCGGAGGGGCTGAGCAGATCGACCTTGCATCCGAAGAGCAGCTTTCCGAAGCTGCCGTTCTCGCATCTGCGGGCCAGCCCGGTTCCGGCGTGTTGCAGGCTGAGGTCTTCGGCCACTTGAATGCTGAGGGCGAGCGACTCGTCGGCCAGGCGGGAGGCGGTGACCTCGTCGTCGGCCTGCAGGGCCTTGATCAGCAGGTCGCGGCAGTGGGCGACCCGCTCGGTGAGGGCTTCGGCGCACTTGGGGTCGTCGATTTCCCAGTCTTCCTGCTTGTGAGACAGTCGCATCAGTCGGCTGCGGGCAAGTTCGAGCTGCAGCAGGTAGGGCTTGTCCCGTTCCGGGAGGCGGGTGGTGTCGAGCATGATCCGGCCGAGGTCCTTGACGGGCCAGACGATGGCCAGACCGGCCGGTCCGGCCGCCCGTTTGTTGCAGCGGATCTCGCCGTCCTCGAACTCGATGTCGGCGCGGACCGGGACCCCGTCGCTGCCCAGGAGGTAAGCGCCGGTAAGGTCAACCGAGTCGGCCGGTTTGCCGTCGGAGAAAACCCGGAAGCGGAGCATTGGAGGCCTTCAGATAAAAAGTTATGACAATCTATGAGGCCGGGTTACCGCAAGCTTCCGGCTGCCTCTGGCTCCCCCGGTGGTCCGGGCTCCCCATGACATGCCATTATGCCTGGTTTGCGACGGATCGTCGAGTCCCGGCGGACAAATTTGTACAACGCCGGGGTTGCTCGGGTGCGGGGCGTGAAAGGCCTGCTCGGCCCTCACGTCACGGGGTGATCGGGTTTGCGCCCGGACAGGACGGCCAGGAGGTCGGAGGCGGCCATCTTGGCCATCCGCGAGCGCGTCGGGCCGGTGGCGCTGCCCAGATGCGGCAGGCAGACCACATTATCGAGTTGGGCCAACTCGGGGGGGATGGCCGGCTCGCGTTCATACACATCCAGGCCCGCGGCAGCGATGGTCCCGTTTTTCAGGGCCGCGACCAGGGCCTGCTCGTCCACCACCGGCCCGCGGGAGGTGTTGATCAGAACGGCCGTCGGTTTCATCTGCTGCAACTCGGTCTTGGAGATCAGGTGCCGGGTGTCGTCGGTCAGGGGCGTGTGCAGGCTGACGAAATCGCTTTCAGCCAGGCAGGTGTTGAGGTCCACGCGTCGAGCGCCGATGGCGTCCAGCTTCGGATTATCGTGATCGTCGACGTATCGGACGTTCATGCGGAAGCCGGTGGAGCGTAAGCCCACGGCGGTTCCGATTCGGCCGGCGCCGACGATGCCCAGCGTGGTATCCGCGATCGGCAGGCCGTGCATCTGCATCGGGCTCCATCCGGTCCACTCACCGGTGAGTGCGAAGCGGTGGCCCTCGACCACTCTCCTGGCGGCGGCCAGGAGCAAGGCCCAGGCCAGGTCGGCCGTGGCGTCGGTCAGCACGCCGGGCGTGTTGGTGACGGCGATGCCCAGGCGTCGGGCGGCGGGCAGGTCGATGTGGTCGGTGCCGGCGCCGTAGCAGGCGAAGACGCGGCATTGCGGTCCGGCGGCCTGGAGTACGTCGGCGTCCACCCGCTCGCCGATGGTGCACAGGACGCCGTCGCGCCCGCCGACGCCCTCGATCAACTCGGCTTTGGTGGGCGGGCGGTCTCCGGGGCCGACGTCGAGCGTCGTGCAGTGTGGTTTGAGCAGGTCGATGCCGGCCTGCGGGATGGGGACGAACACGAAGACGTTGTAGCCCATGGTCGGTTTCCTCATAGAGTGCTGGGACATCCAATCGGCGTCGAGTATAAGGACGCAGGCGCCCGCGACAACCATGTCACGCATGCGGAGGGACGGCAGTATGACGGCCGACGAGCATACGGTTGTGTGCGAAACGAACCTGCCCGGGTTGGAGCGACGGCAGGGCAAGGTGCGCGACGTGTACGACCTGGGGGACGAGGTTCTGCTGGTGGCCACCGATCGGATCAGCGCCTACGACGTGGTGCTGCCCACGTCGATTCCCGGGAAGGGGGTGATGCTGACGCGGATCAGCGGGTTCTGGTTCGACTGGCTGGGGGGGTCGGTGCGGCATCATTTGATCGAGGTGATCGAGGGGCGGGCCCCGGCCGGTCTGGAGGATCACCTCGACCAGCTTCGCGGCCGGACCATGCGCTGCCGGAAGACCGAGGTGGTGCCGATCGAGTGCGTGGTCCGCGGCTATCTGGCCGGCTCGGGGTGGAAGGACTATCAGCGCACGGGCGCCGTGTGCGGGATCGATCTGCCGCGGGGGTTGCGACAGTGCCAGCAACTGCCCGAGCCGATCTTCACGCCGGCCACCAAGGCCACCGAGGGACACGACGAGAACATCCCGTTCGAGCGAGCGTGCGAAGTCGTCGGTGACGAGGTGATGTCACTGTTGCGCGAGCGGAGCATCGCGATCTACCGCCGGGCGGCCGAGTACGCCCGATCGCGCGGCATCATCATCGCCGACACCAAGTTCGAGTGGGGGAAGGCGGCCGGCGCCGACGGTCGAGAGGAATACATCCTGATCGACGAGGTTCTGACTCCGGACTCGTCGCGTTTCTGGCCGGCGGAGGAGTACGAGGCCGGGCGCGACCAGGACAGCTTCGACAAGCAATACGTGCGGAACTACCTGATGGGTCTGGTCGAGTCCGGCAGATGGGACAAGACGGCGCCGGGGCCGGAGCTGCCCGAGGAGATCGTGCGCAACACGGCGGCCAGGTACCGCGAGGCGCTGGCGCGGCTGATGTCGTAGACTTGCATTGGCGCCCGGTGCTACGTGTCTATGATAGGCGGGCATGGGCTTGCTGGATTATCGTACGGCCGGTGAATCGCATGGGGCGGCGGTCGTCGTGTTGATCGAGGGCATGCCGGCCGGCGTGCCGCTGGACGTCGACAAGGTCAACGCGGAGCTGCGCCGTCGTCAGGGCGGCTACGGGCGCGGCGGGCGGCAGCGGATCGAGCAGGACACCCTGGAAGTACTGTCCGGCGTGCGGCAGGGCAGGACCATCGGGTCGCCCATCGCTGCGCGGATCACCAATCGCGACTACCGCATCGACGAAGCCCCACCCGTGCATCGTCCGCGCCCCGGTCACGCCGACCTGGCCGGCAGCGTCAAGTGGCTGACCACCGACTGCCGCGAGACGCTGGAGCGAGCGTCGGCTCGCGAGACGGCCGGTCGGGTCGCGGCGGGCGCGATTGCCAAATGCCTGCTCGACGAGTTCGGGATCGATGTCGTCGGGTTCGTCGTGCAGATCGGGTCGTTTATCGCCCATGCGGACGACGGTCTGTCGGCCGACGAGCTGCGCAAGGCCCGCGACGCCAACGAGGTCTATTGCCCGGATCGCACGGTGGTCAAACCGATGACCGACACCATCCGCGAGGCCAAGAAGAACAAGGACACGTGCGGGGGAATCGTGGAGGTGCGCGTCCTGGGTGTGCCGCCGGGGCTGGGCAGTTGCTGGCGTTGGCAGGACAAGCTGGACGGGCGGCTGATGCAGGCGGTGGGATCGATCCAGGCGTTCAAGGGCGTCGAGATCGGGCTGGGCTTCGGTTGCGCGGAGCGTCCGGGGAGCCAGGTTCACGACGAGATCGACTACGATGCCGCGCAACGCGACAGGCCGTCGCTGGGGTTCGTCCGTCGCAGCAACAACGCCGGGGGCCTGGAAGGGGGCATGACCAACGGCCAGCCGATCGTCCTGCGCGGGGTGATGAAACCGATCAGCACGCTGCTCCGCGGGCTGGACAGCGTCAATCTGAACACGAAGCAGGCCGAGCGGTCCGACTACGAACGCAGCGACGTGTGCGCGGTTCCGGCCGCCAGCGTAGTGGCCGAGAACGTGACGGCGTTCGAGATCGCCCGGGCGCTGCTGGAGAAGTTCGCCGGCGACACGCTGGGCGAGGTGCGGGCGGCTTACGATTACTACGTCACGACCGCCCGACGGCTGGGTGCCAACCCGGACGCGAACGAGTAGCCCGATGCTGTGGCGCCGACGAATCCTGCTGCTGGTGACCATACTGGGGGTGGGCGGCTCGCTGTCGGCGACGCTGGGGTACGGGCTGTACCTGCGCAGCGACCGCTATCGCGTTGCGCTGCAGCGGGATCTGACGGAGCGGCTGAGTCTGCGCGTCGGCGTCGGGCGGGTTCGGGCCCTGGACACGACCAGCCGGGCGTTCCATGACATCCGCGTGACCATGCTCACGCGGGAGGACGAGGTTTTCCGCTGCGCGAAAGCGGTGTGGCACGACGAGAGCAGCGACGGCCGGCCGCGGTTCACGCTCGATCTGGTGGACGGCTGGCTTCTGGTCGGCACGCACCAGTGGTCGCAGGCCGACTATGAGAGCATGCTGCGGTCCGGGCTGGGTCAGGACTTCGCCGCTCTGCACCTGCGCCAGGTGCACCTGGACCGGGTCGATCTGGAGTGGTGGCATCCTGATCTTACGCTCAAGACCAGCGACGCGGTGGGGGAGATCGTCTACGACGACCAGGGCAACGGGCGGGCGTCGCTGATCGCCTACGACCTCAACGGTCAACCGGTCAAGGAGCCCATCAGGATCATCGCCCGGTTCACGCCCGGGGCCGGTCTGCGGTTCCACGAGGTGCAGCTCGAGGTGCCGGCGATCCCGTTGAGCCGCCTGGGGCTCGACGAGCTTTTGCGCGGCGAGGTGAGCCACGGGGTCTTCGAGGGGCGCCTGGGTTATCGCGAGTCGAACGGGCACGAGTATGTCGAGCTGAGCGGCGCGCTGGAGGACGCCCGGCTCGAGGAGTTGACCGAGCCGGTGATCGGCGGGCCGTTCCGCGGCGGGGTGGACGTGGTCATCGACAAGGCCGTGTTCGTCGACCGGCGGCTGGACGTGCTGCGCTTCAGCGGGCGGCTCAGCGATCTGAGTCTGGCCGAACTGGTTCCTTTCCTGCGCAGCTCGACGCTGCGGTCGCAGGTACAGCTTCGCGTGCATCAGGGGGTGCTGCGCGGCAGCACGGTCGAGTACCTCAGCACCACCGGTCAGGCGACCGATCTGTCGCTGGAAGCGATCAGCGCGTTGATCGGGCGGGGCACGATCACCGGCCGGCTGCAGGTCGAGATTCACGACCTTCGCGTGGTGGACGACCAGTTGCAGCGGGCGGAGGTGGACCTGATCGCCGTGCCGCCGGACGATGATGCGGGCGGGACGATCGACCGGAGCCTGCTGGAATGGGCGTCGCAGGAACTGCTGGGCTTCGACGTGGCCCGCATTCTTCCGGAGCGCATCGAGTACGCCCGGCTCGGCGTCAAGCTGGTGATCGAGGGCGAGACGCTTCGGGTCTACGGCACGCACGGGCGCAGCGGCCGGACTATTCTGACGGTCCGGGTCCTGGGTCGGGAGGTTCCTCTGGTGGGGCAGTTCGACCGGACGTTCGAGGTCGGCCCGCTGGTCAGCATGATCCGCGAGCGCATCGAGAGCTACGAACTCGAGCGGCTGCGGCAATGGTGGGAGACGATCCACGCCCCGCCGGAAGAGATGCGGTAGGCCGGCACCTGCCCGGTTTGTTGACCCCTTCGTTCGAGTTGAGTGCATGCCGGACGGCGCCGCGGGCGCGAGGGATTGCACGGCGCGCCGTTTACCCTTTGTAGAAGTCGGCGATGGATGCGGCCACGTATTGCACGTCGTCGTCGGTGAGCATGGGGTGAACCGGCAGGGAGAGGATGCGGCGGGCGGTGTTCTCGCTGACCGGGAAATCGCCCGCTTTGTGGTGCAGGTAGGCGAAGCACGCCTGGAGGTGCAGGGGGACGGGGTAGTAGATGCCGCTGCCGACGCCGCGTTCCTTGAGGTGGGCCATGAGGGCGTCGCGGTCGTCGCAGAGGATGGAGTACTGGTGCCAGGCCGACACGCTGTGCGGGCGAACGACCGGCGTGGTGACCGGCACGTCGGCCAACAACTCGTCGTAGCGGGCGGCGTTTCGTTGTCGGGCCTCCAGGAATCGCGCGAGGTGATCGAGCTTGATCAACAGGATGGCGGCTTTGATGGTGTCGAGCCGGAAGTTGCCGCCGACGAACTCGTGGTGGTAGCGGCTGGTCTCGCCGTGGTTGCGTGCCATGCGGCAGCGGTGGGCGAGGGCCTCGTCGTCGGTGAGGATCATGCCGCCCTCGCCGAAGCCGCCCAGGTTCTTGGTCGGATAGAATGACAGCGTTGTGGCACAGCCCGCGGCGCAGGCGGGCCGGGCGCGGTAGGTGGCGCCGATGGCCTGGGCCGCGTCGGCCAGCACCCTGACGCGCTCGTGCCCGGCCGCGATCTCCTTGATCGCGTCCATCTCGGCCGGCTGGCCGAACAGGTGCACCGGCAGGATCAGCTTGGTCCTGTCGGTGACGGCCGCTTCGATCTTCGCCGGGTCGATGTTGAAGGTGTCGGGCTCGACGTCCACGAAGACCGGTCTGGCGCCGAGCCGGTGGATCGTGCCGACGGTGGCGAAGAAGGTGAAGGGCGTGGTGATGACCTCGTCGCCGGGCTCGACGCCCAGGCACATCATGGCGCAGAGCAGGGCGTCGGTTCCGCTGCTGACGGCCACGGCGAACTTGCGCTCGCACAGGGAGGCGACCCGCTCCTCGAGCTGCCCGACTTGTGGGCCGCCGATGAATCGCGCGTCGTCCAGCACCTGATCGACGACCGCGCGGGCCTGGTCGCGGAACAGGGCGTACTCGGCCTTGAGGTCCAACATGCCGACGCTTCTCATGGGGTCCTTCCTCTCAGTGGGGTCGTCATGGTGCATCAAGATGCACCCTACTGTTGCTGCGCGGGTCACCGCGTCGAGCGATGACCGGTTCGACGTCGGGGCGGGGATTATACCGGCCCGGAGAGAGTGGTGCATCAAGATGCACCCTACTATTGCATCAGGGTGCACTCTGCTCGGTGGATCGCTCGTCGGGCGCAAGTGCTTCAGCCAGGAAGGCGAGCAGTTCCTTGTGGAAGGTGTCGGCGTTGTCCATGTAGAGGGCGTGGGCGGCGCCGGGGACGACGATCTTGCGTGCGTGGGGCAGTTCCTGGACCAGCAGGTCGGCCTGGGCAATGGGGACGGTGCCGTCGTTCTGACCCCAGATGGCCAACGTCGGGACGGTGATTCGACTCAGCTTGTCGCGGTAGGCCGGGATGCCGACCGGGGCGACCGCGACGAAGGCGGCCAGGCGCTCGGGGCGCGTGGTGACGAGCGGTAGCGAATATCGGCCGCTCATCGACGGCGAGACGATGACCGGCTGATCGAGGTTCATCGCGTCCAACAGTTTGCCGAGCCACGGCTCGGGCTCGTGCGGCGTGCGGGGCGATTGGCCGAAGCCCGGCAGGTCGACGGCGTAGGCGCGGTAGCCTTGGCCGGCCAGATGGTCGAGCGTGCCGATCCGGCGCCAGGTGTCGGCCTGGAACCTGGTGCCGTGCAGGAAGACCACGGGGCGGCCGTCCGCGGGGCCGGCGGCCAGGTAATGCACCCGGGCGTCGTCGACCTGGGTCCACAGCGACTCGATGGTCATCGCTTGGCTTGCTTCGTCGGGCGTGGCGGCGGGTTTTGCGTTTTCCTGTTGCCGGCGTTGGGCGTCTTGCTGTTGGCGTTCACAGTGAAGACCGGCGGCGGTCAGCAGGAGCAGGCCGATTACGGGCAGGCGGCGGGGGCCGCGCGGCGTGGGCGTTTGTCGGGTGTGCGGGTCCGACCTACTGGGCGCGTCCGTCCCGCACTCCCGATGTACATCGGGGATGGGACACCCGTCGAGGGTGCGGCACCGGCCGATGGTGGGGCACCGCGCGATGGCGCTGCGTTGGTTCATTCCTGGACGACCGGTTCGAAGGTGTATCGCTTAAAGGCGGTGAGCTCGGTCGGGGCGGTGAAGGTGTAACGGTATCGATTGCCGTCGGCCACGCGTGGGACGTATTCGAGGGTGTACTGTGTTTCGGGCGTCAGGTCGGCGGCGAGGAAGAAGTCCGGTGTGCCCCGGGTGCCCTTCATCAGGTTGCTGTTCTGCTGGCGTCGGAGGGTGACCGCTTGGCCCTCCGGGTCGGTGAGCTGGAAGTGGTCGGTGATCCAGCCGTCCCAGCTCTGGATGATGACGGTGTTGGCGATCTTGACCCTGGGGCCTTCGACTCTGGACATGATCATGGTGACGACGAGGTGCATCTCGATGGACTGGTCGGTCTCGTTGCCGAAGACCAGGCCGACGACCTGGCCGGGGTCGCTGGTCATCTGCCGGGTCGAGTACCAGACGCCGGCGCCGATGGCCAGCACGACCACAAGGAAACCCATGTAACTTCTCATGACAGATCCCTTCGATGGCGTGATGCCTCGCTTCGAGCGACGGTTGTCTCAGCACACGTCGCGGCCGTCTACGGTTTTCGCACGACCCAGAGTTGTTCCCGGCCGTATGCGGGCGGCGACTCGTCGTAATCGGAGTACTCCGCCTCGATCTGGAAACCGGTGAGTTCTAAAAGATACCGCATCTCGTGGCGGTATGTCCAGCGGAGGGCGAGGTGGTCGATATCCTCGCGGATGACCTTGCCGGCGTCGTCGATCTCCTGAAACCGCCAGCGCTCGACGAGCAGTTGTTGGAGCGGGTCGGTTCGCAGGCGAGTGAACTCGATTTCCACCTTGTTGCCCGAAACGGGGTGGCAGACGGTGGGCTTGTCGCAGGGGTTCTTCGCGTCGGGAACGCACAGGTCGAGGCGAGGGTCGAACAGGTCGAGAATCAGCCGGCCGCCGGGTTTGAGGTGGCGGTGAATGCAATTGAGGCAGCGGCGCTGGTCCTCGGGCGAGAGGAGGGCCTGGAACGACCGGAAGGCGATGATGACCAGGGCGAACTGCTGTTCGAGGTCGAAGTCGGCCATGTTGCCGGGCAGGAAACGAACTCGCTCGCGCACGTCGGGTGCGTGGCGATCACCCTTCGCGGCGGCCCGGCGGAGCATGGCTTCGGAGAGGTCCAGGCCGACAACGTCGAAGCCGGCCTCGGCCAGCGGCCAGGCGACCCGGCCGGTGCCGGCGCCCAAGTCCAACACGGGCCCACCGAACCGCCGGGCCTGGCGCAGGTAGAAGGCGACGTCCTTGTCGCCGGGCGCGAAATCCTGGGCGGTCAGCTCGTCAAACGTTTCGACGTTCAGGCCATCGGCCTGATAGAAGGGAGTGTCGTCGGTCATTGTTGTTGCCCTTTCATCGGGGCGCGAAAGGCTGGAAAGCCTGTCCCACACGTTGACGGGCTGGAGAACCTGTTCCGCAGGTTTCCTCTGCGGCCGGCTAGGCCATGATCCGGCCGCGCATGACGGTTACGGCCTGGCCGAGAAGATCGACGCGGTCGCCGCGTGCGCGGACCTTGACGACGCCTCCGCGCTTTGAGACCTGGTGGCCGACGAGTTCGGTCTTGCCGAGGCGCTGCGACCAGAAGGGCGTCAGGGTGCAGTGGGCGGCTCCGGTTACGGGGTCCTCGTCTATTCCCAGACCGGGAGCGAAGAAACGGGAGACGAAGTCGCATGCGCCTGAGTCGCTAGGGGCGGTGACGATGCAGGCGTCCATGCCGGCGCCCAGGAGCTTTGCGGGGTCCGGTTGAAGGTTGCGGACCACGTCCTCGGAGCCGACCTCCACCAGGTATTTGTGGAAGCTGTCGCGGTAGACGCCGAGAGGCCGAGCGCCGAGGGCCTCGGTGATGCCCAGGGGCAGGGTGCACTCTTCCACGGGCAGGGCGGGGAAGTCCAGGCAGATCCAGTCCGATTCGCGCCCGGCGGTGAGCCGGCCGGACTGGGTGTGAAAAGTGATGGGCTCGTCGGGTGAGGCGAGCTTCTCCTCCCAGAGCGCGTGGGCACTGGCCAGAGTGGCGTGACCGCAGAGTGGCACCTCGACGGTGGGCGTGAACCAGCGGAGGCCGAAGTCGTTGGGGCCGCGTGGAACGACGAAGGCGGTTTCCGAGAGGTTCATCTCGGTGGCGATGGATTGCATCCAGGCCTCGGCGGCCTCCTCGCGGAGCACGCACACGGCGGCCGGGTTGCCGCCGAACGGTTCGGAGGTGAAGGCGTCCACCTGAATGAGCGGTGTGGTCATGGGATCGGTCTCCGTAGGATCTGTGGTCGGGCACAGGGTAACGCAGGATCGGGCGTGTATCCAGGGGCGGGCGGTCGGCGGGGTGGGGACGTTTTGGGCGTCGGTCAGATGGTGCAGGCAGGTCGGCGGGATGGGCTACGTGGCCGTCCACGGTTCGATGCGTGTGGTGAGCCATTCTGCGATTTGCTCGGCAGACTTTTCGCCGCGCGCGATGGCCCAGAAGAAGGACTCGACCTGCTCCGACGGGATCAGGCGATACCCGTTCAGTCGCAGGCAGACGTCGGCGGCGACAAGGGCCGTCCGCTTGTTGCCGTCGACAAAGGGATGAAACTGGATCAGGGCGTGGACCAGAGCGGCGACCTTGGCCGGCAGGTCTGCGAATAGCTCTGTGCCATCGAAGGCCGAGAACGGCCTGGCCAGCGCCGACTCGACGCCGCCGGGGTTGATGGTGCCCTGGGCACCGCCCGTTTCCTCGATGACGCGGGCGTGAATCAGGATCAACTCTTGGAGCGAGATCCAATTCACCGGGCCAGGTCCTCGAGAGAGCTGCGGTGGTCGTGGATCGATTGGCGAGCGAGTTCGTCCACTCGGGCGAGGCGCTGACGGTCGAGCGGTCCGGCGAGGAGCAGGATTTCGCCGCCGATCTCCACGGCCTCGTAGGTCCGGCCCGGGGCGCCTTCGTTGAACGCGTCGGGCATGACGATGCGGCCGTTTTCGGTGCGGGCGATTCCAAGGTACTTCACGCGTTTTCTCCAGCTTCAACGGCGGGCGAGGGCGCCGGCCGCTCCTCATTGTACCCGGGCCTACGACGGGTTGGAAACGCGTGGCGTGGCTGCATTCCTGCGGGCCGGCCGGGTGCCCGCAGCACGCGACGACCTGCGTAGGCGGTTGGGCGACGAGGGTGTTCGGGTCTCCGTTCTGTCGCCCTTCCAGGGCTTGGGGGTACGAGGCGGCTGATTTCCAGGGGCTCGCACCCCCTGGCGGGCTTACGCCCCTGGCTTTCGACTGGCGCCGCTACGCGGCTGGGGCGGGGGTGATCGGACCTTGATCGGGGGTTTCTGGGGGGAAGAACCAGACAAGTAGACGCAGGCACGACGGTTGGGAGAGAGAGCGGCACGTCCCGGGGGATTCGCCGCAGAGAGCCGGTTGAACGTGATTGCGGGGCCGCCGGTCCATCGTGCGGGTTTATCGGCAGGCTGACACCGCGAGCCGGTCCATCGTGCGGGTTTATCGGTAGCCCGACACCGGGCGTTGGGCGTTCGTGCTGACCTGTCGGCAGCGTGACACCGGGCGCCGGTCGTTCATGGGGACCTGTCGGCAGGCTGAGACCGGGCGCCGGTTATTGGTCGGTGCGAGGGCGCGACTATGCTGACCGACAGTTGCTTCGATTCGATCGGTAACACGCCGATGCACATGCGTAACGGGGGACGATCATGCTGACCGACAACATTCTCGATCTGATCGGCAACACGCCCATGCTCAAGCTCAACGGGGCGGACATCTTCGCCAAGGCGGAGTTCCTCAACCCGGGCGGGAGCATCAAGGACCGGGTGGCCATGTCCATGCTCGAGGGGGCGGAGCGGGACGGGCGGCTGAAGCCGGACTCGGTGATCGTCGAACCGACGTCCGGGAACACGGGCATCGGGCTGGCCCTGGTGGGGCGGCTCAAGGGATACCGCGTTCGGATCGTCATGCCCGAAGGGATGAGCGTCGAGCGGAAGAAGCTGATCAAGGCCCTGGGGGCGGAGCTGGTGCTGACGCCGGACGCCGAGAGTATCCCCGGGGCCGTCAAGGTGGCCGAGCGGATGGCGGCCGAGGACCCCAATGTGTTCATGCCTCAGCAGTTCGAGAACCCGGACAACCCGCGAGTTCACTACGAGGAGACGGCCCACGAGATCTGGCGGCAGATGACGGGCCGGGTGGATTGTTTCGTGGCCGGCGTGGGCAGCGGCGGGACGCTCCAGGGCGTGGGGCGGTTTTTGAAAGAGCATAAGCCGGATGCGAAGATCGTGGCGGTCGAGCCGAAGAACGTGGCCGCCCTGCTGGGTCACGAGCCGGGGCTGCACCAGATTCAGGGGATCGGGGACGGGTTCATACCGGGCGTCCTGGACGTGTCGCTGGTGGACGACGTGATCGAGGTGACGGACGAGGACGCCATCGAGACGACGCGGCGGCTCGGCGCAGACAACGGCCTGCTAGTGGGCATCTCGTCAGGTGCAAACGTCTGGGCGGCGCGGCAGTTGGCCGGGAAGATCAAGGGGAACATCGTGACGGTCCTGCCCGACCGCGCGGAGCGGTATTTCAGCACGGCGCTGCTATAAAGCGGGACAAACCGGAACTGCACTTGCGCCATGGCCCGCGCTCTGGTCTGCAATGGGCACGCGGCCAGGGGAGGCCAGGTCGGTAGCAGGCGAGGCGCTCGTCGCCGCGGACCGTCAGGCGCAGGGCGTCAGACCGGGCCGGGACGTGTTAAGTTGGGCAACCTGGGAGGCCTTTGCGGGCTGTCGGAGCCCTGTGGAGGCTGTTTGCAAGCTGGATTCGACACCCGATCCCGGCTTAGCGGACGCCAGCGCGCCCCAAGCTGGTATCGGCAGCGCGCTCAAGTTGAGTACGGACCGTACTCAAGGCGTATCGGGACCGGATACAAGGCGTATCCACACCCTGCTTAACTTGACCTCGGACCGTAATCCAACTTGACCACGGCCCCACCGGTCAACTTGAGATGCGTAGGTTGGGTCTGCAGACGCGAAACAGCCTATTCGAGGGCCGACTCCACCGTATCATCCAAGACCGGTGGTTCCACTCGTCGACCGCCACATTGGCAGCACCGGTTGGCGTCGCACGCTTCCCGGTGAAGGGATCTCACGAAGCTGGACCGAGGTGGCGGGTGTGGGCGGGTTGGGCGCCCGTGCTTCGTCGTCGGCGAAGCGAAGGCGGTGACGATCGCGGGGATGCCGAAGGGGCGGTTCGTCCCCCACCCTTGCTGCGCAAGGATGGGGCACCCGGCACTTCTCAGTCGATTGATCTAACCGTTTAGCTCCGGCGCGTCCAAATCCGCGAAGTGGGTCATGCCCGTTCCCTCTTTGATGTCGTAGTTCCTGTACCGGACCTTTACCAGTGCGGCAAAGTCTCCGGCTTTGGAAGGCCCGCCGATGCTCCGAGTGGAAGCTTTTGCACTATAGATCGGCTTCCACCATTTCTTTAGACATTCTGCCGCGCCCCACGTTCCAATGCCTCGGATGCCGGCCACGATTAGAACTCTGTGCCTTTTCGACCATGGGCTCCGTGCTTTGACGATGACCGCGATGTCCTGTACCTCGACCTGGTCCATCGCCGCTTGCCCGGCTGGGCCCTCCGCTCGCCGTCTCGCTTCCAGGAGGTTTTCGTAGCTTTTTGAGTAGAAGTCCCCCCTTTCCAGTTTATATGCGCTTGCTCAGGTGAGGCGCCTTTCACGAAAACCGGGATTAGTTCTCGCTGATCTGGTGGACGTCCTGCCCGCAGCCTCGCAAGTGCTTCGCTTGTTACCGGGTTCGTCGTTGTGCTGCAGATTAGAACCAGATTATTGTTCTCTTTGTCATGAGCTGTGAGGTTGGGCGCATCCCGCACGCGTATCTGGGCCTGCCGTCCCGCGAGGATAAAAGCACTGATCATATTGTTGATTGCCATGAAGTCCTCGATTGCCACCTGTAAGAGGACCTTCTCGGGAGGACCTTCCCTTGGCGGGAAGACGAACAGCGGGTCGTCAAGACCACTGAGGAGCGCGATTTGCCCAGCTGCTCGCCGTCGGGAGCGGGCCTTCGCCCACGCATGGGTCGCCGCGGACCCTACTGTCGCTGAGATGAGGCTCGTGAGCAGCTCGCCAATCATCGTAAACCTCCCGTGCCCAACCAACTAGCTGCCAACCAGCGTCGTAGGTCGGGTATGCATACCCAATGTACTGTATCCGATTGCCGTGTCGAGTCTATCATAACAGGAGGGCGGTGCAACCGGACCCTCGTCACCCTGGTAAGGCCAGTCATTACTGTGGAGTCCGTGGTCAACCGACGGCAAGGCGTTGTACTAGGGGCAGTTGTACGGACAGAGGTCGCCCGCGATGACAGTCCGCGAGAACGCCGGCGGCTACGTGCTCTCGTCGCCCA
>Ga0307380_10001440_pt1 | contig 34904 bp, 33 predicted proteins | sample UN3MG_FD_202239 | JGI IMG/M metagenome (GOLD analysis project Ga0307380, IMG submission 202239) | Soil microbial communities from Risofladan, Vaasa, Finland - UN-3 | ecosystem: Environmental > Terrestrial > Soil > Coastal area > Acid sulfate soil | place: Finland: Risofladan, Vaasa | collected...
AGGTAAAACATGACAGGCCCGTTGAGGAATCTCATGGTCTTTGCGAGGTTCAGCCGCATGATTACATGAACGTGCATGTAGAAGAGAAACAGTTTCAACCTTCTTCCGAGAGTGGGTCTCTTGACATAAGTCATGTTCCGGGCGTACTTGGCCGCGCTTCTCCCTGCTAACAATGGAAGAGCAACCTGGGTGTTCAGCAACTTTTGCGTCATCACGCTGCGATTGGCTTGGACGAACTCATCGACCGAACTATCTAATAACTCAACTGATCCTTCCTGTTTCATAGAGGAGACAATATCGAGCATTTCCTGACTCTTTACGAGAATGGCATTCACCCCCTTGTGATCGTCTCGAAATCGAGGCAGCCAAGCATCCGAAACCATTACGTCAGCACAAAAGCCCCCTGGGTCCACGCATAACTCGCAACCAGTAGGGGTAAAAACGGGCGATGAAAACACCGTGCCCCATGCTAAGTAGTCGGTATGATGTATTCTTCTGTTAGATCCATCCTTCAGAGAGATAGTCATGTAGCCTGGCCATCCATCACCCCTGTTGCGTATCTGGGCCACTTGTGACTTGGGAATGTGCAGGCGTCTCAGAATGTAGTCATAAGCCAAGAGCGATGGGGTCCGGCCACAGACTATCCCAATCTTGTATCTGACAGCCTCACGCAGGACGCTGAACCGTTCCGATGCGCGAAAGAGCCCTTCCAGATGACAGGGCAAGCCGACATACGCAATCCGCTGCCCTTTCAGATCCCACCTCAGCAAACCCTTCAGTATGCCGTCAAATGGGACGGGCATGTATTTCGAGCCCTTGGCAGCGATTATGTCTTCCTCTGTGGCGGCTAGAAACGGTTCACCGAGTAACGGTTCGTCATCACGTCTTCGCGTGACAACCGCACCTGTTATAAGTCCCTTCCTGAGCAAGTGAAGCAGCAAGGCTGTAATGAATCCCCCAGATGCCGCATCATGCCGAAGTTGTTCATCCGTAGCGTAGCCTGCAAAAGCCCTCACATAATCTCCAACATGCGGATCCCAGAGATCGCTTGTTTGGCCGTTTGACCACGTGATGGGAGGGCAACAAGTTCTGCATAGACCGCACTCGGTACATTGCGATGGTTTCACCGTTGGTTTGAAAGTGCCACGCCTTTCGTCCAAGTCCATGGAAATGGCACCGGTGGGACATACTGCGGCGCAAGTTCCACATGCTGTGCAGAGTCTATCTCTGACCACGTCGGCAATGTTCTCTCTGCGAGGTGGCACGTCAACGCGCCCTGAGGCTGGTTTCTCAACGAGGCTACTCATCTGGAATTCTTCGAAACCCTCCCGTGAGTTCACGATGGACTGCCCCACTCCTGCGGGCATTCCTCACCCCTCAATACATTTGCATAGATTCTCCGCAATCTCTTGGCTACTGTGGAAGCAGAGAAGTTTTTCACGGCCAACAGATAATTCTCTTTACCGATCTCGAGTCCCAACTCCGGATTCAAAATAAACTTCTCCAACAGAAGAGCAAAATCCTCCGGCTTCTCGCTCTGAGTCATGAAGCCGATCCTGCCCTTCCCAAACAAGTCAACGATCCCTCCTACCGGACGAGTCACAATCGGCAAGCCAAACGCCATTGCCTCAAGAACTGAATTTGGCATCCCTTCACTCCATGAATAAAATAAATAAACATCTGCGCTGGCAAATGCTTTGTGTTTAGACTCACCGGTAACCCAACCCAGAAACTCAATGTTCTCTATCCCCTTTTTGCTTACATAGTCTTTGACGTTCGCAAGCTCCGAGCCGTCACCGGCAACTGTCATCGTAATAAATGGATATTTTGCCTTTAAAATTTGGTAGGCTTTGACCGACTCATATATCCCTTTGCTTTTTTCAATCCGCGTTAGAAAAAGAACATTAAACCGTGTTGGCGATGACACAGACATCCGGCTAAGCATTAACCGCTCTGCGTAGGAAATGGCCTCGTTTGACACTACGGTAGGCTCAATAAATATAAGTTTCTTGCAATCCATACTCTGCAGCGCATCCTTGAATGTTATACTCTGAACGATAAAAGCATTGGCTCGAAAGTAAACTGCCCTAAACAAAAACCGGAAATACCGCCGAATAACGTGCTCCCAATCCCATCTCCAGCCACGAAAATGAATTATAGTCTTCTTCCGTCGTAGTTTCGCCATCGCAAGAAAAATGCTGTCGCGGAGCAACGCCTTTGGCCGAAGAGAAGGATTCAGGTGAACCAAATCATAACGTCCCGATTTCAGAATTCGATAGAATCGCGAATAGTCTTTTAGCAACCGAATCAATTTATGAACAGATTTCTCATCGACTGTCCTAGAACCAACCGTGAAATACTCCACCTCGCTGTTGAAATGGTCCTTGAGCGTCGCGTAATAATTCGCCACACCGCCGGCTTTATTGAGATTGGGGGTAGTTAGCAATACCTTCATATATCAACCCTTAATTTGCTCGTCGAACCTCTCAAAACCGCAGCAGCATAGGCCAGGAGAAGTCCAAAGAATATCGTATCGGTAGACCCTATCACGCACTCCGAGTACACATTTATCATCGCAAAGGAAGTATATGCCATAACCAGTGACGCAGTAATTGGATGCCGCAAACGCCACGCTTGGCGCACTATGGAGATAATCATCGCGTGAACAAATAGAAACAGGCCTATACCGACCAGCCCCATGCCGTGCAATATTTCCAGCCAATCACTGTGTGCATAGACAGCTCTCAACAAGTACTTTCCTGTAGTGGACGACGCCGCAAAGAAACCTTTTCCGAAAAAATCTGTGTAAAATTGCTAAGATACCATTCCAGAAATATAACACGGTAGAAAAAGCCTCTCCCGCTTCCCATTGTGTCCGGGCTTAGCTATTTCCCCTTGTTTTTTATGTATCCAACTATACTATCGACATACTCTTTTTCTAGAATAGATTTATCCTTATGAATCACCCATCGTGACATTTCTTTTGTAAAATAAAATGGTGATTTCTCTAACGTTGTTGACCCAAAATAAATCGCCTGAAATTCGATTAGATAAAAGTGTTTCCCATCAAATGCAACATCAATTGAGATATTTGGCACATCAAAAGAATCATAAACATTTTCAGCAAAATCAAGAATGCCGCAGGGTATGTCTTCTCTAAACTGGAATTTACCACTGCCACTTGCACGAAAATCGTTTCTTCTTGTTCCTCTATAAAGAACATAATATTTTTTGCCAAAACTTAATATTTTCCAATCATTAGGCAAATCTGGTACGAAATTTTGTACAACGAATTTATTCCGGTATTTGGATTCTCTAGTATATCCCTTATGCTTTAAGGAGCGTCCCCAATCCCAAAGCTCATATACTATATCCCTGGTTCTGCTTACCTTAGCGGCTTGCTTTAGGAGTTCATCTTCATTATTAGCCAAAGAAACGTAATTGCTCATTGCTCCTCCGGCTGCTTTTACTACTACTTTTCCTTCAAGTACATGTTTTTTTTTCTTTAATTCTTCTATAGTGCCAAAATGATAAGATTTTATATTCTTTATAGGTTGTAAACTTGACAGATCTCTTAAACATTCCATAAACACCTTATTGTTATGAGCTCGGAGGTATTTATATTCAGGTATAACAATCGCACCTTGTAATTGAAGTACATAACAGATATCTTCAATATAACTCTGATAATGGTAATTGTTATCGGCTGAAGATGTATATAGTACATATTGTTTTTTAAAATCCATGGTTCTAAAATCAATATCAGAAAAAGACAAAGATTTTAAATCATAACCTTTCTCATTAAAGTATTTCCTTAGTAATGTTTTATCCATTCCGCTGCGATAAGGATTTGCGTAGCGTTTGGTACCAAACATTTCTTTATAATCTAAAAGCAAATAAAGTTGTTTCATCTTCTACCTCTCAGAAAAAGCGGATTCAACTCATAAGTGCAACTGAGTCGCGAAAATTGTGGTGAGCTGTTATACTTTCTCATTGCAGTATTTAATCCATCGATCTGAAAAGCTCCCGCGTCGGTGGTGGATAGCAATTTTGTCTGAGTCGGCCTCTCTCATAGTAGCAAATCGACCTTTCATCGAGAAACCGTTTCTGGTGCAGCGCAAAACCAAGAAAGTTAGGTGAGGTACTCCCGCTATCGCTCGCAATGGCCTTTCCAGCCTCCCGGCGTCACAAATGGCTTCTCATTCCATAGAGGCCACGGCTGGCGGAACCATCGGTCCTCAAACTGGACTTCCACGTCCTCGGGCCGGTAACTGCAAATCGGATACCTGAACTGGCCGAACGCCTCGCGGATAAGAGGGATCTTGCGCCAGTCAAAGCCCATCAGGTGAGCATGGACATAGTCTGCCGCCACCGGGTTGCTGGCCAAGGTGAGCATTCCCAATGGGTGTGGCGTTGGAGCCAGCGGTCCCTCGCCTTCGCCACATACGATGGCGTCGGTGAGAGTCAGCACTTTGCGTTGCGGTTGCTCCGCCATGGTGCCATCAGGCTGGCCATAAAGAAAGACGCGGTTGAGATCGAGGCAGGTGCGCCAGATGGTATCATTGCCATACCAGTTTCCCTTCAAGTTCTTGCCCGCGCCGGTGAGCCTTGCAAAACCAGAACTAACCCGTGATGCCTGCCTCAGTAGATATGCGGGCATACCTTCACGCCGGTTGGCCGCATCGATGATGCATTCAGCCGCCAGCTTGAACGGATTCCCGCCGGCATAGCAGTCGCCACCGGTTCGGCTGCCGCCCCGACGGTGGTGGGGCAGGTAGTCCTTGTTGCCATTGATCCCGACCAGGTTCTTCAAGGCGCCGGTGACGCACGCCTTTTTGTGCGTCTTCAGCTTGGGCAGATTGATGACCACGTCTGCTTCGATGACTTCACGGGCGATCAGGTATTGATGCCTGCCGGGCGCGTGTGTCTGGCGCATCAGGTCGGGATTATACATGGTGACGCGGAAACGATCTGCATCTTGCACAATCGGCTCCAAGAGGCTCTCCACGGCGAGGTCGAAAAGCACATAATCCTCCATCGGTCGCACGCCCGTCTGTCGGTCCCAGACTCCGTTTGGGTTGGCAAGCACCGTGCGGCGGAAATCCCGCCATTCGACAGCGTCGCCCGCCTGGGCGTAGTGCTGCTTCAGGCCACTGTAGCCCGCGACCTTCATGAGTTTCGAAAGGTCGCAGCCTTGAATCGGGGCATCGCCGACGACAACCTTTCCAGGTTTCGCCCGCAGCACGAAATCGAGCATCGCTCCTAAGACTGAGGCGTGTGTGACCAGGCAGTCTATACCTTGACCCGAACGGTTAGCGTGAAACACCCAATTAGGTTTCAAAACCACCTTGTCTCCGGTATCTATCAGACTCCCAAGCGGATTCCATTCTACAGTCCCATAATGCGATGAGTCCAAACCGGCATTCCTAAAAAGACGCCGCAGAAGTAACAAGGCCGTTGTGACACGTACCCCCTTATCAAGCTCCGGAGGGATACTTTCATCAGAATCCCTATATAGCGGACTACTCATTTGAGTAACCCAGACTTTATTGGAAGCATTCATCATCCTTATTTCCAAATGTCATGCCTGCCCACTCAAGGACTTCCATTATCAGCGTGTTTACAGACAATAATCAGATTTTGCGCAAAGCTGCGAAGCAGTGCACAACGAGAAAACGCCATTTCGATAGGGCGGAGAAGAAAACGCGGAAGCAGCATACGCCCCTCTGCCGCCGGGAAAACGCACAAATGATAAATCCTCTCGATTTCTATCCCATTCCTTGCCATAAGGTCTTGAACATCCACCATGCTCATTCCTTTCCGTCCAGAACGGCCGCACAACCTTGCCAATTCCACGATTTCTTATACAAATCTTCATAGGATTTTGCACATGTCTCAAAGGAGAACTGCTTGAGATAGGGGTTGCGTAGTTCCTTTAGTTCTTTTCGCAATTGTGGTTGTTCCAATACATCAAGGACTGCTCTTGCCATAGCCTGAGGGGTCTCATCTGTTGCAAGTACACAACCGGGTATACCTTCAGAAATATCTCTATGCTCTTTTATTGGTGATAGAGCACATTTTGTTCCGCTGGAAAATGCTTCCAATACAGACAATGGCAAACCTTCGTAAAGAGAGGTACTCATGAAACAGTCGGCGGTATTCAACAAGTTTGGAATGTCTGAACGGGAGCCTAACAAATGAACCCTATCTTTTAATGAAAGCCTTTTAGTCTTCTGCCTTACTGCACTTTCTTCTGGACCCGTGCCACAGATAGCATAGTGAAAATCGGCTTCTGGTTTGCTATTTTGTAAAATTGAAACGACTTCTAAAGCTGTGGAATAGTTCTTTCCTTTCAGGATGCCACCCACGCTGATCAACATAGTAGCGTCCGGCGGAATTCCCAAGGTAGCCCGCAATTGAGCTATATTTCCCTTCGGGCTGAGATAAGCAGAAAGATTGATGCCGTTCAATATTATGTTCTTTTTGCCCTTGTAGTGAAATGTGTCTGCAGCAGCTTTTGAACAAAATACTACTGTAGCATCTCGAGCAAGTATTGATGTCAACTTACTCCATTCTTCCATGGTGCTGTGCACAGTGAGAATATGCCTAAAGCGTACTGGGCTGACTAACCGGGCTAAGCCAATAAATGTATGAGACAAAGGTAGATGAGAATGGATGATGTTGTATCTTTGTTGGATAATCCGCTTCAAAAGTCTCGCTACCGGGCCGACGACCGCATAGCCTGAACCAGGTCGCCTCTTCAACGAGTAAACCTGGATTCCAGCTTTTCTAAGCCTGTCTATCATAGCTTGTTCATACTCGCGCTGAGTATACTTATCTATGACTATGTAATCTATCTGATGCCCCATTTTCTTAAGAGAAATAGAAAGTTCGGTGGCCAGCTTTTCCGCGCCACCGGAACCCAAACTATAGGTAACCTGAGCTATTTTCATTTTACCCCTTAAGATATCATCTCATTTATCGTCGCATTCAATTTCTTGTATGTCTTCTCTATGGAATATTTTTCAATAATAAATTCTTGGCATTTTTGGGACATTTTTTTTCTCAAATCATTATCACTCAAGTAGTTGACTGCAATTTTTGCCATTTCATGGTCGCTATCCGAAATAAAGCCATGGACACCAGATTGCATCCCCATGCAATCAAGGGCGTTATGAGTGCCAATAACTGGAACACCTAGTCCCATCACATCAAGCACTCGCCCTCTAAAGCCTGTCCCTATACCTAAAGGTAAAATCATAACATCGCATCGCTGAATATAATCCCTTACATTATCAACAAATCCAGTTACGAATACATTTTTCCCATCATGTAATGTTTTAATTGAATCAGGGGGATTTGATCCTACAACATAACACTTTATATTAGGCATTTCATTTTTTATGTAAGGATATATATTGCTCCAGAACCTATTAAATGCTCCAATATTTTGCTCGGAACCCATACCTCCATAGAAAAGGATGTTCTCCCCTTTTTTATTGCATACGCTTCCTTTACTATTCTTTTTGATATCTTTCCCCATTGGCATAAGTAGGTGTCGGAGATTTGGAAATCGTTTTGTATATATATCATGATCTTGTTCTGATATTGAAATAACCAAATCGGCTTTCCCAATATTCTTAGTTTCAAGATTCAAGTACTTTCGATATCTTTGTTTTTGAAGAGTTGAGATTTGTCCTTTATTACGCAAGATAATCTTATCGGACAACACATCATGCGTGTCGACAATTTTCACAATATTATCTTTTAAGCCCTCCATCAAGCCACACTGAAACCAATATTCGATCAATAATACATCATATTGTTTATCTCGCAGTATTTTCTTCAACTTTCTATTAATGCACTTAAAGTTTGTATAATAATATTCTCGAGGATTTAATGTTACCATTGATTTCAGCCATATCCACGCCCCTATAATCTTTCTCTTTATCCATGTATCGTTAGGAATCTGTATAGGAAACTGACGTCTTGTTATAGCCTTTAGATCTTCGGTATTCTTTATTGATTGTCTTTGCCCATTAGTCAGGAAAGCAACATCCACTTCAAAATCCTCAGATAAACTTGACATAGTATCTATAATCCGTACCTTGCATGCCATATCTACAGGATATATTGAATTAGGAGAAACTACGAGAATTTTTTTTCTATAATCATCTTCCATCATCACAACCTAAATTCGACCTCTCTAAAATATACATACTTAGCGCCACAACACCAAATACACCATTCCTAAACATCTCCATTGTAGTTAAGGAACAAAGCAGTAGATATATCATGAAAAATTTTGCATAAAGAAACTCTTTCCGACATTTTAGTCGTACACTTCTTATCATTATCCATAAATAACCGGCTGAGACAACAAGGCCATTAACACAATAAAACCCTAAGAAACCTATGTCTTCCCAATATAGCCCCATTTCATTGCATTTCCAAATGTAGTCTCCATACTTACTTTCAGAGTTTGGCATTCCTCCTCCAATTACAAAATAATACCACTCCCGCATATAACTACCAAAATAAAATCGTAAAGCTTCGAGCCTTATATTGATAGAACCTATACCAAAATCATATTCTGTAGATTTTGCCATTTCATTAAGTATGTTGAGTAGAAATGCGCTCGTGGCTACAACTATAAACAATGAGACTAAAACCGTAATAATTCTTAGCAAACTCTTCCCATTAAATTTTGTTATTAAAATGCTCATTAATAAGGCACAAATTAAATATGCTAATAACAAAGTTCTATAACCTTGCATAAGAATAACTACTAGGCTTAGGATATACATAAAAAGGTATATGAGTCGTTTATTTACCATGTATTTATTTAGGCTAAATAAGTGAAACACGGAAAGAAGTGCTCCGCCCTCAATTTTAAATCGCAATGATCCACGATCCTCAATGAACTTCGTAATAAATAATTCATTTGGATAGAGTACATATTGCATAAAGTGCAGGCAAATATACAATATCCCAAGAATACAGATTGCTATCTCCACATTCTTAAGGGAAGGTAAATAGTTTCTGAAAACAAAATAAAGCAAAATGAAATAATAGCTATGGTAAGCCACAAAAGTATGGAATGGACCTTGTCCTCGGGTCATGTACGTCGTTACTATTGACAGTCCTATTCCTACACAAAATAGAAATACAGGATAAGTATAGAAAGCACCTTTATACGTCGCTTGAGTTGGCTTAAATATACATATTGACATCATAAACAAAAAAGAAACAGCATCTATTGCTATACTCGTGGAATAACCTAATGCGGTGGACTTGAATAAATGGACAGAGCATAGTATCAGTAAAATAACAATTGATAATTGCTTATATGTAAACCAGAGCATTCTATGCAATCGCAATCTATCGTGATACATTAAACAAAGGCCCCATATTCATTAACAATGTTCTCGCAAATACCCTGCATCATCTCCATGTATTTGTCGCGATATCTATTACTAAATTCTTTGCATTTTACTTTATCAAATTTAACTATTTCATTCAGCACAATATTTGGGTCAGGTGGTTTATACCTACGAACTGTTGTAGCAATTCTATTCTCTTCAAAACCTGCAATCTTTAATATATCGTAAATTTTACTAGATGATTGATTCACCCTTCTCAAAAGACTGATTTTTCCATACTGGTCAAAACTGTAAAAAGGCACTGCATTATGAATTGCTACAACAATTGGATGCATATTTTGTCCAATATATCCTTTAGAATATTTAATAAGCGAATACCAATCCATCGGGCCCAGAGGGGTTGGGATTTTTTGTTTAACATCTGACATGAAAAATAATCCTTGAGGCATAGCAAGAGCGACACAAACCAAACCTTTAGACGATGCTAATTTCTCAAGTTTAAGGATCCATTGCCGTGTAACAGTTTTTGAATCTCTAAAGCTCACCAAAATATAATTGTCGGGAATGTTGTATTTTTGCAGCAATTCATCCTTTTTCCTTTGCTCTGATACATTATCATTAAAAGCAAATACCGGGTCCGGTGTAATTTCAGGAATTATTCCTCCGGAGGAGAGGTAGGTGACCATTTTTTTGGTCCACACATCCCTAACTGATATGTATCGAAAACGGCTTAAACTGTGCCCCATCTCCAGCCTTGTTTTCCTTGATACATACTTGAATGCTGCATTTTGTGATGAAGCGGACATGAGTATAATTGGTATCTTATGCTTAATTTCCGACACAATGTTGCCCCAAAACGGATTTGGGTACACGCAATCAATAGTTGGTTTTACTAACGATATTATCTTACGAGTAGGAAATCGGACACGAGAGAGAAACGGGCTAATCTTGAGAACTGCATCACTGCCTATTATAAGACCTTGGATGCCATGTTGCTCAACAACTTGCACAATGTCTGCTTCAGAGCGACAAAGACGTGTTACATTCAGATACTTTTCGACAAATTGTCGATGCATGGTTTGTTGCTCGCTTGGTATTGTGCTACGATAATACAACTCTAGCGATTCTGGAACCCAATTAACAACAACTGGATCATGACCATTTCTTTTAAGATATTCAACGGTGCTTAAAGTTTGCAAGTTCGCCCCAAAATTGCATACGGAATGATATGTTAATAAACCTATCCTCACTTGTTTTTGATCCCTTAGAAGTTAATTAGTTTCTGTTGCGCAAACAGTATTTGCCATTCCCGCAGAAGCGGGAATCCAGCTTTTTCGCTCTGGCTCCTGCTTTCGCGGCGGTGACATTGGCGTTTCTTGTTTTCCGGAATAGAACTTATCAAAAATACAAAAGACTAAGTCAAACGACCGTGGTGATGACGAATGCGACGCCCACGCTGGTGGGCGCGTAGCCCAACCAAAGAAAGAGCCAGGCCAGTGGTAAAGTTAAGAGGTTGCTGACACCAACAGTCGCCTGGTAACCGGCGACCTTGCCGCACGCGTTGACGGCGATCATGTAGCCCGTGGTCAAGCGGTCGATGAGGAAGCCGCCCAGGATCCATTGACAGAACAGGGCAGTGTAGGGGGGGGTGCGAAGCCAAAGTTTGAGGACATAGCTCATTTCAACCATGACTTTCAGTCGGATCTACAAGCCCACTGCCAAGTCTTGTTAATTGATAGTAGATCATTGCCTAAGCCGTTGTATCCAGAAGCTCTTGTGTCCCTGCTTCTGCTTCTTTATGTCAGTACTATTTTTGAACCGCGGATACGATGGAAAGGCCAGAGCCAACTCATTCGAATACCTCAAATGCATGAAGTTACCTGCCCAGAGAATCTGGAATGACGTATTGAATGCCATGAATGCCTGAAGAAGATACTGCTCATTCCAGAAGACTTTCAAATCGAACCAGTATTTGCAGTATCGTTGAGGGAGAACGATATCGTGAATATGGACAAGGACACCAACATTTAACATAGGCAACACTTCCAGGTATTCGAAGCACACGTCGTTGTAAACATTGATATTATGACTGGAATCGATAAAGAGAATATCATTGTTTGATAGCTCACTGAATGTCTCAAGCGGTACATTCTCCACCTTTGATTGAAATACTCGGCTCACTTCAGGGATCTTAAATATCCATTCTTTCGGATAAGGCTCTATACATGTCAATTCGCACTGATACTCAGGGTCCGTCGTGGTATTCTGGCGTATCGCTGTAGCGGTAACCAGCGTTGAGAATCCAGACCCGATTTCGATTATATGCCTTGGCTTGAAGTAGCGAATCATACAATAAAGGATTTCAGCATCAACTGTTTCAAACGCCCCATTCTCAAAAAAGAACTCGTTCTTGCGTTTGGCTTGACCGTAACCAAATTCGCCGTACTCACCTCTGTAGTTTGAACTGAACTCGTGTAACAGGGAAATTTGGGCTTGTTCATTCAGTTCGAGACCGGGAAGCGTCGACTCTTTCGTGAAGATATCTGATGCGAAGTCACGAGTGTCTGGAATAGGCTCATAGAAATGGACCGGTGTTATGTGGTAGCCCTTTGCTTCCCATAGATGGAAAAACTGTTTGGACTTCATAAGCCGGGATGGTAGCAATGTGGAGAGAGTCTTTACTATGAATGTTTTCAATAAGCCTTTTATAGTCATGCATGGGCTCCTTATCTAGTACCTGTTTTGTTCTAATCTGAAACGTTGTTACACGGGCGAACTTTTGGGCGGCGGCGGGGTCTTATAATTCACTATGTATAGTGAGAAGGTCGGATATCATTCTGAAGCTCTCTATTTTAAATTGCTCGGCAACTTAGACCAAGCAAGGTTGTGAACTCGTATGATGTTTTGTCGAATAAATGCTCGTTCGTTAATGTCAAAGCCGAGAAACCAGGAGGTCAGTAGGGATATGATCAAGCTCACGGTTAAGACGGTCATTAGTCTTATGAAGGATACAGGCATAAGGTAAAACGGTATCAAGCCTGCTAGTGTGGTTAAAACGCCCACCATGATACAAGGCCAAACGACTGCTTTGAGCCAGCGATTTACCGTGACACCGAAAAGGTGCCTGCCCCAGAGCACGCGGCCGATGCTGCACACGATCATTGTCATGACAAAGGCCACTCCAACGCTTGTGGGTGCATAGCCCAGCTTTAGAAAGAGCCATGCCAATGGTAAGGTCATTAACAGACTTAAACCTACAGTGCCCTGGTACCCAGCTATTCTACCGTGGGCATTGACTGCTATCATATAGCCATTGCTCAAGCGATCTATCAAAAAAGTAGCTATAATCAGACGGCAAAACATGGCAGTATACGGGGGAGGAATACGAAGCCAGAGATTGAGAACATATTCCATCTCGACCATGAGAGGAATAGCAAAAAAAAGCACGAGTAAGGTTCCAAATTTACTGGCCCGTAATGAGAGAGAGAGCATTCCCGTTCGATCGCCACGACCCTCACTAGCGGTGATTTCCGGAGAGAAAGCGCCCAACATAGCTGAGGAAAGTTGGTTGGTTTGGACAGAGACCTGTTTGCCTATGCCATAGGCGGCATTGACTTTTGGGCCAAAGTATAGGTTTAGGAGGATGGCTGAACCCTGGTCCCGTAAGGTGGCGCCAAATCCGCCGATTAAGTTCCAGATTGCAAAGGAGGTTATCTTTTTGAAGCGATGGCCGTCAAACCACTGATTTAGCACAATTCGACATTCCAGAAATACGTGAAAGGCTCGCAATATCTGTACGGCTTGTATGAAAACAATGATGCCAACCATGCCAATGGCGTAGAAAAGGAGGAGGTCACCGGAGAGTTGAGTCAGTGTATATGCTAAGGCAAAGGTGAGTGCGGATTGGAGCATGCCCCACACGGCCATTTCCGAGATGTGTTGTTTGGCTCTAAACATTCCCACAAAGGGAATCGATATCATACTGGCAAAGGCGGATACCAGTGATATGCGGAAAACCCAGATACAGGCTTGTAATCGCTCAGGTGGAATGGTGAGGATGTGTTTTATAGCATACTCACCTATAGGCCAACCGATAAGAATGAGGATCATGGCAAAACAAATATGGATGCTTAAAGCAGTATTGAACCACCGATTGATTTCTGCCGGATCGCCCTGACCAATAGAATAGGCAAAATGCCGTGATGCACTGCTTGCCATGACTCCGTTAAGAAACGTAATAAAAACAATGATAGAGCCAACCACACTGAACAAACCAAAATCCGTTTGCCCCAGGGCATTCAATACCCAGCGACTGCTAAAAAGGGCGAATGCCAGTGCAACTATGGATCGCGAATAGGTGGCGATTGTATTAAGAACAAGACGTTGAGAAGAGGTCATTTATTTTGACTATAGGGGCTTCGTCGGGAAATTCAAAGAAGCCAAAGGAGACAAACATTGGATCACTTGCTACATACACACTTTCTCACAGGCTCAGCGCTGCGATTTCCGCATCCGTGATCGCCCGGTCGTAGACGCGCAGGTCGGCCAGGGCAAATGGCCAGTCGGATGCACTGGTTCCGTACACTTGGCCAATGGCTCTTGAGCTCCATGTGCTGCTGAACAGGGTCCTCGCGTAGTCGGGGTGGGTTTTGGTCTCGTGGACGACGCCGTCCACCCAAAGGGCCAGGGTCTGGCCCTGGCGGCGACAGACAGCGTGATGCCATTGGCCGCTGAGCATACCGGTGGCCGAAAGAAGGTCCACGTACGCATCACCCCAGGCCACGCGCCAGTAGAAGCGGTCGTTCGCCACGGAGGTTTTCATGTATGGCTCGGATCCTGATCCCGACCGACGAAAAAACGTCTTCGTGGCCGCTCCAGGGTCGGCTGACTTGTACCAGAAGGCCATAGTAAAATCGCGGCCCTCGCCGACAATATCACCCAACAGGATCGGACCGAAATCGATCCGGTCATCGACGCCGTCGAAGGCCAATGCGCCCGTGCCGTTAGGGCCGGGCACGGAATGAGCGGCGGTGTTCGGGTCGCCTGCGGGGTCGATGAAGACCTGGTCGAGCCCGCCTGTGGCGATATCGCGCACCGTCGGACTGGCGGCGTTGTCGTCCATGGCCAGGTGCAAGACCGGGGCCCTGAGTTCTGCTGTTAGCTCGATCCTGTGGAGGAAGATGCCATCCATCGGCGCCGGATTATTGTCGTACTGGCAGAAGCGAATCTTGAACGTGCTACCGTAGGAAAGGTTCCACGGAGCGACGGCCGCGTCTAAGTCGATATCAAAGGCGGTGAACCGGTCGGAGCGCAGGTGCCGCAGGTCTTGCACTTCGTACCATGACTCGCCGTCGGCACTAACTGCGACACCGTCGAAATCCACGTCGTCGCCGAACGGACTCGGCGGCGGGGCGTGCGGCTCATCGCCGAATTCCATCGCCTCGAAAGTCAGGCGAACATTCTCATAGTCCGACAGATCGTAAGTGAGCGTAACGGCGTTGCGGGCGTAGGCGAAGTCCTTGACCGGGTCGGACATCTTGACCGATATGTCGTCCGGCAGGTTTGACAGGTCGATGCCGGGACCGGATTGTGTGATTTGTGTTGGAGTTATTTTCATTTTTTAGCCACAGAAAACATCAAGAGGATTAGCCACAGAGGGCACAGAGAACACAGAGAAACGAATTATAAACAGTGCTAATCGGTGTAAATCCGTGTCTTCAATTTCGTGTTAATTGGTGTTAATTCGTGGTTTTCTTCTGACAGGATTTACGGGATTGACCGGATACTCTTAATCTTTATCCTGGTTATCCTGTCAAAGAACTGCCGCTACCGTATTGCTGGGCACGCCTTCGCCGGCCTTGTTCGTGGCGATCACGCGATACTCCCAGTCCTTGCCCCTCTCCTGGTTATTGAGCGTCGCCTCGGACTCGACGGCCATGCTCACCAAAGCCCAGTCACCCGTGGGCCGCTCGCGTCGTTCGATCTTGTAGGCCGCTACCGCGCCGCCATCGGCGGGCTTTTTCCAGTCGAGGAATATCCAGCCCTCGCCCTGGCGGGGGGCTTCGAGCGAACGCGGCTGACCGGGAACTTGCAGGGCCGTCGGCGCCGCCTTGCCGCCCCAGCCCAGGGCGCTCAATTTCGCATCATTGTAGCTGACGGCGTCCTCGGCGTAGCGCAGGTCCGCCTTCATCGCGATCACCAATTCTTCCAGTCCGGCCTTCTTGGTCGCCGTCACCTGCTCGGCGGCCGCTAAGGCGGCGACCTGCTCATCGCACAGGGTAATGAATGAGGTCAGCAGCGCCTGCAGGTTGACCGAAGTCACCGGCGGCGATGGGAAATCCGCCGCATTAGCGGCGAGACCGGTAACAATATTTTGTGCCAATGCCTTTATCTCTGCTTCTCTATCGGGAAAACGTGCCATAATTCAATCCTTCCTTTCCTAAAGTTTTAGTTTACTATTTCTCGGTGTTCTCCGTGGTTTCTTTAGTCTTGCCACAGAGGGCACTGAGTTCACAGAGGAGATGGTCATACTGTCATATACGTCATTTTAGCACTGAAAAGGGCCTTTTGTACCCCGGAACAACCCATTTGTCGGTTCGAGTCCTTCATTGCCAACCGGCAATGCGTCATTCTCAACTGGAAACGCAGCATCCTCAACTGCAAACGCCTCGTTTCGAACCGGAAATGGCTCATTCTTAACTGGAAATACCTCATTCCATCTTAGCAATACGATATTTGCAACAGGAAACGCCTCATTCCTTCTGGGCAATCCCTTATTCTCAACTGCAGATAGCGCATACTCCAATGCCACCGCATTTCGTCATTTCCGGGGCAATGCACCACTTGCCCATTCATCCTGCAGTGCTTCATAGATGCAGGTAGCGATCACCCTATGTCCTTCTGCTGTTGGGTGACCAATGTGTTCATAAAACAGCTTTCGCCCCTCGTCGCGAGAGCGTTTGAAGGCATCCAACACGCTCACAATTCTGGTTCTTTCATTGTGCTTTATACCTGTCGGAAAACTTGACATCCACGATTTGTCTGCAAGATCAACGATGAATAACTTGGCGCCCGTCTCCGCAACGTCACCGGCATACCTCTCGATGAGAAGCTTTGTAAGCAATGCAGTCTGACCCGTATCGTTTCCTACGCCTTGCTCTTCCCTCTTTTCCGAATGCGGATCACGAAAGCCCGCTTTGTCTTTCAGTCGCGCCATGACTCTGGCACTGGCCGCGGTCCTGAGTAAGGTCAACAGATGCGAATGTTGACTGAGGAAAGAATAACCTGGAATTGCGTACAACCTGTCTCTAATGTATATGCCCGGAATAAAGTTATTCTTGGTTCTACTCAGCACACCCTCTTTAATAGTGAACAATCCACAAATCGCATTGTTCATAAAGTCGTTGTAATAAAAACCCAGGACTACGAGATCGGGTTTATATTTCTTAGCAACTTCATGAAATTGAATTATTTCCTCCGCAGTCCCGAACCCTTGAATCCCCATGTTTATGACTTCAGCCCCAATTCCATCTTTGCGAAGCATATCTTCTAAGAGGTATGAATATGTCTCATTATCCTTTACGCCTAGTCCCATAGTCACGGAATCTCCCTGAACAATGATTCTAAAGCCGTTCTCAGGAGGATCAATTTCATATTCCTTGGTGCCTCGGAATCCTTGTGAATTCGATCGATAGCGATAGGAATATTCAGAACTTTTGCCTATTGCGTTGACATTTGGTAAGACTTTCCGAATCCCCCAGGGAGCGTTTTCTACACATCGTGGCATGATACGTTGGGGATAGAAAGTACGAATAGCTACTTCAGCAACAACCAGCGAAACCAAGGTGGCCAGAAAGAAGAGCGCTAAAGAGAACAAAAGTCTTTTCTTTCTTGACAAGTTTTTTTTCTTTGTTGAGGAGCGTTTCATAATATTCTCCTTATGAGTACTCTGCTGTTAAAAGAGTGTGTAAATAAAAGGTGCCGATGTTTGCACCGCAATTATGATGAGACTCAGCAGAAGTAACAGGATTACTATAGGTACAATCCACCAAGCTCTGTTGGTCTTCGCAAATCCGATAAACTCACGAAGCAATCTTACGAGGTGTACAAGAAAACGCATACTTCTCTCCTTAATGAGGAACAGAATGTCATATAGTTATTACACAGTGAACATCTCTCATGAAAAGGTGTTCGTGCTGTTGTCAATTCTTCGGTTCCGCGCATAGAAGCAAGCGGACTTGCAACATAGGTCGGTTATGTGTACCTCCTTGGTCATAAACACATCGAGATTTAGTCAAGTGAGAACTCGCGTCGCCAATCCTGTTTCTCAGTCCAATCAAGCTGGTCTTTCTTATTGAGAATGAAAGGCCCGAGAACCAGATAGTCCATTTCTGTGCGCATGAAGCAACGGTAGGCATCTTCAGGAGTGCAGACAATGGGTTCACCACGAACATTAAATGACGTGTTGATAATAATTCCGTAGCCTGTAATATCCTCGAAGGCCTTTATGATTGCATGGTACCTGGGATTCGCATCCCTGGACACCGTCTGGATTCTTGCGGAGTAATCCACATGTGTAATAGCTGGCACATCAGAGCGTAATCGATTAATGCGCTCGCGCATGGAAAGCTCTTGGGCTTTCTCGATTCCCTTGCATCGGTTGGCTTTTACCGGAGCGACAAGCAACATATACGGGGATGGTTCATCCATTTCAAAAAAATCGCCTACTCGCTCTTCAAGGCAGGACGGAGCAAACGGTCGAAACGATTCCCTGCACTTTATTTTCAGATTCATGATCCGCTGCATTGTGGGAGAGCGAGCATCTCCGATTATTGAGCGGTTGCCAAGAGCGCGAGGGCCATACTCCATTCTGCCTTGAAATAGCCCTATCACGTTCTGATCGGATAGCAGGCGAGCTATGTGCTTAGCCCACTGCTCTTCATCGTCTATTCTGGTGGCGGCGTAGCCATGATGTTGCAGATAGGCCTCGACTTCCGTGACATCAAACTCAGGACCCAGATATGCCCCATTCATCTTGTCTTGAACACCATCCACCTTGCGTTTATTATCGTGGACCATGTGCCAGACGACGTATGCCGCACCTAACGCCCCTCCAGCGTCTCCTGCGGCAGGTTGAATCCATAGGTTCCGAAAGGGACCTTCACGAAGAAGACGGCCGTTAGCTACACAGTTGAGCGCAACGCCTCCGGCCAGACAGACGTTTTCCTCACCCGTCAGTGCATGGGCATAGTGAGCCATTCTCATAATAATCTCTTCGGTGACGACCTGAATAGAGCAGGCCATATCCATCTCCCGTTTCGTAATTTCAGATTCGGGAGTTCTCGGAGCCCCACTAAATAGCTTTGCGAATCGACCATTCGTCATGGTTAATCCATCAAGATAGCCAAAATAGTCTAAGTTGAGATGAAAGGAGCCATCTTCCTTCAGATCGATAAGCTCATTCAGTATAAGGTCAACATACTTCGGGTCACCATATGGTGCCAATCCCATTAGTTTGTATTCGCCGGAATTGACGCGAAAGCCGGTGAAATAGGTGAAAGCGGAATATAGCAACCCTAATGAGTGTGGGAATCTCAGTTCCTTGAGAATTTCGATCTTATTCCCTTGCCCAAGTCCAATGGTGCTTGTTGACCATTCACCCACACCATCAAGTGTTAGGATAACTGCGCTATTAAACGGGGAAGGATAGAAGGCACTGGCCATGTGGGATTCATGGTGCTCGGGGAAGTAAATTTGGTTATTTAATTTCACACCTGCCTTGGCAAGCTGAGATTCGATTTCCATTGGAATCCATAGTTTTTTCTTGGCCCATATGGGTAGCGCCATCACGAAAGAGCGTAAGCCCTTTGGGGCTACGCTGAAATAGGTCTCAATGATCCGAACGAATTTCGTCACAGGTTTCTCGTAGAAGGCCACCGCATCCAAATTGTCGTTTTGTAAGCCGCCTTGAGCCAAGCAATATCTTATGGCATTCACAGGAAAGCCGGCATCATGCTTTTTGCGTGTGAATCTTTCCTCCTGTGCAGCAGCAACAATCTTGCCATCGCACAGCAGGGCAGCTGCAGAATCGTGGTAGTATGCACTTATTCCAAGGATGTTCATTAGTAGAGTCTCTGGTATTGTGCCCTTTCCGATGAGCATTGCTTGCTAATCCAGTATGACTTAGCCTCAGGAGTTTGCGCACGTTGTAATGGATCTTTACGAAATAAGCACAATAATATTCTTCCAGGAACAAAACACACATAAAAGAATGAAATCATCAGTACCCAAGTAAACAAAGATCCGATTGTGATGGCAAGAAAACGTCCCAGCCGGTCGAAGGCCAAATATATGTGCGGGACGGCAAAGCCGCCCACCAAGATTAACAAACTCAGAACATAGAGTATCCCGCCGACCCAGACATGATGGAGTGGAAAGAACAGTACTGACCCAATAGAGAACATGATGAAAAACCTGATAAGGGAACTTTTCTTGCGCATACGCCGCGTGGTCTCTTCGGTGGAGTCAGATTCTCTCCAATTCCACACTACTCGAGCGACATCTTCATTTGGCTTCATTTCTAATACTCCAATTGCGTTAAATGAGGTGTTTCACACACCCTAACAAAATCATGAACGGTTAAGCTTCATACGAGCCAACATGCCTTTGTCTTGTCATGAATGATCGTTCTTCAGACAGAGATCAATGCATAGCGATACTATTCTGCCGGCAGCCTTACCATCCCAGAAAGGTGGTATTTGTGATTTTTCCCACCGAGTATCGAGTGCTTTCTTGTAGGCGGCCAATATCCTATCAGTCCGGGTGCCTGCGATTTGATTGGTTCCTAATTCGGCAGTCACCGGGCGCTCTGTGTTATCCCGCAGAGTTATGCAGGGCACCTTCAGGATAGTTGTTTCTTCCTGGATGCCGCCGGAATCCGTCAAGACGAGCTTGGCATTGGAGGTAAGCTTCAGGAAATCAAGGTAGCCAATGGGGTCCATCAGATGCAAATTCGGCATCGCTTCAACCCGCTTGCCAAAGCCGCCGGCGGCAAGGTTCTTCCTGGTTCGCGGATGTACCGGGAAGATAATCGGCAGGTCCGCCTGTATTACTTCAAGGGCATCAAGTATTCCGGCGAAGACTTTCGGGTCATCGACATTTGACGGACGATGCAGGGTGAGAACGGCAAAGCCGTCACCATCAAGGCAGCCTTTGGCCTTCAGCTCGTCGATGATGGTGGACTTATCGGCCTTTGCCTTGTTCTTGAGGAGTGTGTCGATCATTACATGGCCAACGAGATGAATCTTATCTTTTGCGATGCCCTCTTTGAGGAGGTTGTCTACGCCGCTTTGCTCCGTGCAGAAAAGCAAATCGCTTATAGAGTCTGTAAGGATACGATTGATTTCCTCCGGCATTGAACGATCGCCGCTGCGCAATCCGGCTTCGACGTGCGCCAGCTTCACACCCAGCTTGACCGCAACCAAACCACAAGCGATAGTACTGTTCACATCGCCGACTACTAAGACGATATCGGGTTTGTAATCCAATACAACAGGCTCAAAAGCTCTCATAATCTCGGCGGTTTGAACAGCGTGCGAGGCAGAACCTACTTCAAGATTTATGTCGGGCTCCGGGATCTCAAGCTGGCGGAAAAACAAATTGCTCATCTCTTCATCGTAATGCTGGCCGGTATGCACCAATAATGGTTCTATGTTATCGTGCTTTTGATATTCCGCCATCAACGGGGCAATTTTCATGAAATTGGGCCTGGCGCCTACAACATTGATTATTTTTATTTTCGTTCCTTGCTTCATACCGCCGCCTTTAGGCAGGTAAATAATATGCAGTCAGGCTTCTTTTCCACAGAATAAGATTGTTCTGGCCACAGAGGACACAGAGAAATGAATTAGCGAGTAGCGCTTGGCTTTTAGCTGGTTGAATTACCCCTATTTCTTTTCGCTAACGGCTAATCGCTAATGGCTGTCTTCTCATCCGCTGCTCATCACTTCGTGCTCGTCGAGAAGCTTGCTGAAAAGCGTCGCTCGGCGGCCCGCGGATTCGTAGGAGCCGTTGACGCAGATGGCGATCTCGAATTCGTGCGATGCCTGCGAACCGGTGCCGTTGAAGGGCACGGTCATAATGACCAGCTTCGACAGGTCCGGCTGCGAATCGGCCATGCGCCAGACCTGCGTGTCGATGGAACCGTCCTTTTTTGTGGTCATCAGAGAGACCCAGGCGAGATCCATTCGCCGGGCAGCTTCGCAGACCGCCGACCGGGTACCTTAGCGACATACCTCAAGGTCAAATTCCTGTAACCCAAGATTGAAATCTCGATCATTTCAGCACGCAACCTTCCCACTCCGCAGGAACACTGTGCTCATCGATGAGCCGGCCAAACAGGGTGGCGCGGTGGTTGGCGTCTTCGAGCGAGCCGCCGGCAGAGATGGCGAGTTCAAACTCCTCGGCGGCTCCTTTCTCACTTTTGCCAAGCGGAATGGTCACTGTGATGAGGCGTGAGAAATTGGGCTTAGACCGCGGCGCTCGCCAGATTTCCTCGTCTACGCGGCCGTCTTTATGCCTTGTTTTGAGCGACACCCAGGCGAGGTCCATGCGTTCGGCCGTTTCGCAGACAGCCCTCCACCACTCTTGAGGACTGCGTGTGTTGCGAAGGTTAAGTTGTGCGTGCTCGAAGATCCTTTGCTCCTGCTCGCGTCGGCTGCTAAGTTGGTATTTCTGCTGTACTGCGACTATTGTATCTTTCAGCCGTAAGGGGCCTACAACACGGAACGTGACAACCAATAGCAGTAGAATGCAGAAAAAGACCATGAGCGTAGTGCCGTCGCGGGTGACCAACATAAACATGCCCAGGCCGGCTGCAGCAAGTGTAATGACGTAAATAAGGATTACAACATGCCCCTGTTTCAGGCCCAAATCGACAAGTTTGTGGTGAAAGTGTGAACGGTCGGGCGCAAACATGGATCTCCGCTCCAAAAATCGCCTCAGCATCGAAAACAGCGTATCAAAGATGGGTACTCCCAGGGCCAAAAACGGCAGGGCGAGGCCGACCACGGCTGACGACTTTGTCATACACATGACGCTCGAGGCCGCGATTGTGTATCCCAAAAACAGACTGCCACAATCGCCCATGAAGATCTTAGCGGGATTGAAGTTGAAGAACAGAAAGCCGCTTAGGCTGCCCGCCAGGGCCAGCGATAAGACGGCCATGATCAAACTGCCGCCATGGATGGCAAATATGGCGATGACGCCACAGGCTATCGCTGAAATCCCGGCAGCAAGGCCGTCCAGGCCATCGCTCATATTAACCGCATTCGTGATACCGACAATCCAAAGAAGCGTCAGGGGCCAACTCAATGAGCCCAACTGCAATGTCCACTGCTCGGTGACTGCAACCGAGGATACTCGTACTCCAACCAAGCATAGTACGCAGGCAGCAAGCAGCTCAGCCAGGAACTTGAATCGGGCCGGTAGTCTCCTGAGGTCATCCACAAGCCCTATGAAAAAGATGAAGGTCGCTGTGCAAAACAAGGTTGTAAGCTGCAGTCGCATGTCCTTGAAGGCATGGCCAACAGCGTTGTTCAAGAATAGAACCGCAACGATCAGACTCATCGCCGAGAGGAAAATAGCCACGCCTCCGATTCGCGGGATGGGGCGCTCGTGAATGGTGCGAACGCCCGGATGATCCACAGCCTTGATTCGCCGTGCCAGCCAGATGACGGCAGGTGTTATGACCAATGCCAGGAATGCCGAACCAAGATATACGCAGAGATAGGTCTTCATGTTTGGATTTGGCGATTAGCTCGTGGCGATGAGCCTATAGCAGTGTTATAGTCTATTGTACTTTGTGCCTCTTTGTTCTTCGTGAACTGTAACTGGCTGTTGCGAAAAATGGGTTTGAGGCGTCGGAATATTCTACTCGTCCTCAGTCAATTGGCTCCAGAAGATCTGCGTCAATTTCTACTACAACACCCTGGCCGAGGATCGTGACCTCAAGGACCATGCGAGCTTTTGCATCTTTTCTTTCGATAATTACGCCTTCGATGCCCATCATCGGGCCGGAGATGATTCTGCAGCGGCTGCCAATAGGGAGACGGGGATAATTGTCGATAATAGCTTTGCTCAAAAGGGCCTTTTCTATGCTTACGAGCTCTTCGACCAAGCCATCCTGATCGACGACATCGATCGTTTGGCTGAGGCGGTTCGTTGTCAGCGCCGTATAGCGGTCGGCTTCCGTGCCGCAGAAGAAGACATACGAAGCAAACAGCGGCACCATGAGGCGGCGCTTGCGCTCGCCGGAGAAGATGATTTTTTCGCGCATCGGCAGAAAATATCCTATACCGTGGCTGAACAGGTCCCAGGCAAAGGCCTTCTCGAATCGCGGTTTTGTATAAGCGGCCCACCAGGTGCCGCTAAGTTCGGTCAAGGAGTCAACCTCTGGGGTTAAGATTGCCGGATTTTCAGATAGCTTAAGCATTTGTTAACTTCCGCGCGCACTCCGTTCTCGTCGGTGCACCCGACGGGACTTCCTATTTTGTCAGGCTCCTTCCTGTATCAGCTGTTCAAAGGCTGTTAAAAGCTCAGTTCTATGATCCATCCTCACGGTGCTTCACTGCACCGGATTTTCTTTAGTGACCGCACCTGGCAAGACAGACAGATTCTCAATGAGTCTCTCTGCTGGCTTGAATTGCGGGCGAAGGCGCAGGCATATCCTTGCCTCGTGGATCGCCTCGGGTATCTTGCCGGTCTCTGCAAGGAGCGTTGCCAGTGCAAATCGCCACTGGACCTGGCCATAGTCCAAGACCAGCGCACGGCGGTAATGCTCTATGGCGGCTTCATTGTCTTTTTCTCTTCGATAGATATTCGCCAAGGAGGCCAGTACTCCGGCTGGGGCGTCAGGCTCCTGGCATCTTGCCTTGAGGAGTCTGGTGACTTGGGTCCGGGCTTCTTCAGCCAGGGCCTGATGCTCATCGCTCTGGGCTAAGAGATCGGCAACATGACTTAGCCGGCCCATGTTTTCACCCGCAATCGTCACAGCCAAATCAGGACGATTTGCATGGCTTACATAGATATTCGCCACCTCTGAAAAGAGCCTGCCATCAAGCTGTACAGCCCTGCTGAGTTTGGCAAATGAGGCGTCAACATCGCCCTCGTCTACATCCAACAGGCCGACTATGAAACAGGCTGTGGCATCGCAAGGCGCGAGGCGATAACCTTTTCGAATACGTTCTGCGCCGGTGGGATCATTCAATGCAAATTTCTCAATCTGCCCGACAACGCAGTAAGTCGCGCCGTAGGTCGGACACAGCAAGCGTGCATTATTAAGTTCGTCAACGATGCGGCGTACAAACTCCATCCCTTGTTCAGGAATGATGACGGCGCCGCTATTCGGATCGGTGATGCGGCTTATGGAGGCCCAGCGGTACACGTTCAGCCAGTGCTGGTACTTGATGTTATCCGGCTGATAAGCAGAAGCGGCGGCCGCGTTCGAGATCAAATCTGCATACTCTTGGTCGCTTGCCTGCTGACCCTTGTCTGTGAGGCTTTGCTCGGCGGCAAGGACCTTTTTCCACTTGGCTTCAGCCAGTCGGGCGCTATTAGCACCAAGCAAGACCCAGACCCAAACTCCAGCTACGCAAATCAAGGCTAAGCCTCGTAGACCCGTAGACACACGAGATGCTCTGTCAAAACGTGCGGCTGGATGGTCTTTTTTGCCTGTCTTCGCCAAGCCCAGCAATAACGCACACGAGACTGCCGAAAGGAACGCGTTAGCAGGCAGATGCTGGCCAAAGTCGCTTAGGCTGTGAATCATTATCGCGACAAGTCCAAAGCCAAGACCATAGGCTGCTGAGCGGATGGGCACAGATCCAGTGGTCACGTTTCGGACATAACTGACCCAAACACTGACCCCCAATGCGAAAAGAAGGATCAAACCAATAAGACCGGTCTCCTCAGCCGCTTGCGCATACTCGTTTTCTGCATGGCCGGCCAGGGCCGGTATCGTGGCACGATCGAACATGGGATAGACAACTTCATGCGTGCCAAGGCCGGTTCCAAAGACCGGGAATCTAGTCCAGGCGACGGCAATGTCTTTGACTATCTGCCAGCGCCCACTTTCAGCTTCGTGCAAGTGTCTGAGGGTCGCCAGTCGGTCATAAACTGCATCAAAGCCGAGATACAACACGCAGATAAATGCGCCCAATGTCAGTAAGGCCATAATCCAGCCATGGCCTTTAAGAGACCTTCGGGAACTAAGAACCAAGGTAGTAAAACCTGCTGCAATCAGCATGCTGACCATGCCGCCGCGGGTCAGTGACACGAAAACCGTTGCTGCTCCTACTATGATCACAACTGTAAGTACCCATACCGGGCGGTTCTGCGGAGAACTAAGGTATTCGGCAACCACCGGCGGGGCGACTTTCTTGCCGGTGAAAGCCTCATGGAGCTTCACCATAATCAGGCCCAGGGCTGCCCCGATGGATAGGTTCACAAACTGACCGTAGTGGCTGTGGTTAATGAATGTGCCGGAGTAGGCTTTCCCGTGACCAGTCGGTATCACCCAGTAGATCTTTCCATTCCCAAGAAGGTCCTGTGCAAGTGCCAGTAGAGCGATTGAGCCACCGATGACGGCAATAGCGCCTAAAATCCGCTTTATCTGGTCCGGGCGGCGGTATACGTTTATGACGACAAAGAAAACTGCTGCTCCGGCAAGCACCAGCCGAAGGTCATGCTTTGTGGCGTTTGAATAGAAGGTCAATGTCATCGAGGAAAGCACTTGGCCTGCATTCGGCAAATCACTTAAAAGCTCCTTCTTTATTACCGCGGTATTCGCAGAAATTACGCTTACCAGGCCGGTTGGCAGGGGTATGAGCTGGACGACTGCCACAAGGACAAACAGCGCCACCGGCACATAAGCCCACGACCAGATCAAACGCGAGTTTCTTTCAACGGTGAGCTTCAAAAGGAAGCAGAGCGAAATCGCCGCCGCCAGGGCCACGACCACCTGCTCGCTCCATGCCTCGACGGCACCGAATGCAAGAGGCATGAAGGCCAGAAGTACGATCAGAAGCCATTCGATCACCGTATCGAAGTGACTTGTGGCGCAAGCCATCCCCTGGCGGACCGAAGCATCAATGCCATCCGGATTGATTCGGTTTTCCCTCACGGGTCAGCCTCCGGCGCAAGTGGCGCAAGCCATCCCCTGGCGGACCGTCCCCCAGCGGACTGTTGCTTGCAGGGCGAAAGGGGCAGAAGATCCTGACCGTTCAAGACCCGCAACGGATTCTCGATACAAACCCGATGAGCAAGGTCCTCACCCAGCTCAGCCCTGATTTGCACAAAAGCGTCTCTCATCCTCGGTTTACGAAGACTGAGATCGTGTGAATCCGTGGCCGCGAGCGTCGCCAAACCGTCAGAGAGAAGATTCCATGCGATTCTCTTCAAGTCGGGCCCGAAAGTCCCTACCAGGCTGGATGCGGTGACCTGCAAGTGAGCGCTGCGCTCAAGCCATGTGCCGAGGATCTGCTTGTGTCCGGCTGAGGGGGCAATCATCTCAGCATGCGATATGATGGGCTCAATACCGATGGACGCAAGCTCAACAAGCAGCGACTCGATATTGATAAAGACCTCATGCGGAAGTTCGAGCAGGATGTATTTGCCCCCGTCGGCCAGCGTCAGAATCTTGTCAGCCTCCAGGAGCTGACAGATTCTTTCGTCCACCCGAACCTCGCCGCCAGGTACGATGTCCAGGTCAATGGCGGCAGCGATGAGCGATTCGCGCAGGTTCTGGACAGATTGCCTCACAGTTGCCGCCTCGTTGCGATCCTCGAAGCGACCGAGTTGATGGGGCGTCGCCACGACCGTGGCAATCCCTTCTTCGGCCAGTTTTCGGCACAGTGAGATGGCCTCGGTCATCGTGGAAGGCCCATCGTCAAGACCGGGCAAACAGTGGCAGTGGATATCCGTGAATCTCCACCCGTCGTGGCCTTTGAGAGTGCCATCCTTTCCATTGATTATCCTGTCATCGACAGAGTCCTTCATCGGTTGTCCTTAACTATTCGAGCTGGCCAAGCTGTGCGGCCCTCCCGTAGCCGCCGCTGTTTTCCTCTCGCCGGCCTTTTTCTTTTTGTGGCCGTAGCCGTAGTCGCCGTAATAGTATCCGTAGCTGCTGTAGTAGCCGTAGCGGCCTTTCTTGGGCACATCGTTTACGATCACGCCGAGGACGTGAGCGCCGACGCTCAACAGCCCATCTCGGGCCTGCTGGCTGATTTTTCTCGTCGATTTCTCCGCCCTCAATACCAGAAGCGTTACATCGCAAATCGCAGCCAGGATCTGGGCGTCGGTCACGGGCATCACAGGCGGTGAATCGATGATGACACGGTCATATTTGGTGGAAAGCTGCTCCAGGAGTTTGGCAAAAGTCTCACTATTGAGTATCTCTGACGGATTGGGCACGTCCGGCCCACATGGTAGCAGATCCAAACCCTTGATTTCGGTAGACCGGATTGCATCCTCCAATGTCGTAGTTCCGGCCAACACGCTGCTGAGCCCGCGATCCTGAAGATCGACCTCGAAGACCTTATGCTGCGCCGGCTTTCGGAAATCCCCATCGAGGATCAGGACTTTCTGCCCCGCCTGCGCCATAGCAATGGCCAGATTACTGACGAGAGTCGTCTTACCGTCAGCAGGCGCGGGGGAAGTAACAAGTATTGTCTTCGCTTCACCCTTGGGCGCGCCAAAAAATACGGCTGTGCGGATCGTGCGATAGGCCTCGGACGCCGGGGACCCGGAATCCTTGTGAACGACCTGGCCCCGCGTGACGACGCTTTCCTTCTTGGACATCGATGGTACCACGCCCAGAACCGGCACGTCGAGAACGGCAGAGATTTCCTCGGCCGATCGCAGCCTCTGGTCCATCCATGCGCGAAGAACGGCCAGACCACCCCCGGACATCAGGCCCATCACCAATACAATTGCCATGATCCTTGCTCTCTGAGGTTCTGAAGGACTGCTCGCCGGACGGGCTACTTCGAGAATACTGATATTCAGAGCCCCGACATCTTCGGTGACGTTAAGCTCCTTGATGCGATCATCGAGAATGTCGCAGAGCTTCTTGGTTTGTTCCCAATCCGACTGTAGGATCGTGTATTGGCCCAATTGCTCGTTGAGGGCAAGGGCCTCTTGACGCTGCTGTTCGTAGTATTCGGCAATCTGCTCTTCTTTTTCCCTGGCGGCGAGATATTCTTGGTCCGCCACGGCAAGCTGGGCCTGGGCAAATTGCGCATCCAGGTCCGCAATCTGAGCTTCTACACGCTCGATGTCACTCTTTAACGCCACAACAGCCGGATGGCCCGCGGTGATCTGGCGCACCAGGCCTGTCAGCTCCATCTGCAACTGCTCAAGCCTGGATTTGAGTTCAGTTTTTTCACCTCCTGTGGAGATGTAAACGCCTCTGGCTCGCTGGGCCTCGATGAACTGCTTGAGCTTGACGGGGTCGTTTACCATCTCTTTTGTGGATTCATACGCCGACTTGCTCTCGATGGTAGCAAGCTGAGCCTCCGTAAGAACCGCGGATAACCGTTCAAGCCGGTCGATAACGATATTGCCCTGCTTGCTCTCGAACGACAGTGCGATATTCTCCTTTTTGAAATCCATCATAGCGGTGAGCTTCTCGTTAAGCTCGCTACTGCGTCTGGTCTTCTCGGTTTGGAGGATTTTTAATACCTCCGCCGAGGTGCTTTTCTTGCGAGTCGCCTGGTACGTGATGTAGGAATCCACAATGGCATTGACGATCTGTGCGGCCTCGGCCGGATAGGGCGAGTTGAAGGATACGCTGATGATGTCGTCTTTCTTGCCTACAACAGTCTCCAGTTCTTTTTTCAGGTACGCGACTCGATTGTCGATCTCGGCAAACGTGTGCAACTGCCCTGCGTCGGGGCTCTCGAGTGCAACTGCAATAATCGGTGTGGATTTGAGCAGTTCGGCCTGCGTGTACAGGTAGTTCTTGGACTGCGTCATCACGCCTTCTGCCATCTCGGTCATAATCTTCGGGCCGCTCTGCTCGACATAGATTCTGGAGGTGCTGGTATAAATCGGCGTAGTCTTCGTGATATAGATCAGACCAATGACCAAAAACACAACGACCGCAGTCAGCATGACCCACCGGCTCCGCCACATGACTTGGATCAGATTCTCGCCCATCAACTCACCGGCGGGCAGCGCGCCCACATTCGAGCCCTCTCCTCCAACGTTGTTGTCATTTCCTCTTGTGGTAATCATGTTGTTGTCAACTGCTCTTGTTATTCAAATGGATCGTGTCGCTGGTTCGCTCTTAATCCCAAGCATTATCTAAATTCATGTATGTGCCGATGTTGATCCTGAATACGCTATCCAGAAATACCTTTGTACGTGTTCTGGGGGTATGTTCCACGGCCACGATATCACCGGGCTTTATGTGAATGTTCAAGGCCGCCGTCAGCCCTGAGCCTTTTTTGACATTGGCAACTTCAAAAACGGCGCTGACGATTGTTCCATCCGGCTTTAGACGATAAACGGTGGCATAACGAGGGTCGGCAGCGAGATTGAGTCCTCCGGCAGAAGCCAAGGCCTGCATGAGGTTGAACTGAACATCGGGTGGATATGGGAAATTACCCGCTCTGTTGACCAGTCCCATAACCGAAAACAGCGGTTCTGCCAGCCGTTCAACGATGACACTGTCGCCGTCGTGCAGCACGACGTCGGCGAAGGGGATATTGAGTCCTTTAATCGGCAACACAAGCTCCTGCGATCTCTCAGCTATCGCCGGGCCGGTGATTCTTCCATTCCCCGTCGTGGCCCGGGCGTAGGCCGGGGTAAGCCCTGGATTGACGGTCGCATCGACCGCGAAGCCCTCGTTTGAGGCGTCTGCATAGAAGCCCGTCGCAGCATGTATTGTCTTGTCATCGACATGGTCCTGCCGGCCGGCGTCATCGTAAGAAAACGTGCGAGGGCTCGCCTCATGCCAGAGGCGATCCTGCACATTCATACCGGAAAGCCAGGGTCCACCGTGGGCGAGATTCTTCCCCACAGCCCCCCGTCCGCCGGCCAATCCGTCACCTGGTGTCGGGCTAGAACCTGTACCGCTGCCTGGGATTCGGCTTTCCTTGTTGTTTGTGCGGGCCGCCCGCTTAAGCTGCTCGGCCAGCAACCAGAGCTTCTGGTCGGCATCGGCAATTGAGGCGCGGGGTTCGGCCCGTTCGAGCTTCCAGAGAAGAAGCAATCTGTCCTCTTTATTGCTGATATCCAGTCGTTCGACGAGCAGGATGGTTTGACCGTGGGTGACTTTCAGTTTTCCGGCCATGCTTGAGGGGGAAGACTGCTCAAACGCCAGATCGACCTCGATCAAATCGGCGGGCGGATCCTGCGTGTTGAGCGTCAGCAGTGGAATTCTCTGCGATTCTTTCAGTTTCCCCACCGACTCCTCAACGCCTTCAACGGCGCGCTGATCGTCGGACACCAATCCACGGTCGGCGTGAACAATCCGTATCAGCGCCGCGCCCTCATCGGCGATGCCGCCGGCCTCCATCAAGAGGGCAACCAGCGACATCTTGTCGCTGCTCAGCGAATAGATGCCTGGTTTGTTGACGGCCCCTGTGATCGAGACCTTGGCCGTCCTGTACTCTGCGACGCGGGCGAACACATAGGGGGGAGTCACGGTGTACGCTGGATAGTACGCGTCAATCACCGCTGACTCTATCTGAGCCAACGTCTTTGCCGTGACTTCGATTTCCCCCACGAGCGGAAGGGCGACGGTTCCACCGTCACCGATGCGACACAGGTACGGTGCCACTTTATCGGCACCGGCGGCTTGCTCGTGTGTAACGGCAAGCAATAGGGCCGGCAGAGTCAGCTCTAACACATCTCCGTTCACCACCCTGTAGGGTCCCCCGCCGATCTTGGCCCTTACCAGCCGGTTCATATCTACGGTCGGGCGCAGGGGGCCAGCATTCTCGAATTCCATCAACTGCCCCGCGGAGGGCATGGTCACCTCATCGCTGCAGCCGACCAGACAGAGGCAAACCAAAATGGTCGAGAAAAGACCTACCACGGGAGGCATCTTTGATATGCACCCGCAAAAAGACCCACACTTGACGAAGTTCACTCCCAGACACCTCCTTCGGACTACTAGCGATAAGTGCCTGCCTCCCTACACACTCCCACGCTCCACGCTTCATCGGTCATCAACGGTTTCATCCTCAAGAAACCTGCACGCCTATTATGAACACAACTTCTCAGTTCGCTCCCGAACTGTCACTGACTCTTTTTTGTTCTTGCCTTCACCCAATCACGCTGCCATTACGGCAAACGGCCTCATCTATCCTCTCAAACGTACCGATTGGCCTCCAAGAACGCGAACCGGCCTCTTGGCATAACGGCCCACGTATTTCTTCGGCACTTTCTTTCCAGCTGGCCTCTGTCACCGACCCGTTCATCAAGAGGGTGGGCCCGGAACCCACGGTGGCTTTCCTGGAGCCCAGGGCGGTTTTCCTGGGGCCCAAGGTGGCCGGTACGGACTGCGGATCTCTGGTCTGACGGGTATGAGAACCGGGGATTGTACGACCACCCCGCCTGAGGCTACCACCCCTGGATTGCTTTCCGTCAAACCGACCGGCAGCGGTGCAGCGGCGCTGCCGCCTGATCTGGCAGTGGCCGGCAAGACGCGCGGCGCTGGAACTGAGATCGTCGTGAGCCTGAATGGGTCAAAGAACTTTATCTGACCGGGCGGCGGTTCCTTCGGCGTCTGAGCTTGAGCCGCATAGGGTCCGGCGCCAAATCCCACGACAACGGCGAGCACCAACGCTCCCAACAATACCCTTGTCTCAAGACCTGCTTTGTGTTTCCCGTTTCGATTCCACATCTTTTTCATATGGCCTCCGTGTTCATAGTATGATGTTGTCATGAAGTGCACGATTCGTTTCCCGAGCGTGCTCCTTAGTAATTCTGCAGGCTGTCGAGAAGGATCTGAAGATCAGCCGAATCCACTTGTCCATCTTTGTTAATGTCTGCACCTGCGCACCACGAGGGATCGCTGCAACCCGAAGCCCCCCAGTTGTTAATCAGGATCTCAAAGTCGGCCAAGTCCACCTGGCCGTCCCCGTTGATATCTCCCGGTATCGGCAGCGCTGCCAGAACTTGGAGCATTTCTCCGGCGTAGGTGTAGTACACAGCCCCCTCCTGAGAGAGGCGCTCCCAGACCATGCCCTCTGCAGTAATGCCACCCAGCAGCGCCGCGCGGGCCGCACGAACAGCAGAATCCACGTTCGGATCAGGGTATAGCTGGGAGGTAGTCAGCAACCCAAGTGTGGCGAATATTGCATCCTCCGTGCAATTATTCAGATCGCCATCCGAATGCGTGAACTGCCAGTAAAAACTACCTGCGCCCGGCTGGCCCTCGGCCACCTGGTGACTTAAGAGGAGATTAGGCAGGTCTTTTAACATCTTGCCAATCCAATAAGGAGCGCCCTCTCCGGGGGGTGAAATGAGACTGTCATCTAACGGACCCGTCTGCGCCAGGGCCCATGTCGCGATGCCCAGCGCCATAACGGGAAATTGAGAAGAGTCATCCACACGCGAGAGCCACCCGATCAGCCCCTGCCGCCAGATTTCCTTGTCGGCCGCATTGACGTAGTAGGCAGCCACGACGTGGTTGGCGACATAGAACACGGCCGTCGAAGGCTCGGTTCCGACAAAAGCATTCATATATTCCTGGGTGCTGCCGGGATAGTCGGCTTTGACGGCGGCATAGAAATCGCCCACGGCCGTTCGCCAAGCGTTGTTGTTGGGATCGGCTGCGATCTGACTCAGACGTGTCAGAGCGTGGGCTTCGTCACCGAAAAAGTTTCCCTGGGCGGTCCAAAGAATATAGTCTCCACCCAGTTCCGCCGAGGCCTTGTAGCTGCTCTGCGATGTCGCTTCGTACGCACCGGCCAGCCCCGCCACAATCGAGCCGGTAAAGTCAGCCTCGCCGGGCCAGGTCCCGAGATAATCCCCTTGCTGTATCTGCTCGGCTGCCAGTCGGTCAGCTATGGTGCTGATGGCTTCGCTTACAGAAATGGCGAACACAGTATTTGGAAGAAATCCGACGAATAACAGCCCACTCGCAATCGCAACGGTCAGTGATGTGCGTTTCATAGTATTCAATCCTCCAGTTTTGCCATAAAAGGTCCCACCTTACCAAGCAGTTTGCCTGTGTGCAGCCTCAACACACAACGGATTAAATAAAAGACGGATCCTTCCGAGAAACCGCAGAGTCACGCCTCCTCCAGCGGACTTGGCTACGCCCGCGCCAGTGCGACCGGCTCCAAGTCTGAGGGCCTGCTGCATGTGAATCGTTACCATTATACAACCTCGCTTCTTGATAATCTATTGTGGTAACTACGTATTTTTGGGTTTCCCGTATTTTTGGGCGAAAAATGAAGCTTTTTTTTAAAACAAATGCCTATTTTCTCAAGAATTCTACTTGACAGGCCGCAAGAGACGCTCTTAGTTGCGCTTTTCTGGCCGTTCTTGTTTTGCATTGCCATCCGCGTAACACCTCATTACTTGCCGCACATCTGTCTTCAAGAGACCGGCCGAGACCCTATTACTCGGTCTGACTACATCGTTTAGACGATCATCGATTTGAAGCCCATCCTCGGTCATGCCCGGCCTTGTCGTCAGATCGACCAGTCCGATCACACTGGCCAATTTGATCAACTCTATCAGGTTGCGGGCGCCGAGCTTGCGCATGACGGAGGCGCGATGTGCCTCGACCGTTCTTACTGCCCGTTTGACCGCGCCAGCAATTTCCTTGTTGCTCACGCCTTTGACGACGAGTCGCAGCACTTTCATCTCCATCCGGGTCAGGGCTCTAAAGCCGTCCAGAGGAACCGTGCGGCTCCGCTCCAATAGCAAGTTGACCTCTTGGACGAAACCGTCTTTCCCAAAAGGTTTCTCGATGAAATCGACGGCTCCGCACTTCATGGCTTTGACCGCCGTAGGTATGTCGCCGTATCCGGCAACCATCAGAACGGGAATCCATGGAGCCAGCTCCCTGACCTCTCTTAGCAGGTCCATGCCGTTCTCTTCGGGCATCTCCAAATCGGTAATCAGCAAATCGCATCGTCCCGAACGCAACTGGGCAAGGCACTCGGCGGGATGGATAAAACAGCGCACGGGTATCTCGCAGTCGTCAAGGGTGTCTTGGACGGCCGCGCAGACCGCGGGCTCGTCGTCGACAAAAAAGACCCGCCCCCGCGCGTTATCAGCCTGCGTCACCATTATCAGCCACTACCAGTCAGCCACCGCTGTCACTTCAGGGCACGCGAAATACGCGACGCAAAGCCCACACCCGCGAATTCCTGCGTTTCTATCCGAACGACAGCACTCCCGAAACCACCAGCCTCGCATCCTCTCATAAAAAGTCGCTACGAACATAACTATTCTAAGGAGTTCCGCCCGGCGTTTCTATTGTGGTGACTACGTATTTTT
>Ga0307380_10001441_pt1 | contig 34889 bp, 29 predicted proteins | sample UN3MG_FD_202239 | JGI IMG/M metagenome (GOLD analysis project Ga0307380, IMG submission 202239) | Soil microbial communities from Risofladan, Vaasa, Finland - UN-3 | ecosystem: Environmental > Terrestrial > Soil > Coastal area > Acid sulfate soil | place: Finland: Risofladan, Vaasa | collected...
TTGTTGGCCTATCACACTCATTATATGACCAATGGTCCACTGGAAGGTCTCAATACCAAGATCAACGTCCTACGACTGTCGCGCTATGGATTCCGCGACCTTGAGTACTTCGGGATGAAGATCAGACAGCTTTCCATTGAGCGTTCTCCTCGTCAGGTCAGGCGCATGAAGAGAGCAACAGCGTGAAAGGTGCAGTTTCCAGTGAAACCGTGGAGAGCCTTCTTTCTTCTTATCCTTCTTTCATCTATGCCATCTTTTCCCTTTTTCAACTAGAGACTTATTACATTCATTTATCTTTCTTTATTCTACATGACATTCTATTTATTACAGTTATTTTCTAATTGTTCAACTTTCGATACCAAGTCCTTTATAACCTCATTTTGAGCAGATACTAACGCTGAAAGATCTCTTTCATTATTCCACCCACTGTCTACTACTCGAATATATTCACCAAGACTTGAAATGTACTCCATCGACGATACAACCTCATAGGCTGTGTCAAGATCAGGATAATCTCCTCGTCTGTCTTTGAACGAATGAGCCGACACCTCGTCCGTAAAATACGCTCCATTTATGGCGCATACCATAAATTGCATTGTATCGGTTGACGGGCATGTCGAAGTTCCTTCACGTCCATCACTCCATACAAATGAATTATTATCATCGGCTATCGCTCTCCAGCCAGCAGCAAAAGAGCATGTTCCTGATGCAATATTATCATATCCACCTGCCACTGTGCTGTAACTTCCAGTTGCTTCGTTAAATGTTCCTCCACCGATAAAAGAATAATACCCACTAGTATTATTGTAGCCACCGCCCACAGTAGCACCATTATCTGTTGCATTGTTATACTCACCACCTGCTATAGTAGAGTATGAACTCGTTCCGTATATATCGTTACCCATTCCACCGCCAATTACACAATAATTACATATATCGCTAGAACTATTTTCTGACATTCTGTTTTGGTACCCCCCAGCAATAACTGAATAGTCAGAATTATATTTTATACGGTTCCGTTTGCCACCTCCTATTACATCATATTCTTGTCCATTGTCTATTGTATTTTCATATCCACCATTTATTACACTATATATTGAGTATATTGCATTAGCCATGCCACCCCCTATAAATGAGTAAGTTGTCGCAATGTTGCTCACACCACCCGCAATCGTAACTGCATTAGAAGATACCATAGAATCATGACACAGGTAACCTCCATAAACGCTCGTATACATTGCCCCAAGTTCTACCTTTGTCTTAATACCAGTGGCTTCAATGTTGCCATTGACCTTGAGCTTGTTGGTTCCCGGATCTGTAGTTCCAATACCAACATTATCATCAATATCTGTAACATATACTTTAGAATCACGATCTGTCCACCCACACTCCTGGCCTAATGCAATCGCGGGAAATGCAACAATAATTGTGAATGCAATTATATACATTGATTTGGGTCTCATTATGACACTCCTTTCATAACCACTTTACTTATCAATTACATTGTTACATTGTTTATCAAGTTCTGCAATCCGGGTGACAAGGTTCATTATGACTTTGTTTTGGGCAGACACCAAGTCAGATAGGTTTCTAGTAGCGCTATTTGATTTTGTGTTATCTCTCTGCCTAGAATCACTATTGGGAATGTATCCTCCATCTGGGGGACTCTGTATTGACTGTATTGTATTATAGGCTTTTTCAAGATCAGGATAATCTCCTGGTCTGTCATCAAATGAGAGTGCCGACACATTGTCTGTAAAATATGCTCCATTTCCTGCGCATACCATAAATTGCCTGGAATCTGTTGACTGGCAAACCGAATGTCCATCACTCCATACAAATGAACCGTTATCAATAGTATTTGTCTTTGCGCCATAGCCAGCAGCAAAGGATATTTCTCCATATGCTTGATTGTTGTATCCGCCAGGAACGACGCTGGCCGCTCCAATCGCATAATTTACAACACCTCCACCAACAAAGGAATGATATCCACTTATGTTGTAATAGCCACCGCACACTGTACCATCGTAGCTTTGGACTATATTATACCCACCACCGGCTATGGTAGATCTTGGAGTGGTTCCAGATGTATAGTTGCTCTTTCCACCGCCAATTACACAATCTCTACAACTATCTCCGATATTCCGAGTCATTTTATTAGAGCGCCCACCTGCAATAACGGAATAATCTGATATTGTATACATTTCGTTCAAGTAACCACCGCCTATTACGCTATATGGCCCTTCGTTTATCAAGTTGTATTTACCACCCACTATTATACTATAAAGAGAGTATAATAGATTAATAGTTCCACCGCCTATAAATGAGTAACCTGTCGCAAGGTTACTATAACCACCTGCAATAGTAACTGCATTTAAGGATCCGACACATCCATTATACAACCCTCCGTATACGCTTGGATACGTTGCCCCAATTTCCATTTTTGTTCTAAAGCCAGTAGCTTCAATGTTACCTGCAATCTTGAGCTTGGTGGTTTGAGGAAAAGGAGTTCCAATACCAACATTATCATCAGGATCTGTAACATAAACTACAGATTCATCATCGGTCCACCCACACGCCTGGCCTAATGCAATCGCTGGAAATACAATAATAATAGATATTACAATTATTGACAGGGATTTAGAACTCATTTAGCTACTCCTTTCATAGAGTGATAATATATCAATTCTCACATTACAATCTATTTTATACTTTCGAGTTGTTCAACTCTCGACAACAAGTCTAAAACAACCACATTATGAGCAGATACTAATGCTGAAAGATTTCTTTCGATATTACCTTCATTGTCAAATACTCGAACATATTCACTAAGACTTGAAATGTCAATCTGCCCGGGCATATTATCATTATCTTCTTCAGTAAGTCTTTGCATTGACAAAACTGCCTCATAGGCTGTATCAAGATCAGGATAATCTCCTGGCCTGTCATCAAATGAGAGCGCTGATACTTCATTTGTAAAATACGCCCCATGACTGGCGCATACCATGAATTGTCTGGTATTTGTTGACTCGCATGTTGTCCATCCGTCATTCCATACAAATGAATAATCATCATTGGCTTCAGCACCGTAGCCAGCAGCAAAAGAATATGATCCAGACGCTACATTTTGCAATCCACCGGGCACTGTGCTTAAACTTCCAGTTGCTTCGTTCCAAAGTCCTCCACCAATAGAAGAATAAGACCCACTAGTATTACCGTAACCACCGCATATAGAGGCACCATCATTTGTTGCATGGTTAAATCCACCACCTGCTATGGTAGAGTATGAACTCGTTCCGTAAATCTCGTTTCGATAACCACCGCCAATTACGCAATAATTGCACACATCGCTGGAGCTGCTTTCGCACATTTTATTATCGTACCCGCCGGCAATAACAGAATAGAGTGAGTTATATTTTATATAATTAGAGTAACCACCGCCTATCACATTGTAATCTTGCCCATTGTCTATTCTATTAGATTTACCTCCCGCTATTACACTATACATAGAGTATATTAAATTGCCAAAACCTCCTCCAATAAATGAGAAACTTGATGCCCAGTTGCTAACACCACCCGCAATAGTAACTGCATTTGAAAAGTATACGGATGCCTTACTATTGTAGCCCCCGTAAACGCTTGGATACGTTGCAAGGGGTTCTGTCTTTGTTCTAATTCCAGTAGCTTCTATATGACCATTGACCATGAGCCTGTTGGTTCCCGGATCTGTAGTTCCAATACCAACATTATCATTAATATTAGTAAGACGAACAACAGATCCATCATCGGTCCATCCGGACGATTGGCAAAATGCAGTTGAAGGAAAAAATAGAATAACAGAGAGACAGGAAAATGAAAACAACATGAATTTCATCGGTACCTCCTTTTGTTGAACTGTGAAATACAACTTGGTATAGAAAAATGAGCTTCAACATGTACTCGACTATGTTAATGGCTATGTAATTTCTATTCAGCCAGTGCGTCGGGTTCTGGTATCCCCAGCACAAAGAGCACAAGCATGGCGCATCTCAAAGAATAGACCCGAGTTGCGCGTGGTAGATTGAAATCCATCACAACAGCCTCCCGTCTTGAGTAAATTTGGATCTTTTAGAAGGAAAACTTACGTAGGACAACCGAGCAGATCTGCAGCAACCGATCACTTGGAATTCGTAAAACCCGAATGTCACCTGCTGCTCGATTCTGAGAGGAATGCTCCTTGCAATTGTAGAGGGTACTGCAACTTAATTTTGAAAGTCAAGGAGAAAAAAAGAAAAACGGTAAGCAATTCTTAAAAGATCAAAAATTCTTCGGGAGACACAGGAAAATAGCCTGATCAAGTCCTCTTATATTGACGAAGTGGAGGCAGCAGGCTCTTTGGCTACAGACGCTCCTTGCAAAGCAAACCTGTAGTCAGGGGAAGAAGGCTGCGCTTGAATCTGAGTGTCAAGCACCGCCAACTGCTACTCTCCCTTCTTTGTCAGGATAACCATCTTTGTTGGAATATATAGAACTATTACAACTGTAGTATAATTTTACAGATATTTTTGTTTGACAGGACATGTACAGGACGCCTCCCCCACTACATCTTCGCCTACTGGCAATAATCCGGTTCGGGGTCTGTGGCATTGTCGGTGTAGATGTTGGTGATAGTCATGGCATCGGCGTAAACGTGAAATGTGGTCTCACCGATCTTCTCGGTGTCGACGTAGGCCTCGGCCACCTTGGATCCCGGGTTCATATTTGCGATCAGGAAATAGGCCACCAGCGGGTTGGTGGTATCGCGCGTCGCGAGCGGCGCCGGCATACCGTTGTCTCCGAAGTAGCGCACATCGCCGTCCTCGGGGTTTGTCTTTACGGTGGCGCAACCGATATGGTTCTCGGTGCCGTTCGCCTCGACGAAGTACAGGCCCCCGGTCATCATTGCCTTTCCTGCCTCGATTGTCAGACCGGCATACAGCGGAGCGCCGCTGTAGGTCGTCTCGTCGACCGCCCAGAGCCTTGCGTCGTGGGACGTAGAGTCAATATTGAACTGGTAGGTGTCGTGCCAGTCGCCGGGGACCGCCTTGCACAGGAAGCCGACCTTGTCGCCCACCTGCGTATCTCCCCAACCGAAAGTCACCCAGCCGGCGGCATCGGAGGTGGCGGTGATGCCCAGGCTGTTGCCGGTGGTGTTGTCTAGGGCCTCGACCACCAGGCCAGAAACGTAGTCGTCCCCTCCGAAATGCTGTATGTAGGCATTAAATTCCCCTATGCATTTACCAGTATCGTTGCAAAATTTACCGTTTGGGCAGGTGCTACAATCAATGGTTCCGCCGCAGCCGTCATCCCAGTTACCGCACTCCACTCCCAGGTCCGTACAATCAAGTGGTTGACATTCTCCCTCGCAAGAGCAGGTCTCGTTGTTGCATGTTTGGCCGGTAAGTGAACAGTTATTCGGGCATGTACTTCCGCATCCGTCATCTCCGCAACATTTGCCTATGCAATCACTACAGCATAAGTTTTCCGCGTTGCAGTATTCATGTTCGGAACAGTCGTCATCGGCATTGCATCTGCATCCTTTCTGTGCGTCGCAGACACCCACGCACCTGCCGTCATCAGCAATATGTGAGCATTGACCTGTTGAGGCCTCGCATACATCCACCGTGCAGTAGATCGAATCGTCGCAGGTCTTTGGATTGCAAACACCATCGTCGCAGGCTTCGCAGGTTTGACACTCAGAGTCGGTGGTACAGGGATTATCTCCACCACTGGAGCTGCAACCTTGGCTAAGGCAAGAAAAGAGAAATGCAGCCAGTAAACTTCTCAAGGCAAATTTCATGACTTCCCCCTTGTCAAATCGTTTTTTTTGTACCTTTCCTCGCGGTCTTTCGAACGATAGGGCACAACTCACAGACCTGTCAAACCGCACAGATACCTATTCACCCCGACAGCTTCAGGCACCTCGAAAACGGCTCAACACGGTCGCCAGCCCTTAAACTCCCAAAATACAGAGTAAAAGAACCCATAGGAACCCCCTGGATCGTTTCGAACGCCTTGACCCGACCTTTACCCTTCACCATGGATCAAGCACTTAGACGATTTCCAGGGTATTCAGACATCAATCGTCATCCGTCCCGTCGATCCTGACTCTCACCCGTATCGGCAGGTGGTCGCTGACCGTCTCGAAGAATTCTTTCCGCGAGGCGGCGTAGTAGCGCACGTCGAGAACCTCGGCCGGCTCTATCAACTCGGTGGATTCGTCATCCCACATGACCAGCATGTGATCGTACTCGTTCTTGCCCAGTTCGCCGCTGGAGTTGAGAGTGGACGGTGAGGCCGTGGTGTAGTCCCGTGCTTCCGTACATGGCAGAAGCTTTTTGGGCCGCAGGTTGAAATCGCCCATCAAAAACAGGTCCCATTCGTCTTTCTTGTCACGCATCATCTGCAGGAAGACCTGATCGATGTGCTTCACCTCCGCCTGTATTTTCTTGGCACTGCCTTCGTGCAGCGCGTGGTACACCCCCAGCATGAAATCCACGCTCGGATTTACGGGCCCCGCCTCCATGCAAACGTAGGCCGGCTCCCGTGAGAAGACATCCGGCCCGGCGCCGCTTCCAGATCCATCGTTGTCATCCGTATAGCGGAGTTCTACCTCCCAACTAGGGCAGGGCCTGGCGGCCCCCTGCCGCCAGAATACGGCGTAGAATTCGGCGAAGCCGGCGGACGTCTTCGTCCGCGGCGAACTGGTGACCAGGGACTCCCATTCGCCCGATACGTCGTCCAGGGCGGCTACAAGCGCGTCGTAGCCCGGGTGAGCGCCATCTTTCTGCATGACTTCCACAACGCCCAGCACGTCGAATTTCTCGTCGATTATACGGGCGACCAGGCGATAGTCCTTTTTTGAGCCGTGACCGAGCTTTTTAATATTCCAGGAACCCAGCCGTATTGACGGGTGCTCGCATCTGGAGGCCACGATCCCGGCAAGCTGTTTGAGCGCCGCGGGCCCCACGAAGCCGATGTCGTCCAACTCGGATATGTCGTCGAAGTACTCGTCGTCATCGGTCCCGATCTCGACGTCCGGCCCGGCCCGGTATGAGAATATGTTGGCGGCCGCCTTGGAGTTCACGCCGGCGTCTTTCATTGCCTGATCGGCAAGGTCTGCCCTGTTCAGGTATACGAGAAGCTCGTCTTCGGCACAGGCCGACATCTCGTCGGCATTCGCCATCGCGGGCACTATCAGAAGCGCCAGGACCGCTCCGGCAACGATCTCTCTAACTCTTGTCCATCTCATCCAGCAACCTCCCGTAGATGTTTCTCGTCCTACTCCCTGCCCTTCTCTTTTCTCGCCTCTAGCAGCGATTTTCTGGTGCAATATAGTCGACAAGGAAGTAGCTCTAGCCCTGTGCGCTTGGTTCTGGATCCCAAGCAGACGACTCAGCTTCCATGGCCTCATCTAGATATTTGCCAAGGTGTTCAACTTTGACCTTGTTTTGAACAACTTTTTTCCATCTTTCGAGTGTTTCAAGGCTTGGATCAATCACATACAATCTTTTTCCGAATCCCCAAAAATCCTGCCAGGCACAATACGATAGAATGACGCTAAAAGATATATCGTCCTCCGGTATTCTATAACCGACAACAACGATCTTTTCTGCGTTTAGTATTGCATTAGCTGACCACTGCAAGAAAGGGTACATCCACTGTTGCGATTCCTCTTCCAAGCGAATAAATCCGGGTGGTGTTATTGCCGGATCTGGGAAAGGATCTCCTATATCTCTAGGTACGGTCCTTTGCCGCTGTTGTCCAAATTTAGGATAGATATCTGTCTTCAACTTCTTCCATTCTGCTATTTGTGGTACATCCCTGTGTATGGGTCCAAAATCTCCTCCATGTTTTATATCTGTCCTGAAGAAATTGATCGATCCATGTGGCTTGAAAACAAGAACCTTATTTTGATTCTCATGAGGTTCTGGTCCTCCATACATCCAAGGAATCCTCAACCTGTCCAGTCCATGTTCAAGAACAGTATCCCAGTTCATAGTAACGATGGCATCCCTTTCCGGATCAAGTCTGATAAGGAATTTTTCTAATACAGGAGATTTCGCAGCTTCTTCGGATAGATCCTTCAACAACGAACCCAATGCAAATAAAAGCCTCGTGCGGAATCTGAGGATTTTCTCTTCTACTAACTTTTCAGGGAACACCTGTAGATATGCCGTAAGAGCTGTCAGCGCAGAAATTATATCGTAATTGTCCTGACCTCTCAGCATTGCATATCCCCCAAAGAAAGTTTCAAAGAAATTCTCCTCAACTTCAATTTTTTTATCTATTTTTTTAACAAGACTCATTAGCTTCGATGCATCTGGAAATTTATCATAGACACTACTCGAAAATCCTGCGCCTAAGACAAAAGCCCTGGTGACATCCATTGTAGCAAAATGCTTCATCTCTGATTTACTAAGATCCTCATCGTATGGAGTTCGTATGTATTTCCTTGCAGCCTCAGTTAGTAGACCAGACCTCGAAGTTCCCGATTCTGATGCATATCCATCGACTTTCTCCAGAAGTCCTTCGTCCATGGTGATGTTCACTCGCTTGTTTCTCCGGACCACGGGTACGTCTATAATTACCGGCACGGCTCCTTTGTACTCGGGGAGTTTTTTCACGACCTCGAGCCCGCTCGGATCGGGTATGTCTTCTCCGTCCTCCAGCATGCCATCGACGTGTAATTCGAGAGCATCCTTCGCGCCGGCGACGGCTTCATCAAGGGTATCTCCCGCGGAAATGCAGCCTGGGAAGTCGGGGAACTCCACTCCAAATGCCGAATCTTTTTCCTTACGAATCAATGCAATATAAGTAGCCATAAAAGTATCTCCATTGTAAAAGATGTCTAAATTCACAAAAGCCAGATCATCTTCTCCTCCTACTTCTTGAACTCGATCCCTGCCTGCCTTGCAATGCTTTTCACCGTACCTGCCGGTATATCCTTTCAGGGATGTGGCACCGTGACTCTTCCCGGCTTCGTTGGGTGCTTGAACTGTAGATGACTACCCTTTTGCGCAACCTGGTACCAGCCGGCATCCTTTAAAATCTTAATGATCTCATGACTCGACCAAGTTGCCATGTGTATATTATACACACAGACTTTGGTGCTTGTCAAGGAGCCTTAGAAATCTCGCATTCGACAGCAATCCTGCATCTGCTTACCACAATATTACGTGATAATACAGCATCTTATGTTGTCATACGAACTAGTTTTTTTATGCATTTGGAGCATATATTCCAGGCGATATTGCCTTGCCTACTCCGGTTTTCTGCTGAAATTTGGTGCCGGACGGTTGGCATTGACCTGTTACCCCGCTACCTTGTTACTTTTCTGCATGACCAGCGCCGGCCGCCCGAGGCGGGCGGCCGTCACGGCTCCTGCAGCCACGGTGTCCGCGTTTTACAGCGGCCCTCGCCGTTAGAGGGTTGTGGCACCTGTTTCGCAATGGTGCCGCGGATGAGTTTTCTCGACGATTCCCTCTCCTTCTACCTGTCTGTCCTGCCATTTCCCTTTTCCACCCCGTATCCGGGCTCCACTTCTTGTGAGAGCCCGGACGTGGGCCGGAAAGGAGGAAGTGAAAATGAGTGTTATCAAGTTGACCAGGAAAGATATTGACGAGATCGAGGGAATGTTGCTGTATCAGCTCGGCGCCAGGGACTGGGACGATAGCCCGGTCAAGCGTGCCGTTGAGAATTCCGGCGTTTTCGCGCAGAAGGCCACGTTTTCCGTCAGGGCTGGACTGGGCATCGACGAGGTCAAGAGCGGCGAGCTTGCCAGACACGTTTTGCTCCGACTCGTTTGGTATCTGTGGGTAGCAAACAAGACTGCGTTCGCGTTGCAGTACCGTAAGGAGCCTGGATTTTTCGATGACGCCGAGGATGGCGAGACGCCTGAGAAGATTTGCACGGCGAAGCAGCTCCTGGATAGCCTCTCTAACCTTTCATACAACCTCTACACCAACGACGGCCACTGCTTCCTCGGCGGTGAGTGGTCCGACCTCTTCGAGGGAATCATCAACGGCCTGAGGGCTAAGATCGTTAAAGCCAGCGAGTAGGCCTCTGCATGACCCGGGTCGCCCACCTCTCCTGGCCGACCGACTGGACGGGGACGGGCCTGGTAGTGAGCGACTGTCGAGGAAGCAGACCGGGAATCTATCCTTCGTGGGGAGTATTTTACTCGGGATCGATGCTATGCCCGACGCCCGCACTGGCCAAGCCGACGGCCATTGCCAGGAATGGGCCACCGAAGAGCCATCCTATCAGCACCCCGATGGTGCCACCTGTCCAGGCTTGTGAGTTGCGCTTGCGGTCCTGCTCCGCCTTCGACATCGGAGACCGCGTCCTTCCAGCCCACTTGCGTGCCGTACGCGATGACGCCGTGCTCTTCGAGCGATTGCAGGATATGCAAGCCGAGAAAAGGTTGTTTCCGTGATCGGTGCCTCCATGGATCTTGGCGACGCTGTGCTCAACCTCCCATGCGCCCCGGGCATCGAAGGTCGCATAGTTCTTCAAGGCGAGTTTCTTACCGCAGATGTGACACTTGCCCGACGTGCGGTCGTAGATCCGACGGAGTTCTTCTTGGGACCAAACCATCTTTCTTCTCCTTCTGTCAGACGTTATAGCATTCAAAAATAAAAGTAAGAGATCTTCGTCATTTCCAGGATCTGGTCATGAGTGCTCTCTTTCGCTCGAATTTGGCTCCGCGAGGATCCAGCCAAGACCTGCCGCGATGAGGACGCCCCCGAGACCGAGGCCCAGAAGGCCCGCGCCCGCGACGCCAAGCACCATACCCAGGATCTTCTGTGCTTCCGGGTTTCCCTGTCTGGCGTGCACCAGCGTGTTGAAGAGCAAATCCAGCGCCTCGGATTGACGGTTCCTCGGAGCGACAGTACCATTCATCCAACGGCTCACAGTCGACGGTGAGACATTCAGGAGCCTTGAAATCTGGCTCGGAGTCCCTGGCTCTCCCCGTTCCTTGAGGGCCTTGGATACTTGGAGGATCTTCCGTTTCACTTCCATTGTACATTGCATTGTATGGCATAATGCAAAGCATTGTCAATATGAAAATGGCTGCGTTGACGTAACAATATGTATTTATTGCTTTATTGTGCGAGCGATGTCCTTTGGCCTCATCGGTCTCCTTCATCAAGATCTATGCCTACATTGGACTCGCCGATTGACAGCATCTGGCGGTCGGAGACGGGATGTTGCGTGACTAGATTGGTCTTCGATCAGTGGTCCTTCGAACCGGTTGATGAACATGGGCTGCTCGGTTGGACAGGAGTAACCATCCGCAGTACATGGGATGTCGTGACAATCTCGGCGGTGGGTGGTAGCCTGGATCTAACGACGGAGAGACGATGGCAGGTTGCATCTATACGATCGGCCACGGTGGTAGAACCACCGATGATTTCATGGAACAGATCCGAAAAGCCGAGGTGCAATTCGTGATCGATGTCCGGTCTTCGCCCCACTCCCGCTACCAGCCTGAGTTTTCAAAGGAGCCACTGGAGGGTCTTCTCAGTCGCAACAGCATCAAATACGTTTTTTTAGGGGATGACCTGGGCGGGCGGCCCAACGATCCGGACTGCTACACCGACGGGAAGGTTGACTACGACAAGTGTCGAACGAAGGACTTCTTCCGGCGCGGTATCGATCGGGTGCGAAGCGCGTATGAACAGGATCTTCGTTTGTGCCTGCTCTGCAGCGAGGGCAAACCCTGGCAGTGCCATCGCTCGAAGCTGATCGGCGCAGTCCTGTTGGAAGAGGGCATCGATGTCCTCCACATCTTGCCGGATGGAACGACGCGATCTCAGGAAGAGGTCATCCGCGAGTTGACTGGTGGCCAGGTCAACATGTTTGGTGAGCGGTTCGTCTCCCGGAAGGTCTACCAGTAGTGCGGCGGGCAGCATGCAGATCGTCACAATAGGTGGCTATGGCTACGACCAGGCGGGGTTCATTTCAGCGCTTCGGCGGGCTCAAATAGACACCTTCGTCGATGTACGACAGCGGCGGGGAGTGCGTGGTCGCCAGTATGCATTCCTGAACAGCTCGCGACTACAAGGGGCACTCGCCGAGATCGGCATACGCTACCTCCACCTCAAAGATCTGGCCCCGACACAGTCTGTTCGGGACATCCAGAAGAGGATCGACACCGAGACAGGCACAAAGAAGCGCGACCGCTCTCGGTTGTCGCCGGAGTTTGTACGTGCGTATGAGGCAGAGGTGCTGGGCGCCTTCGACCCGGCGGTGTTTGAGCGCGAGATCGGTGCAGATGCGAAGGTGGTGGCTCTCTTCTGCGTCGAAGGTCAGCCCGAGGCCTGCCATCGCTCTCTTGTCGCCGACAGGCTCGCCCGGGAGCTTGGCGTTCACGTGGAGCACGTGCGGCCATGAACGTGCTCATTGTCGCACGGACAAAGATGTCCAGTGAACGTCGCTGTATTGGTGGGATCGCTGACGACAACAGGTCTGTCAGGTTGCTGACCGCCAGCGGAGACCACTGGCCCTCGGACGCCTCGTTCAGGATCGGGCAGATCTGGGACGTGGATTTCCAACCGGTTGCGAACCTAGTGGTCCCGCATCTTGAGGACGTCATCTTGACACGCAAACAGCACGTGGGTGTGCAGCAACACCTCCGATCACATCTTCTTCAAATGGTGACGCTCTGGCGCGGAGGTATCGACCTGCTGTTCGAAGGTCTTCTGAGCTACACCGGGAGCAACAACGGCTTCGTCTGTGAACGCCTCGGGGTCCCGGCTCAGAGTACAGGCTTCTGGATCCCGGACCACGACCTCGTTTTGAGGGCCGACGGTAAGCACTACGACTATCGGTTCGGCTACATGGACCGTGGCTTGTCCTACGTGGGGAAACCCGCGGCGCTCCCGGTCCTCCCCGCCGGCACGCTGGTTCGTGTCTCGTTGGCCCGTTGGTGGAAACCAGAGGACGCAGACCCTGACTTCGAGGTGCGCTGCTACCTTCAGCTCTCTGGATGGTACGAGTAGGTATCGCGCTAATACACTTTAGCGACCGTGGTATTGCGGCACAGCCCGTTGAAGGCGTCGTCAGCCGGAACGAGCCGGCCGGCGGCGTCTGGCACGTGGATACCACCGATGATCTTCTCCCCTTCCGCCCGGCCACCGGTCCAGAATATCGTCGGTTCACTGGCAACGGCCAATGCCTTGACCAACACTTTTCCATCTGGCCCGATCCACTTGGCGTGAACCGCGCTTGCGTAGACACCGAGTACGAATGCCCGTTTGGATTCCCTGTCCACTTGCTCGACTCGTCTTACGGGTTCTCCGAACGGGAATTTTCCGAGATCAGTCATTCAGCATCGCCCCATTTCGCAATGAAAGTATGAAATCAACCGACTTCTTTGATGCACCAATGTATTTGCCAACGTCTACGCATACAAGCCATAAATCGACATGCATCTTCGTCTCGACCAGGTCCCAAGAAGGCTCAGGTTTTCAAAAAACAAAAAGAGAATTAGTCGCAGGGGCTGTGGGAAGTGTGCACTCCACCCGCTGGGTGGAGTACAAGCGAGTGTGGGCACGCGAGCCGAGCAAGGCTTGGCCCGGGTGTCCAAGACGTGAGTGGAAAGCCTGTGGGCGGGTGTTGCAGCCGTCCACAGGCTTTCCACTCACGGCGGCAGGCGCGTCACAGTCCACAGCCCTCTTGACTTTGCGTGACATTGCCCCAGCGTTTCGACCCGGATACGGAATCCAGGGAAATAAAAAAACCCGTGGGCGAACCCACGGGTCGAATTGTTGGGGTGGATACAACTACGTTTTGTTCTCGACCCAGTAGATTTTCTGGATTTCCCCCTGCGGCGGGATGGTGCACTCGATGTAGTGCTCGGCGTCGCGGTACCTGTAGTCGATGAAGTAGTTGTACCAGTGCATGAAGCCGTCGCCGGCGTTTACGTACTGTGCTATCCCAAGGAACCACCAGACTGAAGATCTGAACACGGGCGTGCACTTGAACACGTGAGGAGAATTGACGCTATGTGCCCATGTCACTATGGAAAGCTCCTTCCAGAAGTTGAAGCCGGTGAAGTTCACCGGACAGATCACATTTATGTCGTAGCTGCTGGAGTTCCTTGTGTATCCGTGAGTGAAATTAATTGCGAAACGGTCTGACAAGGTCATGCCCTTGCAGATCGCGCCCGGAGCAGCCCTGTAGAGATCGCCTGCGTGTGCGGAAATGGCGGCCATGGTTGCGACAGCCAGGATTACCAGAATTGACTTCTTCATTCTCGTGCCTCCTTTGGCAGTGGTTTGAGTCAACGTTGTGCATGACTAGAGCAACGACCGTGCCAAGAGGAATTCGTCATGTATTTCGTAAAATTCTCAGAATTGTCTGGAGCGTTTTGGAGCGTACCGGCGCGAGGCGCGCTCCAATTCGCTCCAAAACGCTCCAGTTGAATCTTGCCGAAGGAAAGAGCCAGGTCGGGTTTCAGGCTACGGAACCTATACAAGCATTCAGTTCAACCTGGATACCTCAATAAATCTCTTCAAAGTTCTTTACACTGCCCGTCTGTACATAGCTCGTTGGCACCGCAATCGTAGTCCGTGACACATTCCGGGCCGCAGAATCCATCCCTGCAAATTTCACCATCTGTGCAATCGGAATCCTTAGAGCAATCGGGGCCGGGGAAACACTTGGCTCCCCAGTATTGGCTTAGACGGCCAAGCTTGTCGTTGTACCACGTCTTCCTGATCTCGATGGCCTGCTGCACGGCAGGATCGGAAAGGTCGAGGGAGGAAAGGACATCGCGCAGCTCCTCAAGTGGAATGCCGTCGATACCGACAGGCACCGGAGCATAGCACTGCTTGTTTTCATACTCCTGGAAGCGGGCGTTGCCTTCCCCGTCCTCCTGGAAGAATACGCCGTTCTTCTGCGGACCGATGAAACCCCAGTCGGGGTCTATGTACATCGCTCCCCCGATACGCTGGCCTGGCTCGATAATCCTGGACTTGTCGCCGGGAGGCCACATCATCGGCCGGTCAGAAAAGACCATGAGAGTCGGAGAGTATTCCTGAACCAGCTCGGCTCCCAGGGTGACAGTTACTTCTGATCCCAAATCCTTGCCGTACAGTGTCTCGACATCGATGAGCGTGATCTCAACACCTCCCTCGATTAAACCAGTGCACTCGCTCTCGGAAACGTAGGGGGGATCGGCATCATTAATCATTACCGCGGCTGGTTCCATGCACGGGCATATCCGCATTACTGTGCCGATTAGCACGGAATCGGCAGCACCGGCCCATACCTCTACCGTGGGTGGTTCCGGTGCATCCGTGCAATCAACGAATCCGCTGGCAAAGGCTTCAGGTAGCGGCGTGTCCGAGAACGCGGCCGGTCCCTCGATGCACTTGCCCTTGTTGCCTTCGCTGCATCCTTGTGGAAGCGACAGAGCAATGAAAGAGAAAAGAAGAGAAGAAATTAGCCCCCTCATTGAAATCACCTCCTGATTTTTCCCGCTTCTGCTTGGTTCCCCTCCAGGCCGGCTTCCCAAGAAAAGAGTACCAAGTCCGTACCGATAAGGTCAACCTGCCGATGAAAAACCTGCTACCAGGCTACGCCGGGGCTTCATCCTCTGGACCGGCTCAATGGTGAGATGACGGAATTTTCCCGACCACTTCTCGGAACGACTTGAATCGCATCTTGAACTTGTGTTTTTCGAGCACCTGTTTATCCGCGTCGGCCTGCTCGATCGTCATGAGCCCGGCCCGAAGTGCCAGCACGTAGATGCCCGGTGTATTCAGAATGCGATCCGGCCCCAGGCGTTCTTCGGCAAGTCGAAGGAACCTGCGGCGCTCATCCGATGCCAGGTACCAACCGTGGACTTCCGCCATCGCCAGGCAGGCCGCCTCCCCTTTTCCGACTACTTGAACGTGTTCGGTATACAACTTCAGATCGGCGGTGCTTTTGAAGGACACTCTCTCCATGTGCCCTGCATCTATCGCGCTCGATATTGCTTTCGCCTGTTCGGGAACATTCACTTCAGCCACGACTTCATCGGGAACCACAAACTCAAAGCCAGGCAGCTCGCCGAGAAGATAGAGGCGTTTTGTGTGAATCAGGTTGATGAGCACGTTCGCGTCCGTTATGACGACTCTTGTTCGTCCAGCTCCGCCCATTCACTACGCTCCCGGCAGGCGGACCACGACCGCCTCGTCATCGAGGCCGAGATCGTCCAGGGTGCTTTCAATCTCCCGCGCGCCCACATCAACCATGTTCACCACCTCGATGAGCTTTGCTTTGGAAATCTCGTCTCTTCGATATGCTTCGAGGGCCAGGGCGACGAAGCGGCGCTTGAATTCGTTGCGGGCCGAGGTGTGGTCGGGTTCGGGGAGGCCGAGCACTCGAGTCAGTTCCTTTCCGCGACCGTTTTCGTCCTGTTCGAGGAGTGATTCGAGTTCGGCCTGGGTGATTAGTCTCAGGGAGCGAAGGCGATACAGAGCGGCGGCCCAGCTTACGCCGAAGTGGTGAGCGAGTTGAACGACGTCGTAGAATTGGATGTCCTGGCTCCCGGGAGCCGATCGTGCGTGGATCTTGACGGGTTCTTCCTCATCGAAAATCTCCGCCTCCAGGCGGCTAGGACGCCCTTTGCCCAACCCATGGACAAAACGTCGAACACCATCCTCAGGCATCAAGAAGTTGGCGGCAAAGGCGTTCGCCCTTATCTCCAGGAATTCGTCGCGGTCCTGTGCCCGGCTGATCATGCCTTGCCGCTCGCGATCGAGCAGTATGTGACAGTATTCATGGGCATAAGAAAACCGGCGGCGCAGTATGTGATGTTCGCGGTTGGCGACGATGAACGAACCGATGTCCGGATCGATCAGGGTCAAGCCCGAGATGTCGTCCGGCAACGTAACCTGTGCCGTGCGGATTCCCTGGGTCTCCAGCAGCCCGGTAAGGTCGGGCAGCGGCGTCATCCCAAGCCCAAGCCGCCGTCGTTCCTCGGTTGCGATACGTTCGCCTTGTTTCACGGACTCCCACTTGGTCTTTGGCGAAGGTTTGGGGTAGTGGGCGGCGGTGCCGATATCGCGGTCGATGCCGATAATTTGCTCCAGGTTTGTCAACTCTCGTCCCAGCGCCGTGCACATTCGCAGGGCCTCGACAATCTCCTCCTGGTCGGAGATGTCCGGGTGAAGTCGGAAGAGGGCGACGAGGGCCTCTTCTCCGTCGGTGCTGTCTTCCGCGACGAAACGGCGTATGTCTCTTCCGAACAGGTATGCGAGACGAGATAGTTCAAGTCCCGTGACCGCCCGGTTGCCAAGCTCCATCTGTGCGACCGTGGATCTCGACATTTCCAGATGGCTGGCGACGTCCTCTTGAGTCAGACCGCATGCCTCACGAGCCCGTTTGAGTCTCTGTCCAAGTTCTTTCTGATCGATTGCCATGTGATTCTCCCTCTTACGAAATCAACGGCAGTCCCATCGGTGTGAAGGCGTCCAACACCAAGTGCGACGCGTACCCGGACGCGAGCCCGGCCATAGCTCCACAGACAAGACGTAAGCACTTCTCGGCAAGCCACAAGAAGATCTTCTCGAAAAAGCCGGTGGCGTCATCGCGACGAGCGCGGCACCCGTCGGCACATTGCCTCAATTGCTGTTTGCCTGAGAGAAAGATCGGCACTACCTTCGCACCAATCGCCACGGCGGGAACTATGGCATGTGCGACGCTGCGGTGTCTCGGATTGAGAGCGGGTTCGATGATATCAGGGAGTCTCCCTCCCCCTGCGCCGCCGAACCCGCCGCCAACAGTTTCCAAGAACTGGTCGAATGGCTCCTGATCCAGTGAGGTGAAGAAAGCGTAGGTTCCGCCAGAAACCGCGCCGACAAGCGTGTGAATTTTTCGGTTTGCCATGTGACAACCTCCTGACACACATGTTAGTAATTCTAACGCCATTTGTCAACAGTTGGATTATTGCGTTACTACAGCCCTGTCATGCACGAGGCCTTCGCCACCAGGGTATCGATGGTCCAGGGCGTTTTTTGCCGCCAATTCGGTTTTAATTACTTCCGCTATTCGACGCATGAGCCGTCCAAATGAGTCGGCCACAATTTCCGTCAAAACTTGAATAACTTGAATGTCATACAGGTCTTATATACTAGCAAGTGATTTACACTGGAGAAAGGAGAGGTCGCGTCATCCAATCAATGAACTCTGTCCTCTCTAGTTGCAGGCGGACATCGAGTTCCAGGCGCGGCTCCCGCTCACGAGCAACAGCACGTCACGATAGGCATCGTCCCCGTCACAACCTTTGAATCGATGGCGGGGAAAAAAGAACCGCTGTAAACTCGTTTTCCACACAGATCAGGCTCATTTTCGGCTTTCAATACCGCCACGGCCTTGTGCGCTGTCTTGTGTGGATCTCGGCAGGAGGATTTACATGGCAAAACGAAAAGGAATTAGAAGGAAAAGGCACCTTATGCCCGGCGAGCGAGAGCTCGAAATGACCGATCTTGATGAGCTTTGGGAAGCCAGGGGCGGTTTCCTGTATGTTCGCATGACGAAGTGGGTCAGGCGATGGATGAAATTGTTACAGGCTCCTCGTGTCCCCCACTGCGGGGACGACGTCGTCGTATTCCTCAGCGGTACTCGAAACGACGGGAAGAAAGCTTTCGGCCTTTGCGATCACTTCGTCTTCAAGGGCCGCAAGTCGGGGATCGTTTTGCTCGACGATCCCGATCCTCGGGAAATGCAGCGTATCAACGAAGTCATCAAGCGATACGTGCCAAAGACATATTCAATCAGGTTCTTGAAGGAGGTCTGGGACGCCTACCTCGTCCAGACCTATCTCCACGAGCTTGGTCACTGGCAGCACATCAAAGCCGGGAAAAAATGGTCAGAGGGAAGAGAGGAACAGGAAGCCGAGCGTTTCGCCTGGAATTGGATGGAGAAGATTTTCAGGAACGAAGTGGTTTCAGGTGTCATGGGACTGCAATGGGTGTTTCAGGTTGTCTGAACGGATCACGCCGAAAAGCGCTGTCCAAAACCACGAGGAGGGCCAAGGAATGAAATCGTTATCAAGTAACAATCCGATCGGTTTTGGGCTCGAGGAAAAAGGTGTCTGGGCAAAGCTTGAGCTATTCTTCAACAACCTCCCAGCAGGTGCAACTGTTTACTGGGTGACTTTCAGCCTGAGCAGCATTGGGGATATCCTTGATAAGCTACAGAAAATACAGAGTCACAAGAAGTTCAAGCTCAGGCTGATCTGTCAGAACACCCAATCGAAGGGATCAACTCTGACGATTTCTGAGGATACGTTCGATCAAATTCAGAAGTACAAGGATCTATTTGTTGATGGCACGGTTCGAGCGTATCCCCTCACCATCGATAATGCACTTTTTGATGAGGACGAAAGCATAACCAAATTTCTAGCCGAGAACAAGAACGAACGCGTAAAACTCCATGCAAAGTTCATTGTCGCTGAAACCCCGAATGGCACCCACCCTGTCCTGGTAACCGGTTCATTCAACTTCGCACTCCGGTCCCTGCAGTCCAACACGGAATCGATCTTCATCTCAGATGATGCAGCCCAGGCAATGAAGGCGCTGGAAGCCGCACAGAAAATCGATGATTTTTCGGAAGACCTGACGAAAGGGCATTGCGGCGGGAGAAAAGGTACGGAAGAAGAATCCGTAATAATTGAACACCCGCCGAAAGATGGGAAGTCACGCGAAGTATTGCCCGTTGATGAACCAGCTACTATTGACAAGCCGGAGGAACTCAAGAGGCTGGCTGATGCGCTTGACAAGCTGTTGCAGGACTACCCACTCGACAAGCATTGCAGTAAACAGTACGACATCTATCTCTCTTTGGAAAAAAGTGCCAAAGATGGCCGCCGAAAAGACCTCCTCTACCTTCCAGTTGGTGTAGGCAAGACGTTCATAGCCCTGCGTTGGCTCATATACCATCTTCACAATGTTTTAAAGCATTCCAGCGACAGTAGCGCTTTCGCTGTCTACTTTACGCCCAATGAATGGATCGAGAGAACGATTAAAGGTGCTCTAGAGCTTGTCGCGGACAAAGCTGAATTAGATGTCAAGCAGGTCTTTAAATGGATCAGGGTGATGAGGCATGGAGGTGCCAAGGGTGTTTTGCCTTCTCGCGAACGAGTGGCAGCCGTGGTTGCCGACGAGTGTCATAACTGGAACCCCGATGATAGTATGAAATGGAAGAGCGGGCATCATCCTACCTACACCAACGTGTTGAATCGCTGGAGAGTCGGGAATACGCCGATCCTGGGATTGTCGGCAACTCCTTGCCGTATAAAACTGATGAAATTCAACCCCCGGAGTTTCATCGAGAAGTTCATTGGCGAACCTTTGAGGAAAGACGAAGACAGGCCATTCATGCAGCTTGGCGAGGCCATTTCTGAAGGTTTCATTTGCAAACCTGAATACGAAAATCTCCTTAAAAACAAGCGTGACGAAGTAGAGAAGATCCTTAACGGAAATAATGGATACGATCTCGTAGAGTTCGGAGATTACAGCAAAGTTACCCTGCGTGATGTCTGGAGGGTTCTCTCCAGTAGTCTCCATGAGCTGGCAAATGCGATCATGAAGGCAATCGAAAAGAACAAATCAAAACGAGTCGTGATTTTTCTCCCTCCCGTCAAGAACGAGGCTAATAAGTTCGTCAAAATCTTGAGAGAAGAACTACGCAAAAACGACAATTCTAACGCCAGCGGTCGGAACAATCTCTTCGATTTCCGATCCAGCGCGGCGAGTGGCGCGGCCGGAACCGATGTTTTCAACGAGTTCCAGAATGCAACAAAGGAGTCGGATCCATATCCTCCCGTGCTTGTCACAATCGACCGATTCCAAGAGGGCGTGAGCATCACGGATATCGATATGCTCGTAATGCTTCGCGCCACGCTAAGCCCGAGAGTAGCCATGCAAGCCCTGGGTCGAGGACTGAGGCTATCAAAAGGAAAGAGCAAGTGCACGGTCCTCGATGCCGTCATGTTCGAGGAACGCGTTGATCAGTGGGAAAAATCCATTCAAATTAAAAAGAAAATTGATGACACAAAGCACCGAACAAATAAACGGCAAAAAGAGAGAGTCGGGACAAAACCGAAAAAGAAGGCCAAGAAAAAGTCTCGAAAAGGCCCGACTCGCAAAAAGAAGCAGCGGTCAAAGAGAACAACCTGGACCAAGGAAAGAATCAAAAAGCTGAAGTCGCTTCATCGTAAAGGGCGAACCCACGCAGAAATCGCTTCGACAATGAAGCTAACTGAAGGTCAAGTGCACGGAAAGGTTTTTAGACTCAAAGACAAGGGCGAGCTTTAAAACGCAGAAAAAAGAACAGGTAGCCTATCCGCCGCCCCCGTCACACTGGCACATGTTACCTACTCCCCCGCCCCCAAATCAAGCTCCGGCCGTGAACGGCGAGATGGTGCGGACAGTCTGGTATCCCTCGAAGTCGATGGTCTCGCCGACCTCGCAGGTCTGGTCCATAACGCCTCCTGCCTCATCTACGCCTGCTTCGAGTCCTTTGAATGCTGCCGAGACAGATAGAAAGCGACCCGCTCAGTTGTCACCTGTTCTTGAAGAAATTCCCACCCCTTCCCAAGAAAAGTTGATCTAAAACCCGATTCTTGGCAGAGTCTCTCGGCACTGGACAAAGCGGAGGGACACCACGATGAAAACAGTTTTTTGCGCCTTTTTGCTGAGCGTCTTTATCACCGGCTGCAGCGGCTCGGAAGGTCCACAGGGCACGGCCGGCCTGGACGGCAAGGACTGTTCCGCCGAGGCCGTGGCAACAGCCATGTCCAACGACAATACCGCCGTGCAGAAGATCTCCGACGATCTGGCCGCTCGTCACGCGGACGTTCTCGGGTCTCCTGACACTCCTGAGCAGGTCTTGGACAAGCTCAAGCAGGTGGATGGTCCGGGCAGCGGCCTGGACGCCGATACTCTGGACGGCGTGCATGCGTCGGAGCTTTTGGACCGGATCTCCGCTCTGGAAACCAAAGTGGCTGCCCTGGAAGACAAGACCAAGGATATTCTCTACGCCTTCGACGGCGAAAATCGCATCCTTGGCCGCGTTATCAGTATCCAACTCGATTCCGTAGTTTTCTTCGACAAGGAGTCCGGCCTTCCCGTCGAGGCCTTCACGGAGCCCCTGGGACAGCCCGAAACGTTGCAGGACACGAGGATTTACAATAAACACGCTGACTGCACCGACCAAACCGTGAATATGCTTAAGACAAGATCTTCAAAATTCTTGGGAGTCCTTGAGAACAGCTCGGGTAAGATCTACAGCATCTACTCAGACCAGTTACAAACTGGCTCTTTTCCAAGTTCAAGTTCTCTTTTCGATCCCTCCCCAAATTGCGACAATACTCCTATGTCAGACGATTTCTACCCATACGTCGTGGTCCGCACAATCGCTCCGTACACACCGGGCGTCCACGTCGCTCCCATCGATTGAGTTTTTCGTATCAGGTTTTTTTTAAGGAATTTAATACCAAAAGAAAAACCAGCAACCGGGGGTGCTGCGTTTTGTGCGGTCCCCGATCTTTGGGGGTGAGAAGAGCCGTGTTGTTCCGCGTATTGCCGCGTTTCTCAGCCATGGTTTTTAATGGTACCCGCCACGGTTTTTGTGGCACCCGGTGTGCAGTGGTGTCTCGAAGGGTGCGGTCCCCGGTGTCCGTGCTTCTCAACCATGTTTTACAATGGTACCCGAATGGGTACGGCCCTCGCCTTCCGTGCATTCCAACGGCTCCCGTATTTTGGGAGTTGAGGGTTGGGGGTGCGGCACTTGTATCTTGAGGGTACGGCCCTCGGTTTTTGGGGGTGGAAAATCGCGCAGCGACGTGTGCCGCGCGATTATCCAAGTCCCGGTGGGCACACGGTTCGCTCCTGGCGCGAATCGTTGTCCACGGGGGCGGTGCTTGTCACAGCCCTACAGATTCATTCAATTAAGAGTGTAGACGAACGTTGTACAGGCTTCACTCGTGTTTCCGATGTTATCGACGTTCGTTGCACAGAGTTTGTAGTACCATGAGGACAGCCCGCCTACATTGCGAGACCAGCTTAGATTATTGACCGACGCCTGCCCGACCGTGAACTCGGTTCCGCTTATCGGCTGTCCTTCAATGGATAGTTTGACGCCACTTATTACCAGGCTGCCCACACCGGCGCATCCTTGCGTGATAATTCCCCCGCTAGCCGTAATTGAGCCGTCCGAAGAGCTGACGTGTGATCCATCAATCGGGTGGTTGAACGTAAGTGACGCGGCAACGTTGTCAATTCCCAGGTGAAAAGTCTCGTAGGTCGTGTTTCCCGCGACGTCCACGGCCCTGTATGTAATGTTCAAAAAACCGTTCCCGGTTCCGGTGCTGTCATAATTCGACACGGTAAAGACGAACAGATTCTGGTTGCTCTGCTGGAGCGTGCCGACCAGGCCGGAAGGGCTGGTTATCGTGAACGAGTCGAGCGCCACGTTGTCGGTCGCCTGGGCCACGATGTCGAATGCCCCGCCCACGCACTGACCGTTAGCGTGACTTGTGAAAGTAATGACCGGACCTACCACATCGGTATTGATGTACACGGTCTTTGTCATGCTTTTGACGTTGCCAAGGGCATCCGCCGCCGCGAGGTTCAAGTTGTTGTCCTGGTCGCCTACCACCGGCACAACCGCGCTCCAGCTCGTCCCATTGATTGTCGCCGTTACCCCGTTGACTGTCAGCGTCCCCATCCCTACCCCGCTTCCATCAGTGACCGCGCCGCTGCAGTTGATATGACCTGCGGCTGTAACTATCGTTGTTCCGTCAGAAGGCGACTGCCACTGGACCACCGGGATCTGGTTGTCGATTTTCAATGTGAGTATTGTTGGACTCGAAATGTTTCCCGATCTGTCCGTCGCCTTGAAATCAATCTCGTAGTTCAGCAATTGCCCGATTGTCGTCGTGTCAAGCTGGAAGCTCAGCCTTGTAGTTTTCGCGTCCACCTGAACCGATGTCGTTGAAAGCCCCGTAACGTTTGTCACCTCGACCACCGGCGCCACATCGTTGTCCTTTCCAAGCACGGACACCGCAATCAGACCGGCTACCCAGTCGTTGTTCTGGTGACTCTCGAACGTTATCGTCGGCGCTTCGATGTCCACCGGAATCGGCTCTTGAGAAGATGCGAATATCGAGTCCGTGCTCAAGGCGATGGTGTTCAGCCAGTCGATAATCGACTGATTCGCACTTGAAAGACCCGACTGATTGTGCGCCGACTCCAGGAAGTGAAGCACGTTTCTGCCGAGTGTCGCCCGCAGCACGTAAGAGTCCAGGTCGACCTGGCCGAGCTGGAGCTGCACTCCGCCGAATCCTTTTCCGTCCAGGACGTCGTCCGCCTCGAAATCCTGGTAAATCAGTCTCAGCAGCTCCAGGGCGTTGAAGTCGCCAAAGTCCCTGCATCCCATCCGGGACAGGCCTGCCAGAAGCAAACCCGCCTTGGCGCTATAGTTGAACCCCGTCGCCGTGTCTTCCCTGCAGTTGAGCGGGACCGTGTCCAGGTTGAAGCCGAATATGGCCTCGATCCTCTGCCTGGCCGAGGCGTATGCCGCCCACGGCTCGTACCCGTCAGCCACGAGCTTCTGGGCAAGCCACACCGTCAACGTGCTGAACGGAGTCAGCGAGATGCTCGTAACGTCTGAGCCGTTGTCATCTATCAGGGCCGTCAGGTAGTCCGATCCGGTAAGGCTCACGGGATTCGCGTAGTCGTCCCGATCTTCCCCCTTGTAACTCCCTCCGGTCGCTTTCAGCAGAATCATACCGCCGCTGGACCGGACAACGTCGTTGAATGCACCTGACTGGTTCGTAACGCCGGCGGTGTCGGTCAGTTCCGGTCCCTGCACTCCGGAATCCCATTGGTAGGCCCTTACGGTCGCGCCCGTTACGGGGCCCTTGAAAACGATACCGGATACGTCGATGGTGTTTCGGATCTCGAAATTGATGGTTGTTTCGGCCAAGTTTCCGGCCAAGTCTTCCGCCTGGAAAAGAAGTTCCACTGGCCCTTCGCCGAGCATATCGGCCGCAATCGAGACGGCCAATCTCTCAGGGCTCGAGTCCGTATCTTCGAGCAGGTTTCCATTGGCCGTGGCTGTCAGCGTCCTGATGCCCGAGGTGTCGCTGGCAACGGCCACAACGTCAACCATCTGCCCGAACATGAATACTTGGCCGTCTGTCGGACTCCAGACCACGATTGTCGGGTTTACCCGGTCCAGAATAATCGAGTAGTTTTCAAACGATTCGTTTCCCAGGCCGTCCGCGGCCCGCATCTCCCAGGTATTTTCGCCGTCAACGAGGATGTATTGCCGGGAGACGAACGAGCCGTCCGGTTGCACCTCGACCACTTCCCCGTCTATTTTGAGCCAGTTCACCCCGGTTGAGTCCGTCACCGTACCCCGGATCGTGAAGCTCGGATCCCCCACCGAACTCCCGGCGGGAATCTCGTAGTCGAAAGTGGGCCCGCCGCGATCGATGAAAAGTTCTATCGTGCCCACGGAATCGTTGCCGTAGCTGTCAGTCGCGCCCAGTCTCACGACAACCGAATCGGTGAAATTATCGGTATTGACGGTCAAGCTGACGCCATCGACGGAGCCGTCGTTGTCTGCCGTACCGACCGGCTCGACGATCTTGAAATCGACAATGCCGCTTATGTCGTGGGCTTTCGCCGCGATCGTCACCATTCCGTGAACCTTTTCGCCGTCCTGGTGGGACGTGAAGACGATCTCCGGGCCTTCCTCGTCCACGGGAATTACCGGGTCGTTTTCCGGAAAGACGTCCGCCGTGTCCTCGGCCAGGGCGTTGGCGTCATCGTAGAAGTCGATCACGCTAACGGCGCAGGGGTTCATGCCAGAGCCGAGCCATTCGTTTATCGACCTTGCCAGGTCGGTTCGCACAGTGTAGCTGGATAGGTCGTACCCTCCTTGAGTAAGCGTCCCTCCGCCTTTCCTGCCGTTGAAAGTCCCGTCCGTTATATCGTCCGCCACCGCCATTGTCATGGATATGGCGTTCACCACGGCGCCCGGCGTCAGGCCCGAGTCCTCGCTTATGTTCTTGGCAAGCTGGCTCAGTCCGGCGCAATAGAGCGAGTACAGCACGCGATCGGTCAACGTCCCGCAGCCTATTCCGGAAAGCAGGTCGACCGGCAGCGTGTTCAGGATGTCCACGTTTCCGAAATGGGCCGAGATATCGGCATTTGCCTGAGTTCCCGCGGCCGCCGGATTCATTCCGCCGGCGTCGACGAGGTTCACGGCGTACTCGGCGGCCCAGGTAGTCAGTGGAGACAAGGTCACGTTTTCCGAGTACGCCGGTGTGAAGTCCGGAACAAGGGCCGAAAGGTATTCACCCCGGGCCAGTTCCACATCGGTACCCAGGGCCTCCTCGGTGTAGTAACCAGACGTCGCCACCAGCATCAGCGGTCCTTCGTAGCTGTCAATCTCCATCGAGTATCTGCCGTCTTCGTCGGTATCGGCGGAAGCGATCATCGGCTCCGCGCCGCCCGGGTTGAACTGGTAGGCCGTGACGTTGGCGTTCTTCAGGAATCCCTTGAACACGTAACCGGACAGGACGCCGTTGTTACGAACAGTCACCGTAACGGATTTTTCAGCCGTGTTACCGGCCTGGTCTTCGGCCTCGATGGTGATTGTCAGCTCTCCGTCTTCGAACTGATACGTCTCCAGGACCGCGTCCAGGGAGTCGGCGTCCGAGTTCGTGTCTATAACCGCTTGCGGGGCCGTGACCCTGAGATCCTTGACTTCCACGTTGTCCGTGGCCGTGGCTTTTATGACAACTACTCCGGACACGACATTCCCGTTTTCCGGATCTGTTATGGTAATTGCCGGTCTCTCGATATCCATTGCGCTCGGCGGCCCGGCAAATATCTCCGAGTTGTTGGTTGCTATCTTTTCTATGATTTGCGAGATGTCCGAGGAGTCGAACTGCGTCTCGTTCTCGGGAGAGTCCAGGTATTTTCTGATTTGCGCAGCCAGGTTCGGTCTGAGCGTATCTCCGTCAAGTTCCGCGTCTCCCAGCCCAAGATTGCCCATGGATTTTCCGTCGAAGTAGCCGTCGTACTCGATATCCGAGGCCAGGAGCTTCATCAGGTCGAGCAGCCCGGCCGTCTGGCTCATGCCCTGGGCCTCTCTGTCCAGTGAGACCAGCAGGAATCCCGATAGCAGGCCGTTGGTCAACGAATCGGCGTCGACGGCTGGTTTTTCCGGAGCTACTGAGGCGTGTCTTACGTCTCCGAAGTGCTCGTAGATCAGCTTTTCGGATCGTTCGTAAGCATCTGTGACGGAGTGTTCTTTTTCCCGAACCAGGTAGGAGGCGTAGGCGGTAGCCAGAGTGGTGTATGGAGACACGATCAGGTCCTTAACCTCGTCGCCCGACTCCACACCCGGTATGACGACAGCCAGCTTTGCCGGGCTTGTTCCCACCTCCACCAGCAGGTCCCCGAACTTCGAGCCAAGCTCGACTTCGAAAGCGCCCCCGTTCGTCATCTCTCCCGAACCGAATAGACTGCCCTTTTCTGCCTCCCGGTAGTCGTATATTTCGACCTTTACACCTGCGGACACGCCTTCCAGGACGTATGCCTTCCCGGTGATCTTGGTTTTCAGCTTGTCGCCGGGCTCATTTGGTTCAGAACCGCACTGCGGCAGCGCCAAGGACGCCAGGGCAAAAACGGCAAGAACAAGTCCTTTTCTCATCACAAAACCTCCCACCCTACTCGGAAAATATTTGGCGGAATTCATGTAATTCACCAGTAGTAAGCAACTTGCACCGGTACGGTGAAGAAATGCTCCAGCAGGTTTCCGCTGCCGAATGCGTAGGTGAACTTGAAGCCCAATCCGACAAAGATCATGTTTGCGATCCGGTAGTCCACTGAAATCCCGGCCGATACGGTGAACATTCCCTGTGCGAAGTCTGAGATGTGAACGTCATACTCCTGGCCGTCTTCATTGAACAGGCGCGAGTCATTGAAGGTGTTCCAGGCGTACCCGACGGATGCGTCCAGGTACGGCGCGAGGTTGTATCCGGAGTACACCTTGTACCTGAGCCCCACTTCCGGATGGTAGCCCCTGGTTGAGCATCTGAGCGTTCCCTTGTAGTCGAGGCCTTCTTCCGAATACGTGTAATTGTCCGCGTCTCCGTCGAACATGAAGAAGGAGAAGGAGGCGACCAGGGAAAGGTCGTCCAGAACCCCGTAGGAACCGTATACGCCCACCGTCCAGGCTGCCAGCGTGAATGCAGTCGCCGAGGTCGGACTGAATGCCGGCAACATCAGGCCTCCCTGCAGTCCCACCGCGATCTCGTACTTTTCGCCAAAAGCGGCACCCGGCAAGACCATGACGATCGCCAGGGCGAGAACAATTAAAACCGAGCTTCTTTTCGCCCGTATTTTCATTATTGTCCGTTTTTTGTCCGTGTTGGTTGCGGTCATTCCGATCAATCCCCCGTCACCACGACCTCGAACTTCGTCCCTGCCGCAAGCTCCAGGATTCTCGATGAGCTTTTGTACACCCCTCTTTGCGCGTCCTCAAGCCCTTCGCTGGCCGTGTTACGGACCAGGTCTTGAGCCACGCTGCCGCTTATTCCAAGAATGGCGGTCTGAGCGGTTCGAAGCGCCCCCTTGGCCATGTATGAGCTGTCTTGCGGCTTCTCGGTCTCCGTAACCGCTGCGGGTATGCCTGGAAGCTTCCCTGACACTGCGTATCCCCTGAACGAGATGCTTTCGCCTGTCTTGGTTGTTGCCTTGTTGAAGTTGATGAAGATGCGTTTCTTGCCCGCGCTCATGTTGCCTGTGAGTGTGGAGCCGGCCGGCAGGAGGACTGCCTTGTCCTTCCGCACCGGCTCTGTAAGGCGCGCGAGCACGGGCGCTCCCCTGAACGCGGAGCTGATTCCCACCTGGAGCACTGCTTTCATTGTAGCGCCCACCGAGAGCGGCGAGGATCCCGTCTTCTCGTTTTGCTTCTTCTCTTCCCTCTTCGCAAACCCAGCCGGCCCATATGCCGCCGAGGAAGTCTCTTTCCGGTGTGGTACCGGCACCTGCTCGACGACTATGCCCGCTGATGTGCGGCGTATGACCGTCCTGGTCTCTTCAGGCTCTGGCAGCTCGGGCGGTTTGTCGGGCACAACGGCAACCGGCTTTTTTGGACGAATGCGTCTTTTTGCCCTTTTCGCGGCTTTTATCGGCTTCTTTTCTTCGGCCTTTTCCCTGATAAGCACGACTCTCGGTTGTTGATTTTCTTTGTCCTTTGGTCCGGCCGCGTAGTCCGGCGGCCGTGGCGACTGCTTGCTTTCCGCCTCGGAAAGAGCCATTTGAACCTCTTCAAGCGTATACGGCTCCTTGCGTATCTTCGGCGTCTCGAAGGACGGCATTTCTGCTTTCAGCAGCGCGGCGGTCGGCTGCGTCTCTGCCTTGCCTCCCACCAGGGATCCAACCAGGTACAAAAGGATTACCGCACCGGCGAACGGCAGCGACATAACGGCGGGCCGTTCGTGAACACGTTCCTTGATATCGGCAAACCAGGACGAGACTTCGTCGTCCTTGTCTTTTTCCCCTTCGTCTTTCTCTCGCTCGTCCGTTCCAACCCGTTCTTCGCCCTGCCGTGCCTCTTCTTTTTCTTCTTTTGATATGACGAACTCGTTATCCGGCTGTCCGTCACCGTCCTGCGGACCGTCACCAGGTCTGTGTGGCTCCGCTACCTTCTCGCCTGCGGCCGGGATCTCTTCCGCCGGCCCACGTGCCGGCTCCGCAGGCGCTTCCGGGCCGAGGGGCATGTCTGGTTCTCCTTCCCGGAACGAATCGACTTTGGTGAATCGTGTCGAGCCCATTTTCAAAACCCGATATCATCCAGCAGGACTTCTCTCTTTTTTCCAGCTGACTCTTTGACTCGGATTCCGTATTCCGTAGACGCCGTTTCTTTTGTGACCGGAAACATGACTACGCCTTCCGCCTTCTGGTCGAAGCGCAGTTGCGGTTTATCGCCTGTCCCCCACTCCACCACGGCGTCCAGCGGCTGACTGCTGTCTCTGTCCATACTGATGACGTCCAGGGACGACATGATGAACAGATCCCTGGCCCGGTTATGTATTTCGAACTTGATGAATACGTGGTCTCCGATCTGGCATATCTGAGTCGCGTGAACCACCAGCAGATCGCGCATTTCGCGGGCTCTGAGGCTTTCGCAAAAGGCCCGTTTCAGCACTCCCCGGGCCATGCGCGACAGGGCCAGGCGGTGGGCTTCGGCGTCCAGGTTGGTGCGCATCTGTTTGAATTCCAGATCCACCTTTTTCCGAATGCGGTCCTCAATGCGGTGTTCTTCGCCGAGCTGTTTTTCGCGTTCCGGGTAGCGAAACACGATCCTCTGAACCGCGGAGTCGAAAAACGACACTCTCAGCATGATCAGGATACTGATTCCAGAATCCAGGTTGATCTGCATATTGGTTTTTACGTCCTGAATAGCCTCGGGTTTGGTTCCCTTGGGCACCTTGGTCCAGACCATTACCTGGGGAGGATCTCCCTGGACGATGGTTTGGAAGAGCCCGGTATTGCCGATCACCGGACTGCCCTTCAGCTTTTCCGTCTTTGGTATCTGTATCACCATGACCGATCCGGCGGCGCAGTTCGCGAACACGACCGGGTTGGGCTCGTCGGAGCGAAGGTCGTAGACGATGACCGTATCATTGCAGAATCCGTTCTCTATCGAACGGCAGTATCCGCGCTCGAGCGGCTGGCACTTGCCTCCCTGGCAGCTTTTTACGCTGCTCAGATCGACCTTGGCCTCTTCCGCCCGCGAGAGGCCGGATATCAGAATTACAAGCGCCAGCGCGACAATCTTTTTCTGGTTCATTTGGTAGCCGCCCTTTCAAGCATGTACGCATCGAGTTGCTTTTTATTCTCGAAGAACTTCGTGTGGCAGTATTCGACCTGCAGGCCGTGTATCGAGACCCTGGTAATAGGTACTCTTTGAAGAACTATCTGCGTCAGAAATTGTTGTGAGACCTCCGTCGTCTCGCCGTGCTTTTCCGCCGCAACCTCGCCGAAGCGGGGCACGAACTTCATTTTGCCTTTAGCCAGCACGTTTATCTTGGAATCGATTTTGGCGGGATCATACTTGCCGATACTCACGCTCCAGTTGCCAATCAAGGAGCGCACGTTTTGATGCTTGTATTTCGCCCGGCGTGATATCTCCGACTCGTTGCTCATAACCACCTGGCGAAAAGAGGGCGTCATCATGGAAAGCGCCCGCTCCAAATCATCATCGATGTTCACCGAATCCACCCCAACCCAGCGGCGAATGAACTCCTGCACGAAGTATTCGACTCTTACGTCCTGCATATTCTGCCTCGGCGAGACCGTATCTTCAAACAGAACCGGACGTCCCTTGGCGTCGAAAACGACGACCGGAACCGGGCGGGCGAAGGCGACGAAGGCCGTAAAAAGCGAAAACAGCGTCAGCGTGCCCAGAAACAGCATTACGAACCACAATTTCCTGTTTACCGAGCGCCGAAAGCTTTCGATTTCGTAGTAGCGCGGTCTTTCTGTTTTCTCTTTTTTCATCAGGCCACCTTCGGGCTTTTGCGTTCGTTCATTTCCCGAGCCGGATCTTTCCCGGCCGAAACCAGGCTTTTAATTTTCGCCGCTACCGGCGATTTGTAGGCTACGCGTCCCAGGTGACCCGCCGCCTTGCTGAATCTCCTGCTTACCATGGTAGTCATGCGCACAAGCATGGTTGTGCTTGCCGCCGTGACGATTCCGCCTATCACCCCTGCCGAATCGCTCCTGACAATCATCCGGGCCAGAAGCGGCGTGAACAGGCACAGCAAGCCGAAAGTCGCGGCTATGGCAAGGAACTTTACGAACTTGTAAAACACTTCGTCTTCGAGTTTCTCGACCCTGGCGCGCGACTCGCCGTCCGCCTGAAGTTTTGCCTCTTCCACCCAGTTGTCGGGCTGCGATTGGTTGTACATCTGCCGGAGCTGGGTCATGCTTTCCGTGTTTATGTCTCCAAGTTGGGTCGCGAAGGTTGCAAACAGCAGAGTCGCAAGGATTTGAAACACCAGCGGCCAGATGGAAACCTCGACCAGGTTGAGCACCCAGCCTTTGAATGTGTTTGCCCCGGGAAAGACGCCTATGGGAATGGAAAGCGATCCGGTAACCACCACAACGGCCAGCAGAATTGGAAACAGCACGTCGAGCACAATCAGCTTGATGATTATGACCGACACCAGGCAAAACCAGGTCATCAGGCTCAACCAGGTTATTTGGCTAAACAGGTTCTTGATGAAGTCGAGCGGGCCGCTAACCCCCTCGAACGCGGCGGCCCAGGCGTCGGAAGCCAGCACGAACACGTTCTGATTCAAGAGAGTCGTTGTCACGGTTTGCATGGCCGCTGAAAGGAACGTTCCGATCGGCACCAGCGCATAGAGGATCGCCATTGCCCCGGCGATCTTGATGATCGGCGTAATGAAATCGCAGCGCCCTACTGTCAGCAGCTTGTACAGCTCGATGACCATGTATATGGCCAGGGCCGCGCCCATGATCGAGAACCCGACCGTCTGAAGAATACCGATGCCCGGTATCTGGTTGTAGGCAATGCTGATGACGTTCTGGGATTGAGATTCCACGGTTTGCCTCAGTCTGCGTACATGCTTCCGGGCATGAGCAGCTTTTTCACGTTTTTCTTCATGGACCTTCGAATCGTGTCTCTGGCCTTCTTTTCCCGGCGTCTGCCTTCTTCCTCCAGCGCGATCTCCGACTTGTACAGGTTGATAAACTCGGTGGAGTTCGAGACCTGCTGGACCGCCATCTGGTTCGCGGATGCATTGATTGCGACTTCCAGGTTTCCGCTTTCCTCGGCGTCGGCGACGAAGTTAGCCGCTTTTTTCGCCAGTGCGGCCAGCGAGGTCTTTTGCACCAGCACTTCCATGTCCTGCCTGGTGCGCGTGTATCGTTCCCAGATCATCTTCTCCACAGGCGTCGCGTTGGGCCTAAGTGCCATGGCTTCCGGAAACACGGCCGGCCATATGGTTGCCTGGTAGGAGTGTTCGAACACTTTTCTGAGCACCGGGTTCATCTTTGTGTCGTATCGATTCCAGGTGCTGAAAAAGGCCTCCCCTTTTTCGATCTGCTCTCTTATCAGAACGCCGTCTCTTTCAATTTCTCGAAGATCGGGAAACGTCTCGTACAACCCTCGTTTCGCATCGCGCATGAGATCGTGCAGCGAGTACGAGCGCACTGATCTATAGGCTCGATACGTCTCACGGGCGATCGCCAGCGACTCGTTCGTCGCAGACGTCACCAGGCGTATGTTTGAGAGTATTGCGGTGACGTTGTAAAGCTCGTCTAGCTGCGCCGAGAGCAGCTTGGCAAGCAGCGCGTTCTGTCCGGATAACCAGCCCTCCTCCCCGAAGAACGCCTTCGAGCTCGAGGGTGTGAGCCACAGGCTGACTATCAGCGCGATTGTTGTTGTCCTGTAAGGCATGATTCATCTCCCGCCCGGGCCCGGACTCGGGCGTCTTCCGGGACTGTCCCCGGCGTAGGCTATATGTTCGAGCACCTCGTGTACCGGCAAGTTCGGATTGGCTTCCATGTATCTACGTTGAATTTCCCGGTCCGCGGCGTCCGAGGTGCAGATCTGGTAGTCCAGCGGAGAAAGCTCGATATTGAGTACCGAGGTAATCGGCTTCTTGCCGCCGTTTACGTCTTCGACTTCCGTCTTGATCAGTGCTTGCGAGTATTTTCCTTTTACTGTGCGAAGTCGTTCGAAGAGCACCTTTTCCCGCTCGTTGAACTGGTAGTCTTCCGCCACCAGCCTGCGTCCTTGCGCGTCCGATGCGTGCGAGAGGAATATCTGCGTGGTTGAGTTGAGCTTGACCGTATTGGCGAGGGCGCTTTGCCGGTAACTGTGATAGCTCTGGGTGACTGTCCAGACCGACGTTCTGTGTTTTCTGGAGGTCGAGAACAGCTCATCGAGCAGGCTGACCATCTCCTGTCTTTTTATGAGCTGCGCTACTTCGTCCAGGATCACGTACTTGTATCCCTGGTCGTTCGAGTCGAAGGCCAGGCCCTTCACCCACTCGGTAGCGACATAGGTCACCGCCTGGGCGATGTGAGGTTCGAGACTGTCTATGCCGAATAGATCCAGTATCAGGAATCTCGCGCCCTGGGCCTGGTCCTCGATGTTCGACGGCCTGTTGAAAAGTTTGGCTGCCGGGCCGGCCAGAAAGCCGTCCATCAGCTCCAGCACCACCCGCAGGCGATTCCGGTCCACCTCGCTCATTCCCCTGTATCCTTCCAGGGTCTCGTAGAGGTCCGAGTATATCGGCGTTTTGCCGGCCAACCGGGAATACGTGTCTCGAAAGGCCCTTTGCATAATGCGTCTGTAAAGTTGTTCGTCCTTGTCCGCCCCGACATTGGCAAGCAGCATGTCTGTAAGCACCGTCAGGAAGGTCAAAACCGTCCCTTTCAGCTCTCCCCGCTCATCCAGAGCCCGGACGGGTTCCGGGAATGGGTTGATGGAGTTATCGGACATCTCGGAAAGCACCGGTATGTATCTGCCTCCGAACATCTTAGCGACCATCAGGTAGCTGCTTTTTTTCTCGCCGGCGAAGTCGATAACCATCAGGCGGCCTTTTGTTACATTGGAAAGAACGGCCGTTGAGATCATCAGGTTGACGAACACGCTCTTTCCCGCGCCCGAGGCCCCGAATATTGTAGCGTTCCAGTTGTCTCGGCAGTTCGAGAAGGGATTGAAGGAAAACAGCTCATCGCGTGAGGTTTTCACCATCACCACCGGCTGTCTGTCCCCGTGGCATTCCTGGAACAGGGGCAGCAGATCCGCCG